>WNFH01004339.1_pt1 | contig 10226 bp, 7 predicted proteins | sample 5400411 | NCBI WGS metagenome assembly WNFH01 (sample SAMN13153347, study PRJNA577476) | soil metagenome | isolation source: 200 cm saprolite under Douglas fir tree site 2 hole 3 | place: USA:California | collected 2015-04-18
CCGTGCCAGACCGATGGGCGCGGGCCGGGACCTCTTTGCCGTGCGGAAGGATGGCAGCGAATTTCCCGTCGAGATCGGGCTCAATCCTATCGAAACCGATGACGAGCTTCTGGTCATGAGCGCGATCGTGGACATCACGGAGCGCAAACAAGCCGAAGAACAGATCCGTTATCTAGCCTTGGCTGATCCGCTCACCGGGCTTGCCAATTACCGGCTGCTTCTCGACGCCCTCGACTCGGAAATCAAGAGGTACGGACGCACCGCGCGAGCCTTCACGGTGTTGCTGCTTGATTTGGACGGGCTGAAGAAGATCAATGATGCCCATGGTCATCTGGTGGGCAGCCGCGCGATCCGCCGGCTGGCAAACGTACTGCGAATTCATTGCCGCGAAATTGATACCGCTGCGCGATACGGAGGGGACGAATTCGTTCTGGTTCTCCCGGAAACAGAAACCGAAGCGGCTCGGCACGTGGCGCAGCGAATTTCCGAGCGGCTGAGGAACGACGGCGAGGAACCGCCTATTTCGGTGAGTGTGGGGGCAGCGATATTCCCGCAAGATGGTCTGACGATCGATGAGCTGTTGGCCGCGGCGGACCGTGCTCTGTATCGTGAGAAGCGTTCTTCCAAAAGGAAACAACGGTTGTTGACCTTACGCTAACACCGCTCCTTGACTCCGCCCTGGGCGCGGCTTCCACTCCGACAGTAGGCTTTCAGCGGGGCAAAAACTTCGAAATCGTCATCAGCACGGGCAGGCGCCACCAGACTATTCGTAGCGCAAAGCTTCGACCGGGTCGAGGCGCGCGGCTTTGATGGCGGGATACATGCCAAAGAAAAGGCCGACACTTGTGGAGACCACCAAAGCCAGCAAGACGGCCCAGAGCGGAACGGAGGAAGGCAGCTTGGGTAGCAGGGCGTTAATGAGCAAGCTGATGGCGCCACCGAGCAATACCCCGATCAGGCCTCCGGCGCCGGTCAGCACCATCGCTTCGGTAAGAAATTGCCAGATGACGTCGCGCTGGCGCGCGCCGATGGCTTTGCGCACTCCAATTTCGCGTGTGCGCTGCGTCACCGACATCAGCATGATGTTCATCACTCCTACGCCGCCCACGAGAAGGCCGATCGAGCTGACGACGGAGATCAAGAGCGCCACCGAGGCGGTGATCTGGCGAAACTGGTCGGCGATCTGCTGCGCGCTGGAGATTCCAAAATTATCCGGTTTGTTGTAAGGCACGTTTCTCCGGCGGCGCAGGACGCTGCGGATTTGGTCCTCGGCCTCCGACATCCGGCCCGGGTAAGCCACGGCGCCGATCAAGTGCTCGTCGTCCTGCGGAAGATGTTTGCGATAAGTGCGGTAAGGAACCATTACGGCTTTGTCCGCGGATTGGTCTTTGAAGAGCTGGCCTTTCCGCGGCTCAAGAACGCCAATCACTTCGTAGGAGACGCCGTCAATCAAGATAGGTTTCCCGAGGGGCTCGCCTTCCGGGTACAAGGTCTTGGCGATGTCAGGCCCGATGATCGCGACGTCGGAGCGGTGCATGTTTTCCGCATCGCTGAAGAAGCGCCCGCGCTCCGGCTTGGAATTGAAGACCTCTTCGTTGGAGGGAAGCGTACCGTTGTAATCGATTCCGGAGACTTCCTTGCTGAGATAGCGAGCGGTGACGGGCCCGCGACTTGGACCTTCCTCCTCGAAGCGGGGAAACACGCTGACCGTGACGGCGCGTACCGCCGGGCAGAACTCCTCGATGGCCTCGGCATCCTCCAGCGCGAGCGGTTTGCGCGTGCGCTCGTCGGGAGTCAGCCGCCCGGTATGGATGCCCGGATCGAACCGGAAGATGAACAGCGTTTCCGGGCCGTAGTCCGTCAGGTAGGCGTTTACGTCGCCATAGACTCCGACCAGGATGGAGACCACGGAGAGCAGAGCCGTAATTCCGATGACCACGCCCAGCACCGTGAGGAACGAGCGCATCTTGTTCTCCCGCAACGTGCCGAGAGCCATCTGCGCGTTCTCTCCAATGTGCATGCGCATGGTGATCACCCTGCCGTCTAGAGCTCCTGACGAAGCGCTTCGATGGGCTGCAAGCCCGCAGCTTTCCTCGCGGGATAAACCCCGAAGAAAACGCCCACGGCAGCGGAAATGAGTTCCGCCAGGAGGACCGCGGAAATGGGAACGGTCATCGGCACGGAGGTGGTGGCCCTGGTGAGTCCGCTGACGGCATAGGCGACCGCCACACCGATGGCGCCGCCGACTGCAGCCATGACGGCCGCTTCTACCAGGAATTGCAGCAGGATGTCCCGGCGGCGCGCGCCCAGCGCCTTGCGGATGCCGATTTCCCGGGTGCGCTCGGTGACCGTGGCCAGCATCACATTCATGATCACCACTCCTCCAATCACGAGGAAGACCGAGACCACCCCGACCATGGCCGTGGCGATGACCCCGGTGAGATTTTTCCAGAGATTCATCAGCGTCGCGGAATCGAGGACGCCGAAGGAGTCCGTTTCATTGGGCTGCAGGTGACGGCGGGCGCGCATCAGCGCTCGCGCCTCATCCTGCGTCCGTTCCATCCAGTCCGCTCCTCGCGCCTGAATGTTGACCCACACGCCCTGGTAGGCGCCATAGATTTTGATGTACGTCTGGACGGGTATGTAGGTGAAATTATCCTGCGATTGGCCGAACACCGTGCCGATAGGCTTGGCCACGCCAACGATGATGTAGGGACGGCCATCGATGAGGAGCTCGCGGCCCACCGGATCGAGGTTGGGAAAGAGTTTGGTAGCCACGTCGTTCCCGATCATGGTGACCATGGCGCGATTTTGATCGTCGCCGTCGGAGAGGTAGCGGCCGTCGATGGGTTCCTCGACGTCGATCTCGCCCATGTTGGCGGTCACGCCCCGAATGCTGGTGTCCTCAAGACTTTGCGATCCGGAGCGAACCTTGCCGGAGGTGCGCACCTCCGCGCCGACGCGGGGAGGCAGCTTCAAGTTGTCACGTAGAGCTTCATAGTCGGCCCACGAGATGATTTTGTTGCGCCGGTTGGCCTTCACAAACTCTTCCACGTCGGTGATGAGGGGAAACCGCGCCACCAGAAATACGTTCGATCCCAGATTGGCGACGCGGTCGGCTATGTAGCGGTTCACCCCGGCGATCAAGGCGATGACCACGATCAGCGTCGAGACCGAAAGGATGATGCCGAGCAGCATCAGGAAGGAACGCAGCTTGTGCACGCGCAGCGTCTCCAACGCTACGCTGATGGGTTCTCGCAGCAGTACCCGGCGTTTCATCCGTGCGTTCCTTATGCCTATTCTACGGGCAAGTTACGGAGAATGTTTCGATCTTTATCAGCAGCCGGGGCGCCCGGCGAAGCCGCATTTCAAACGCTGCGGCGAGAATAGTTGTATAGAGATCGAGCACTTTCTGAGGTGCCAGGCGAGAGAAACCCGCGCCTGCGGAAGCGCTAGGGCCTCGCGTTGGGCGAGAAAAACCCAATCGGCAGATCGCGCGAAGTGCGCAGGCCCGCAGGAGCGTCGAGGATCGCGGGAATCGAGTTGACGACCACCGAGGCGGTCGCGATATCACCGTGGGTTCCGCCGGGAATCACCAAGCCGATGTTCGGGTGGCCCTTCAACTCGACGGTGTCCGAGGGGTCTTTTGCGCCGACATACATCTGCAGTTCGAGGTACACGAGTTCCTTGCCCTCTTTCGAGAGGCCACGGGCGATCTGGTGGACGCCTGCCGCCTGCCCCGGGTCTACCGTCAAGTATTCGGTCTGGACGCGCTCTTTGGCCACCACCGGCTCGATCGTTTCGGTAATTTCGTCGACCGGAAGGTTCAGACTGTCCGCGACCATCGCTACGGATTCCGGCAGGCCGACATGCTTGATCTGGCCTTCGACCACTTGCTTGCGGAAATCTTCGACGGTCATGCCCGCGCCGATTTTGCGCTGCAAAGGCAGGCGGCGCTTGGACGCGTCCACCACGCGCAGGGCCCTGGCGTGCTCGATACGCTGCGAAACCGCCGCCAGCGTCACCAGCAGTTTGTCCATCACGAAGCCGGGGTTCACGCCGGTGCCGATCAGCGCCACGCCCCATTCCTTAGCAGCCTTGTCCAGTGCGGCCGCGAGCTCCGGATGGGTGCGGTACGGATAGGAAAGCTCTTCACACGTCGAAACAATGCACGATTCCGCCTCCAGGCCCATCAGCAACTGGTCCATCACCTTGGGAAGCGCCGAGGACGTCGAATGGATGACCACGTCCGCGGCCTGCTCCAAAACTTCTTTCGCGTTCGCAGAAATTTTTACGCCCCACGGCGCGTCGATTGCGCCAACGACTTCGCCGAGGTCGCGTCCCACCTTGGCCGGGTCGGTATCAATGGCGCCAATGATTTCAATCGCCTGCTTTTCCCGCATCAGCCTGGCAATCGAAGTGCCGATGGGGCCGACACCATACTGGATGGCGCGAATCTTCTTTTTCACGTTGCTCTCCGTTGTCTTGCGGCGCCGACCGCTGCGCGGCCGCCAAAATACCGACGCACACCGCGCCTATTCACGGTAAATGAAACCCCTACGATAATGTAATTCCTGAGTGCAGGCAACGCAAAACCAATCGGGCGGCGAGCCCGGCGGAGCGCGTCGTTACGGAAGCCTGGCTTGTTGCCGTCGAGCCGCTCGCGCCGCATAATGGTGCGCGCCGCTAACTGCCGCGCCCGGAGGACACGACCATGCCCGCAAAAAAACTGACCGATGCTGAAATCGCGGCGCTGCTTCCCAAAGCGAAAGGCTGGAGCGTGGTCCATGGCAAGCTGCACCGGGAGTTTGCGTGCAAGGATTTTGTCACCGCGTTCGGCAATATGACGCGCGTCGCGCTCATCGCCGAAGCCATGAATCATCATCCGGAATGGTGCAACGTCTGGAACAGGGTGGTCATTGATCTGAACACGCACAGCGTCAAGGGCATCAGCGACTACGACTTCGTGCTGGCGGAAAAAATCAACGAGGTTTTCGGCGCTTGATTCGTCCAACAGCAGCTCTGAACCGGAAATGATCGCAGCCTAGGGTCACAAAAATCCTACCGCCTCTGATTTTTCCTTTTACGCGCCGGGAAGCAGCCGCCCTCCGTGACACCCATAGCGATTGTGTAACCAGAGGCGAACTTTACTTGACTCTGCTGGCGGCTGCGGGAAAATAGCCAGTACCCCCCTTCCAAACAGTTTGGTGTCCAGAGGACTGCCCTCTCCGGTCTCGTCCTGCGAGTTGCCAGCAATGAAGAGCCGCGTCGGATGGATTGTCGCCGGAGCCACTCCCGTGCGCCTCTCAAGGCGCAGAACATCGCCCTTCTGCGGGCTCTTGTAGAAATGGCGCAACGCACATGACGGAAAAAAAGCTGCGAGTATTGCTTGCGGAGAGCGGCCCGGGCGCAGCAACCGCCGCGCTGCGCGCGCTTTTTCCCGAGGAGCAGAAGCGGCTGGACTTAACCGTGGTGTCCGCCATCTCCACACTCCTTCCAACGATTCACGTCGTGAACCCGGAAGTCATCCTTCTCGATCTCTCGCTGGTGCACTCTGACGCACCCGACGTGGTGCGCTGGGTGCACCGCTCGGCGCCCACGGTTCCGTTGATCCTACTTGCCGAAGAAAGCGAGAAGGAGATCGCCAGACGTTACCTGGGCGACGGCGCCCTGGACTACCTTCTCAAAGGAAGCATGGACGCAGCGAACGTGGAGCGCGTGCTGAAAGCCGCGCTGAATCAAAACACACTCGGGGGCCTGGCGGACCTGCTGCGTGATCCCCTCACTGGACTCTATATCCGGGATGGTTTTCTCACGGTGGGGACGCGAGCCCTGGACACGGCGAGGCGTAACCTCAGCACACTTATTTTGGTCTGCATGCAAATTGCGAATCTGGACACCGTGCGAGCGCAATTTGGATCAAGCACAGCCGAAAATTCCTTACGGGAAGTGGCGGAGCTGCTCACCGGCAGCTTCCGGCGCAGCGACATCACCGCGCGCATCGGCGAATCGCAATTCGCCGCCCTAGCGATCGACGCTGCCGCTCCCAGCAGCCCGGTGCTCCGGCAGCGGCTGGAGAACCGCGTGGCCGCGCTCAATAGCGCTAGAGGCCCATGGGGGCCGCTGGAGATCCGCATCAGCGCGGGTTTCTGGTCTCCCAAGGATGCAAGAACGTTTTCTGAATTCCTGGACGCCGTGGAAAAAGGCTTGCGACAGCCGCCGGTTATTCCGGGTCAGGAGATGGAAACATGCCAAACGATCCATGCGGTGAGGGAAAAATGACTGGAGGAGCGCAAATGCGCCCGCTTCCCAGGTATGGTCCGATGCCTAATGCCTGTGCGAGTGCCAGCCGGTCGTCAGAGAGATTCCGATGAAAACGGGAGCGCTAGCAGAAGCTCGCATCGCCGGCCAGGCCCCACCCGTCCGCGTACTCATCGTGGAACCCTCTTCCCAAGACGCTCAGCGGATCGTTTCCGAACTGGAAGGATCCGGCATGCGCATTGAGCCTACAATCATCGAAGATCACGAGCAGTTTTCCCGCGCGATTCAGAACGGAAGCTTCGACGCCATTCTTTCCGGTTACCGGCTGCCGGGGTGGAACGGGCTCGAAGCGCTGAAAGAACTGCGGGCGGGTGGCAGGCAAACTCCTTTTCTCCTCGTCAGCGGTACGCTTGGCGAAGAAGCCGCTGTCGAGTGCATCAAGCAGGGTGTCAGCGACTATATCCTCAAGCCCCACATTTCCCGGCTTCCCATGGCGCTCAAGCGGGCGATCGACGAGATGACCTTGCGCGACGAGAATAGTCAAGCGCAGGAAGCTCTGGGCCTCTCGGAGGCACGCAATCGAGACCTGGTCGAAAACGCAGTCTACGGGATCTGCCGTACGACGATCACGGGCTCCTTCCTGGACAGCAATCCCTCCCTGCGCGCCATCCTTGGCTGCGACTCGGCCGAAGAGCTGCACGGCCTTAATCTCGTGAGTGACATTTTCCGCTTCCCCGAACAATTCGCGCAGCTCATGGCGGATTGCCGCTCACATGGCCAGGCTCATGGCGCCGAAGTCGAATGGCGACGCCGCGATGGGGGAATTGTTGCCGTGCGACTTCATCTGCGGCGGCTTTCTCTCCCGAATTATCCGGACTCCCTGGAATTCATCGCCGAAGACGTCACGGAGTTGCGCGCCATGGAACGCCAGCTGCGACAGATACAAAAATTTGAGGCTATCGGAGAGCTAGCGGGCGGAATCGCGCACGATTTCAATAATGTCGTGGGCGCAATCCTCGGGTGGGCCGAGCTGGGCTACGAACAAAATCGAGGGAACCCGCAGGCTGCCGACCGCTTCGCACGCATCCGCGAGCAGGCAGACCGCGCCGCCGCGCTCACGCGCGAACTGCTGGCCTTTGCCCGCCGGCAAGTGCTGCAGCCGCGCGCCATTGACCTCAACACCGTCGCCAGCGGCCTGGTCAGCTTCCTCGACAGAGTCATCAGCAAAGATATCGAGTTGAAGGTGATCACTGCACTGCTCGATCCCGTCAAGGCCGATCCGACGCAGATCGAACAGGTGCTCATGAATCTGTGCTTGAACGCGCGCGACGCGATGCCCAGGGGTGGCCGGCTTTTCATCGAAACTGAAATGGTCGAACTCGATGACTCCTACTGCCGCTTCTATCCTTACGTGACGCCCGGCCGGTATGCGGTTCTTTCCGTTTCGGACACGGGTATAGGGATGGACTCCGAAACGCGAGAGCGCATTTTTGAGCCTTTTTTCACAACCAAGGAGCGCGGGAAGGGCACCGGCATGGGCCTGGCGACCGTCTACGGCATCGTGAAACAGCATGGTGGTTCCATTCACGTTTACAGCGAGCCCGGGCAGGGGAGCCTCTTCCGAGTTTACCTGCCGGTCGTGGAAAGCAGTCCAGCGGAAGGCCAATCCGTCAGAGCGCCGGCTCCGTCGCTTATTGAAACGAGGGGTACGGAAACGATTCTCGTTGCCGAAGATCATGAATCGATCCGCGAGATGTCGCGCCAGACTCTCCTGAGTCTGGGCTACCGCGTTCTGACCGCTTGTGACGGCGAAGAAGCTCTCCGCCTGTGCGAGAAAGAAGTGCCCGCTCTAGCCATTCTGGACGTCGTCATGCCCAAGCTTGGCGGGCCCGCCACCGCCGCGAAGCTGATCGACCTTTTTGACGGGCTTCCCATCCTCTTCACCAGCGGCTACGCGCAGGATTGTGAAAACATTGCCCCTGCTTCCGCCAGCGCGCGCTATCTGCAAAAGCCTTACAGCCCGACGACGCTCGCCCGTATGGTCCGGGAAATTCTCGATCAGGCGAAAAGCGGCGAGGTATCGAACTGAAAACCTGCTTTTTTTCCCCGTTGACACCCAGACGTCCCGGTGCTAAAAACCGCGTCAAGACGAGCTCTTAGGTGGTGAGTCTCCTAACGAATTGCGAATTGCAGTCCGCGAGTGAGGCGGCAGACCTGCCTGGCAGGGCAGGGCTGCTGCGCCGCTAATAGCTCTGTCATGCAACACCCCACCCACCCCGGGAGGTGAAAACGAGGTTGTTTTCACCTCCTTTTAATTTTCCACCGTGCGCGAAGCGTGGCATGGTATCACGATGAAGAAGGAAGGAATTTCTGCGCTCTCGAGCTTGGTAGCCGACCGTGGCGCGGAGCTGTTCAACGGCTATTGAGGATGTCTCCTTTCGTCAAGGTCGCTGTGGGGTACCAATCGATCCTAAGATGAATTCCGCTTTGCCGCCCCTGCTCTCCCTTAGGCATATCACGGTCATGCGGGGCGACCGCGCCGCGTTGGACGACGTAACGGTGCAGATCGCCGCAGGCGAACACGTCTGCATCCTCGGCCCAAACGGCTGCGGCAAATCCACACTCATCAAAACCATCACCCGCGAATGCTACCCCCTTGCCCGGGAAGGCTCCTCCATCTCCATTCTGGGCCGGGAACGTTGGAACATCTTCGAGCTGCGCTCGCAACTCGGGATCGTTTCTCCCGATCTGCTCACTTCGTGCACGACGGACGCCACCGGCCGGGATGTGGTCCTCTCGGGGTTCTTCAGCAGCACGCGCATCTTTCCACACCATCACCCGGACCCGGATCACCTAGCCCGCGCCAACGAGAGTCTAAAGCGACTAGGCATAGCGCACCTGGCGGACCGCGCGGTTGCTCAGATGTCGTCCGGAGAGGCCAAGCGCACGCTGATCGCCCGAGCCCTGGTGCACGACCCGAGGACGCTGCTGTTCGACGAGCCTAGCAATGCCTTGGACATCGCCGCGCAACTGCAGCTTCGCGACACCCTGCGCCACCTCGCACAGTCGGGCCTCGGCGTGCTGCTCGTCACCCACCATGTCTCCGAAATCATCCCGGAAATCGAGCGCGTGGTTCTACTCCGCGAAGGCCGGATCCTCGGCGATGGCAGGAAGGCGGCCCTTCTTACCGCCGAAAATATCTCGCGAGTGTTCGGGGTGCCCGTCCGCCTCCGACAACAGGACGGCTTCTTTCATCTTTATTGATTCATTTATGAAAAGGAGGGCGCTGTTTTTTCAGCGAAGACGCGAACGATATCGTGAGGTTTTTGGCGATGGCAATGGGCAGAGCTGAGCGTGCCTGAGGCCCCTTTCGAAAAATCCGGACACGCCTCGATTGTCTAGCGCAGATCACCCGGCGCAATGCCGCGACGTCGCGCCTCCTCCTCAATCTCGTTGATTTGTGCCTGAATCCTTTTCCGTTTGTCTTCGCGGATCTGCACCTGCGATTCGATATTTTCACGGACGCTGCCTTTGGCGTTTTTCATTCCCTGGATTTCCTGGTCAAGGTCATCTATCTGCCGTCGCAGAGGCGCAAGCCGCTGGCGATAGGAAGTTGCCTCCTGCGACTCCCGCGAACGCGGCGAATCCGGGGCGCGATAAGAGCGGTTCGATGAATTCTGCTCTCCGACTATGGAGATTCTTCCTCCGACGCTGGATATTTCTTCGTCGGTCCACACTTTTTTCGGTTTCTTTTTGTTCGTGGATGGATTTGTGACGCCAGACTCGTCCTTGCCTGCCGTGGTTTTCGTAGCCGAAGGGGGCGCTGGAGACGCAGCGGCAGGCGGTGGCTGGGTTTGGGGCGCAGGCTTGGCGGGTTCGGATTGGGATTGCGCGCCGGAAAGTGAGGAAGGGACAGCGGAGACGAAGACGCCGCAGAGGGCCATCACAGACACGGAAGCCATTGA
>WNFH01013796.1_pt1 | contig 10225 bp, 10 predicted proteins | sample 5400411 | NCBI WGS metagenome assembly WNFH01 (sample SAMN13153347, study PRJNA577476) | soil metagenome | isolation source: 200 cm saprolite under Douglas fir tree site 2 hole 3 | place: USA:California | collected 2015-04-18
CATGCAATCAACTTCCGCCGGCGGAGCGCATCGTATGCAGTATTTGTAGCGATGCGATATAACCACGCGGATAATTTCAGGCTCGCATCCATTTTTGGTAGTGCTCGAAATGCCTTCAAAAATGTATCTTGCGTGAGATCATCAGCCTGTTCGCGATCTCCTACCAGGTGGTATACATAATTATAGATCGGTGTTTTATACTCGTCGTAGATCTGGTCAAAGGACCAGGCATTCTCCTTAGTTTCCGCCCTCGCCATGCGCTACATCCCTTCGATGGCTACAGATATCATCTTGTCCGTTCCATTCAAGTGATAGTAGCTCATCGCCAGACCGCGCAAGTAAATATGCTAGCCCTTGCGGGTGCGGAAAGGCTTTCATCCTTCTGTGTAGTGGAACGGACAACCAACGCCTCAGTAACATGCCGAAGTAGCTATACTCTCCCTTGATTCGCATGCTACACTGTCTACCATGGTAGCATAATTTGGAGGAATCGCTGAATTTATAGACTATTAGCTTAGTACTAATGGGGCAAAAGCCGGGAGGCGAACTTTTCGAAAGCCCAGGCATAGTTCCAACCTGTTGCTGAACAAAGTAGGAGTATGATACCATACTGGTGGCCTGTCAATCTTAATGTGCAAGATAGAAATGTAGGGGCGATGCTTGCCATCGCCCTGCTGACTGACTGGTGGCCTGTCAATCTTGATGTGCTAGACAGAAATGTAGGGGCGATGTTTGCCATTGCCCTGCTGACCATGCCTCACCTATCAATTGAACCCTGACAGTCCACTAGATAAGCAGCGCAAATCTGCTTGGAGCTTCATACATAAGGGGAACGCCTAACCATGGCTGACCAGAAGGCAATACTATCCGTACGCACGGTATGGTGGGAAGAAGATGGACAAGACGTGGCAGTGTGTTTGCTTGACCAGTCGCTCCTCCCACAGCAAGTCAGCTATCTCAAGCTCAGGCACGAGCAAGAAATTGCTGCAGCGATCACATCCCTCAAGGTGCGAGGTGCGCCCGCTATTGGTGTGACCGCCGCTTTCGGTATAGCATTGGCCGCGCATCGTCTGTGGCAAGAACGAGGGGAGGCTCTAACTCTCTCTGAGGCGCAGGAGCACCTGAATACCGTGAGTGAGTTGTTTCGCAGCACCCGCCCAACGGCGGTTAATCTCTTTTGGGCCATTGAGCGTATGCAACGGTGTGCCTGGCATGCCATACACCAGCACTGTTCCCTTCAGTATCTGGTGCATCAATTGCGCGCAGAAGCCCGGGCTATTGCTCAGGAAGATTTCGATGCTTGCATGCAAATGGGCATGTACGGCGCACAACTGATCTCAGATGGCGATACTCTACTCACCCATTGCAATGCTGGGGCTTTAGCAACTGCAGGTTGGGGAACGGCCCTGGCTTCTATGTACGTGGCACACAGCGCGGGCAAAAAGATACATGTTTTTGTCGATGAGACCCGCCCTGTACTTCAAGGTGCGCGTTTGACTGCCTGGGAACTGCAACAAGCAGGAATACCGCTAACGCTGATAACAGATAACATGGCTGGTCACTTCATGCATCGTGGTGAGATCAATGCAGTCTTCGTGGGCGCCGACCGTATCGCGGCTAATGGTGACGTGGCTAACAAAATTGGTACGTTTAGCCTTGCAGTGCTGGCGCACGTGCATCATATACCTTTCTATGTCGTAGCGCCACGTTCCAGCGTTGACTTGAAGCTCTCATCGGGCGAACAGATCCCTATTGAACAGCGTAATCCAGAAGAGGTGACAAACTTGCACGGGGTAGTGATAGCTCCTCCTGGTGTGCATGTGGCCAATCCTGCTTTTGATGTCACTCCTCATCCCTATGTTACTGCTATTATTACTGAGATGGGGATAGTCAGGCCACCGTATGACGTAGCATTACGTTCGCTTTGCTTGGAAAGAACCGCTTAACAGTCGATAAGCAAGCAGGAGTGCTGGGAATAGCGGCTCCTGCTTCTGGGACTATCCCAGTTCCGGAAAGTATATATAAACTATGATAGATATGGGAGTTGTGTCAGCCGTTGCTCAGTATGCGGAGGAGGTACTGAGTAAAGACGGATTCCGCCATGTCAGTGCAGTGGTTGCTAACTGTAAAATGTTGGCGGCGGAAATCGAAGGGCAAAGCGAAGAGAAGAGCAACATCGATTTAAATGCCCTTATTCTCGCTGGCTATTTACATGATATCTCAACAGCGGCGCATGGCTTTCAAGACCATCATATCAAGTCTGCTGAGATGGCCGTGGAATTCTTGCAGGAACTGGATGTTCCCGCCGGGCTTATTAGTAAAGTCGAACAGGCAATTCTCATGCATGCTAACCAGCTTCCCGCCGAGCAGAAGGAATCAATATCATTGGAGGGCCTTATCCTGTACGATGCCGATAAACTCGGCAGACTCAGTGGTCTTGCGATCATTACATCTTTAATTGAACTTGGCTCTCGTTATCCTAACCGGCCAGTAACTGGAGAAGTGCTCGCTGCCGTTCTTCGACATATCGAGGAGCGTTTTGTTGAACTCTACCAATCGCTGAATACTGCCCCCGCTCGCGAGATGGCAAAAACAAAATTTGGGTACACACTGGCTTTTCTCGATGGGGTTATCGAACATCTCACCGATGCAACGCCGGTTTAATTGATAGCTGTACACACTATTTTTTATGGAGGGTGGAAGCTTGTCCATTCTGGTTGTTGGTTCTATCGCCCTGGATACGGTTGAGACACCATTTGCTGGGGCAGATGAGGTCCTTGGCGGGGCTGCATCCTATTTCTCAACAGCTGCCTCGCTCTACAATCAAGTAAACCTGGTGGCTGTGATAGGCAGTGACTTTCCACAGGAACACCTCGATTTCTGGCACAGCCGCCCGGTCAATCTGGCTGGCCTGCAAAATCAAGATGGGAAGACCTTCCGCTGGGTCGCACGCTATCATATGGATATGAATAGTCGTGATACGCTGGATACGCAGCTGGGTGTGTATGCAGGTTTTCATCCCGTTATTCCTGCTGAGTATCGTCGCAGTCCCCTACTTTTCCTGGCAAATATCCAGCCGGAACTGCAATTGGAAGTTTTGGAGCAGGTAGATAAACCTCGCTTGACCGTACTCGATACTATGGAACTCTGGATCATGACTGCGCGCCCGCAGTTGACAGAGGTAATCAAGCGCGTCGATATGCTCTTGATGAGCGAAGAAGAGGTACGGCAGTACACAAACCAGGCAAGTATCGTTAGAGGTGTGCGCCATCTCTTGAATATGGGATTAAAATTTGTAGTAGTAAAGCAGGGCAGCTACGGGGCGCTTCTCTTCGGGGCCGATGGCACGTATTTTAGTGCGCCATCCCATCCACTTGAAGAGGTCGTTGATCCCACCGGCGCGGGTGATGCGTTTGCAGGCGGATTGCTTGGCTACCTTTCCACAGTTGATCCCGGTCCCGATGGTTGCTATTCCATTGATGATCTCAAACGTGGTGTCGTGCATGGGAATATCCTTGGCTCATTCGTATGTGAAGACTTCAGCATCGGTCGTTTACGTACTCTGACATTGGATGATATTGCAGAACGCTACCGGGCCATCGTTGCTTGTTCACACTTTGATCCCAACTGGTGGCCCATAAAAGTAAGCAATTAGGAGGAATAATTTTTTATGACGACTTCGACTCGCGGGGATGTCAAAGACATCACGCTCGCCCCTCGCGGTAAAGACCGCATCGAGTGGGCTGCAAAGGACATGCCGGTCCTGCGCATTATTCGCGAACGCTTCGCTAAAGATATGCCTTTAAAGGGCGTTCGTATGTCAGGCTGCCTGCATATTACAACCGAGACGGCAAACCTGGCAATTACCTTGAAGGCAGGTGGCGCCGACCTGGTGCTCTGTGCCTCTAATCCACTCTCAACCCAGGACGATGTAGCCGCTGCACTGGTGCATGAGTATGGCGTCCCCACTTTCTCTATAAAGGGGGAGGACAAAGAAACGTACTATCGTCACATCAATACAGTGCTTGACCACAAGCCCAACATGACGATGGACGATGGCTGCGACCTGGTTTCGACCATCCATACGGCGCGTACCGAACTCATCCCTGCCATAATCGGCGGCATGGAGGAAACCACGACCGGTGTGATTCGGCTGCGCAGTATGGAGCGCGATGGCGTCCTGAAGTTTCCTGTGCTCGCGGTCAACGAGTCTGATACTAAGCACATGTTTGATAACCGCTATGGGACCGGACAAAGTGTCATTGATGCCATTTTGCGCGCGACCAACATCCTGCTGGCTGGCCGCACAATAGTCGTGAGCGGCTATGGTTGGTGTGGTCGTGGCCTGGCATCGCGTGCGCATGGCATGGGCGCGAACGTCATCATCACCGAGGTTGATCCCACTCATGCCCTGGAAGCGATCATGGATGGCTACCGGGTCATGCCTGGGATAGAAGCTGCCTCCTTGGGCGATATCTTCGTCACCGTCACAGGCAATGTCAATGTCATTGATCGCCAACATCTTGAGCGCATGAAGGATGGTGCAATCATCGCAAATGCAGGCCATTTCAACGATGAGATCAACATTCCAGAGCTTGAGAAACTCGCAACCACCAGGCGGCGTGTGCGTGACTTCGTTGACGAGTACACTTATGCCGATGGTCGCCATATCCACCTCCTGGCCGAGGGACGTCTCGTTAATCTCTCTGCGGCTGAAGGACATCCCGCCAGTGTAATGGACATGAGTTTTGCAAACCAGGCTCTCGGCTCCGAATATATGCTTGCTCATGCGCAGGAATTGCAACCTCGCGTCTATACCTTGCCCGTAGTACTTGATAAGGAGATCGCGCGTCTCAAACTTAAGGCAATGGGAGTGCGTATCGATACTCTCACCCCTGAGCAGGATAAATACCTGAATTCCTGGGAATCGGGCACATAACAAATCCTCACCAAAGAAAAAGGAGAACTTCCAAATGAGCAATTTTATGAAAATCCCGAAGGCGTTTTTCACAAGCGAGTCGGTGACAGAAGGGCATCCTGATAAACTATGCGATCAGATTTCCGATGGCGTGCTGGACGCGATTTTAGCCCAGGACCCTATAGCACGCGTTGCCTGTGAGACTGCCACCACAACCGGCCTGGTCCTCGTCGCTGGCGAAATTTCTACCTCAGCCTGGATCGATATGGCAGCAGTGGTGCGCAAGACGATTGAGCAAGTAGGATACATCAGCGCAGATTACGGCTTTGACTATCGCACCTGTGGCGTGGTCACCTCTATCGGTAAACAGTCGCCTGACATCGACATGGGCGTCAGTCGTTCGCTGGAGACAAAAGGCAGCGTGACCCATTTGAGCGATGATGAGCTGGAGCGCATTGGAGCCGGTGACCAGGGCATGATGATCGGCTTCGCCTGTAACGAAACTCCTGAATATATGCCCATGACCATCAGCCTGGCTCATAAACTGGTGCGCCAGCTCTCGCTGGTGCGTCGTGCCTCCTGGAGTGGCACCGGTCCGATGGCTTACCTGCGCCCTGATGGCAAAAGCCAGGTTACGGTACAGTACGAGTACGGGAAGCCGGTACGAGCCGATACCATAGTCGTCTCGACTCAGCACGCTGCCTACGTCGATCAAGAGCAGATTCGCCAGGACGTAATTGAACACATCATTAAACCCGTTATTCCGGCACATCTATTGGATAGCGCCACGAAGATTTTTGTAAACCCCACCGGTCGCTTCGTCACAGGTGGTCCCATGGGCGATGCTGGCCTGACCGGCCGCAAGATCATCGTCGATACCTACGGTGGTATGGCCCGCCACGGTGGCGGCGCCTTCAGTGGCAAAGACCCCACCAAGGTCGACCGTTCGGCAGCTTACGAGGCGCGGCACATCGCCAAAAACATCATCGCAGCCGGCCTGGCTGACCGCCTCGAATTGCAGGTTGCCTACGCCATTGGCGTGGCCCGGCCGCTATCACTCTTCGTTGAAACATTTGGTACCGGTAAAGTCTCAGACGAGGAAATCATTCGCCTGATCAACGAACACTTTGACTTGCGCCCGGCTGCCATCATCCAATCCTTGAACCTGCGTCGCCCCATCTTCCAGCCCACCCACTTCGGCCGCACCGATATCGACGCCCCCTGGGAGGCCCTTGACAAAGTTCCCATGCTGCGTAAAGGCGTTCGTGCCAGCGTGGAAAGCACTGCCCAACCTGCTGCCTCTAAAGAGATATCGGAATTGACATCCTCCCCACGACTCAAGCCGGGGGACTCCCACCCTCACGAGTAGGGTTTGCTCCTTCGCAGAGGCTTGCCAGATTGGGCTTTCACCCTCCCTGGTCTTATAGCCTCTCCAGAGCCTTCTACTATCGCTAGTCCAGCGACATGTATGTTCCGAGCGGCGTTCACGTCCCGATCATGGGCAACGCCGCATTCAGGACAAACCCAATGGCGAGTCTCAAGAGAAAGCGAGTCGAGAAGATGTCCACAGTCGAAACAGCGTTTGGAAGACGGATACCACTTGTCAATCTTGACCAGGGTTCGTCCATACCACTGCGCTTTGTATTCCAGTTGGGACACGAACTCAGACCAACCTACCTCAGAGATAGCCTTTGCCAACGCGTGATTTTTGACCATGTTCTTCACTGCAAGCGTCTCCACGCAGATCGTTTGGTTTTCACGGATCAGGCGTGTGGAGAGTTTGTGCAGGAAATCACGGCGGCGATCTCCTATTCTGGCATGGATACGCGCAACCTTTTTACGGGCCTTAGCTCGGTTCTTGGACCCCTTTTGCTTTTTAGCGAGTCGTCTCTGAGCTTTTGCCAGTTTCTTCTCATCTTTGTGGAAGAACTTGGGGTTGCCCACCGTCTCGCCCGTCGAGAGGATCACAAAGTCTTTCAAACCCAGATCAGCGCCAACCGACTGCTCAACAGGCGAAAGCGGCGCAATATCCTGCTCGACCAGAATGCTTACGAAGTAGCGATCAGCGGCGTCCTTAGAGACGATGACAGTGCTAGGTTTGCTCTCTTTGGGCAAAGGGCGCGACCAGCGAATAGCAAGGGGCGTTTCCATCTTTGCGAGGGTGAGTGTGCCATTGTTCCAATGAAAAGCCGTTCCCACATAGGTAGCGCTTTGCTGGTTGCGCTTCTTCTTACATGTAGGATACTTGCCACGTCCTTCAAAGAAGTTGAGAAACGCACGGTCCAGGTGTCTAAGCGACTGTTGCAAGGGAACAGAGGCAACATCAGCAAGCCAGATTGTTTCTTCTTGCTGTTTCAATTCAGGAAGCAAGGCACTCAAATCTTTATAGTAGAGCCTGACCCCATCCTTGTAGTAAGCATCGGTACGCTTGCGCAAAGCCCAATTGTAGACATAGCGGCAACACCCAAACGTGTGGGCAAGAATGCGCTTTTGTTCCTCAGTTGGGTAGAACCGATAGTTGTAGGCTCTCTTCTGCTGCATATTCTACATTTTAGTAGTTACGATGTAGATTGTCAAGGAGTAGACATTGTGGTGCTTTCTTCCCTATGCCTGAAGGCAAGGATCCTCCCGTGCCGCGTTCTGATAGACTGAGTTACTGCAGCACTGCCCGGATACGAGCCACAAGCTCATCGAAGGCGAAAGGTTTGGGTACATAGTCATCGTCTCCCAGATTCAAGGCATTCACCTTGTTCGCCACAGCATCGCGCGCAGTAAGCATGATGATGGCAATGTTGTCATGAAACTGCAAACGACGGCACAGCTCGAAGCCATCAAGCCCGGGCATAGTGATATCGACCAGCACAATATGTGGGAGGCACTTTTCCACCGCGACCAGGCCAGATTCACCGTCCATGGCAGTATAGACCTCGAACCCCTCGTATGCGAGGCCCCGGCGTAGGAGTGAGATAATGTTGGGATCGTCATCTACCAATAAAATTCGCGTCGCCATGATAGCCTCATGCCCCAGGTCAGTATAAATGCCCACCTTGCTGTTACCAGCAAAACTTGTCAGGCTCTCCTGCACAAACGCCCGGTTCATACTCCTCAATATTTCTCTACGAGTAAATCATAGCACAAAATATCCCCGCTATAGATACTGTTGCGGATAACTTCCTCCTGTCTTACGGCCTGAATCAGTCTTGTCTCCTTCCACACTGTCATTCACCTTCCCTACTTTCTATTTGCTAAAATCGCGTATAATTCTCGTATATTATACTGTCCTGGAAAGTAACTGCTCAGCAGGGGGTGCCGGGGGACACAGTCCCCTGGCCGGAGCGCGAGGTGTCCTCGCTTCCTTTTTCTTCCCCTGCCGCCGCAGGCGGCAGGGGAAAAGTACCTAGTAGTTACCCTGGATAAGCAGTACAAAATCGACTCTATCAGGGAAAGAGAGCAGATTGATATGGACTTTACGCTCAATGAGGAGCAATCGGCGATTCGTGATACATGTCGGGAGTTCGCGGAGCAAGAGATCAAACCGCTTGCAGAGGAAATGGACCGCACGGGAGAGTTCCCTTATGCGTTAATCCGGAAGATGGGTGAACTGGGGCTGTTGGGGCTGCCATTCCCGGAAGAATATGGCGGGGCTGGCGCCGATTTCCTCTCCTACTGCATTGCCATCGAAGAAATCTCGCGTGGAGATGTCTCGGTTGGTATCACCATGGAGGCTCATACCTCTCTAGGAAGCAATCCATTCTATCTCTTTGGCAGCAAAGAGCAGAAAGAGCGCTTTTTACCACCGCTGGCGCGTGGTGAGCAATTGTGGGCCTTTGGCCTGACCGAACCGGAAGCTGGCTCGGACTCAGGAGGAACGCAGACACGCGCCGTGCTGCGCGATGGACAATGGCACATCAACGGCTCCAAGTGTTTCATTACCAACGCTGGCACCCGCATGACAGGCGGTGTCACTATTACTGCCGTCACCGGCAGGCGCAGTGATGGTCACAAGGAAATCACGAACATTATCGTGCCCAGGGGAACCCCCGGCTATATCATCGGTAATCCCTATAAAAAAATGGGGTGGAAAGCCTCGGATACCCGTCCCCTCACCTTTGAAGATTGTATTGTACCTGAAGAAGATATCCTGGGACAACGCGGCGACGGCTTTAAGCAGTTCATGCAGATACTCGATGCCGGCCGAATCGCTATCGCTGCCCTCTCCGTCGGCTTAGCACAGGCCTGCCTGGACGAGGCCCTGAGCTATGCAAAACAGCGCAGGCAATTCGGTCAACCCATCAGTAATTTCCAGGCAATTCAGTTCAAACTGGCTGATATGGATACAGAAATAGAGGTTGCTCGTTTAATGTATTATAAGGCCGCCTGGCTGCATATGCAGGGCCAACCATATTCGCGTGAAGCCTCGATTGCCAAGCTCTTCGCCTCCGAGACCGCAAAGCGCGCGGCAGATCAGGCAGTGCAGATTCACGGCGGTTACGGATTTATGGATGAATATCCTGTCTCGCGCTACTGGCGTAGTGTGAAGGTCAATGAAATCGGTGAAGGCACCAGCGAGGTGCAGCGCATGGTAATTGCCAAACACCTCGGGTGCTAGTAGGGGCTTGATTATAAAATGTTAACACCCAAGATCGCTCAGGTGTTGTCATGCTGAGCGCAGCGAAGCATCTCTGCGCCCCTTGAGCCAGACCCTTCGCTGCGCTCAGGGTGACACCATATGACCGAGCTTGTTCGTTAAACTTCATCATCACGCCCGTACGACAACGCAAAGGAGTGCAAAGATGGATACCTCGATCAACCCAGGAACGACAACCCAAAGTCACGCTCGTACCCACATGGAGGGATTTCAGCACTGGATAGAAGGAGTGCATATCCAGTTCCCCACGTTCAAGCACGACCATCCCGCTATCATAGATGTAAATAAAGCCGCTGATGAGCAATTGACGGTAGGGCAAAGGATTGCAGATGGGGTGGCTGCTACCATGGGTAGCTGGCGCTTCATCATCATCCAGAGCTGTATACTGGTAGCATGGCTGATCTTAAACAGCATCGCGTTGATTAACCACTGGGATAGTTATCCCTTCATACTCCTGAATTTGGCCCTATCATTCGAAGCAGCCTACGCGGCGCCGATAATAATGATGTCCCAGAACCGTCAGGCGTCCAAGGACCGCCTGACGGCCGAGAGCGATTACCACTGCAACGTCAAAGGCGAAGAGGAAATCCGCCATATCATGGAACATCTTGATCACCAGGACACGGTCATTCTACGAATACTCCAACATATGGAGGCTC
>WNFH01004341.1_pt1 | contig 10224 bp, 11 predicted proteins | sample 5400411 | NCBI WGS metagenome assembly WNFH01 (sample SAMN13153347, study PRJNA577476) | soil metagenome | isolation source: 200 cm saprolite under Douglas fir tree site 2 hole 3 | place: USA:California | collected 2015-04-18
GGGTTTCATGACAAGAAATCCCTGCCCGGGCATGTTAAGTGTTTTGCTTGGATTCAAGTGGCGCGCCAGGAGGGATTCGAACCCCCGACCCTTAGCTCCGGAGGCTAATGCTCTATCCATCTGAGCTACTGGCGCGCAGTGGGCGCTCCTCGATTCTTCTTGAGGGCGCAACACACGGGAACTTCCATAAACATTAGCATTCTATCCGGTATGATTCGCCGACGCTAGTGCCGTTCCAACTTGTTCGAGCAAATCCATTCGAGAATGCTCTTTCCTGGCTCGCGTCCGATCCCTGGACCATCCTTTGGCCCAAATAGTTGGAACGGCGCTAGCGCGCATTCGCAACGGGCAGGCCTGTTCATCCCTTCGCCCGGGACCTGATTTCCTTCGCCAGTTTTTCGATTTCATCCGTCTTTCGCAGCATGGCAATCGAGAGCACCTGGACCGAATCCGTCTTTTCCACTTCGGCCTTCAATTCGCTCGCCAGATCGTACAGCCTCTCGACACTTTTCTTAATTTCCTTCTGATTCTCCTGGAGAATCAGTTTGGGATCGAACTTGGACGCATTCGAATCGTCATCCTTCGGTTGCTGGGGATTTTGCGGGCGCCGGCCGCGAACCTGGGCGCTGGTCAGTAGAGAGAGGATCCCCGCAGGCACTCCTGTTGCAATAGTGGTTGCCAGAAACTTGCGTCTTGATTCCATAGCCAGAAAACCCCCTTGTTCCCGCCCATTCCCCCGCGGCACTGGAGAATACTTCCCCGAACCTCTTCCAATGTTATACTCCCCCTCTCGTCAAAATCATGCCTAGTTCCTTCCATCGCTGGTTGGATTTGACGCTTCCAAACGCACTTCATCTTCTTGGGATTTTGGTCATCGCGCTGGTGCTAAACCGACTGCTGCGCGCGGTAACCAATCTGGTTATCAAGCAGGCATCGGCACCAAGCCGCTCAGCGCAACTGCGCGAGCAACAGACGCGGACTCTGGCGGGAGTCCTTTATGGCGCGGGGAGCAAAATTGTCTGGGTGGTGGCGCTGCTGACGGCCCTGCACGAATTCAATATTGATATCACGCCGGCGGTAACTCTTGCGGGTCTCGCCAGCCTGGCCGTGGGTTTCGGAGCGCAAACGCTGGTTCGAGATGTGATCACGGGCTTCTACATCGTGCTCGAAGACCAATACGTTGTGGGCGACACCGTTCAAATCGCCGACTACACCGGGCGGGTGGAACACCTCACGCTGCGGCGCACGGTGATCCGTGATGCGCGAGGCGCGCTGGTAACCATCGCGAATGGGGAGATCCGCACAGTCAGCAACCTCAGCCGCGATTGGTCGCAGGCGTTCGTGGACGTATCGCTCGCGCCGGAAAGCCCGATCGAGAAAACGTTGCAGGCGCTGGAGACCGCGGCAGCCGCTTTGCGGGGCGATCCAGCCTGGTCACAAGCGCTGGTAGACGGGCCGCGGATTCTTGGGGTGCAGAACTTTGACCGCCATTCATCGACGATACGATTGCAGGTGCGGACAGCGCCGACTCGGCAGGAGGAGGTCGCGCGCGAGCTGCGGCGCCGCATCCAGGCCGAATTCCAAAAGCAGGGCATACCCATATCGAGCGTGCAACGCATCGAACTGGCGAGCGTTTCCCATTCCTCGCCGGAAGCAGCCCAGCCCGACGCGGCAAGTTAGAGCAAGGAGGACCGGCAATGGCCCAGATTACCTACGACGAAGTAAACCTGATGCTGCGCTTGTACGACATAAGACGCGAAGCCCGCCTGCGTCAGGCGCGGGCCTGGTTCGTGGAAAACTTTCATCCGGAATCTCCGGAAGAGATGATGCAGAGGTATCCGCAGGGCAGCGAGGAAAACACGTACATCCGGATGGTGATCAGCTACTGGGACATGGTCGCGGGCATCGTCAACCGCGGGCTGATCAACGACGAATTATTTTTCGACAGTAATGGCGAGATTTGGGTGGTGTGGGACCGCATGCGATCGATCGTTCCAACGTGGCGCGCCGCTTTCAAGAACGCGCATCTATTCCAGAACATGGAAGAAACTTGCAAGCGGCTGGAAAGCTGGCGGGAAAAACGCGCGCCGGGATCCTCGGCGGCGATGCGGCAAATGATGGCACAAGCGAAAACAGTAACGAAGGGCATTTAGGGTTTGCGAAGCAGGAAAGTATTCAGGGAGCGAGCGCGGCCAGACGATCAGCGCCTCACGCGGACAGGCTCATAGGCGTGCGCGTGCGAATCAGCAGAGGAGATTTTCGGACTTGCGATTCTCACGCAGTTGCGCCCCGCGGCCTTGGCCGCGTAGAGTGCCGCGTCGGCCTCCAGAAGAAGTTCTTCCACCGGCAGGCAGCCCCACTCCTGGCTCAGCAATAGCCCCGCTCAATTCAGTGAAGGCCGCCAAGCGAGCCTCTCTTCACCCCGTACTCCGCCCCCCACGCATCCGTCATGTGACTCCGAATCTCCCACAGCTCCGGAAAAAACTTGTGGCGCATGCCCTCTTCCAGAATCTCCACCGGCCGCCCTTTCAGCGATTTGGAGCCGAACCCGATGGTTCGGTGAATCAACTGCATGTGTTCGTACCGGAATTTCTGAAACAGTTCATCGAATTCCGCCAGTGCTTCCGCCACCACGTATGCGTCATTATGCGTGTATTCCGAGGCGTAGATCTTTTCCACGCTCAGCCCATGTTTGTCCAAGTAATTTTCCTTGTACGCATTCCAAATCGGCTGGTACATCTTCAGGAGCACCCGGAAGCCCGGCGACTCCTGCCCGCTTCCATTCCCCAGGCGCTTCCGGATTTCCTGGTACTCCTTGGGTGACATCGTCTCCAGGAGCGCCACCTGCTGAATCATCAGCCGCTGTGCCGTGTGCACGCGCCGGAAGAGCGTCAGTACGCGATTCGTGTCCTCCTGTTGCAAGTATTCATCGATGTCCAGCAGCGTGTAGGCAATCAGTTTCATCCACAACTCTTCAATCTGATGCACGAGTTGAAACTGAAGCTCGTCCCTGTTGCACAAGTCCTCAAACTTCGACTGGCAGCTCAGCAGGGATTTGGTGTTTAAGTACAACTCGTAATCCAGCGTTCCTTCGCCACTCATGACGGCGTAAAACTGTTCGCGATTCACAATGTCCCTCCCCTCCCCCATTCTGGCACAGAAAAAAACGCCAGCGCCACCGCCGGCTCATGGCCAATGCAACCGCGTGTGCTGTGTGCCGGCGACAACTCGTTGGGAATGAGGGAATCTACAATGATGTGGAGACGCTCGCTGCTGATGGGCTTCCCGGCCAAGTGGGCTACCACGCCCTCCCTGCTCTTGGCGAGAGGCCCCGCCAATTCAGATAGACGCGGTTGGATGCAGGCTGCCGATCAGCTAGCAGCAGTGGAGAGGCGCTGAGCAATCTCGCGAAATTCCTGATCCGTGACCAAGCCGCGTTTTTCGATGGCGCGCTTCTTCACGGCCTCAAGTATGGTCGCCCGGTGTTCCACGGAGATCGCCAACCCGAGCTCCTTGGCCTTCAGGTCGATGCTGTCCAGGCCACTCTTCTTGCCGAGAACGATGCGGCGTTCCGCATGCACTAACTCGGAGGAATACGGCTCAATCGCTTCGGGGATATGAAACTGGCTCGCCACAGCTCCGCTCTCGCGCATGAAGAGATTCTCGCCGACAAAAGGCTTCCAGGGCTCCATGGCATAGCCGCTGGCTAGGCGCACGAGTTCAGAAACTTCACGCACTTTGCCGAGGTCGAGTGCTGCCGGCACATCGTAAAGGCAACCAAGTGCAAGGGCGATTTCGCCGATATCCGCGTTTCCCGCGCGCTCGCCCATGCCATTGATTGTGCCTTGGATCCAGCTAGCACCGGCGCGCACGGCGGCAATGGCGCAAGCCGTGGCCATACCGAAGTCGTTGTGTCCGTGAAAGTGCACGGGAATCTTCGGCCCGGCCCATTCGCAAACCTGTCGCACGAGAAATTCAACGGCCTCCGGCCCGCAGGCGCCGATCGTATCGACGACGACGATTTCCGCCGCGCCCGCTTCGAGGGCCGCGAGATATACCTGCTTTAGGAAATCGAGCCGTGACCTCGTGCCATCCACGGCAAAAAACGCCACTCGTATCCCGTTCTTCACTGCGAATGCAACAGCATCTTTGACGCGAGTGAGAGCTTCCTCGGCGGAGATGCCGTACGCACGCAGTTTGATATCGCTCGTGGGGGCTTCGATGACAGAAGCAGGCAAGCCGAGCCGAACCAATTCTTCAACGTCGCCCTTGACTGCTCGAGAGAAGCCCCAGAGCTCCGCTTTCAGATTGGCTTTGAGCATCAATCGAATGGCTTCGGCATCATCGACGGAGACTCGCGGAAATCCAGCTTCGATGCGGCTGATCCCGAGTTCATCAAGCTTGCGTGCAATCTCCAGCTTTTGCCGCGGAGAGAGCACTACACCGACAGTCTGTTCGCCGTCACGAAGCGTCGTATCGTAAAAGTGAACGGTCGATCGCGGAAAAGCGGAGCGGATCTCTGGGCGGGCATTGAGCTCACTGACCCAGATTTTCGATTTTTGCGAGGCGTTCATGTTTCAGACCTTAGCGGTTGGATTCCTGCCTGGCGAGCGCAGCGGGTTTCTTGCCATAAGCCTGCTCCCAGGAGATCACCGGATTGCGCAGTACGCCGATCTTTTCAATTTCGCATTCCATGACATCGCCGGGCTTCAGATACCACGACTTCGGGTCACTGGAAAACGCGGCGACGCCGGAGACCGTACCCGTGGAAACGACGTCGCCGGCAGTGTAACCCATCGGGGAATAGTGGGAGATAATCTCCGGAATCTTCACCGACATTTTGCTGGAGTGCGAGCGCTGCCGCACTTCGCCGTTGACGCGGAGCTGCATATCAAGGTTGTGAGCGTCGGGAATTTCGTCGGCCGTAACGATCCACGGGCCGAGCGGGCAAAACGTATCGATTCCTTTGCAGAAACTGAAGACGCCGGACTTCATCTCGCGGCGCTGGATATCGCGCGCGGTGATGTCATTGAAAATAACGTACCCGCCAAGATGGCTGGCGGCTTCTTCCGGCGTAAAGTGTTTGCCGCTCTTTTTCAGGACGACGGCCAGCTCCAGCTCGTAGTCCAGCTCTTGCGTCAAATGCTCGGGATAAATGACCGGCTCTTCGTGGCCGATGATGGCGTCGACGTTCTGAAAAAATATGATCCACGGCATGACGGGATGCGAGAAGCCCGCCTTGGTCGCCTCCTCGTGATGCTCGCGGAAATTACCCGCCGTGTGAAAAAACTTCTTGGGAATGATAGGCGCCTTCAGTTTGACTTCGGAGGACCGATAAATGACTGGCTGGCCGTGCGGGCCGGAAACGTTGCTGCTCTGCTGCAAGGCGAAGTCGAGAGCATTGCGGGCGGCATTCAGACTTGTGTCGCCGCCGGCAAAGAGCGCGCGCATATTTGCGGGAACAAGAGCGTCCGCGAGGTGCTCGTCGGCTTCTTCCTGCCGCTTCTCCTTTAGATGGAGGGCACATGCAGAGTTTAAGTCGACGATTCGGCCATCGGCCGTGACCGCTCCGATGCGAGAGTGCCGCACCGGGTTCTCAAATGTAACGAGTCGCATGAAAGCTCCAAGGATGAAACGGTACTTGACAATTATGCTTTCATAACTGATGTCGTGCTATTTTTTGAAATGTGGAAGAACAGCTTCGCCGAAAAGCTTGGCCTGTCCAATACGGTCTTCACCCCAAATTTCCAGCATGACATGGGTGCAGCCCGCTGCCCGATACTCCTCGATGCGCTGAAGGCATTCGCCGGGTGTGCCCGCGATGGGGCAAACCTTGCTCAGCATCTCATCCGTAACCGCCTTGGCCGCCGCCTTTCGTCCGCCTCCTTCCATGGCGTCAGCAACGGGTTGCAGCTCGCCGAAAGTGAGGCCAGCACAGTCCAGAAGCACATCGGCGGATCCTTTAATGTTCTGCACCTTATTCGCGAGGTACATGGCCGCCTGTTCGCGTGCGCCTTCTTTTCCTCTTGCTGAGTCCAGGCCGATGCTTCCAACAATGACTGAACCGAGCGCCAATTGCGAGACGTCCCTGCCTGCTGTCCGCGCCCCTTCTTCCATGTTTTTCCGCGAGTAGCGCACGAAGGCTGGCGTGGTGATGCTTGCGGTCAGCAATCCATCGCTAATCGAGCCGGCCAGTTTCTGCAGTACCGGCCCAGTTCCCGCGACGTAGATGCGAGGAATGCCCCGAGGCGCATGAGCTTCGGACTTCATCTTTGGCACGGAAGCGGCGAACACTTTGCCCTGATACTCGAAGGTATCGCCCTTCAGCACGCCTTTGATGATCTCGATGCTTTCGCGCATCACCGTGGCAGGGCCGGCCTTTTCACCTTCGCCCTCGCCGATTTCTTTCATGAAAATCTTGGATGCTCCGAGCCCGAGGAGAAAGCGTTCGCCCGCGAGGTCCTGCATCACGCGCGCTTCCATCGCGACCTGGACGGGATGGCGCGTGTAGGGCGATATGATGCCCCAGCCAAGTTGCATGCGACGCGTCTGCGCCGCAATGACCGCGAGAATGGCCGTGGAGGACCGCGCCTCGAACCCGTGCTTGCGCCACCAGGGATAAGCTTCCGCAATCCAGAACGCGTCGAAGCCCGCGTCCTCGCAAGCTTTCGCCATCGCCACGATTTCGCGCACTGGCTCCATGCTAAGCTGCAAGACGCCGATGTTAAATGGAACACCCATGAATTTCTCTGTGCTCCTCTAATCTGGATCCTTCCAGGAATGTTCGAGACCCTTGATCAATTCCCAAAGCGCCTTGTTGAGCGGGGTGGGCACCCCGGCCTTCTCTCCCCACTGCACGATGGCGCCATTCATGAAATCGACTTCCGTCTGGCGCTTTGCAAGAACGTCCTGCAGCATGCTGGCGCGGTGCTCTCCCGGCGCGCTTGCGCCTTTCTGGACGAGCTTCCGCGGGTCACCGTGGAGCTCGATGCCCAACTTCTTGGCGACTGCCTCGCCTTCCGCGATCAAATCGTTGAATAGCTGGCACGTCGGTCCAAACCGCGTAGCCGCGCCGTGATGCAGCAGCGTCAAGGCGCCGACGGGATTCGTGGAGGCGTTGAAGATGAGTTTCGTCCATTGCGCGCCGCGCGCATCCTCGAGTGCAATCGTGTTCATTCCGGCGCGAGTGATAAGGCCAGAGAGTTCCTCGACGCGCGGCATCGGCGTGTTCGACGGTTCAAAGGGGCCGATCCACGTGTCGCCTTGAATGTCGTACTCGATGTGCCCGGCAGCGATGGGGTGGCCCGCGGGAAAAGTCGTTCCGCGAATCACGTATTTCACGCGTTCCGCGATGATTTCCTCATTGCCGACCCCGTTTTGCACCGAGCATACAGCGCTTTTTTCATCGAAGGCGTGTGCCGCCTCGGCAATCGCAGTTTTCGTGTGAATCGCCTTGGTTGCCACGATCCCGTAGTCGCAGCGCGGCAATTGCTTCGGATCGCTGGTGGCGTTCAGCTGCGCGGTGAAGTCTGCGGCTCCGGAAATACGCAGGCCCTTGTTGCGGATCGCCTCGACATGCTCTTCCCAAACGTCGTAGGCCCATACTTCGGCTTCTCCCGCCTTCGCGAGATGCGCCGCGAACAGGCTCCCCACGGCACCGCAACCGATGACACAAATTTTCATTCGAATCTTACTCCCGGCTTTCGGCACGCTTGCTAAAGCAAGGCACCATGCAAGTATCTATTTCCTATGGGACGGAGATTACGAAGCAGGCCGCTGCCGTGCCTCTTGCCCCGTGTAGAACTTCCACGGCACATCCGCAAGACATTCCCCTTCGCTTTTGCCGATCCGATAGGTGTCCTGGGTGTAGAGGCACACTTTTCCGTCTTGGTCGACAACCTGTGGATGCAGCGAAAAAATCATGTTTTCCTGAAGTACCACATCACTTTTCGCGCCGATCGCCGGATATTCGAGCATGGTGGTCCCGATGCTGTGGCCGGAGAGATGCCCGAGCGCGAAGCCGTGCTTCGCGAACTTCTCCGCAACGGTGCGATGGACATTACTGGCTAGTTCCCCTGCGCGCATTACTTTACGCGCGGCCTCGAGCGCTTCCGGGTAAGCATTGGCCATCGCCTGCGTGCGCGGACTGAGTTTCCCCCGGATAAGCGGCCGCGAAAACTCCACCCAGTAACCCCCCGCACCCGTAATCTCCAGCGAGTAGAGCAATAGATCGTCTGCAGCCACAACATGATGTCCCGGAACCTTGAACGCCGCTTCGGCTTCGCCGTGCCTGCCTGAGAGCAGAATGTTCATCATTCGAGGTCCAGCGCCACGCGAGAAGAAGCGTTCTACCGCCGGCGCCATAATTTCCGCTTCCGTCTTCCCCGGCTCATACCCTGCGACCATGGCCCAAAATCCTTCCAAGATGATATCCATGGCGTCGCGAACTTCGGCGAGTTCCTCGTCACTCTTCACCGCGCGGGCCATGTCGAAAGGCACATCAAAGGGAACCAGTTCGAAAGGCGCTGCGGCAAGTTCGCGATAATCCCGGACGGCCATTACGAAATTCATGCCGTAGACGCCGACACGTTTCCATCCTTTTTCTCGGCCTCGCTCGGCGAGCCAGTGCCCCGGAACATCGGGCCAGACTTGATCTTTGATCCAGGGTTTAGCTTTGTCGCCAATCCAGCGCGCCTCCCGTGGAAAAACAAGCGTCGCTTCACCTTCGAGCGGAATCAGGACGTACACATAGCGGTGAACAATCTCGAAGCCCGAGACATAAAACACTGCGCCTTCAAAGCCGGCGTACTGATTTCCGCAGACGATGAGTGCGTCCAGGCCCGCGCGCTCTATCGCCGCGTGAATGTTTTTATGACGCCGCTCGATCTCCGTCTGGCTTGGCAATGGATGCCTCCGGGCATTCGAATCACTGCACGCCGCAAAGCTCCGCGGCGGTCAGCGCGTAAATCTTGGTGATATCGACCAGAGTCTTGATGCGAACTTTTTCGCCTTCCGCATCGCGTGGCCCGCTCGACGGGCCGTAATTCACGGTTTCCACTCCGTAACGGCTGAGAACGCTGGCGTCCGAGCACCATGTGACGACTTCGCGTTCCGGCCTCTGGCCCATCACGCGTTCGTGATTCGAATCAATCGCACGAATCATGGGATGGCCTTCGCTGATGCGGGCGCCCGGAACGGACACGTAGGTTTCGAATTCCAAGCCCCAGTCCGGATGTTTCTTTTCGAGACCGAGGAATACCTCTCGAATGTTGCGGCGCGCTTCGCTCATGGGAATCGTTGGAGGTACGCGCACGTCAAGAAACAGATCGGTCTTTTCGGGTGTGCGGCTGGCTCGCCAAGGATGGCCGCCGCGGATTCCGCCCAGATTGACGATGGCTTTCTTGCCTCCGTAGGCCGCCTTCTTCTCCCACGCGGCGGTCCATGGCATGATCGTCTCCATCAGCTCATGCATCCGGCGGATGGAGTTCATCTGTTCGCGGCCTTCGCAGAACGCGGTATGCACATAAATACCGGCGCACGAAATGCGCACCCACATCGAACCAAAATGCTCCAGCACCACGCGCATGTCCGTCGGCTCACCGAGAATGCAGACGTCGGGGAGCACGCCGTGGTTTACCAGGTAGTGCGTGCCGCAGCCGTACCCGCGAAATTCTCTTCCTTTGTACTCGCCCCACTGCGTCTTTTCGATTTCGCCGACGACGCCCGCAACGATCACGTCGCCTTTGAGTTTCACGCCGGCGCGCTGCAGCACTTTGACCGCCTGCGTGTAACAAACGAGCGCTCCTTTCATGTTGTAAATACCGAGGCCGAAGATCACTCCGTCTTTGATGACGGCATGAGGCTTGTAACCGATTCCAGTGAGAAATTCTTCGCGGCCGGTGTTGGACGTGTCCATGTGGCCGTTAAACATCAGGTTCTGGCCTTCGCCGGAGCCGTTCCACAGGCCAACGACGTTGGCGCGCCCGTCCTCCACTTCCTGCCAAGTCACTGTTAAGCCTGCCTGCTGAAGCGCGCTGCGCATGTATTACGCCATCTGCAGCTCTTCGCCGGTGGGACTCGGAATGTTGATGAGGTCACAGGCCATCGCGACAATCTCTTCTTCGCGGACAGCGGCTAGAATCCTTTCGGCTAATTTGGGATCAAGGCCTGATGCCTGAGTTATGTTTCTTGCCGGGGTGGTCATGTCTTCATCTGGCTTGGCCG
>WNFH01015124.1_pt1 | contig 10224 bp, 9 predicted proteins | sample 5400411 | NCBI WGS metagenome assembly WNFH01 (sample SAMN13153347, study PRJNA577476) | soil metagenome | isolation source: 200 cm saprolite under Douglas fir tree site 2 hole 3 | place: USA:California | collected 2015-04-18
CCCCCAATTGAAAAAAGAAAGGCACTTCCCACGAATCATGGGTGTTTCGTTAGTTCACCAACGCCCTGTGCAGGACAATCGACCCAGGACCACCACGCGGGTTTCTGGCGAACACTTCCCCCCATTGAACGTAGCGATTCGCTCTCGTGGTGTCAAGAACAGTGAAGAATCCGATGCAAATTATGCAGCGCAGGTGTTGCTCACCTTGCGCGGTCGCGCGCGGCGCTGAGCTTGACGGCAGCAAGGGGACAGAGGAGTATGGGAGCGGTCGCATAGAGGTTTGCAACCTGCAGGGTCAGGCGGCCGTCTTAGTAGTGTGGGCCGTGCCCGAAGGGGGCTCTTCATGAATTCCCGCAATATTTTTCGCTTTGTCTTACTTACGGTTTTTGCACTGGTGTTTGCCGGCTGGCTGCGAGCCGATTCGAGCCACGCGCGCATCATCCGCCTGAGCCTGGTGCAGGGCGACGTTCGCTTCACGCGCGACGTGCATGGCGATCCGCTAACCAGCGACAAAGCCACGTGGGAAGGCGCAACGCTAAATCTGCCGATCCGGCAGGGCTACGTGCTGGCCACCGACCATGGACGCGCGGAAGTCGAGTTTGAAAATGGGGCGATGGCCTTTCTCGCGGAAAATACCGTGGTGCAGTTTTATGATCTTTCGCTTGAGGACGGGGCGAAAACCACGCGCCTGGTGTTGCGCCAGGGCACTGCTTCCTTCTACGTAAATCCGGGGAGCGGGGAGTATTTCAGCGTCACGGGCGGCGACTTCACCGTGGAGGCTGACGGGCGCGCGGGATTCCGGCTGGACAATTTCGATGACGGCAGCGTCGTCGATGTAACCAAGGGCCGGGTCAGCGTTTTGCGGAAGAACAAGACTACGGCGCTGGTCAAAGGACAATCGCTGTCAATGCGCGCCGGCGACAACAATTCTACGGAGACTGCGCGGCTTCCGGAAAATGATGATTTCGATCGCTGGGTTTCCGGTCGCGAGGATGCCGTTGCGACCGCGACCACCGCGGCGGGGCAATACGTGAGCTCGCCTTACTACGGTTCCGGCATAGCAGACCTTTACACTTATGGCTCGTGGTATCCGATCAGCGGGTACGGAAATTGCTGGCGGCCGTACGGCGTGGGGCTCGGGTGGTCACCGTTTGCGAGTGGCGGCTGGTTTATGGATCCGGTGTTTGGCTCGACGTTCATTGGCGCGCAGCCGTGGGGCTGGCTGCCGTATCACTATGGCGGCTGGGTGTTCGACCCGGTTTTTGGGTGGTTGTGGTCGCCGGGGTTTGGATTCGGTCTAGGCTTTAGCGGAGTTCCAGTATTCCGACCAGTTACGGGAGTTTTCATCCGCTCGAAAACGGGCTTGATTGGGCTCGTGCCGGTGCATCCGCTGGATGTGCGTGGCAAGGAGCCGATCAACCTGGCGAAGGGAGTTTTCCCGGTTGCCGGCGGCGCGGTTTCGCAGCAAGCGTTGGTTGGGGCGAATGCGGGAGCGAGCTGGAAAGTGATGAAAACGCCGCCGCGCGAATCGCTGACGAGTACCGCGGTGGCGGCGTCTGCCGCGCCAGCACGCGTTTCGCGGACGATCGTCGGCGGAGGCAGCAACGCGCGGGTGGTTACGCTGGACCGCAACTCTTCGATTACGTACGATGCGCGCGAACATCGCTTCGTCAATGGGGCTTCCGTGGCGCAGAGTGCGGCGGCGAAAACCGCTGAGAAGAACAATGCAGCAACAGAGGCGTTGACGGGCGAGCGCGCTGGGCGAGGCCGCGCTGAAGCTAGTGCTGCTGCGAATATGCGGGTGCCTGCGGCAAATATGCGCACTGTCGCTCCTCCGGCGCGAGCGATGGCGCCGCCACCGGCGCGGGCGTCAACCGGAATGCGCGGATCGTTCCCTTCGGGCGGTGGTGGCTGGAGCCAGGGCGCTTCGTCGCGGGGATCAAGTGGGGCGTCGGCGCCTCATCCTGCACCTTCTGCCGGCGCGTCACATCCCTCGTCGTCTGGTGGGCGTCCTCACTAGCTGACGGCGAAGCGGAAGGCGTCGCTCAGAAGAAAATAAGACCGGCATAACCGACTACGTTGTTTGTGTCGCCGGAGACGTCCGCAGAGGTTGCGTAACGCACCAGCTCGGCGTGCTTTGCAGCGAGCGTACGAAGAGCGATAAGCATCGCCACTGCCGGACCGAGGCCGCACATCGAAATATCTTCATTTCTGCAAACGTCGTAGAGCCCGCGCGAATTCAGCGCGAGAATTTGATCGATGGCTTTCTTGTCCTTTAGGCGCGTAGTTGCGTCATTTTCGTAGTGATTCAAATCGGAAGTTGTCAGCAACAATACTTCGGGATTCGCGACCAGTACGCGAGCAAGCGCTTCGCCGACGGCGACGAGGTCATCGAAACGCACGGTGCCGAGCGCGATGGGCACAAAGGAAAACCCAGGAGACAATACCTGCAAGAATGGCAGTTGCACTTCAAGGGAGTGCTCTGCCCCGTGCGCCACGCGGTCTTCGCGGAGAATAGGGCACTCTTTTTTGAGTGTGGCCGCCAACACCTCGTCAATCGGGGCGTCACCGAACGGCGTTCGCCAAGCTCCGCTAGTGTTAATGGCGAGGGATTCGCCACGCGGAAAATGGCGGACGCCGAGAATCACAATTTTTTGCGGCAGAGCGACGCGGGAAAAAACGGCGCCGGCGACATGGCCCGAAAACACATAGCCGGCGTGCGGCACAAGGCAAGCCTTCACGGGCTGGGGTTTGGTGTCCGGCTGTGGCATCGCATATTTACGAACCAGCGCAGTCAATTCTCCAGGATTGGCGGGATAGAAGCGCCCAGCGACGGCAGGAAGGCGAAGCACAGCAGCGCTCGAAAGAAATCAGAGGGCCTTGGAAGGTTTCCCTTTTATCTTAATGGCCGTTTGCGAAGAAGAATCGTACAGCACGGTCACTTTGTCGCCATACTGGTAGCCGCCCTTGTCGACAATCTGCTGCATTTTCGCGGCGGCGGCTTGCGATAGCGGGAAGGTGCGAATGGCAAGGTCGTTGCCCTTGGAGCGCACCGTAATTTGCGCGATGTTGGCGTGCATGACGAACCCATCAAATTTGGTCAAACCGCTGGGCTTGGGCGTGGGTTTGATCGCGCTGATGATTATCGGCACCGCCGTGTCGACGACGATGGGCGCCACCACGGGAACCGGGCCTTGCGCGCGGGTCGGCGACGAAAGGCCAGCGGCCAGCACAAGAGCTGCAAGTCCCGGGGCCGCGATGAGTTTCAAGGAATTCATTCCAAATCGTCCGTCGCGATTCTTAGGGACTTGAGAAAACGCACGTCCTGCGGGGTCATGGTCAGGCGCGCTACAGGTCTTTTGTCGGCGTCTTGCTCAAAGGATTCCTGATCCACCTGAATGCGCAGGGATTCCAAGAAGCGGCGATCCTGCGTGGTTAATTTCGAGCCTGCTTCCCCTGCCGCGTCCGCGCCGCGCTTGGCCAGTCCAATGGTGGCGTCGAGCTTCAACACAATATCGTAGCCGTGCGCGCGTACCCCGGCGATGGCGCCAGTGATGCGGTCGGACTCCGATACGGTGTCGTTGATGGCGTGTCCCAATTCACGAAGCAGGTTTTTCAGGTGGTCGTCTAGTTGCAAAGGCGGTCTCCCCTACCTCTGGAAACATTTTAGGCTCACCGTGTGTTGGATACAAGCAAGCTTGCGGGATGTTGTCTCCAAAGTGTTCACAGCCCCTGACCGGTAGATTTGTGCCTTCTACCAGAGGCTTGGCAATACATTGCGTTCCTGATTCTGCGCTAAGATGTTCCGGTGGGCACATTGAGCGGCGCGGCGCAGGCAACTCCTCAGAAAACAGGATTTCGCCGATTTTGGCGCGTTTTAAGACAGCTTTTTTACGAAGTGACCGGCGCTGTGTTTGCAGTTTTGGCCATGGGTTGGCTGAACTCCGCGTTCCGCGCGTGGACACGCGACGTTGCGCATTGGCTGATCGCGCTGGCAGTTTGCGTGGCTGGGCTGTTTGGTTTCTTTTCTGTAACGCAATTCCTTCGCGCGCGCAGAATGCGCTGACGTATGTCCGAGATGAAATCACCTGCAAAAGAACGCAAAGAGCGGCGAGAACGCTTCACCACGCCTTCCGGACTTCCGTTACAGGGTGTCTACACGGAAGACAGTCTGCGCGGATGGGATCCCGAGGACGCACTCGGCTATCCCGGCAAATTTCCGTATACGCGCGGGATTTATCCTTCGATGTATCGCGGCCGGCTGTGGACCATGCGGCAATACGCGGGCTTCGGTTCGGCGGCGGAATCCAACCAGCGTTACCGGTACTTGCTTAGCAAAGGACAGAGTGGCCTCTCGGTCGCGTTTGATCTACCCACACAAATCGGAATGGACTCCGATCATCCACTTGCGTCGGGCGAAGTAGGCAAGGTCGGAGTGGCCATCGATTCACTGGAGGATATGGAGGCGCTGTTCGAGGGCATTCCACTAGAAAAAGTTTCGACCTCGATGACCATCAACTCTACGGCGGCGATTTTGCTTTCGCTTTATGTGGCGGTGGCGAAGAAGCAAGGCGCCAATCTCGCGAAACTATCCGGCACGGTGCAAAACGACATCCTGAAGGAGTACATCGCGCGCGGGACATATATTTATCCAGTGCGGCCGGCGATGCGCATCGTCACCGATATTTTTGCGTGGTGCCGCGACGCGCTGCCCAAGTGGAACACGATTTCGATTTCGGGTTATCACATCCGTGAGGCGGGATCGACGGCGGTGCAGGAAGTTGCGTTCACGCTGGCGGACGCCATTGCGTACGTGCAAGCGGCGCTGGCGGTTGGGCTGGATATCGACGATTTCGCGCCGCAGCTCTCGTTTTTCTTCAACGCGCATAACGATTTACTGGAAGAGATTGCCAAGTACCGGGCAGCGCGGCGCTTGTGGGCGCGCCTGATGCGCGAACGTTTTCAGGCGCGGGATGCGCGGTCGTTGCTCTTGCGCTTTCATGCGCAGACCGCGGGTTCGTCGCTGACCGCGCAGCAGCCGGAAAACAACATTGTGCGCGTGGCCATCCAGGCGCTGGCGGCGGTTCTCGGCGGTTGCCAATCACTGCACACCAATTCCATGGATGAGGCGCTGGCGCTGCCGACAGAAGACGCGGCGCTGATCGCCTTGCGTACGCAGCAAGTCATTGCGCACGAAACGGGGGTGGCTAACACCACCGATCCTGTTGCAGGCTCGTACGCCATCGAACATCTGACCAACGAAATCGAGGCCGGCGCGATGGCCTACATCGAAAAGATTGATTCGCTGGGGGGAATGCTGCAGGCGATCGAATCCGGGTTCGTGCAGACGGAAATCCAGAAAGCCGCTTACGAATACCAACGGGCGGTGGAAACGAAGGACCAAGTGGTGGTCGGCGTGAATGATTTTATTGCAGAAGAGGAGCGGAGGATCCCCACGTTGCGCATCGATCCTCAAATCGAGCGCGAGCAAATCCAGAGGCTGCACGCCCTGCGCGCCAAGCGCGATACGCACAAGACGCAAGCCGCCATTGCGGAGCTCGAGTGCCGTGCCGCTACGAACGAGAACATTCTGCCTGCCATTCTCGGAGCGGTTGAAGCTTATGCCACTGTAGGGGAAATCTCCGATACGCTGCGCCGCGTCTTCGGCGAATACCAGGAATCCGTGGTCATCTGAACCAGATACATTCTCTTCGCCCCGCTGTAGTATGCTCGCCGGCATCAACTCGCTATGAAGCTGATTCTTGCCTCCGCTTCGGCTCGCCGCGCCGAAATTCTGCATGATGCCGGGCTGTCGTTTGTTATGCTCTCTTCGGCGGTGGATGAAACTCCCGTGGTCGGTCCAGCCATCATCATTGCCGCAGACACGGAGGTCGTGCTGGATGGCCACGTGCTTGGCAAGCCGCGCACCAGCGAAGACGCGCGCCAGATGCTTGCGAAACTCTCCGGGCGCAGGCATTCGGTGGTAACCGGGGTGACGCTCATCCGCCTGCCCGACGTCGATCGTCGCAGCTTTGTTGAAACCACGCACGTACATTTCGCGCAAATTCCCGAGGAAGAGATCACACGCTATCTGGGGACCGGCGAACCTTTCGATAAGGCTGGCTCCTATGCGATTCAAGGCCGCGCGGGGCGCTACGTTCCGCGCATCGAGGGCTGCTATTTCAATATCGTCGGTCTGCCGCTGGCGCGACTGTGCCAGGCGCTTACTGAGCTCGGGTGGTCGGAAGATTAGCGCGACGCTCCTGATTCCGGAGGCAGGGCAATAAAAAAGGTGCCCTTCTTGCGAAGGGCACCTCGGGGTGGTTCAGGGGTGGAGAAAATTCTTACGGCTTGGCGGTGCTTTGCGTCGCGGCGTTGTGCTTTTTGCGATAGATATTGCGCGATGCTTGGTTCTGTTCTTTATTGACCTGCTTCTTTTCGCTAGCAGTCAGTGTGCCGCCATTGGCCTTGCGGTCGCTGGCTACTTGCTTGTTGATGCCTTGCTGCTGTTTTTCGAGCTTCGCCGTTTCGCCAGCGGTAAGCTGACCGCTCTTGACGCCCTGCGCGATGCGATCCTGCTGGTTCTCGCGGCGCTGGCCGACTTTGTTGTTGCCGTAGTGTGCAGTGTTGGCGTTGTGCTTGTCGGCGTAGATTTGCTTCGACATTTGGTTTTGCTGCTGGTTGATCTGTGTCTTTTCCGTGGCGGTCAGCTTTCCGCCGTTGGCCGCGCGGTCCGTGCGGGTTTCCTTGTTGAGGGCTGCTTCCTTCTTTTCAAGGTTGGCGGTTTCGCCGGGAGTCAGCTGGCCGCTCTTCACGCCGTTGGCGATGCGGTCCTGCTGGTTCTCTTTTCGCTGCGCAATGCTGGGATCCGCCTTCTTCTCGGGCTCCTGCGCCGGCGTTGCTGCTGCCGGTGAGCTCTGCGATGAAGATTGATCTTGCGCTAACGCGGTCGTAGCGCCCGCGGCGCTCACGAGCAGCGCCAGCGATACTGCGCCCCACTTCAGAAAAGTAATTTTCATGCGTTCTCTCCTAAATGGCTTGGAAAGCGTGTAAGAACCGGGTCACCCTGGGATGACGGAATTGTGCGAGGTAAGTTGGTGGGTGACTACTGACCTGAGGGACAGGTTTTCGCGGTTAAGCGTGCTTTTCTGGTACCGATTGGGCACAAAACACGGCCTGCGGGCACTGTGAAGAATAAAAAAGGGCGGCCCGGAGGCCGCCCAATTTACGAATAGAAGTTCTCGATGGAGAAGCGCCTAAGCTTTCTTTTCTTCCGCCGGCTTATCCGCCGGAGGCGTGTTCTGCTGCGGCGGAGGCGTTGTCGGGTGCGCTGCCCCAGACATGCCTTCCTTGAAACTGCGGATGCCTTCGCCCAGGCCTCGCGCCAGCTCAGGAATCTTCCGCCCTCCGAACAGGAGCAGGATAATCGCCAAGACTATCAGCCAATGGATAGGACTAAACTCGCCCATGAATCGCCTCCACGCGCCATCTGCGGTGCGCTACTCACAACCCTAACTCAGGATGCCTTGCGCGGCAAGTGCGCTTGCGACGGCTCTTTATGCCACTACAGGATAACACGCTCGTCGCCCGCGCGCCGGGTCACCCGCTCGCGGTCGAGGTATTCGAGGAGCGGAATCGCGTACTTGCGGGTGATGCCGGTCAACTCCTTGAAGGCGGGCACCGAGATGCGCTCGCCCTTCATTTTCTTGAAGACTGAAAGGCGGTCGCGGAGTTGCGCCAGCGCATCCTGATGGAAAATCAGCTCGGGCGTCACCCGCACCAAGATTTTGTCGCGCAGAAGGATCTGGAGGATCTTCTCCGCGCGCCTTGCTTCCACGGGCAGCTTGCTCAAGACCTCCTTGAGTGAGGGAACGGCCAAGCTCGCCGTCGCGAAGGCTTTCTCGATCTGTTCTTTGGCGCGCGTTTCCTCAGGATCAAGGTGGATGGCCGCGCCGGCGCGCTTGACGATTTCGCCGTGCGTCTCAAGCTGTTTCTGCGTCAGCAGGTCGTCGAGGGCGGCTCGAAACGTTTCTGGCCGAACGCGCCTTCCAAGACTAGACCGCAAATCCTCGCGGGATATTCCGGGGAGGAGCGGGTTTTCCTTGTGGAATTTCTCGATTCTTGCTGCGATCTTCTGGCGGACTTCGTCGAAGCTTTTTCCGGAGAGCAAGACCAGCGGATCAGCGGAGACAATTTTTATCCGGCCACCCTCGGCGAGTTTCTTTGCGGCTGCGTGAATTTCGTTTTCGATCCAGCCGGTGCGTGCGACTATTTCCTCGAAGCTAATGCCGAGCACGGCGCGTTCGGTCATTGCCGCGAGTACTTCAAGGCGATCGCCGCGCTCCAATATTTCGAGAAAAGCTACGCGGCCAGTATCGCGAAGAGTGGGGCGGCGCGCCAGTGGATCGAGGGCCACACCACCGCCGATTGTCGTCACGGGTGAAAATTGCCGCACGATGAAGCGATCGCCGGGCAAGACTAAGACATCGTCCTGCAAGCGGAGCTGCGCGAATGCGCTTTGACCGGGCGCGAGTTCCTTCTGAGCATAGAAACCCAACTCCGCGACGGTTTCGCAGGTCCCGGAATGAAAATGGACGCGGCTGCGGTGTTTCATTTTGGGGGCAGACCGCAAGAGTTCCAGCCGAGTGTCAATCCTTTGAGTGGCACGAAATTTCCCAGGGGTAGCGAGCACCATGCCGCGCTGCAAGGCATTGTGCTCGATTCCGGCCAGATTTACGGCGGTTCTCTGTCCGGCAACAGCGCGCTCAACAGTTTTGCCGCCGGATTGCACGCCGCGCACCCTGAGGCGTTTGCCCGCGGGGAACACTTCAACTTCATCACCAGGCGCCACGCTTCCGGAAATCAGCGTCCCTGTGACAACCGCGCCAAAGCCTTTGATGGCGAAGGCGCGATCAATGGGCAGGCGGAAGTAGCGGGCAACATCTTTTCCCTCGGCCTGCTGCGCTACAGCAAGGAGAGCCTGCTTCAATTCGGGTAATCCCGTTTGCGTTCTTGCGCTCACGGAAACAATGGGCGCACCTTCGAGAAACGAGCCGAGCAAGTATTCTTCGACTTCCAGGCGCACCAGCCCAGCAGTGTCGGCGTCGACCAGATCGCTTTTCGTGAGGGCCACGACGCCGCGCTTCACGCCGAGAAGCCGGGAAATATCGAAATGTTCGCGCGTTTGCGGCTTGATCGATTCGTCAGCGGCGATCACCAGCAGCACCAGATCGACTCCCGCAGCGCCCGCGAGCATGTTGCTGACAAAGCGCTCGTGTCCCGGCACATCGACGAATCCAAAGCGGACGCCGTTTTCTTCGAGGAAGGCGAAGCCCAGGTCTATGGTGATGCCGCGGCGCTTTTCCTCTTCCAGGCGGTCGGGATGCGTGCCGGTCAGGGCCTCGACTAGGGATGACTTGCCATGGTCAATGTGTCCTGCGGTCCCGACGATGACGCTTTTCGATGGGCCAGTCATGAGTATTTGAACGGCCGCGAGAGATCACTCGTGAATGTTGCTCGGTAAAGGTAGCACAGGCACTCCCGCTTGCGCTGTCGTCCACTTCGGAGTGCTGGCGCCATTTTCAGAGATCTGTAGAGGAAAAATCGAATTATTTTGCGGCGGTGATTTCGTCTACGATGGCTTGGGCGGCCGCTCGTGGATCGGAGGCGGCCAGAATCGGCCGGCCAACCACCAGGAAATCCGCGCCCGCACGAATTGCTTCGCTGGGAGTCGCGGTGCGGGCTTGATCGTCGTCCTTGGAGGCAGACCCTTTGTCTTTTGGGCGGACGCCGGGGGTGACAATCAGAAAATCGCGCCCGCAGGCTTTGCGAATCGCGCGTGCCTCTTTTACGGAAGCAACCACGCCATCAACCCCGGCTTTCTTGGCAAGCTGCGCGAGCTTCAGCACGCGGCCTTGCGACGTGCCGCCGATCCCGACTTCGCGCATCGCTTTCTGGTCCATGCTGGTGAGAATGGTGACGGCCAGCAGCCTCGGCCGGTCTGCACCCATTGGCTGCGCTGCGCTAATTGCTTGCGCTGCAGCATGGAGCATTGCGCGGCCGCCCAGCGCATGCACGTTCACGAGCTGTACTCCAGGCATGGCGGCGCAAGAGAGTATGGCGCCAGCGACGGTGTTGGGAATGTCGTGAAATTTCAGGTCCAGGAAGATACCCGGGCCAAGTGCCGCAATCTCGCGCACGGCCTGCGGTCCGGCCGCGGTAAAG
>WNFH01004342.1_pt1 | contig 10223 bp, 8 predicted proteins | sample 5400411 | NCBI WGS metagenome assembly WNFH01 (sample SAMN13153347, study PRJNA577476) | soil metagenome | isolation source: 200 cm saprolite under Douglas fir tree site 2 hole 3 | place: USA:California | collected 2015-04-18
CTCCGGCAGCCACTTCCTCATTGGTCCTTGCCCAGATGATCGTTGATGAAGCCCAGAGTAGCTTTGACCTGGTTCATACAGGGAAATTTTGATTATTACAAAGCATCGAGCATCGCACGTATGAACGGGACCGCAGCCGACAACCAATCAAATGAGCGTGTCCATGCCACCCATTCTTGCTGCGTGGGCCAGCCTGGTTTGTAGCGAGGGATCATCTCCTTGGGCATCACCGTCGCCCATTTTACTCCCTCGCCCAACCCACCTGGCGTGATCCGGACTGTTATATTAAATACATTCTCCTTGGGTAGCCGCACTTTCCAATCTGGCATCGCCTTCAGAAGTGGATCACGTCTCCAGATAGTAAACAGTGCTGGATCTTCAGGCGCGCCACTATGTGAACGACCTAGCGTTATAACCTGGCCCACCATGGCAGAACGTTCCCATTCAGGAAAACGCATCCACACACAAAAGCGATACTCATCAAGCCCCACCGTGGTAATGAATGCCCGGTAGCCCTCGCGTTCAATGCGTCGTTCTGTATCACTTTGCCAGATGCGCACCATCGCATCCAGGCGTTTCCTTTTCTCTTCCTCGCTCAGGGTCGCATAAGGGCCAGTATCAGGTGGATACTGTCTTTCTTGCATCTAAAACTTCCAGTCCTGTAAGTAAATACCGCTCCAGCCATGACTCCAGATCATCTGCTAGTGGCGCAACAAATGTACATAAAGCATTATCAGGATAGCGCCTCAATTCAAGACTAAACGCATGAAGAAACTGCCGTCCCATAGCAGCCTCTGGTGTACCTGTCTCGGCAGGAAACGCATAGGTCGAATCTCCAATAATAGGATACCCTGATGTCGCCAGGTGGGCACGTATCTGGTGGGTGCGTCCAGTCACTGGTTGCACCTCTAACAGCACAAAATCACCCTCCATAGCCAGTGTTCTCACCATGGTCACAGCCCGGTGTCCCTGAGGCCCAACTATACAGCGACGCCGATCATCCGGGTCGCGCTGTAAAGGTCCATCCAGAACAAATTCATTCTCACCGGTTGACAAAAAATCTTCAGCGAATCCAAACTCTTTTGCTTCTACTTGATCTCGTCCTCTTATCACCTTGAAAGGAGCGCGAGGTCTCGTCCAATCCGGCGCTCCCCTTCTCACTACAGCCAGGTAACGCTTGACGATACTATGTTCATGAAACTGGCGAATCAGGTAACGTCGCGAGCGCTCAGTACGTGCCAGGGCCACAACACCCGATGTATCTTTATCTAAGCGATGCAATAAACAAGGACGGAGCAGCAAACCATCTTCTTTCCACATTCTTGCCATGCGCCTTTCGCGTAACGTTTCTTTCACCTGCTCGGGCGCACCCTTCCACTCCAGATCATCAGGTAAGGCTGGCGGTTGCCAATCATCATCACCCTGCTGCGCAAGATACTCCAGAATCGCATTCCACATTGTCCCATCCGCATGTTTATATGTAGGATGAATAACTAAACCCGCAGGTTTGTTAACAATAAGCAAGTGATGGTCCTGATATATGAAAGGTATCGTTGTTGGTTCCATAGTAAAAGTAGTATAGAGGCAGGAGCAAATGTGGTCAATAGCGAAATGGCTATACGATATGCTATACTGATTTCAAAATTACATTGATACCACCTTTCCGCCGGAGGCTTCCTTGAACATTCAGCATCCCCTTGATCCACGCTTAGAGCAAGTTCTCAACTTTCCACAAGTCAACGGACTATTTGGTCGCCGTTCACGTCGCTTCGGGTTTGGCATGGAGATACCCAGCGGCCCTCTTGCTTACAAATCTCAGCACGCCCCCTTGCCCTTGTCCAACCTGGAACAAGCCTTACTTGTCGCCGCGGCAACAGGCGTTACAGGTTGGAATTTCGGCATCCCGTTCACTCTCAACGAGAGCGATCGCCTGAGCGACTATAGCCTCCGTCTGACGGGCCGCACGATACCTTCAGCCGCGACAATTTGCACTACTGAACTATTCTTTACCGATGATACAGGCATCTACCTCACACGCACACGCGACCTCACACCCGAACGCTTGCGCGAGTTTGAAGAAAGCGACGATATTGCACGTATCATCGGCATTTCGCAGGCCGCAACAATACAGTTGAGTAACGAACGTCTGAACCTCCCACTAGAGCCACCGCATTTTGATGAACACAACACCTGGAATAGCAATCGCCCGGGATCAACACTATTCATGCCCATCGGGGACGTGGGACAACAATTGTTAGCTCTGCTTGCCATGTATGTTACCAATGGCTACACGCTTTATGACGACTATAGCGGCCGACTTGGCGGTAACCTTGAACCTTTTATACGCACAGGAATTATCAGCGATACGCCACAGATGCGTTTCGCCCTCTCCCATATTGAACAGGTATCATACTCGACAGTTGCTATGGAACTTGCTCTGATCTGCCAGAACATCGTACTGATGCTACAGGCAATCGGCCTTGGTGGATGGATGTATACTGGCATTTATCCTTACAGTGTCCTTGGGGCTTTCGCGGACGAGGGTATTCGAGGGCTAGGTTTTCGTTTTGCCAGGCGCGAGGACTGGACATTTCCAAATCCGATCGGACTGGACGGCTATTATGAATCAGTTTGCCCACCCTACGTAGCCGACATGTATGAAGCCGCCCATAAACTGGCTGAGCGCAAGTTTGGACCCGGCGGTACATACGATCCTGCCACAGGGGGTCCTTTTCTACACAATAGCGAGATCAAGGCGACAGTCAAGCCATATACCCAGGCACAGATTGATTGCATCGGCGAGATGGCCCAGCATATCTATCGCACCTATGGTCGGTTCCCAGCACGCTATCCCACCATCTTACTACGCATTTATACCCAGGCGCATCACCTTGAACTAGACTTTTATGACAGGTTCTTTGGCGAGGGAGCCTACCTGCAAACACACGCAGAGCACATGGAACGATGGCACGCCAACCTTTGATAGCCATCATCTTCACCTCCCCCTCTTTCCAGGCATGCTACAATAGTAGCAAGAAAAAACAGGTCAAATTATTCCATTTCATCGCATAGTCTGGCAGATGTTGAGGAGGTACGATGGCATTCGTACAATATCTTAAAAAACCAGAATTGCGCAATCCCGTTGTCGTAGCCGCGTTTGCAGGTTGGAACGATGCCGCCGACGCTGCGACAACAGCAATAAAATTCCTGATCGATCGCTGGAAACCTCTCAAGTTTGCGGAAATCGAAGCTGAGGAATTTTACGTTTTTACCGAAACAAGGCCCACGATTCACGCCAGCAAAGGCATCCAGCGCACGATCACCTGGCCTTCAAATCAATTTTTAGCCTATACCGCCCCGCATTTTGATCGTGACGTCATCTTGTTTCTCGGTGTCGAACCACAACTCAAATGGAAGACGTTTACATCTACTTTCCTGGAGGTCTGTAAACGCTATAGCGCTTCGGAAGTTTTGCTGCTTGGCGCGTTTCTCGCCAATATACCCCATTCCATGGAGGTACCTATTTCCGGCTTCTCGTCCAACGCTGAGACGCTGGAACGCCTGCAAGAGATCGATGTTGATAACTCGCGTTATGAGGGCCCTACCGGCATGGTCGGTGTCTTGCAAGATACCTTCCGTCGCGCTAATATTCCCGTTTCAAGTCTATGGGCTGCAGCGCCTCATTATCTTGCTGCCACACCGAATATCAAGGTCACAGCGGCCCTTCTTACATACCTGAACACCTTTCTTTCCTTTGATCTCGACTTGAGCGATATCCAGGCGGATGCACTGCGTTTCGAGGAGCAAATTACGATGCTGGTTGCGCGCGATCCTGAGGCAAGCGCATATGTGCATAAATTGGAAGAGCAGGCCCGTAATATTCTGAACGACGATGACGACGATCAGGAAGAGGATGAAGATGAGGATATCCTTTTCAATCCTGATAGATCAACAAGTACAGGTCCACTGCCAAGTGCAGATTCCCTGATTCGCAGTGTTGAAGAGTTACTGCGCAAGGAACGTGAGAATAATCAACAAAATTCTGACCTTGATGAGGACGATGAATGAGTATTATCCCCTATACTCTTGAGGATATTCTACGTCCTCGCTCTGTGGCCATCCTCGGCGCCTCACGAGCCCCACATAAATGGGGGCATGTTGCAGCTAAACAACTGATTGCTGGGGGCTTTCCCGGCAATATTTATCTCATCAATCCCTCTATCCCCGATGTGCTGGGACGCGCTACGTACTCCAGCTTGCGCGATGTACCCACCCGGGTTGATCTGGCCATTATTGCCACCTCATTCAACCATGTATCTCAATCAGTCGACGACTGCATTGCTCATGGTGTCAAAGGTATTGTGATCATCACCGCCGGGTTCAGCGAAACCGGTCCAGAGGGGCGCGCATTAGAGCAGGCATTGGTGACACGCTGCCGCGAACACGGCATACGCATCATCGGAAGCAACTGCATGGGTCTCTACGTCCGTCGCTCGCAACTTAATACGTTGGGCATGGCCTTTCCTCTTCCTGCTGGGCCTATTGGCCTGATATCGCAAAGTGGCAACCTCGGCATGTACTTCTACGCGCAGGCAAACCTGGATAGCCTTGGTTTCACTACATTTTTAAGCGTGGGTAACGCCGTCGATGTCACCTTCCCAGAGTGCATGCAATATCTGGCAGAAGATCCTGAAACAAGCGTGATTGCCGGGTACGTCGAAGCGATTCAAGAGCAAACACTACGCCAGGTCACCCATAGCATACGTGAACAAGGTCATTACAAACCCGTCGTCATTCTACTGAGTGGTGCCACCGAGGTAGGTGTACGCGCATCACTTGCCCATACAGGTACAATTTCGACGGTACGGCCCGATCAAGATGCCAGCCTTATTGGCAGCGGTGTGGTACGAGTACTGCGTTCAGACGAACTCTTTCCCGTAGCGCAGGCATTAGCAATGCAACCCCCTACTCCCGGCGGGGGGCGTCGCGTTGCTATCATCGGTGATGGTGGGGGAAGCGTCGTCGCCACAGGTGATGCCGTCATACGCGCTGGATTGGAAGTGCCTATATTGTGCAGGGAAACGCAGCAAAACCTGCGAAAACTCATGCCGGCCCGCGCAACTGCTACAAACCCCATTGACGTGGCAGGCGCAGCCGATGAGGACCCACTCTCATTCGCACGGCTTACAGAGGTCTGTCTCAAAGACCCTGAAATTGATGGCGTGATTATCACCGGGTTGTTCGGAGGATATCGCTGGCTACTATCTACGGACTTTGGCCCAAGAGAAGAGACAGCAGCCCACGAACTTGGCGAGCTGGTGAGGCAGTACAGGAAACCTGTACTCGTGCAATCAATATATGCCAGGTACAATATTCCCGCGCTGCGCATTTTGCGGGACGAAGGTGTGCCGTATTACGAGTCCATCGAAATCACTTGCCGGGCTATGGCAGCGTTAAGTGAAATTGGAATGTTTTTGGCAAGCAACACAGTGGACTAAAAAGATCGGTGACCTGCTGCTCAATAGGGAAGTAATTTCAAACGTAACTATTCAGGACTTCTCGCCGCCGCAGGCGGCTCACCCAGGTATGGAATGGCTGCGGGCTGTGCCACCGCAGGCGGCACAGCCCGCAGCCATTCCATACCTGGCGAACTGCCGCAGGCAGTGAGAAGTCAAGAAGAGGGGAGTGCTGAATAGTTACTTTCAAACGGCATAAAATAATCGACCTGCCTGTTTATATCTGAACTCTCTAGGCAGGTCGATCAATCAACACCCTGGCACCAGGGCCTCGGTCTTTATCTTCCCATCAATGCACCGAGGTAATCAAAAGCGAGATCACAGCCATGATAGTCAACAGCAAGAAAATTGCTAGAACCATCATGCCCCCCCGCGCATAGCGAGAACTCGGATCGGTCGATAATCTAAGATCAACATCGGACCCGCTAGCACTGCCACCTGCTGTCACTCGAACAGGTACTGACCTTGCAGCTATAGCCCGCAAGCCACGAATACGTCTTGAACCGGCCAATCTTATTGCGCCACGCGAATAAAAGTACAGATTTCCCATCAGACCTACAATTATGAGCACCGTAGAACCACCCACGAAGGCTAGCGCAAGCAGCATAGGTCCCATAGCTTTTTCCCTTTGGGCCATCAGGCCCAGAAATGTGATACATCTCACTCTACTAATGTAAGACGCTTCACATTTGGGAATCTCAAAAATGTAGGCCCTGGTGTTTCTACTGATGGTTAACTGGTAAATGACCTGAAGGATCGGACGAAAATACTGGGCTGAGAGCCTCTGTGTCGAACCTTCAGGGCTCTTTTTTTGACCTGAAGGTTCGACCTCATTTCGGATTCTGCACCTTTGCTTCCGAGGTTTGCCCCTCGCTTGTGACTTGCTCTTCTTTTTTCTGTCCGGTGCCATCAACAATGTAAATCACGTCGCGCCGAAGGGTGAGTTGTTCGGCAGCAGCTTCGAGATGTTTGGGATTGACATCGATCTCGGCTTCCACATACGACCACTCCAGTGCCGTTGTGACTAGCTTCATCAGGTGGTCCATGAGCACACGCCCACTTTTTTGTGGATCGAGGAGGGGGTGAGTGAGCCAGGTGTAGATGCTCCCGGTCCATTGCCTGAGATTGAGTTCTGGAAAGGACGGACGATAAATCTGCTCGAGAGCCAGAAGAATATCACGCACTTCCGCCTCAGTATGGTTCACCACGCGGCAGTAGGGGTGAACGCGATCCAAGCGATGCCGGAATTGCAGCCACATCGTTTCTGGCTGATCAAACACATCTTTCAGCGGTATCCCGGCTCCCCGTCCTGCTGTCACCAGGCACAAGCCCAGAACATAGGGAGGATAGGCCAATTTGAGCTGGTCTGTCAGTTCTTTCAGGAAAATGAGGTGAGGCATCGACAAATCATGGGCATCATCGATGACCAGGCACTCGACACCATATTGCACCAGGAGTTCAAACAGCAGGTATTTGCGTTCGCCCCATCTCCCTCGTGCTCCCAGCCCCAGGGCAGTCAGCAGGAAGTTCCCCAGAGCCGCTTCTTTAGGATCGTTTTTCGGAGCCGTGACTGCCAGGACTGGATAGTGCCGCCCGCCCATCATCCCGGCTTCGCGGGACGCCTGGGCACTTAAATCGCGGATGCCCATGGTCTTGCCAGAACCTGGCTCTGCCACAATCACATGCCATCGCCTCAGCTTCCACGCCTGACGCAACAGCCCCTGGAAACGTTGCTCAAAAGGGGTCTCGATGAAGCCCTCGAAGAGAGGCAGAGCAGTTCGCTTCATGCGTCGTTCTCCGTCTTGAAAGGACGGATGGGCAGGATCTGTACCGGATATTCCCCATCTGGATCAGGCTTGGCCTCTGGCAACCGTAAGCTGGTTGGAGCAGGTGGTTGGAATGTCGCAAGGGTCTCCAGGACATGAGGCGGGTGAATATCTTCGCGTTGGCGATCCAGTTGTCGCCCATATTCCTGCTTCCTCATGACCTGTTTCCGCTGCTTTTTGGTGACCTCAATCTCTTCCTGAATTTGCACCCGAACCTCGACACTCGCTGATGCGGCAGCCTTCGCTTTTTCCGCATCGGCTTGGCGCTGGGCGGTCGCTTCCCACTCGCTCACTCGTCGCCCCATGAAGGCCGGACAGTAGGCTTCTCCCACATAACTGCCTTCTACAAACAGATAGAGCACGCTGACGTCTCTGCGATCGTAATACAGCTCAAACTCCCTGCCCTGGAGTCGATTGAGTAACCCTGGGCAGGTATACCAACGCCCTTGAAAAGAGAGGCGTGAACCGTCATGCACCCGATAGCGATGAGCGAGGGTTTTGCGGTTGACTGCCTTCATCAAAAGGAGCTTGAGGTCATCCGGCGCGCCCAGATACTGAGGCACGCCCGAAAGCCTCACGGCTTCCTCCCAGAGAATCGCGCGGGTTTGCCGGCGCAGCCCATCCCAGCTTTGTTGGTAATCGTCCACGATGGCTCGAAAAAAATAGCGTTCGAGTTCCTCAAGGGTCATGGCTCCCGCCTGGGCCGCTGCTTCGGCATCATGGACGCCGTAACTGGTATTGGGTAAGCGTCGTTCAAAACGCTGGGTCATCCAGCGAAAGAGCGCTTCCACGGTCCCTTTGGCGGAAGGACAATAGGGCGGGGCTTGTTCGGTGATGATGCCCAGTCGATCCACCAGAACCTGGCGTGCTCGTTCAGAGGTAAAGATTTTCCCCCGATCATGGAAAACAATCGCTGGCTTGCCAGAACAGGGCCAGGGGTGCTGACAGCCGGCCTGGAGGACGAGACGGTCTTTTGGCTCAAGCGCCATTTTCAACAAGCGCATGTAATCCTCCTCCTTCAGGGGACCTAAAGCCAACACCGCTCCCATGATGGCCGCTGTTTTGACGCAGATGAGTGCCGCCGCATGAACGCGACGAGTCACAGGAATCCCGTCCGGGGTGATCACGTAGAGCTCCATGCTATGTTCATCGACCTGGGCCAGTTGCGCCGGGGCTGGAATGGAAAGCACAAAGGAGCGGGGGGATTGTCGATCCCGCACAGACGACCGCATCTGTTCGCGTGCTCGGAGGACTTGAGGTTCCTGTTTCAGTACACGAACAAAGGAGCGAACCTGTTTGTAGGAAGGCAAAGAAGGAGCACTTCCCGTGTCCTCTTGCACACGCTTTGCAGCGCGCACCAGATCGGCATGCTCATGAATAGCCGTCAATGACAGCTTCGTCGGCAACAGGTAGAGGCGGCGAATGACTTCTTGAAACGCCGGATGCATTTCCCTTTCTCGGCTGTAGGTCGCATAGGGAACACAGGCGCTCACTCCGAGCGTGCGGGTGCGCTGGACCAGGCGTAAGAGAGTTGAGCGAGCGATCTGTGTTTCTTGTGCCACCTCTACTGCCGAAGATCCTGCGAGCACCTGCTCAACGGCTCGTACATTGCGGAGAAAGCGCTCACGCACCGGGCCTTCAAGCGTCGAGTCATCAAAGGTAGTCAGCCGGTTTTCCCGTTGATCGCTCTCGTCTTGCACCTCTTCAGGGAAACTCGATCGACTTTCGCTCAACTCCGAGGGAAGAGGATCGGGGAGCATGGGCATGGAGTCGGAAGGCAGGCAAATCAGAGGCGTGAGCCGGGTGAGTGAGACCGAAGTGAGGTCCACCAGCAAGTGACCTCGGGCGGCGCTCTCTGCACAGTGTTTCCAGACGGCAGCTTCTCGTTCCGCCTGGGGCCAGCGTTCTCCCAGACGTTCGACTAGTTCCTGCACACAGGCCGCTTCGCCCCAAGGCCAGACGACCTGCAATGCCTCCTCAAGCTGTGACCAGGCAGGAAACGCCTGCCGCCGAGCATGTAAAAAGACCAGATTGGCATGACGTGTTCTGGACAAGGTGGCTTCTGTCCCGATCCAATACACGCCTGCTTGCTGTTCTGCCACTTTCCGTGCTGCTTCGGCTTTCGCTCGATTACGTTCTCGGCGTTTGTCCTGCTCAAGACCTGCCTCCGCAATCAGGAACCTCCCGTCGAGGAGCTGGCCAATGGCATCGGGGAGGTAGACATGGGCCTTGCCTTCAAACAGGTAGTCAATGGTGTACGGAGTCGGCAAAGGGGTAGCGATCTTGTAGGTCGAAGCAAAGGTGGAACTGATATCTCCGCGTCCGTACCAGGCCACCTGCGGATGATATTCGAGGTACAGTAGAAGCTGTTCTTCCATCTGGCTACAGAACGGTTGCCGTGTAGGCTGAGGATCTCCCGTTTTCCAGCTGGGAATCCACCCAGAGATGCTCTCTCCGGCGATCTTGAAGAGATCAATGCCACGCACGCCAAACTCAGGCATGAGATGACCTCCCTTTTCGACATCACAACACACGATCCAATGAATTTCCAGTTCCTACTGCTAAGTATACTCGAAAACAAGCTCATTTGGAAGCTGGTCGTCTGCTCGTAGCCGAACCTTGAAGGCAAAATTCGATCCTTGGGGGCGATTCTGTCGAACCTTCAGGTCATTTACCATTAACACACCAGGGCCTACTGGTAAATGCCCTACGAAGTGAGCAGGTCTGGCCCTCAAACGTGAGAAATTGCCCTCAATCTTGAGCACTGGGACAAAATTTCCTGGAAAAAGCGCTCCCCATCAGGTATACTTTCTCCCAAACGTGTAAATTGCGTCCCTCATCGAGGGATTGACGAACCGTTGGCATGCGGAAGACGGACGCA
>WNFH01004344.1_pt1 | contig 10220 bp, 9 predicted proteins | sample 5400411 | NCBI WGS metagenome assembly WNFH01 (sample SAMN13153347, study PRJNA577476) | soil metagenome | isolation source: 200 cm saprolite under Douglas fir tree site 2 hole 3 | place: USA:California | collected 2015-04-18
TCGAGCAGGTGCTGCTGGCCCTGCTTCACGCGGGCGTTGAGCGCACCGAAAGGGGCGGGATCGGCGTCGAGCTGAGCTCCCAGCCGCGTGGGGACCTCTTCGAGCTCCATTTCCGAGTGCGCGACACCGGTCGCGGCGTGCCGGCCAGGATCCTTCGCAGCGGCCTGGGCGACGACGCGGTGGTGCAGTCGCAGCAGGTCGAGCCTGGTGATGCTATGGCCATCGTCAGCCTGTCGATCTGCCGGCGGCTCGTCGAGATGATGGACGGCCAGCTGCGAGTCGAGCAAGGCGGCGTCGAGGCAGGACCGGACGCCGGCACCACATTCGACTTCACGATCCTCACCCAGGTCATGCATGCCCCGGTCGCCGTGGCGACGCGGACTCTGGAGGGGATGCGCGTGCTTGTGGTCGCGGCTGACGCCACCGAGCGACGCGTGCTCGCGCTGCAGACAGAGCTATGGGGCGCGCCTTCGACCGCGGCGAACGTCGCCGACGCGCTCGCACTGGCGCAGACGGGTCAGCCGTTCGACATCGCCATCATCGAGCACAGGCGCCCGGCCGTCGACGGCCTGGCGGTCTCGATCGCCCTGAGGTCTCTGCGCCCGCCGGCAGAGCTGCCGATCGTGCTCATCGCCGCCGCGCCGCCCGGTCCGGAGGAAGCGGGCGCCGCCGACAGCGGCGTCGTGCAGGCGACGCTGACCAAGCCGGTGCCGCCGCACAAGCTCCATGACGTGATGGCGCAGGTGGGGGCGCATGAGGAAGTGGCCCCTGCGCCTCATCCCGCGCCTGCTCCCGGGGTCTTGAAGGTCCTCGTCGCCGAGGACAATCCGCTGAACCAGAACACGATCCGGCGGATGGTGACCAGGCTCGGCCACCACGTCGACGTGGTCGCGAACGGCCGCGACGCCGTGGCCGCCGTCGCCAGGGAGGCCTACGACGCGGTCCTGATGGACGTGCTGATGCCGGAGATGGACGGCCTGCAGGCGGCGGAGGCGATCGTCCGGCGCTGGCCGCGCGGCACGCGCCCCCGGCTGGTCGCGCTCACGGCGATGGCCGCACCGGGTGACCAGGAGCGGTGCCTCAGGGCCGGCTTCGACGGCTACATGAGCAAGCCCATCCACCTGGACGAGCTGTCGGACGCGCTCACCGCCGCCGCCGGTTGGCGCGCCACGCCCAAGGTGCTCTAGGCCTAACGGCTGCCGCTGAGGCGCTCGTCGAGACGGTCGGATCGATCGAGGCGGCTGATCTGTCGCGAGGCGCGAGATTCGAGGAACACGACGACGATGACGATCATTCCGCCGAGGACCATCAGGCCGCCGAGCAGCTCGCCCTGCAAGCCCACCGGTCCCGCCACGATCTGGATCATCGCCGAGCCGAACACCAGGATGTAGCTGAGTCCCAGCAACCGGACTCGCGGCGCGACGCTTGTGTTGTCCTCGCCGCGCCATGGCCTTCTGCCGATGATCAAAAGGTACGCGCCCATGATGAGCGCGAGCCCGGCGAGCACCAGGGAGACCAGCTGCACGAGTGAGGTGAACTGTGCCGGCATGCGCGCCAGATACTAAATGGACGCGCCCGATCTGCGGCCGGTTTCGCGATAAGGGGTCCCCGCGAACTCCAGGCGAGGCCTCCGAGTTCGTGGGGTAACTCTACCTAGAATTCCACGCATGCCTCGCTCCGAGCCGATCAAGGCTGTCCGCGGCGTTCGCGACCTCCTACCACGCGATCGTCCGCTGTGGCGCGCCGCCGAGCTGGCCGCTGTGGACGTGGCTCGCCGATTCGGATACGAGGAGATCACGACGCCCTTGATCGAGCACGCCGAGCTGATTGAGCGCGTCGGCGAGGACACCGACGCTGTCGCCAAGGAGCTGTACCGCTTCGAGGACCGCGGCGGACGCAAGCTCGCCCTCCGACCTGAAGCGACCGCCGGCGTCGTCCGGGCGTATTTCGAAGGCCACCTCAACCAGGAGCCACAGCCGGCTCGGCTGTATTTGATCGGGCCGATGTTCCGCTACAACCGCCCCCAAAAAGGTCGATACCGCCAGTTCTTCCAGCTGGACGTGGAGGCGATCGGGAGCGGAAGTCCCGCCCTCGACGCCGAGGTCATCGAGATCGCCATCACGTGGCTGCACGACCTTGGCCTGGGTGAGGTGAGGATGGATCTCAACACCATCGGCGATGCGAAATGCCGCCCTGCCTACCTCGACCTGCTGAGGGCCTATTACCGTCCGTTGAAAGACAAGCTGCACGCTGATTGCCAGCGCCGCCTCGAGACCAACCCTCTCTTGTTGCTTGACTGCAAGGTCCCGCAGTGCCAGCCGTTCAAGGTCGACGCGCCTCGGATCACCGACCACCTGTGTGAGGAGTGTGCAGCCGCCTGGGCCGCCGTCCGGCGGCTGCTCGATGCCGCCGGCATCGAGTACCACCTCGATCCTTATCTCGTGCGCGGCCTCGACTATTACACGCGCACCGTCTTCGAGATCTATCCAGCCCGGGCCGGCGGCTCCCAGGATGCGCTTGCGGGTGGGGGACGGTACGACGGCCTCGCGGAGGCGGAGGGATGGCCGCCGACTCCGGGCGTGGGCTTTGCCAGTGGTCTGGACAGGGTCACCGAGATGGTGAAGGCCGTCGGCGTGGAGGTGATCGCGGCTCCGGCTGCAGACGTCCTGGTGCTGCCGGACGCCGGCCTGGAGGTCGCGGCGGCTGAGGTGGCCCGGATCTGCCGGGCCGTGCGGTCAGTCGCCGTCGACTACGAGGCCAAGAGCCTGAAGGCCAAAATGCGATCGGCCAACAAGCTGGGCGCCAGATGGGTCGTGCTGCTCAGCGCGGAGGACGTCAAACAGCGCACCGCGCAGCTGAAGGAGATGGCGAGCGGCGATCAGGTCGCGGTCGCATGGGACGACCTGCCGGCCCGCCTGGCATGAGCGGCTTCACCGCACCGCACTGCGGCTCGCTGCGGGCGACGGACGTTGGGCGGGAGCTCGAGCTCTACGGATGGGTGGCGCGCCGGCGCGACCATGGAGGCTTGATCTTCATCGACCTGCGCGACCGCTGGGGCGCCGTGCAGATCGTGTTCAAGTCAGCTGCAACGCGCGCCGTCGCCGCAGACCTGCGGCTGGAGTTCGTGGTCCGAATCACGGGCACGGTTTCGCGCCGCCCCGCCGGCTCTGAGAATCCCGCCATGCCGACCGGTGAGATCGAGGTCGAGGCATCGGAGCTCGTGATCATCACTCGCGCGAAGACACCTCCGTTTCCGATCGAAGACGAGACGACGGCCGATGAGAGTGTCCGGCTCAAGTACCGATATCTCGACCTGAGACGGCCGCGCATGCAGCGCATCCTCGAGCTCCGACATCGCGTTAACAAGATCATCCACGCCTACATGGACGAGCACGAGTTCATCGAGGTCGAAACCCCGCTGCTGGTGAAGGGAACACCCGAAGGCGCGCGCGACTTCATCGTCCCATCGCGCCTGCACATCGGCGAGTTCTTCGCGCTGCCGCAGTCACCGCAGCAGCTGAAGCAGCTCTTGATGGTCAGCGGCCTCGGGCGTTACTACCAGATCGCTCGCTGCCTTCGGGATGAGGACTTGCGCGCGGATCGCGCGCTCGAGTTCACGCAGCTCGACCTCGAGATGTCTTTCTGCGACGAGGAAGACGTCTTCACGCTCATCGAGGGATTGTGGGCAAGGATCTGGAAGGAGATCCTCGACGTTGACCTGGTCATCCCATTTCCGCGCCTCGATATGAAGGAAACGCTGCTTCGATACGGCACCGACAAGCCCGACCTCCGTTACGAGCTGGAGATCGCGGACCTCGGTGAGGTGCTCGCGCAGACGGGGGCTCAGGTCTTCAAGACGGTGCTTGCAGAGGGAGGCGTCGTACGCGGGTTTGCGGTTCCGGGCGGCAAGGTCATGACGCGCCGGGAGCTCGACGATCTCTCGACGATCGCGAAGGGCGCCGGGGCCAAAGGCCTCGCATGGTTGCCCGGTCCGCTGGACAAGTTCGTCTCGGCATCGGAGATGGAGGGCATCAAGCGCGCGACCGCGGCCGGACCGGAAGACCTGGTGCTGATCGTGGCGGACAAACGCCGGCGTGCCGAGAAGGTGCTGGGCCTGATCCGGCAACAGGTGGCGCGGAACCGCAAATTGATCCGAGAAGGCGAGTGGCGCTTTCTCTGGGTCTACCCGATGTACCTGTTCGAGGAGGATGACGAGGGCAAGCTGACTTACGGGCACCACCCGTTCACGTCTCCGATGGAAGAGGATCTCGCTTTCATCGACGAGGCGCCGTACGACGTTCGGGCCCACGCGTACGACATCGTGTGCAACGGCTACGAGCTGGGCGGGGGAAGCATTCGCATTCACGACCGCACGCTGCAGGAAAAGGTCTTCGAGATCCTCGGCCATTCGCAAGCATCGATTCGCGAGCGGTTCGGTCACCTCCTGGATGCGTTCGAGTTCGGCGTCCCGCCTCACGGAGGCATCGCGCCGGGAATCGATCGCATCGTGATGATGCTGGCGGGCACCGAAAACATCCGGGATGTGATCGCTTTTCCCAAGACCCAGAGCCACATGGACCTGATGCTCGGAGCGCCGAGCCCGGTTGAGCAGGCGCAGCTCGAGGAGCTGCACATAAGGGTGGTTCCTCCGCCGAAATCGGACCGGTAAGATGGCTTTGCTCCCAAAGGGGCGCGCGTTCGTGCGTGTTGCCCAACAGACGATCGTTAGGGACCCCGGAGTCCGGATAGCCGACCAAATGCCCCTAAGACGGGACTTGGAAAGCCAAGGCAGGGGACCCACCTGAGCTCGCTCAGGACAACCCACCGCCGCGTCCCGGAGGGAGCCTTTTGGAGTTGTTGAAGCTGGTGCCGCCCGGCCTACTGGTGGCGGCGCTGGGGGTCCTGATCCTCTCCCAGCTCTTCTACGCGTTTCTGCGATACCGCCGGCGGGCCTATTTCCCGATCCTGGTGATGACGGCCGTCGGCTTTGGGCTGGGCCAGCTTTGGGACTACCTCGGGCTCCCGTCGGTCCGTATGGGCCAGGTCGCCGTTGTGCCTGCCGTCGTCTTCGCGCTGCTGCTGCAGCCGCTCGCTCGTTTCCTGCCCCGGTTCCAGCGCCGGCCCAAAGAACCCACGGCGCCGACGGCCCCCGGGCAGCCGCGCACTTAAGATTGCCTTTGGTTTGTTTGCCGTCCTTGCCTAGAGGGTATTCAGCAATTGCAGAACTTCATGTGGTTGGCGTTCGGGATCGCCGCCCTCGTGGTGGCGCTGGCCCTGGCCGCATTGCTTTTGCGGCTGCGCAGAACCCTGGGTGCTGTCGAAGAACTGCTGGAGACGACCAACGAGGAGATGAAAGAGACGCTGCCAGAAGTTCGCCAGACGATCGGCAACGTCAATGACATCACGGCGGGCGTGAACATCGGGCTCCGGACCGCTGGTGGCGGCGCGGCTGCGGTCGGTCGCGGCATCAAAGCCGGCGTCCACGGTGTCAGGGTGGCGGGGAGTAGCTTATTTCGACACGTATTAGGAGGTTAGCTGTGGCCGATGATAGCAATGGCGGCGGCGGCGGTTTCGGCTGGTTCATCCTGGGCGGGCTGATCGGCCTCGTGGCCGGCGCGTACATCGCGTCGGGTCCGGGCCGAAGCCAGGTCGATAGCTTCAAGAGCAAGACCATTGAGCTGTCGGGCAGCGAGCCCGTACAGAAAGCCAGGGAGGCTGCGCAGAGGGCGCGCGAGATGGTCACCGACCCCGGCCACCCGGTCGGCAAGGCGATCCAGGATGGGGTCGCGGCCGCGAAGCGAAAGCGCGAGGAGCTGGAGTCGGCGGCCGCGCGCAAGATGCGCCGGACCAACGGCGAGGAAGGCGAGTCCTAACTAGATGAAACGCGATCTCGCGGAGCTGAAGATCCCAGCGGCGACGGCCTTCATTCCCGTTGCCAAGCGGGTCGCGGCGACGCTGGGGGGACAGCTGGGGCTGAGCCTCGTCGACCTGGACGAGCTTTCCATCGCGCTCACGCAGGCTTGCGACAGCGCGATCGCGGCCGCGGCCAACCTCGACGGCCCGGCCGACCTCAAGCTGAACTACTTCGCGACCAATCGCGCCCTGGTCGTGGACGTCGATCTCGTCTCCAGCGAGGGTCACCTCAAGGCCGCCGTGGCGGGGCCGGATCCGGAGGCCGAAGCCGAGCTCCAGCGGCTCGCGTACGAAATGATCCGCTGCTTCGTGGACGACTTCCGGCCGGAGGTCGAACCCCGAACGGGACACGTCCGCTTCCGAATGGTCAAATACCTGGCTTCCTGACCGGCCCAAACTAGACGTATTGGCTGCCAAGCCGCGGCCGTCCCGCGAGGAGCTGCGGGCGCTCCACCGTCTCTACAAAGAGACCACGGATCCCGCAGAGCGCGATCGCATTCGCGCACAGCTGGTTGACGCCTATCGGGACTTCGTCTACTTCCTGGCTCGCAAGTTCCAGAACCGGGGCGAGCCGCTGGACGACATCGTGCAGGTCGGCTACCTCGGACTGATCAAGGCCATCGAGCGGTTCGATCCCGACCTGGGTTACGAGTTCACGACTTTCGCCACCCTGACGGTGGCGGGCGAGATCAAGCGGCATTTCCGGGACAAGGGCACGGCCATTCGCTTTCCACGCCGTCTGCAAGAGCTCCACACATCGGTCGTACGAGTCAACGAGCAGATGAAGAACGAGCTCGGCCGCGAGCCGACGGTCGGTGAGCTCGCGGAGCGGCTGGGCGTGACGCCCGACGACGTGACAGAGGCAATCGAGATGGGGCCGGCTTACGTGCCGCTTTCGCTCGACCAGCCGATCGGCTCGAGCGATGGCCAGGATGCGCGGTCCATCGCCGACCAGATCGGCACCGCCGACCCAGAGCTCGACCGCGTCGAGATGCGCGACGTCTTGAACCGCGCGATGGAGCACCTGACGCCCCGTGAGCGCGCGATCATGGCCATGCGGTTCTACGAGCAGATGTCGCAGTCGGAAATCGCGCGCCGGCTGGGCATCAGCCAGATGCACGTCTCGCGACTGCAGCGGGCGGCCCTGGAGCAGCTGCGCAAATACGTGCCGCAAGAAAGCGCCTAAGTGGCGCTCGTCGAGTCGCGGGCGCCGGCCGACCCGCTCGTGCTCTTCAGGCGCTGGTTCCGTGCAGCGCAGCGGAAGGGGTCGCCGCAGCCCGACGCGGTCGCCTTGGCCACGGCGGATGCACGCGGCGCTCCATCGGTCCGCATGGTGCTGTTCAAAGGGATCACCCCCTCACCGTCGCTTCGCGACGGAGCTCCCCGCGTGGCGGGGAGCCCAGAGAGATTTCTTTTCTACTCCAACTACGGCAGCCGCAAGGGCCGCGACCTCGCGTCCAACCGCCGGGCCGCGCTGGTCTTCTACTGGCCGGCCACGGGCCACCAGGTGAGGGTGTCCGGTCGGGTCAGCCGGTTGTCGCGAGCCGCCTCGGCCGCGTACTTTCACTCGCGCCCTCGTGGCGCGCAGCTCTCCGCGCTGGCCTCGCGACAGAGTCGCGTGGTCGCTTCACGCGTCGTGTTGGAAAGAGAAGTGCAGGAGCTCGACCGCAGGTACCCCAAAACGGTGCCGCTGCCCCCGGATTGGGGTGGTTATGCCCTGCGGCCCGACTGGATCGAGTTCTGGGAGCACCGCGCCGATCGCCTCCACGACCGCCTCCGCTATGTCCGCGTGCGCGAAGGTGGTTGGCGGCTGGAGCGCCTGGCCCCCTAAACTGAACTCGCCCCGTGACCGGGAACGAGATCCGCAAACGTTTTCTAGAGCATTTCGCGAGTCGGGAGCATCTGGTCCTCCCCAGCGCGCCGCTGGTGCCGCGAGGAGACCCGAGCACGCTCTTCATCTCGGCCGGAATGCAGCCGCTCAAGCCCTACTTCCTGGGCGTGAGTCAACCGCCCGCGCCCAGGCTCGCCACCTGCCAGAAGTGCCTGCGGACCGGCGATATCGACGAGGTGGGGAAGACCGACCGCCACCATACCTTCTTCGAGATGCTGGGCAACTTCGCGCCCACCGGCGATTACTTCAAGGAAACGGCGATCCCGCTTGCCTGGGACCTCGTGACGAAGAGCTTCCAGATGCCGGTCGACCGGCTGCGCATCACCATCCACCCAACCGACGACCAGGCTCATGAGATCTGGCTGCAGCAGCCGGGGATGACAGCCGGCCACATAACCCGGCTCGAAGACAACTGGTGGGGACTCGGCGAGGGGCCCTGCGGTCCTGACTCGGAGATCTGGTGGGATCGCGGCCGTGAGGTGGGGTGCGGGCAAGAAGATTGCGTCCCCGACCACTGCGATCGCTTCACCGAGTTCTGGAACCTGGTCTTCCCGCAGTACGACCAGCGCGGCCCGATCGCGGGCACGTCGGGTGAAGCGGTCCTGCGCGGCGTCGCCGACGGCAGCCTGGTGCCATTGAAGCGTCCGGCGATCGACACCGGGATGGGCCTGGAGCGCGTCACCTACATCCTCGAGGGCAAGACCAACGTTTTCGAAACCGACCTGTTCGAGCCGATCCTCAATCGGATTCGCGACCTGTCCGAGAAACAGTCGACGTTTTCAGAGCGAATCGTGGCTGACCACGTCCGCGCAGCGTGCTTCGTGATGCTGGACGGCGTCGTGCCTAGCAATGAAGGACGCGGGTATGTGCTGCGCCGGCTGATTCGCCGTGCCACGCTTCACGCCGAGCGGTTGGCGATGAGGTCGCAGGTCGGCCAGCTAGTCGACGACGTCGCATTGGTGATGAGCTCGCCATATCCCGACCTGGTTGACCAGAAGGACGTCATTCGGGCGGGCATCAACCAGGAGGCGGCTCGATTCCAGCGCACGCTCAATGAAGGTATGGAGCGGTTCGAGCGGATTGTCGCCAAGCACCCGAAGGTGATCTCGGGAGCTGACGCCTTCTTGCTTCATGACACGTTTGGATTTCCGGTCGACCTCACTCGCGAGCTCGCCGCGGAGAGAGGTCTCGAGGTGGATGAGGACGGCTTCCGGGCGGCGATGGCAGCACAGAAGGAGCGTTCACGTCGCGTGCTGCCGACCGGTTGGACGACCGCGCAGGACCTTCCGAGGTCGGAGTTCACAGGTTATAAGGAGCTCACGACGCAGACGTCGATCGTCGCCATACGCAAAGAGGGGCAGCCCGCGGATCGCGCCATCGAAGGCGAGGACGTCGAGGTGTTTCTCGAACGAACACCCTTCTACGCCGAGTCCGGCGGGCAGATCGGCGACACCGGCTTCATCAACACGGAGAGTGGCGGCCTGCGCGTCGAGGACACTCAGAAACCCGCCGACGGCGTGATCGCACATCTCGGTGCCGTCGTCACCGGTGAGCTGAAGGTTGGACAACCTGCGACCGCCGCGGTTGACGCCGGCCGCCGAAGGCAGATTGCTCGCCACCACTCCGCGACCCATCTCCTGCACAAGGCCCTCCGCGAAACACTGGGCGACCAGGTGGTGCAGAAAGGCTCATGGGTCGGACCGGATCACACCACGTTCGACATCCCGCTCAATCGTGCCCTCAAGGACGATGAGATCAAGCGCATCAACCATCGCGTGATGGAGAAGGTTCGCGAGGCGCTGCCGTTCCACGAAAGCCAGAAGCCATACAAGGACGCGGTCGCGCAGGGCGCCATGCACCTGTTCGACGAGAAGTACGGCGACGTCGTCCGCGTCGTGTGCTTCGGCGATTGGACCTGCGAGCTGTGCGGGGGCACGCACGTCGCCAACACCGCTGACATCGGGCCGGCGGTGATCGTTTCCGAGTCGAGCATCGGCTCCGGCCTGCGCCGCATCGACATGGTGGTCGGCGAGGCCGCGGATGAGCTCATCTGGCGCGACCGGCGGCTGTTGTCAGAGCTGGCGCGGTCGTTCAACTCAGCCCCGGAGCAACTGCCCGAACGGGTGGAATCGCTGCGCGGCCAGCTCAAGGAAGCAGAGCGGCGGTTGAAAGCCGTCTCAGAGCAGCTGCGCTCAGCCAGGGTCAAAGGTCAGGGTGGCAACGGCCTTGTCATCAAGAAGGGCAAAGTAGCGTTCGTGACCGAGACCGTCGAGGCCTCCACGCCTGACGAGCTGGCCGCATATGCCGACCGGTACCTCGAGATGGTGGAATCGGGCGTCGTAACCGTTGTGGCCGGCGATCAGTTTGTGATCAAGGTGTCCAAGGACCTGACGCCTGAATACAATGCTGCCCGCCT
>WNFH01004345.1_pt1 | contig 10220 bp, 9 predicted proteins | sample 5400411 | NCBI WGS metagenome assembly WNFH01 (sample SAMN13153347, study PRJNA577476) | soil metagenome | isolation source: 200 cm saprolite under Douglas fir tree site 2 hole 3 | place: USA:California | collected 2015-04-18
GAGCAGCGCGCCGGTCCTCTGGCAGGCTTCTGCTACAAGCTGGACGTGATGTCGGTCTAACCAGGTGCCGGTCGGGTTGTTCGGATTGCAGAGCCAGACCAGGGCGGGCTGCTCCCTGCTGATCCAGGCAGCGACTGCCGCTATATCCGGCTGAAAACATGTGCTGGCCTGTACACCAAATTCGTCCACGGTGGCTCCAGCGGCCAGACAAGCCACGCGATATTCGCTAAACGTAGGACCGAGCATGCCCGCCTTCAGGCCGGGCTTCAGGTACGCACGAGCTATGGCCCAGATGAGCTCGGTGGTGCCGTTCCCACATACGATAGAGCCGAGTGGAAGGTCGCTTGAGGTGAGTTCATCGTCTAGAATGGCCCGCCTCAGTTCCAGGCACTCGCGGTCTGGATAGCGGTCAATGGCGGCCTTTGCCACGGCTTCTCGTACCTGTGGCGAAGGGCCATACGGATTGGCATTCACACTACAATCAAGCACTTCCTGGGGGTGCAGACCCAGGCGTTCTAGTTCGCCGTAATCAAGCGCGCCATGAACGGCCCGCTCAACGCTGTTTATCCAATTATCCATGCTGAGCCCTCCAGAGTGTTTTGACCACTGCCGTGAGGAAGACGACGACGCACCCAATGCTCCACACCATCTGCTCGGCCTGCCGGACGCTCGAAGTGGTGATAGTCTTGTCGTCGTCGCCGAGGCTGTAATGGCCGACCTTTTCCAATTGCAGGCCCAATGCACCGGCAGCAGCGGCCATGGGATGCCCGGCGTTAGGACTGGCAGTTCTCCGGGCGTCACGCCGCCAGATCTGCCAGGCTTTGAGCCGATTGCCGCCGAAGAGCGGGGCGAGCGCAATAATGAGCAGGGCAGTCAGCCTAGCCGGTAGGGCGTTCAGCACATCGTCCAGCCGGGCTGCTGCTTTACCCAGGTATTCATACTGGCCATGATAGCCAACCATCGCGTCAAATGTGTTGAACAGGCGATACGCCGCTGCACCAGGTAAGCCAAACAGCGTGTAATACAGGAGCGGTGCGACGATCGAGTCGCTCAGATTCTCGGCCAATGACTCGATGGCTGCTGCCCCCGCCAGTTCTGCTGTAAGTTCGGAGCGGTCCCGGCTGACCAGGCTTTGCAGCGCATGCCGTGCGGCAGGCAAGTCACCTTGCTCAAGAGACAGCCGTACCGAACGTCCTGCTTCGGCCAGCATGCGCAAGGCAAAAAAAGGTTTGAGACCCATGCCTTCCATCAGTGCATACAGGATGAGGCCCCTGCAGTGGCCGCCGCGCTGTATGGCTTCGGCTCGTACCCGCTTTGCTAGCAGGTGAACTAGAGCTGCCGGAAGGAAGGCCGCGGGAGCAGCCAGCATCAGCATAACCACGCCATACAGCAATTGGGGAACGTGGCCTCGGGGTGCGGCTCGTGCCAGGCGTTGTATGAGCTTGCCGTACCAGACAACGGGATGCCAGGGGGCAGGCGGTTCACCCAGGGCGTCCAGCCCAAGTGCCACCAACACGGCTGCCCCTTCTTCCAGTGCAGCTCTTCCCCTTGACCTCTGCTTACTCAGTTTCATGCTAGAACTCAATCCCTTTTTGCGCCTTTACACCGGCCCGGTAAGGATGCTTGACCTCGACGATCTCTGAAACCAGATCGGCATACGCCACCAGTTCCGGAGGAGCATATCGCCCGGTGACCACCACATGCATCCCCGCTGGGCGCTGATCCAATGTGTCTCGTACTTCCTCCCAGGATAGCCAGCCATACTTGAGCACGTAGGTCATCTCGTCCAGCACGACCAGGTCATAGTTGCCAGAAAGAATCTTCTGACGACAGATATCCCACCCCTGACGAGCCAGCGCTTTATCGTGCTCGATGTTTTTGGAAAGCCAGGTAAAACCAGCCCCCAGCGGGATCATTTCAATGCCAATTTTGCGAGCCGCTTTCTCTTCCCCCCAGTTGGCCGTGTGGGCTTTGATGAACTGCAGCATACACACGCGCAGTCCCTGTCCCCAGGCGCGCAGGAGCAATCCCATGGCCGCCGTCGTTTTGCCCTTGCCCTTGCCGGTATTGACGATCACTAACCCTTTTTTGACCGCCGTTTTCGCTCGCTTACGGCGTGCTTCATGGCTGGCGTGTTGGCGTACCAGCCGTTCCTCTTCGCTGAGCGCCAGGTCCTCTTCGGGGTCACCTCCATCGCCATCTTCCTCACGTTCCTCATTCGGCTCACCTGCCAGGTCTTGCCCTTGAGTGATCTCTTTATCCGACATAGGATGTCCCTTCTTCGCTTTTTGGGTCTATACAGATGATAGGAACCACGCTCTCCCAAGGTACTTCACCTGCTTCACTTGCATTTTGAATCGCATGTTACTCAGGCTCCGAGTGCGAACGCCATACTCTTGCGGCAGTCACAAAACGTTGGGCCGCCAGGGGAAACCCACTAAATGACAGGTGCATATAGGTTGCAAGGAGGTTGCCGTGAGCAAATCCCTCCACTTGCCCATAGGCAGCGAATTCATAGGCAGCCTCTTCTCGTGCCAATGGAGCATTCAGACAAGAGTAGTGAAACTCATGCCCGCGCACCACTTCACCCTGGCGCGTCAGTAGGGTATCGCACAAAGCAGTGGCCTCGCGGTACCCGATCACTAATCCGCCACGATCATTGCTCATGACGCTTTGTCTGGCAATGGCTCCTATCATCGGAAGCTCTTCTCCCGACGCATTACGAATGGATTGGCAGAGGTACATCAATCCTCCACATTCCGCATAACAGGGCATGTCTTTCAGCAGGAGCCGTGCAAGAGCAGCGCGCATACTTGCGTTTGCAGCTAAGCGCTGCGCGTATTCCTCTGGAAACCCACCACCGACATAGATACCACCGATATTCTCGGGTAACACGCTGTCATGCAGAGGGCTAAAGGGGACCAGCTCCGCACCAGCAAGCCGAAGTAAGTCCAGTGTATCGGGGTAGTAAAAGTTGAAGGCTTCATCCTGGGCAATGGCAATGTTCACGCGTTCACTCGTCGTTTCCTTTGATGAAAAGGGGTCTTGGGAGCTATGCTCGATGGGGGGAACCTTGCGGGCAAGGGCGAGGAGTTTTTCACTGTCACACGTTTGGCCAAACTGCTGTCCAAGCGCGGTGAGCTGCTCAGTACTGACTACACGTTCAGCGGCCGGGACCAAGCCCAGATGCCGCTCGGGCACCAGTGTATCCGGCGAATGACGCATATAGCCCAGGAAAGGGATGCCGGTTTCTGCCTCAATGGCTTCCTGTAACAAGCGAGCATGACCCGCTCCCCCAACGCGGTTCGCAATGACTCCGACGATGCGGACCTCCGGATCGAGATGCTGAAATCCCAGCACAACCGCGGCTGCACTCCGCGCCATGGCCCCCGCATCGATGACCAACACGACCGGTGCCTGGAGGATCTTGGCAACCTCTGCAGTACTTCCCACGTCGCTGGTGCTACGCTCGCCATCATAGAGCCCCATCATCCCTTCGATCACGGCGATCTCAGCAGAGGCGGCAGCCGTGCAAAAAACGTCCAGCATACGCCTGGGTGGCATCATCCAGGTATCCAGGTTATAGCAGGGTCTGGATGCGGCCAAGGCGAGATGGGACGGATCGATATAGTCCGGTCCAACTTTGAAGGGTTGGACCGCTATGCCGTGCGTGCGTACATGCGCAATGAAAGCCGTCGTCATGGTTGTTTTGCCTACCCCACTGGACACACCAGCGAGCACAATTCTGGGAAGAGTCAACAGCATGTCAGCCCACCTCTCATCGATGATGAATGTCGTGATGTTCGAGCTTCAATTTGTGGGAGCCGCATTGTTTGTGCTTCCTCGTCTCTGCTTAGACTGTCCCTGAGCAGTAATCGGGCAAGGCGCCAGAGAACTTCTCAGGATGAATAAGCTGTGCCAGGCAGCGTAGCCCCTCGACCAGCCGCTGACTGGGATGCTGCATGATGTTGACATTGATATGGTACACCTGGTGCAATTTGAGCGCGTCAATGCTACTCCAGTTGGGACGCTTATACACCAGAGCAGGATTCCCACCATAGGCCGGCTCTTCCGTCAGAATGACAAACTGCGGGTTGGCAGCGATGATCGCTTCGTCTGTGACCTGTGGATAGCCACCGTTACTGGTATTGTTATGGAAGATATTCATGCCATTCGCGTCCTGCAAAAGTTCATCGCCAAAGGAACCACCGCCAAAGACATACGGTTTTCCTGGCGTACTATCGTCTACTTCCAGTAACACCCTGGGAGCAGTCGTACCTGCTACGGCTGCCCTGATCTGGTTGATTTGCTGCTGCAAGTGGTTCACGAGTGACACAGCAGTATCCTCTGTGAATGTCAGACGTCCTACGAGCAGGATTTGCTGGAGGACCCCTGAAAAATTAGTAATTGGCAGATCGACGACATCCAAGCCCAAGTGTTTGAGCTGTTGATCGTAGTCTTTCGTCTCGCCACCCCAGCTCACTACCAGGTCAGGCTTCAATGCAACGATCTGCTCAACATTGTACTTGCCATTGACATCCGAAACCTTTGGCAGCGATGCCAGTTCGGGAGGGTAGCTCGTGTAATAATCGACTGCGACCACCCGACCCTGGAGCTGCAATGCCCCCAGCATTTCACTCGTGCTTGGAAGCAGTGAGACGATACGTCGCGGAGCAGTGGTCGGAAAGACAATCGGTGTTCCGTAAACATTGAGCGCTACGGTGGGAGTGGGAGTCGGCTTTGCTCCGGTCGTCGGTGATGAGCTTTGCCCGCACGCTGTGAGCAGTACGAAGCAAGTCAGAAGCAGGACGAGAGAGAGACGAAAAGAGATGACATGGGAGCGCATGTGGTTGTAACCTCCAAGTTCATTGCAACGCCCGCTGTCACCTCGCGGAAAATGGAGGTCAACCAAGAACACTCATAGACACAAGCTGTGAAGCGTTCCTTCACTCAGGTCGTCGATGTCTCGGCAGCTCGCTCCTCTTACGCGAAGGATCGTGAGCATACCTCATCGGGCAGGTCTCCTGGCTCCTGGCTCCAAACGCTCCTCAGTTCGCCTTCCCGTTCAATGTAGAACAGTGGCTTGCTCTCTGTATGATAAGAGAATGAGTTGCTCACCAGTTACAGTAGCGCGACTGCGCCGGACTTGCACCGGCTTCCCTATTCTGCCTCTAGCTGAGGCCACCCGATGAGAACATTAGTAATGGAATTCCTGCACGTAGTATACTTCCGCCGATTTGCCGATGTCAACCGACTTACAACGAGGCCTCCTCGTGCAAACGTTTGATTACTGCCGCAGGTTGGGTGGCCACGAGCAGGCCCAACGGATCCAGGACCTACAGCATCCGTTGTCTGCCAGTAAGACCGGAATATCATCCACTCGTTCCGTCGTGACAGTAAGCTGTTCTTCCATGCATACAGCTTACCGCAATTTCACAAGGTTGTCATCATTTGACCGAACCAAGAGTTATTCTATTGTCACTTCGAAGAAAGGAAGGAGTGAGTTTTGGACAAATTTATGCTCAACTGGGCTATACGATGTCATGTGGCACTAGAGCGTAGATGGTCCCACCCCGTAGGGTGTAATGGAGAGGACTTTCCCTGGCGGAAAAGGGTGAGGTCTGTTCCTTTACTCATCGTGCCGATAGCAGTCGCCTCGATGCCAGTTGCGATAAACAGCTCCTGAGCGAGAACATCCGCACGGTCTGTAGGTGCTGTGAAGAGTAATTCGTAGTCCTCTCCTCCAAACAGTGCCAGGTCTTGCGGTTGTCGACCTGCGAGAGTTGCGATCATAGCTACCTCCGGTTGGATTGGGAGCGATTCGGCCTCGATATTCACGCCAACGCCACTGGCTTTGCAGATATGGGCTATATCCGCGGCCAGCCCATCGCTCACGTCAATACCTGTCGTCACACCATGCTGAGCGAGCCATTGACCCGCCGCAACTCGTGGCGTGGGTGTGCGGTGTGCAGCGAGCACCCCAACCAGGCTCTCTGGAGGTATCTTAGCAGCGAGTTGCTCATCCTCTAATACAAGCAACCCAGCAGCCGCCGATCCCAGGCTCCCCGTCACCATAACGACCTCTCCCGGTTCAGCACTATCACGCCGCAGCAGTCTATCCCGCATGCCTGTTCCCAGCAGTGTAATATCAATGATCAATCGCTCTGCATTCCGGGCTATGTTCCCACCGACAAGCGCCACGTTATATTGAGCGGCTTCTGCTCGCAACCCTGCGTAGATGCCATCAAGGATGGCTACATCTAGCATCGGCGGCAGTAATAGGGAAATGAGGGCGAAACGCGGCCTGGCCCCCATTGCCGCAATATCGCTCAGATTTACGGCGAGCGCTCGCCGTCCTATATCTTGGGGATGTGCATGGCGCAGTCGAAAGTGCGTATCTTCAACTTGTGCATCACATGTCGCCACTACGAGCTCGTCACCCCCTGTGTCAAGAATGGCCGCGTCGTCGCCAACCCCAACGATGACATCGGTGGGTTGAGGGAGGCCAGCAGTAAGACGTTCGATCAGCCCAAACTCGCCAAGTTCTGCAATAGTGGTCAAGGCATACTCCTTTCAACAGCGCTGCGCAATTGGCGCGTGGCGGCAGTAATGTCCTCAGCAGAGACGACAGCAGTGATCACCGCTACACCAGAAGCGCCAGCTCGCACAACCTCAGCCGCATTCTCAGCAGTGATGCCACCGATAGCAACGAGCGGTACTGTGTAGCGCTGCGCCAGCACGGTCAGCAGATGGACACCAGTGGCTAGGCCTGCATCAGCCTTGCCGAGTGAAGGGAAGACGGGACCAACACCCAGGTAGTCAGCGCCACCTGCAACAGCCTCCTCGGCCTCTTCCATCGTGGTCGCCGAAACCCCCAGGATGCGCTCTCGACCCAGCAATCGCCTTGCGAACTCAACTGGCATATCCTCCTGACCTACATGAGCGCCGTCGGCCTCTAGTGCCAGTGCCACGTCTAGGCGGTCGTTCACGATCAACAGAGCCCCTCGTTCTCTTGTCAACGCACGTAGCGCCAGTCCTTCCTCAATCAGCACACGCGTGCTGGCTGTCTTGTCACGTAACTGGATGACTGTCGCACCGCCGTCAAGCGCCGCCGCTACCACACTGAGCATGTCTCGTCCATGCGACCAATGCCGATCAGTTAATACATGCAGTGCTAGGCCCGATGGAAGTTCCCTGGGATGATGCACATTGGCATAGTGCTGCAAAGGATCAAATGATGTAGACATTACGCCATACTCACTTTCTGTCCACGAACGATGGCCTTCTCATCCAACGCAGCAACAGCATCGAGCAGGTGAGAGCGAAAGGTGCCAGGTCCACCTGCCTTTGGGGCGGCTATCTCACCTGCCAGTCCCATCGCTACCAGGCCAGCAGTGGTCGCAAGCCAGGCATCCGGCTCGACTGCAAGGAACGCTGCCACCAGGGTCGTAGCCATACAACCACTGCCAGTGATGGCAGCTAGCAGTGGGTGCCCATTATCTACACGTGCCAAACGTCCACCATCGGCGATCACGTCACGTGCGCCAGTGAGGGCTACAGTACAAGCAAACTCACGCGCTGCGCGGCTGGCTACCACCTCGTGATCTTCGGAAAGCGAGACAGAATCGACACCCCGGGTCTCCGCTGTTACTCCTACCAGCGTGCCAATCTCGGATGCATTTCCCCGGATCGCAGAGATACGTAGTTCACGCAGCAAACGCAGGGCACTTTGCGTACGGAGGCTGGTGGCACCTGCGCCCACCGGGTCCAGCACTATAGGTATGCCAAGCTCATTGGCTCGCTTCCCCGCACGCAGCATCGCCTCGATCTGTTCAGGCGTCAGCGTTCCAATGTTGAGTAGCAGCACCCGCGCCAACTTGACCATCTCCTCCACTTCTTCGAGCGCGTGGGCCATCACCGGCGAGGCTCCAATGGCAAGCGTAATATTCGCGGTGTCGTTCATTACAACCATATTCGTGATGTGATGGACCAGAGGCCGCTGCTCACGAATGCGACCAAGCAGTGGTGCCAGGTATGATAATGCCTGGCTCTTCTCACTATTGTTCATAATTTCTGAATCTCTCCCTCTGTATGAGAACTGTTGCTCTTGTCTAGACTCGAACAGCCTTATGCTATTGTTGCCATTGCCAAAAATGCCCGACAGGGCCGTGCCCACTCCCCAGGCCGGGAGCATGCCGGATGGCTTCAGTAACATAGTTCTTGGCCCTAGTGATGGCGGCATCCACGCCCAAGCCACGCGCCATGAAAGCCGCTATGGCCGCAGAGAAGGTGCAGCCTGTACCATGGGTGTGTCGTGTCTGGATATAGTCTGCACGCAGTTCAGCAAAGCGTTCGCCATCAAAATACACATCTACAGGGTCAGCAATACGATGGCCTCCCTTCACCACGACATGACGGGGACCCAGGGCATGAATGGCTTGTGCTGCTGCACGCATATCGTCCAGCGTCTCGATCCGTTGTCCGGTCAGCACTTCGGCCTCGTACAGATTGGGCGTGACTACCTCGGCCAACGGCAAGAGCACAGTAGCAAGCGTAGTAACCGCTGCGGGTTGAAGTAACGGGTCTCCACTTTTGGCTACCATCACCGGGTCTACCACCAGGCGCACATTCCATCGAGAGACACACCTGGCCACCACTTCGATGATAGCCGGACTGGAGAGCATGCCTGTCTTGGCAGCATCAGCACCGATATCTTCAAGCACCGCATCAATCTGTGCCTCGATCAGCTCTGGTGGAAGGTCCAGGGCAGCGCGTACCTCCCTGGTATTCTGTGCTGTGATTGCGGTCAGGGCTGAGAGTCCATAGACCCCCAGAGCTGCGAAGGTTTTCAGATCGGCTTGAATGCCAGCGCCAGCCCCTGAGTCAGAACCCGCAATCGTCAATGCTCGTGCGATGCCGACTCTGTCGTGCAATGTATTGCCACTCGTACTCATCATGATGCCCACTCCTCCAGGTGCCAGGCCATTTCCCAGAAGAGCCACTCGTAGCGCGTACTGATCAGGAAGATCTCCTGCAGGCGTGCTTCTTCCTCAGGACTGAGAGAGGCAGCGCGTGCATCCAGCCGCTCGCGTATCCAAATGCCTACCGCGTCGAAGTCCGGCGAGGCATAGGTAGCCAGCCACTCTACGTAGGGATGGTCGGATGTAGGAGGAGTATCACCTACAAGATGACGACCGACCTCGGCGTAGATCCAGGCGCAAGGGAGAATAGCAGTGAGGAGATCGGGAAGGGTTCCGGTAGCGGCGATGGACAGCAGATGACGTGTGTAGGCATAGTTCGTCGGGGCCATGCGGGTTGCGGCCATCTCGCTTGACGTGAGTCCAAAGCGCTCGCTATAACGACGATGTAGTTCAGCTTCGACCAGGAGGGTGTTCAATACATACTTGCCAAGCTGTTCCATCTCATCATGATCAGCGGTCTTGGTGACAGCATAAGCGAAGGTTTTGGTGAGCTCGTCAAGGAAAAGCGCATCCTGGCGAATGTAGAACTCGAAGTTGGCACGCGGCAGAGAGCCATTGCCCAGTGCCACTACAAAAGGATGTTCTCGTTGCCGCTGCCAGAGCGGCAACACACGGTCACGCAGGCGTTCACTCAGTTTCCGCCTCGCGATCTCTGCTTCGGTCAGAGTGGTTTCGGGTGGCATATTCGTTCTCCAGTATGCATAAGCAGAGGGAGTTCGGGTATTAGGAGCGGGTGAGGTCGCATGAATAACGCATCGAGAGATGGTATATGTCAGCAGTAATCGACGCTTTCTCTTCGCTGGTATTACCCAGATCAGGTTGAGGGTCCGCCACACACTCCGGTGGTGCTCTCAGCCCGGCTGCACCGAGCTCCCCTAGCAGACGATATGTAGTTGTATAAAGTATTGTAGTACATAAGATCATTCCTATGCAACAAGTGGAAAGGAAAGAGGTAGGGCAATCGCACCTAAACAGCAGACATTTACAATGAAGCCTCTTCATGCAAACGTTTGATATCTACCGCTATTCCTGCCACCATCAGGTAAACATGGTCGGCTGCCTGTGCGAGCCGCTGGTTGACATATCCAAGCGTATCTCGATAGAGCCGACCAAGAGGATAGGCTGGAACAACACCAAGGCCAACCTCGTTGGTGACCACGATCAGCGTCTTGTTTGGAGCCAGTGACTTCACCACAGCGAGCAAGGCCTCGATCTCTTTCAAGGCCCTTTCATCAAAAA
>WNFH01004347.1_pt1 | contig 10219 bp, 8 predicted proteins | sample 5400411 | NCBI WGS metagenome assembly WNFH01 (sample SAMN13153347, study PRJNA577476) | soil metagenome | isolation source: 200 cm saprolite under Douglas fir tree site 2 hole 3 | place: USA:California | collected 2015-04-18
ACCTGGGTGATTTGAACGCCGGCCGCATAATGGTCGAGGGTCTTCTGCATCAGGTCCTGCACCCCGCCTTCGATGGTCTGCCGGGCCCCGGTCAGGATCGGCTGGATCTGCGAGCGGCCGATCACCTCGCGCATGGCGCTCTCGGCCACCGCCTTGACCGTACCTTCCGGATTCTGAATATTGAACAGATATTCGCTGACTCCCCCCGGCTTGACCAACCAGAACACCGAGAAATTTACGTCGACGATGTTCTCGTCCCCGGTAAGCATCAGGCTCTCTTCGGGAACCTCGGGCATGGTCGTGCCGCGGTGGATATCTTCGACCAGCCGCATGCCGACGTCGATCTTGTTGACGCGCAAAGCTTTCGGGGTCAGCGCCGACTCCATCGGGTACGGCAGGTGATAATTGAGCCCGGGCTGTACATCGCGAACGTATTTGCCGAACCGCAACACGACGCCGAGCTCGTCGGGCTCGACCCGGAAGAAGCCGGAAAATCCCCACAGCGCCAGCACGGCGAGCGCGATCAGCGCAAAGCCGCGGCCGCTGAAACTCCCGCCCGGCAGCACGGCCCTGAGCTTGTCCTGGCTGCGGCGCAGCAGCTCCTCGAGGTCCGGCGGATTGGGACCGGAGGATTGCGGTCTGGAGCCCCAGGGCCCCTTTCCGGAACCCCAAGGCCCGCCGCCCTGACTGCTCCACGGCATGAATGGCTCCAAATCGCCGGCCGAGCCGGCAGTGCGTCTCCCTTGGGATAGGGGACGCGTTCGTCTGTTACAACGCGGCTAATCTGTGCCCAAACCGTGCTCCGGCCTAGCGAGAGCGGACTTGGTTAAGCGCGGCTTTCCGTCGCGTGCCTGATTCGGAAGTAATTTCCGAAGAGCGTTTACTGCGTCGACACCGGGCCGAAGGGTCTTGCGGTTTCGCGGATGCCCGCAATGATGCGATTGACCCAGCCCACCACCCGATTACGCCCCCGGGCGATCCGGAACTTCGGCGTTCGCGCTGCACCGTTTCGGGGTTCGTCGCCGGTGGGCGCGGCTTTAACTCCCGCATGGACGGTGGGTTGCGCTAGACCCGAACCACCAAGCAAGGGGTTGTGACAATTCCGCAACGGCTAGCGGAAAATAGAGCCAGTACGAAAGCAAGCTGGAAACTTGCCTCATTAGCGCCTTCTAAATTCTGGCCCGTCAGTAACAGGTATGGGGACCAAGGGGATTACCAATGATGCGTTCCTCAGCTCTTTGTGCACTTACATTTGCGGCGCTCACCGTCACTGCAGCCAGCGCTACTGCTCAGACGCGTGTTCAGGCCGGAATTCTGCAGTGTCGGGGGGCGCCTACCGCGAGCTTCATTGTTGGCTCGGTGCATGAACTGGGATGCGTGTTTCAATCGGATCGCGGCCCGCGGTACCGTTATTACGGTGTCGTGCGTCGCGTCGGACTCGATATCGGCTTCACCGAGCAATCGGCGCTGGCTTGGGCGGTGTTCGCACCCACCCATCGGATCGGCCCAGGCGAACTCTCCGGCAATTACGGCGGGGTCACTGCCGGCGGCGCTATCGGCATCGGTGGTAATGCGAGTGCCCTGGTCGGTGGCTCGAACAATGAGCTGGCTTTGCAGCCGCTCAGCTTCGAGGGGCAGACTGGTCTCAATGTCGCCGTTGGTATCGCCGGGCTCGAATTACACTATGCGAGTGGGAGCCTTCAAAAGAAACGATCAACATCGCAGCAGGCGAAAAGGGAAGCATTATTTCAACAATTCCTTGACTGGCAAAAAAATCACCCTGTCGACCACCGCCCTCGTTGACGATGACCTCAGCATCGATCGCGTTTGAAGCGGAGACGCCGGCCGCGAGAAGATCGCTGCGGTGAAGGCCGACATGATCCGCGCGTTTACCGATGACGATCTCGACACGTATTGGAAGCTCGATCGCGAGCTGAGATGGTTGCGACAGGAAAAGGCCGGATGATGAGCGCGATGAAACGAAGGGAGTCTCATCCCCGGGTGTGCAAGCACTCGCGCGCGCGGCAGCAGGATTGCCTTGTCAGCGAAAATCTTCAACCTCCTTCAAAAACTCGAGCCGCTTCTCGTGCGGGATGTCTGAATCCGGCCAAGCCGAGAGCCGCGCTATCATGGCTTATGATCCGCCTCGAAACCGCAAATGCTTTGCGCGCTGCTGACACTCCGGTGACTGGAAGGGATGCGCTAACGAAAGGCGTCGATATGGATCAACCTGCCGAGTTCCTTCTGCCAATTCTGCCTTTTCTGGTCCAGGTATTTCCAACTCCGGGAAAGGAGACCATCGCTTGGGGTGGCTTCATGATCATCCCTCGGCGACGCGGCGTGCCTGGCCGCCGATCTTGCAGGGTTGATCTTCGCCTCGGGTGCAGGCAAGGGCTGGAGCGCGGCGAATATCGGATCCGGCGTGAATTTCGCATCCAACACGCCCGGTTGCGCGGGCTCGATCTGTACAGGAATGGTGCTCGGAACAAAGCCCTTGCGCGTGAAAGTCACCGTGAACGGACCGTCGGCCGAAAGCTCGATTGAGCATGGCGTCCGGCAGCGCGAACCAAGCGATGCCGTCGCGTCCGCGCCCTGCGGATTGGAATTCAAGTGGATGGTTGCGCTAACCGATTTGCGCTCGGGGGCGGCAGGAATCTCGCCGGATGACTGGCGCTCGGGCGCGACCTCAAGCACGACGGTTGATTTGGGCGACTTGGGCTCGGACGCGGCCTGAATTGCGTGGGGGGGCCCCGGCGATGTGCCGAACCAGGCGAGCGCCCAGGCACCGCAGGCGACGACGAGCGCGGCGAAGACTCCAAAGGCCAGGATCTGTACTATTCTCATGTGCCCTCCCGCCGAGGCGAGTGGTGGGTTGAGGCGAGCGTTTCTTCGGCCTCCCGGATGCGCCAAAATTGGGCGCAAATTAGGGTGGGGGCATCCCTGGGCGATGGCGGGGGCCGGCGGGAGCAGGCTGAGCCGACCGGCGGGCCTATCGGTCGTCCGCCTCTGGCAAGCTCAAGCAGAGCATCCCTGGCCGGACGCGGCGGCCGGGCACGGTCCGCGCCTCTGCGGCTTCGGTAGGTCATCACCGCGAGCGTCACCCAGGTCGCGTGGAAGACGAGCCCGGCAAGGAGCACGAGCTGTTCGGATACCGGACCGATTGTCGCCCGCGCAAAGAACTCCTTAAGCGAGCCGATCGGGGTCGGATGGATCAGCAGCTTGCCGATGTAAGACGTCACCTGAATAAAGAAGATCCAGCCGTAGTTGTGCCGCAACATGAGCAAGAAGGCCTCGAAGAGGCTAGGAAAGCCTTCGGCGGCTTCATCGCCGCTGTTGCAGCGTGTCGCCGCCGAGCGATCGGCACCAACCTCATTTTACTGCCGCTGCACAACCCGGTGGAGATCGCAGAAATCGGCGCATTCATGGATCTAATCACCAGTGGGAAATGTTCTGCTTGGCGTTGACGGCACCTCCGTTATTTGGCGCGACATTACTTTTACTCGATACCAGCTCCCCGCATGAGGGTACGTACAGCCATGAAGCGTCCGAAATGCTTGCGATTGGAAGGGGTCCAGGCGCTCTCGGCGATGGCCGAGAGCCGGGGGAACGTCATGTGATTGAAAAGCCGTCGATCATGCAGGTTTTCGCTCCACAGGCAGGCCTGCACACCTAGCAGTCGCGGCTTCAGCTCGTCCGGCCAGTCGCCGCCGGGATCGTATGCATAGCAGCGCTCCGGCGAGACGGTTCCCGCCCAGCTCGCGCCTGGCTCCCACCAGTCGTCGGATTGCGCCATGTCGAGATAATACGCTTCGCCCGGCGCGAGCACGACATCGTAACCCTGCTCGGCAAGGGCGACCCCGCTCGCCGATTTCTGCCAGGCCACGAGATAGGAATTTCGGGCGTCGATCCCGCCGCCGAGCGCTGCTTCCTCCCAGGCGCCGGTGCGGCGGCCCAGGCCGAGTATCTGCTGGACGCGCCGCAGGAAGTAAGATTGTAGTTGGGAAACCTCGTGCCAGCGGCGTTTCTGCATGAGCCGTCTGGCTAGCGGCGACCCCCGCCAGGCGTCCCCCGGAACCTCGTCGCCACCGACATGAATCCAGGGCGAGGGGAACAGGCGTGCGACTTCGTCGAAGACGGCCTCCAGGAAATCGTATGTCTCGCGGACAGCCGGGTTAAGGACGTTGTCCGCGGAATTTTGGATACTTCGATACATCGCCGTCTCGGAGGGATCCTTCAGCTCGGGGATAGCCTGCAGCACGCAATAGCTGTGTCCCGGGATGTCGATCTCCGGCACGATGGTGATGAAAAGCTGTTCGGCCCGGCGCGTGAGGCGAGCAATATCCTCGCGCGAATAGATGATGCCATAAGGCTCCGAAGGACTTCCGAGGAGCGGCGGCATCGGCAGGCCATGTCCGCGCCATCCCGCCAATTTGGCAAGCTGCGGATAACTCGGAATATCCAGTCGCCAGCCCTCGTCGTCGCTGAGATGAAGATGGAAACGGTTCAGCTTGTGCCAAGCCAAAAGGTCGAGGATTCGCAGCAGATATTCGGGCTCATAGACTTGCCTCGCGACATCGAGAAGCATACCGCGCCATGCCAAGCGGGGCGCATCGACGATCTCGCCGGTCGAAGGAAAGATGAATTGGTCCGGCTCATTCCGGGCGGCGCACAGGATCTGGCCGAGCGTCACGAAGCCATGAAAAAAACCCTTCTGCCCGGACGCGAGAAGTGTCACCGCATCCGCCGTAAAGCCGATCCGGTAAGCATCCTCGGCCATCTCCACGCGTCGAGAGCTATGCAGGCGATTCCGCCGGCGTGAGCGAAGAGCTTTGGGCCGGACGGGAACAGGCGTCCGGCCAAGCCCGCTGCCGCATCGAAGGCGAGTTCGGCTTCGCGAGGCCCTTCCATGGGGTGGAGCGAGCCTGCGGTCTCGCACCGGCCAGCGATCTCGATCTTGAGGGGAAAGGGAAGGACTGCCACCGCAAGCGCCCCGCGCGGCAGTTTCGACGATGGCGGGGTCTCGAGCCGAGGGCTGCCGCTTTCGTGGTTACGGGTCGTTGGTGTCGAGGCGACAGGCACGACCCCTCCGTCCTCGAGCATGAGGTAGGCACTCTTGAGCCCGGAGGTGTAATGCTGGGGTGAATGGTTCAGACGATGCGCCGTAACCGACCAGGATGTGGCGGGCATCAGCACGTAGCCGGCAGGCGGCGCGATCACGTGATAGCCGAAAATCTGCCGGACGAGGCTCGCGCCCCGAAGCTGATCGTCGGCCTCAAGTCGCAAGTGCGCGGTGAACGCGAGGCGGAAGTCGCTAAGAGGCCGGCCAGACAAGTTGGTCAGCGTCAGCCTCACGGCCCCGACCGCGGCGCCAGTCGGCACCCAGTCGCTATCCAGGCAGAAAGATGGCGCTTCGCCGGTCACGTGAAATGTCAATGGAACGGCCGAGATGCAGCTAATAATATAATGTATAGGGCGGGTATCCACCAGCCTGGGGACGATTGGAGGCATTGACCCGGATCAATAAGAGGGCGCAAAAGTCGTCCCAATGAAAAAGCCGCCGGCGCGCGCGGCCGTTTTGCGCATCGGAACCATTCGAGACCTGCGGCACAGATCGACTGCATGCTCGAGGACTTTCACCAGGGCCTTTGGCAAATTGCCGTTTGGGCGCGCAAGTTTCGACGTCGAGCCATCCTCGCGGATGGGGACCACCTGGGGCAATGCCGCGGCGCTCGAGGTGGTCGACACGAGATCACCGCCGAGCTGCGCGGAATGGCAGGAGAAGAACATACGACGAAGGCGCCGCGCTGACATTGCAGGAGATCAGCCGCAAGAAGCCTGGAGTCGAGAACCGGGTCGCCCAGGAGATCGAGGAAGCGATCACTGCGCGGGCGTTCGGCTGGATAGACGACGCAATATCCGCATCGACTATCGCTTTTGCGCCGCCGATGCTCAGGTGTAGACGCACCCCGCTGGCCGAGCTGTTGTGACCTGCTCCAGAACATCGCAATGGCGACAAAGGAACGATTTCCAGCAAGCCATGTTGAGTCCGTCGGCCGGTCGGGCCAGGATGTGCGCCTGGCGTAGGCAAAGCAAGTCAGTATGCGTAGAAGCCACATTCGCTCGCAGACCGCCTCAGTTCGGCTGTCGCGAGATCAAAACACGGCGATGCCCCGGTGGTACGCGTTCTGGAGCGGGCTTGCTCTGGTTTGGAGCCGCCTTGAATCCCGACCCGCTTATGTTTTCATCCTACTCTCGCTTGTATTTGGGTCCGCCATCAGTGTTGTCGTTCCACCGCTTCGTGGACCAGACGAGATAGCTCACTTCCTGCGCATTTACTCCTACACGCGCGGGGGGCTTCTACCCGTCACGGAGGTCGATGGTCGCAAGGGCATCTTCATTGACCGCGACCTGTACACCCAGCTCTCGTTTTTCAAGAACGCAGGCGAACGCTTTTTCCGAAACAGAGAACAGGGGCTTCGCTACGGCGAGATAATGAAGGAGTACCCGCACCCGGGCGGCACACTTCAGGAGGAGAAACAAGCCACGAAATTCATGCCCTTCGCTGGCACCGAAGGCTACAACCCGGTCGCCTACGCTCCCTACGTTCTGGCGGCAGCCATTGGAAATCTGCTCGGACTCGATTTTCCGAACATGCTGCTGCTGATGCGCTTCTTGGGCCTGATAACGTTCACGGCCGTGGCGGCCTATGCCATCAAACTCACTCCCACGCTGAAATGGGCATTTGTGCTCATCGCGATGCTACCGGTAGCAATTTACAATCGATCCGTGCTCAGCGCCGATGGTGCTGCACTCACTTACGCGCTAGTGTTCACAGCCCTCTGTTTCAGCGCGGTCCAGCGATATGGGCGCGTCTGGGAGCGCTCGCTGTGGATGACCCTCTGCGCGCTCAGCAAACAGCCGCAGATCGTGTTCGTGGTGTTGGAGTTGATGGTATGCCGGATGACGGAGCTGCGGCGACGGTGGAGCAGCCTGGCGCTCGTCGTGGTCCCCAGCTTCGTTTTGTCGCCGCTATGGGTATTAGCGGTGTCCGCCGACATAGCGGCGTGGCGTCTTGGTGAGGCAGAAAGCTACCCGCGCGAATATTTCGATCCACTGTGGAAGCTCGCGTACATGTGGGAGCACCCCCTGCACTTCCCGCTGGCAGCATGGACGTCCGTGACTGTTTGGGGAGACCGGCTATGGCCGGAGCTTATTGGCATCTTGGGATGGCAGGATGTTTGGCTTCCGCCCTGGACTTATTTCGCGCTCACGGTCATTCTCCTGCTCGTGCCTCTGCAAAAATTGAATTTGGACGGTGCCGTGCGTGCACGCGTGGCCGTCATAACGGGCCTCGCTGTCCTGGGGTACGTCGTGACGGTATACCTGATCTTCTTTCTCACCTATACGCCGATCAGTATCGACCACGTCCGGGGCGTCCAAGGACGTTACTTCGTCATTGCTCTGCCAATGGCTGCTATCTTCCTCGCCTCGATGATCAATGTCGATTTACCTCGTGGTGTACTCGCAACGACGGCGATTACTGGATCCTTGCTTTCGGGAATCACGAGTTTCCAAGCACTGCTGGGAGCACATTGGTCAGTGCCGTAAACGCCTCACTTTCTTGCTTTCGCCGCGTTGCGGAAATGTTGAAGCTGAGGGAGCTGTTCATAACCGATCAGCAACGTTCCGTCGCCAAGGCTACGGGCACAATCGAGGACATCCAGCGCGACCTGCAGGCGGTGCGGGACGACGTTTCCCGGCTGTCGCGAGAGGTGACGAACCTTCTCAGCGTGACCGGCAGCAAAGCCCTTCGCGAGGTCAAGGAGCAGATTACGTGAGCGTCCGTTCGCAACGCTTGCGATCGCCCCTGGGGGTCGGTTTCCTGTTCGGCGCGATCTGGCGCCTCCGTTAGGGGCGGCGCGCCAGGGCCGTGGCGAGGCTGCTGGTGGCTATCGCATTTTGTCGGCCTAGGGAGAAGGAACTCAGCACCGATCCACTCTGCAATCCAGATCAGGGCTCCGATCACGCCAAATACCGGCAAGTGCGCAAGAAGCGCCACAGCGTGACCAGGGCGATCTGCAGCGCGCCAGCGCACGTCAGTCCTTCCAGAAGCGCTTGAAAGGATACGGGGAACCCTCGCTAGCGTACCGTATGTTGAATGCTGCGATGCCCGAGATAGAGCTGCCACGTATCGATGCCGTCGTTGGCGAGCTTGTTTCCACAGGCGGGGCGGAGCATGTGGCAGTATTCGTCTTCTAGTTCGTCAGCCCACTCGGATCTTCGGACCAGCTGAGGCCGCCAGACATCGAGCGGGAGGCGTGATTGTGTGAACGCGTTCCGATGCGCACCGCATGGATCGGAATCACCTCGCCCTACGCGAGGCGAAAAGTTAGATTCCAGTGGGTTATCGCTGCCTCAACCGTGCAACATCGGCTCCCCGCCGGACGCGGGCCTGCACCAGTAGGCACAAGAGCTCGAACAGGATGGTGACGGCCGTCATGCTGGTGATGCCGCCGGTGTCGAAGGGCGGCGAGATTTCGACGAGATCGGCTCCCACGAGATCGAGGCCCCCGAGATCGCGGATCAAACGCTGGGCTTCAAGCGTCGTGAGGCCGCCCGGCTCCGGCGTCCCCGTTCCCGGCGCATAGACCGGATCAAGCGAGTCGATATCGAAGGAGAGATAAGCGGAGCCGCCGCCGACGACCTTTCGCGCCTCCTCGGCGGCCCACCGCCAGCACTTGTCGTAGAGCTCCTCAATCGAAACCACGCGCATGCCGCTGCCGTAGCTGAACTGCCCCATTTCGGCGACGTTGAGGCTGCCGCGGCGGATCCCGATCTGGATCGTGCGCTTCGGATCGATGAGCCCCTCCTCGACCGCCCGGCGGAATGGCGCGCCGTGATGAAAACGCGAGCCGAGATAGTCGTCGCCCGTGTCGCAGTGGGCATCGAGCTGCACCATGCCGACCGGCCCATTTCCGGCAATCGCTCGCAGGATCGCCAGAGAGATCGAATGATCGCCGCCCACCGACAGAGGCGTTACACCAGCCGCATGGACGGTAGCGAAGAAGGCGGTGATTTCGGCGAGCGCGCCCTGCAACTCGAAGGGCCGTTCGATCCAGGCATCCCCCAAATCGGCGACGCGCACGAGGTCGAAGGGCGCCACGCCGGTCGCCTGGTTGATCTTGCGGATGAGCGACGACTGGTTGCGGATGTCGCGCGGGCCGTGGCGCGCGCCTGTGCGATTGGTGACACCACCGTCGAATGGCACCCCACTAGGCCGATGTCGTCATCGAGCCGCATGGTGTGAGGGAGGCGGAAGAAGGTGGGGATTCCAGTGTAGCGTGGCCGTAATTGCGGATCGGCGAGCTCCGGGTAACTCTCGATCTTCATGATCATGCCAGCTTCTTTTCTCGCAGATTGTGAATAGGCTTCGTGCTTGGATAAAAGCTCGATGGCGTCGATGAAGGAAAGATCCTACAAAGCCTCCAGGTCATCGTGGTCAGAAATCTTTAACTGTGGGCGGCCATAAAGAGGGGTCAAAATCAACAACAGCGAGTGACCCATGACAATGACCCTCGGACAGTCCCCTCAGCGAGAGCGATACCCCGACGTGCCACTGGAACAGCGAAGGTCACACGAACTCGTCAAACTAGCGCATAAATTGCGTTGGATTGGAATGGACGAGGAAGCCGACCGAGTCCAAGCGATGCTACATCAAGGCAGTTGTGCCGAATGTGTGGTCACGCCGTCCGATACTGATTAGGGTGACCGGCATTTTGGCCGCGTCACGTCGCTCGGCTTTAATCAGGACTTGCCGCGAAGAAAGCGACTAAGAGCCCCCGGCCAGGAGCCAGAATCGCAATGGTGGTCGAGGATCTAATCGATGGGGTCATGGTCGATCCAGTCTCAACCAACCCACTGGTGCGAGGGACTTCACAAGGTGCACCGGCAGGGTTCAGTATAGCAGGTGACCCCTATTGTGGTTCCGAGGTTGGATAGCATCCGGGCGACCGTGCCCGTATAGATTTCGCAGCGGATCGTTCCGCGCCCTTGGGCCGCGCAATCGATATGGGCGGTGAGGAACTCGCGCCGGCGTAGCCGGGCGGCCGCCAGCGAGCTTCCTATCGCCGCTCTGGAATGAACTGCGCACGATCAGCAGCGCCACGACCAGCGTGGAAAGAGCCGACGGCAACTGCGCGATGCAGTACCCCGCTAACAG
>WNFH01004348.1_pt1 | contig 10219 bp, 9 predicted proteins | sample 5400411 | NCBI WGS metagenome assembly WNFH01 (sample SAMN13153347, study PRJNA577476) | soil metagenome | isolation source: 200 cm saprolite under Douglas fir tree site 2 hole 3 | place: USA:California | collected 2015-04-18
CCGCCACCGCCTCGCCCGAGAGGCCGGAGAGCGAGTGCACCAGGTAGCCCTGCTGCTCGGCGTCTTCCAGGCAGACGGCCAGGTAGTCGTGCGGGACCACGGCCTGCGCCTGCTCCGCGAGCGTCTGGAAGAGGTGGGTCGGGACGGGTGAGCCCGATAGCCCGATGAGCATCTCGCCGACCCGCCGCAGCCGGCCGGCGAGATTCGGGGGCGACTCCAGGGCGTCCGACGCCATGCCGCCTAGCGGCCCTCCATGATCTCCCGCATCCGTCTGAAGGTCAGGATACGCCGCCGGTTCGCCTCCGGCATGTTCTCGAGATCCACCGGCTGCGTCACCGTGAGGCCGTAGGCCTCGTAGGTGGGGATGTCGCCCTCGGCCAGGCCCGCGGTCGCCCGCTTCCGCTCGAAGGCCGCCGCCACGTAGGGGGCGAGCGCTTCCGCCTTGCGGGCCGCGCGCGCGGCCTCGCGCTCCTTGAACTCCGGCATCACGGAGGCCGCGAATAGCTCGAGCGACTCGCAGATGTGCTCGTGGCGGTTCTTGCCGCCCTGCTGGATGAAGATGGTCTGGTCCACCCCGTAGTCCTCGAAGGCCCGCAGGGCTCCACTGAGCTCCTCGGGGGTGCCGATGCACCCGGTGCCGCCGCCGAGGATTCCCAGGTCCAGCTCCGCGCGGACCGCCTCGTACTTGGCCCAGATGTCGGTGCGGCCCGGCCGGTGCGTGCCGAAGACGTAGTGGTGCCCGAGGGCGAACTGGAAGAAGCGGAACCCGTCGGTGCCGCGCCGCCGCGCCTCGTCGCCATCCGGATGGCATGAAAAGCCAGTAACCATTGCGATGTTGGGATTCACCGCGTGGCCGATGGGCACGCACTCGCGCTTGAATGTTTCATAGTAGTCGTCGACCCAGTGCTTCGCCTCGGCCGGGTCGATGAAGGCGAAGGTGAGCGCGCCCATGCCGAGCTGGGCGGCCAGGTGGATGGTCTCCCGGTTCGAGCACGCCACCCAGAGCGGCGGGTGCGGCTTCTGCACCGGCTTGGGGACCACGTTGCGGACCGGCATCGAGAAGTACTTGCCCTGGTAGCCCGGGTAGGGATCCAGCGCGAGCATGTTCGCCACCTGCTCGGTGGTCTCGCGCCACATGGCGCGGCGCTCGGCGGGGGTGACCCCGAAGCCCTCCAGCTCGGCGCGCGACGCCGACTCCCCGGTGCCCCACTCCACCCGGCCGTTGGAGACGAGGCCGAGGGTGGCCAGCCGCTCCGCGACGCGTGCCGGGTGATTGTAGCCGGGGGGCATCAGGACGATGCCGTGCCCGAGGCGGATCCGCCGCGTGCGCTGGGACGCGGCGGCCAGGAACACCTCGGGCGCCGAGGAGTGCGAGTACTCCTCGAGGAAGTGGTGCTCGACTTCCCAGGCGTAGTCGATGCCGAGCCGGTCGGCCAGCTCGACCTGCGCGAGCGCGTCCTGGAAGAGACGCTGCTCGCTGCCGTCCTCCCAGGGGCGCGGTAGCTGGTGCTCGTAGAAGACGCCGAATCGCATGCTCGCTCCTTTCGCGCCGGCGTGGCGGCGCCGGGGCGCCGCCATCGTAGCGCAGGAAGCGGGCAGGAGAGGGGAAGAACGCGGGGACGGCTACGGGGCCAGCTATGGAGCCTGGCCGGTAGGCGCGGTCGGGTCGGGCATGGGCGGCGGCGCGTCCAGCGTATGCATGGCCGCCGGCATGGGCGACCAGGTGCGCCCGCTCGGCCGCTGCTCCAGGTCGTGCAGCACGAGCTGGGATGGCCGCTCCCACGCCCGCGAGGCGGGCACCGAGACCATGGTCGGGCGCGCGGGGGTCGGGCGCGCGGACGACGGGGTCACCATGTAGGCCTTCGGCAGCGGGCGCGGGGTGCGCGAGACCCACTGCGGGGCCGGGATCGGCTTGGCCAGGACCGCCTCCGCGCCGTTCTTGTCGCCCATCTTGCGGAGCACGCGCGCCACGAAGCGGCGCGTCTCCGGGAAGGGTGGGATGCCGCGATGGCGCACGACGTGCTGCTCGCCCGCGTTGTAGGCGGCCAGCGCGAGCGGCAGGTCACCCTTGAAGGTGTCGAGCATGGCGCGCAGGTGGCTGGCGCCTGCGTCGATGTTCTCGTCGGGGTCGTGGGGATCCCGGACGCCGATGAGGGAGGCGGTCGCGGGCATGAGCTGCATGAGGCCCCGGGCTCCCTTCTGGGAGACCGCGGCGTGATCGAAGTTGGACTCCACCGAGATCACCGCGGTGATGAGCTCTTCGGACAGGCGGTGGCGCTGCGCGGCCGCCTTGATGTGGTCGGGGATGGCCGCGAGATCGTACTGGGGCGGCGCCGGCTCGTCGCGCTCGGCGGCGGGCAGGGTCAGCGAGGCGGTGCGCTCGATCACGTCCGACGGCATCCACGGTGTTCCGACCGCGAACAGCACGGCGAGCGCGAGCGCGGCACCCAACGAAGGCAGCGGCGCGAGCCACCGCATGCGCTCCCACTCCGGAAAGAGCGGAAGCTGGCGGCGATCCGCGTCGAAATATCGGCTCCAAGTCCTAGTCAGCATGGTGACCATTCGCACACCTCCAGATGGTCAAGAGGTATGCGAGGGGGGTGCCAAGGAGGGAGGGGCCTTTCTACTTTGTTTCCGCCTACTTGAGGGGTGTGGTCGGGGTGCCACGGCGCCCCCGGGGCCACCTGTCAGACGCCCCAGTCACCCCGCTGACAGTGCTAACTTTTCGTGATCTGGGAGATCCCCGGCAAGCGGCCCAGAAAGTTGCCGGCGACCCCGCCGTCGACGACGAGATCGTGGCCGTTGACGTAGCGCGCGTCGGGCCCGAGCAGGAACGCGATGACGTCGGCCATGTCCTCCGGCGTGGCCACGCGCCCGAGCGGCACCAGCGCGTCGCGCGCGGCGGCGACGGACTGATCCTGGTACACCTTCTCCGTCATTCCCGTGCGCACCATGCCGGGCGAGAGGCTGTTGACGCGGATACCATCGCGCCCGAACTCCTGGGCGAGCACCTGAACGAGCATGATGAGCGCGGCCTTGCTCGGCCCGTAGGGACCCAGGTTCGCGTGCGTTGCGGCCGGACATGGACGCCACCGCCACGATCGCTCCGCGCGAGGCGGCGAGCGCGTCGTGGGCCGCCTTGGCGAGGAGCCACGTCGCGCGCGTGTTCACCGCGAACATCCGGTCCCAGTCCTCGACCGCGTACTGCGCGAGCGGGCCCGGCCGGTTGACGCCCGCGTTGCTGACCACGCCGTCGAGCCCGCCGAAGCGCGCGATCGCCTCCCCGACCACGCGCATCGGCGCATCCGCCGTCGCCATGTCGCCGGAGAGCGGCAGGGCCGCCGCCCCGAGATTGCCCAGCTCCTTCACCAGCGAGTCGAGCGCGGGCGAGGGCCCGAGATCCACCGCCGCGATCTGCGCCTTGCGTCCCGCCGCCTGCGCGTCGCGCGCCAGGCGCAGACACGTGGCCCGGCCGATCCCGCTCGCCGCTCCCGTGACCAGCGCGCGCACGGGCTCAGGCCCCCGTGAACGTCTTGCCTTCGGTGGCGAGCCGGTTCAAGAGGGGAGCCGGCTTCCAGACGTCGCCCTGCGCCTGCTGCCACTCCTGCATCCGGTCGCGGACGGTCTTGAGCCCGACCTGGTCCGCCCAGAACATCGGGCCGCCCCGGTAGACCGGCCAGCCGTAGCCGTAGACCCAGATCACGTCGATGTCGCTCGCGCGGATCGCGATCTTCTCCTCGAGGATCTTGGCGCCCTCGTTCACCATCGGATAGAGGAGCCGCGCGAGGATCTCCTCGTCCGAGATCTTGCGCCGGGTGATGCCCATCTCGCTCGCCACCTCGACGATGATCTTCTCCACGTCGGGGTCGGGAATCGGGGTGCGGTCACCCTTCTCGTAGCGGAAGTAGCCCGCGCCGGTCTTCTGACCGAAGCGGCCCAGCTCGCAGATGCGATCCGCCACCGCCGACTTCACGCCCTTGCCCTTGCGGATCCGCCAGCCCACGTCGAGGCCGGCCAGATCCCCCATCGCGAACGGGCCCATCGGGAAGCCGAAGTCGGTGAGCACCTTGTCCACTTCTTGGGGCAGGGCCCCCTCGAGGATGAGCTTCTCGGCCTCGCGGCCGCGCTGGTGCAGCATGCGGTTGCCCACGAAGCCGTAGCAGACGCCCACGCACACCGGCACCTTGGCGATGCGCCGGCCCACGCTCATCGCGGTGGCCACCACGTCCTTGGCCGACTTCTCGCCGCGCACCACCTCCAGCAGCCGCATCACGTTGGCGGGGCTGAAGAAGTGCATGCCGATCACGCTCTCCGGCCGTTGGGTGGCGGAGGCGATCTCGTCCACGTCGAGCGTGGAGGTGTTGGAGGCGAGCACCGCTCCCGGCTTGCAGATCTTGTCGATCTTGGCGAAGACTTCCTTCTTGATCGGCATCTCCTCGAAGACCGCCTCCACCACGATGTCGGCGTCCGCGATCTTGCCCCAGTCGGTGGTGCCGGAGATCAATCCCATGCGCTTCTCGACGTCCTGCATGGTGAGTCGGCCGCGGGACGCGGTCGCCTCGTAGTTCTTCCGCACGACACCGAGGCCGCGGTCGAGCGCGTCCTGGGCCACTTCCACCACCGTCACCGGGATCCCCGCGTTGGCGAAGTTCATCGCGATGCCGCCGCCCATGGTGCCGGCCCCGAGCACCGCCGCCTTCTTGATCTCCCGGCTCGCGGTGTCGCCCGGCACGTCCGGGATCTTGGCCGCCTCGCGCTCCGCGAAGAAGAAATAGCGCTGGGCCTTGGACTCGGGGGAGGTGATCAGCTCCTGGAACAGCTCCCGCTCGCGCTTCATGCCCTGATCGAACGGGAGATTCACCGCCGCTTCAATTGATTTGATGCAGTTCTCGGGCGCCCGGAAGCCGCGGGTCTGACGCGCCACCGACTTGCGGAACTCCGCGAAGACCTCGGGCTTGCCGCGCACCGCCGCGATCTTGTCGTCGAGGTCGCGGATCTTCCTGAGCGGGCGCTTCTCGGCCACGATCTTCTCCGCGAAGGCCACGCCCGCCGCGGTGAGGTCGCCGTCCACGATCTCGTCGATGAGACCGACCTTCAACGCCTCGTCGGCTCCGATGGGATCGCCGCTCACGATCATCGAGAGCGCCTTCGGCACCCCGACCACGCGGGGCAGCCGCTGGGTGCCGCCCGCGCCGGGCAGGAGGCCGAGCTTCACCTCGGGCAGACCGAAGCGCGCGGTCTTCACGCCGACGCGGTAGTGGCAGGCCAGGGTCACCTCGAGCCCGCCGCCGAGCGCGGTGCCGTGGATGGCGGCCACCACCGGCTTGGGCGAGCCCTCGATCAGGTCCAACACCTCGTGCAGCCCCGGCTCCTTCGGCGGCTTGCCGAACTCGGTGATGTCGGCGCCCGCAACGAACGTGCGCCCCGCGCACGTAATCACGACGGCCGCGACGTTGCCGTCCGCCACCGCCTGCGTCAAGCCATCCCGCAAACCCTGACGTACGTGCTGGCTGAGCGCGTTGACGGGCGGGTTGTTGACGGTGAGCACGGCCACGCGGCCGCGGCGATCGAGATCAACGGACTGACTGATGGCTGTCATGGCCTTCTCCTTCGAAGGTGGGCGGTAAAGTGCCGCCATGATAAGCGCCTTGCCGGGCGCCGTGAAGGGGTAAGAATTACCAGCGCGGGCGACTTCTCGATCCAACCTCCTAAGTACACGTCTTTCCTCCCTTCTTGCGCTGGTTTGGTGCAACGAGGCCCCCCTAAAGTCCAATAGACCTTTGCAGTCTCCAAAAGGACACTCTGGTTATGGTGTCCGGGATCATGCTCGCCGTACTCAAGGAACAACATGCGGACAGTATCGTCCTCAGCGACAGCACCTATGTACCGCTCCCGGAGGGGCTGATCGTGGAACGGATTACCTCTGGATCTCGCGTAGTGATTCTCTACAGTCGTAGCGATGATGGTGGGGGAATGGTGGTTCTGAGCGTCACGCGCAGCATGTAGGACGGCCTGCGTCACCTGCCGTCTTGTTCCTTATTGAACAACTGCCTATCGCAACGCCGTACTAGCAACCCGCCGGCCCGATCGAGCACAATCCTCGCCCGCGTGGAGCCGGCGAAGAACAAGCGGGCCGCGCGCCGCCGCACCGCCAAGCGAAGAGTGTAACGCTTACCTACCGCACCAGGTCGATCCTTCCGACACGGGGATGTCGCCCCGCTGACGCACGACCCCAAGCGCGGGTCTCCATTGGCGATTCCGGCCGGGAGCCATTCGGCATGCCGCGTGCGTCCCAAGACCACAGGAGGACGACGACCATGCTCAACCGATCGATCGTGGCTCTGCTCGTCGCCGCACCGTTGGTGATGCTTCCCCTGAGCGTTGCCGCTCAGTCGATGGACTTGAAGACGACGCCGCCTTCACGCGAGCGCGTGGCTCCGTCTGTTCCCGACCGGGATCTCCATCCGCAGCGCCCGGCGCTGCCGGATCGTCCGAACTTCATCGCCCCGCTGTCGAAGAACACGAAGTCGGGTCGCGCGGGCGCGGCGGGCTGGAGCGCCCCGAACCCGCCGGTGGGCTCGCGCGTGGGCGGGGATCACGACAATCCCGGCTGGCCGGGCGTGGGCTTCGCGATCGAGTGGGGCCGTCCGGAGCGCGCCAACTAGCGTAGCTCGCGGGCGGTTTTCTCCACGAACCGCTCGAGTCCGGCCGCGTCGAGCGACCTGGGCGGCATCAGGATGAGGCGGTGGACCCCGAGGGCGACGAAGCGCTCGGCGCTCGCGCGGTCCATCGCCTCGCCGCCCCGGGTCGGGCGCGGCGTCACGCTGATCTCGAGCGGGCCGAGCGCGGCCGGCCGCTCGTGGCGCGCGGCCGCCTGCCGGAGCCCTTCCAAGCAGCGCTGGGCGCCGGCTTCGTCGAGGGCGAAGCCGTACCAGCCCTGCCCCTGCTCCACCGCCCGCCGGAACGCGGCCTCGGTGTGCCCGCCCACCACGATCGGGGGCCCGGGTCGCTGGGCGGGCTGGGGATGCGCCTGCACTCCGTCGAAGCTCACGAAGCGGCCGCGATACGAGGGCCGCGCCTCGCTCCAGATCACCCGCAGGGCGGCGAGATACTCGTCGGTGACCGGGCCGCGATGCTCGAACGGGATCCCGAGCGCGCGAAACTCGGGCTCGAGGTAGCCCACCCCGACGCCGAAGATGAGGCGCCCGCCGGAGAGCACGTCGAGCGAGGCGAGCTGCTTGGCCAGGACCAGCGGGTTGCGCTGGGGCAGGATGATGATGCCGGTGCCGAGGCGGATCCGGGTGGTGTGCGCGGCCAGGAAGGCGAGCGTCACCACCGGGTCCATGATGCGATCCTCGGGCTCCAGCGGAGACGGGGGCACCCGCGGGTCCGGCAGCACCACGTGCTCGCCGCCCCAGAGCGAGTCGAAGCCGGCCGCCTCCGCGGCGCGCGCCACGCGGGCCGCTCCGTCCGGGTAGGTGCACGGTCCGGTGGTCATCGAGAAGAGGCCCAGCTTCAACGGCATCAGGCTTCCTTGACGAGCAGGGCCCGCGCGCGCGCGCGCAGGGCGTCGGGCAGCGGCGCGGGCCGGCGGGCCTCCTGATCGAAGTGGACGCCGGACTGCTCGAGCGTGGCCACCACCTCGTCCCCCGGCTCCCGCGTCATCACGTGGAGCAGCCGCAGCGAGGAGTTGCCCACGTGGCGCACCCCGGACCGCACCCGCACGCCGTCGCCCGGCCGCAAGGGGCTTCCGAGCTCGAGCTGGAACTCGAAGGTGGAGAAGCCCCGCTGCTCCGCGCGCATGTAGGCCGGCGTCATGCCGAAGGCGGCGATGGCGTGGCCGTTGGCCGCCGAGAAGCGATGGATGTAGTGCGCGAGCGCGGCGCCGCCCGAGACGTCCAGCTCCGCCGGCTTGACGGTGTCACGCGCGCTGTCTCCGAAGCCCGCGAGGCCGGCCGGACGCGGCCGCCGCTCGCGGGCCGGCCCGTCCCAGTCCACCCGGCGCGCCTCCACCGCCCGCCGCGTCTCCGCGGTCAGGGGCCCGGCGAGGCGCACGCGCTGCTCCACCGTGGTGCAGAGGACGCCCGCGCCGGAGTCGAAGAGCTTGTGCCCCAGCACCAGCGCGTCGAGCTCGACTGCGATCACGCCGCTCTCCATGTGCATGATGTCGCCCACGCGCAGCTCGCGCTGGTAGCGGACGAAGCAGTCGGCGGTGCGGGCGGCCGCGGCGGCCAGGCCGACCGCCCCCAGCAGCCCCGCGCCCGCGTCGGCGATGCGGGCGAAGTAGTACGCCACCGTCAGGTGGTCGTTGTGGTCCACCTCCCAGCGGAAGACGGTGCCCCGGTAGGTCTCCAGCCAGCTGCCCACGGCCGCCGCGGGCCTAGATGTACACCGACTTCATGGCGGGCACCGGGTAGCGCTCCCCCGCTGCGGCGCCGACGGGGACGGCATTCTGGAGCGCGATGACCTCGTCCGGGGTGAGCCGCACGTCCGCGGCGGCCGCGTTCTCCTCGAGCCGGTCCTTCCGCTTGGTGCCCGGGATCGGCACGATGTCCCGGCCCCGCGCGAGCAGCCAGGCCAGCGCGAGCTGCCCGGGGGTGCAGCCCTTCTCCCGGGCCATGTCGTCGAGCGGCTTCAGGAGGTCGAGGTTCTTCTGGAGGTTCTCCTCCTGGAAGCGCGGGTGGTCGCGCCGCCGGTCGTCCGAGGGGATCTCCGCGGCGGAGCGGGTGCGGCCGGTCAGCAGGCTGCGGCCGAGCGGCGAGTAGGCCATGAAGGAGATCCCCAGCTCGCGCAGGGTCGGCAGCGTCTCCTCGGCCTCGACGCGGTAGAGCAGGGAGAACTCGGACTGCAGCGCGGTGATCGGGTACACCGCGTGGGCGCGGCGCACGGTGGCGGGGGACGCTTCCGACAGCCCGAGGAAGCGCACCTTGCCCGCCTCCACCAGGCGTGACATCGCGCCCACCGTCTCCTCGATCGGCACGCTCGGGTCCACCCGGTGCTGGAGGTAGAGGTCGATGGTGCTGACGCCCAGACGCTTCAAGCTCGCGTCGCAGGCCTGGGGCACGTACTCGGGCCGGCCGTTGACCCCCGCGGTCCCGTCCGGCTTGCGGAGGTTGCCGAACTTGGTGGCGAGGACCACCTGGTCGCGGTGGCCGCGCAGGGCCCGGCCCAGCAGGTCCTCGTTCTGGCCCCAGCCGTACATGTCCGAGGAATCGAGGAAATTCACGCCGAGATCGAGCGCGCGGTGGACGACCGCGATGCACTCCGCCTCGTCGCCCTTGCCATAGACGTTGGACATGGACATGCAGCCGAGGCCGACGGCGGAAACCGCCAGCGAGCTCTTGCCGAGTGTGCGTCGCTCCACGAGATCCTCCTCGGAACCTGCAAAAGTTGGTTAGGATACGGCGACCGATTCTATCCCAAGACCGAGGTGCCCGCGACCCGTGCCGCACGACGTGACCCTGCTCCGCGACATCGCCCTCGGGATCGTGTTCGCCGCGATCCTGGGCCACGCGGCCCGGCTGCTCCGGCAGCCCCTGCTCCTGGGCTACATCGCGGGGGGGATCCTGCTCAGCTCCCAGATGGGCTTCGGCCTCATCACCAACGCGGCGAGCATCGAGCTGATCGCGGAGATCGGCCTGATCCTCCTCCTCTTCATCATCGGGCTCGAGATCGACCTGCGGGAGCTCCGGCGCCTGGGCCGCTCCATGCTGGCCCTGGGCGTCGGCCAGTTCGTGATCAACTCCCTGTTGGGCCTCGCCTTTTTCGGCTGGCTCGGCTACCGGGTGGCGGAGGGCCGCTTCGACCTCGTCTACCTCGCGATCGTGATCTCGCTGAGCTCGACCCTGATCGTGGTCAAGCTGCTGCGCGAGAAGTTCGAGCTCAAGATCCTCTCGGGACGGCTCACCCTGGGCGTCCTCGTGGTCCAGGACATCTGGGCCATCCTCTTCATGGCGGTGCAGCCGAGCCTGGCCGAGCCGGGGGTGCTCCAGATCGCCCAGTCCATCGCGGGGGGCGCGGTGCTCGTCGGCGTCGCCTTCCTGGCCAGCCGCTACATCCTGGCCCCGCTGCTCGAGGCCTCCGCGCGCCGGCCCGAGCTGGTCCTGATCTCCTCGGTGGCGTGGTGCTTCGGCATCGCCGGCTTCGCGTACCAGCTCGGGCTCTCGCGCGAGATGGGCGCCCTGATCGCGGGGGTGAGCATCTCGGCCTTCCCCTACGG
>WNFH01006047.1_pt1 | contig 10218 bp, 7 predicted proteins | sample 5400411 | NCBI WGS metagenome assembly WNFH01 (sample SAMN13153347, study PRJNA577476) | soil metagenome | isolation source: 200 cm saprolite under Douglas fir tree site 2 hole 3 | place: USA:California | collected 2015-04-18
AATCGTTCCCGCGTAGCCCACCGCGGTGCCGGTGTTCGCGTCCACGAACGACACACCATAGCAACAATTTCCCGTCCCGCTCATCTGCGGCGTCCAGGTGGCACCCCCGTCCGTCGTCCGGAGAATTGTATCGCCCACCGCCGTGCCGGTGTTGGCGTCCACGAACGACACAGCATCGAGACCACCGGTCGTTCCGCTCGTCTGCGGCGTCCAGGTGGCACCGCCATCCGTCGTCCGGAGAATCGTCCCGAAGGCGCCCACCGCGGTGCCGGTGTTCGCGTCCACGAACGACACACCATAGAGAGTATTCGTCGTCCCGCTCGTCTGCGGCGTCCAGGTGGCGCCCCCATCCGTCGTCCGGAGAATCGTCCCGCGGTAGCCCACCGCCGTACCCGTGTTGGCGTCCACGAATGACACAGCAACGAGATAATCGGTCGTGCCGCTCATCTGCGGCGTCCAGGTGGCACCGCCATCCGTCGTCCGGAGAATCGTCGCGAAGCTGCCCACCGGGTACGGGGCGCCCACCGCCGTGCCGGTGTTCGCGTCCACGAACGACACGCCAGAAAGACCAATGCTCGTCGTTCCACTCGTCTGTAGGGTCCAGGTGGCGCCACCATCGGTAGTCCGGAGAATAGTTCCGTAATCGCCCACCGCCGTGCCAGTGTTCGCATCCACGAAGGAAACGGCCCTGAGAGTGTTGCCTTGCGGCAGCGGGTTTTGCCAGAACCAACCGGACTGAGCCAACGACGCGCTCGATGCAATCGCTCCCAAACCGATCAGCGAGGCTCGAATCGAAAAGGCAAGTTTCATCTGACCGAGTTTCATGTGACATGCCGTAGTTGTCCGGAGAATCGTCCCCAATCCTCCCACCGCCGTGCCGATGTTGGCGTCCACGAAGGACACTCCAGAGAGATCATTCGTGGTCCCGCGCAGTGGTGGCGCGTTTCTTCCCTGAGCCGCTTTCGTTCTCGAGCTCTCCTGGAAATCGGTGCAGAAGCTGGAGTACGGCACGACGGACCTGAAGATCAGCACACTACTGAAGCTGTGCCGCGCTTCGGCGTGACGCTCTCGGAGCTGCTGCGATTCGAGCAATCCAAGAGATGAATTCTCCTGCGACGGGGGGACTTACTACCAGCGTCAGGTGTACCGGGCCCAGCGATGCTACTTGCAAGCCGTTCAGGCACTCGTCCAGGTTAGCTGCCTGCTCATCCCTATCCTTGAGGCGATCAGCGGCAAAAACCAATGATTAAAAATTGCTTGTGAATGATTGTCGTGCCGTTGGTGCAAATCGCGTTCTAAGTTATTTGATTTAACGCGACTCTGTCTTTAATGGCATTCAAGAGGTCACCGGTTCGATCCCGGTTAGCTCCACTCAAAACTGTTTGAAGTCACTCCGATAGTGGGCGGCTTCTCTTCTCATGGAACGCTCTCGACCGGTTATCCATCGATGCCACGGATCCCCTCGTTCTGACGGAGCTCACCGAGGACTCGCCACTGGACTTCACGCATGCCAACGCGATCGACGTCACCGAGGATGGGCATTACTTGGTGAGCATGCGGCACCCATTCGAAGCGGACCCGCTGGGAGGTTTCTCTCTCCAGCACGCGATTCGTGAGTTGCCGAACGGAAACCTTTTGCTGTTCGACAACGGCAACGGACATCATCCCCCTCAGAGCCGCGCTGTGGTGTACCGGCTGGACCTCGATCGCCGGGTAGCAACGCTGGCGTGGCAGTTCAATCCCGAGCCGCATCTGTTCGGCCGCGCGATGGGATTCACCCAGCGTTTGCCGAACGGAAATACCTTGATCACTTATGGATTCCTGCCCCGAGTGCCAGACCAGGGGGGAGCTTCCGCGCAGGTGACCGAAGGCCACTTATCCGAACCTATGATCTCCGGGCCCGAGGACCGCGATCACGTCGACCATGCGGAGCTCGCGGGCGATCACCTGCTCGATCGCATCAGCCGGTCCCGGTGCCGAGGCGTCGATACGCAGCACCGAGAAGATCGTCTGCGTGCGATCGCCGCGGTGGCATTCCTCCTCGAGGCGCTGCTCGAAGTAGTCGCGGGAGAGGAGGCGCCGCGGCGGCACGCCCCTGCGGCGCTCGACCATGAAGAGGACCTTGCCCAGCTGGATGGGGTCGCCGGGCGGGACCTCGGCCGTTTCGCCCGGCTCGAGGCGCTCCGCGCCCAGCTGCGTGGCAAAGCCGCTGCCCAGGTCCTCGAGCGCAAGCGGAGGGCCCAGCGAAAGCCGGGCGTGCCGAGGGGCAACGGAGGCGTCGGAGACGACCAGGTCGCAGCCCTCATCGCTTCCGATGATGAGCGCTTTCCCGGAGGGGATCTCATGCGTCGAGAAGCGATGCTCTCCGATGACGAACAGACGCAAGCAACCCCCGGTGGGCTGAGGATGAACCCCGGTGCGCGAATATCTATATCGCGCTGCCGCCCCGCCCGCAGCTACCGGATCATCAGTCCGATAACCCGCCTTTCCGCCGCCTGGCGGCCGCGACCGTCAGCGGAGCGCTGCGCGAGGAAAGGGCGGCCCCGGAGGCGCTAGCAGGAAACCCTGAACGAGCGAAACGCCGATCTCGCGGACCACGCGCAGCTCCTCCTCCGTCTCGATCCCCTCGCATATGGCGCGCAACCCCTCGCCCCGGCAGTACTCGAGGATGTGCTGGATCAGCCGCGCGGCGCGGCCACCTTCCTCGATGCCGCGGACCATCGCCATGTCCAGCTTGACGAAGTCGGGCTCGAGCAGCGCCAGGTTGTTGAGGCTCGAGTAACCGGATCCCAGATCGTCGACCGCGATGCGGAACCCTTCCCGCCGCAGCGCCGCGACGCGTTTCCGCGCGTGCGCGAAGTTGCTCACCTGGCCGGCCTCGGTGAGCTCGAGCACGATGCGCTTCGTCCAGGGCTGCAGCGCGGGCTCCGCCTCGATGCCGCCATCGGCCAGGAACTCTAAGGGATGCACGTTGAGGAAGAGCAGCTTGTCGGCTGGGAGCTCGCGAATGGCAGCGACCTCGATCTCACGCAGGACGCGGCCCAGCGCAGGCACCTGGCCTCCGCGCTCCGCCGTCCCGAGCACGTCGAGAATGGAGGTGAAGGCCGGGTCGATGGGCCGCGCCAGCGCCTCCCACGCCAGCTCGTCCCGCGCCGCGAGATCCACGATGGGCTGGTAGACTGCGCGGAAGGCGCCTTCGCGCATCGAGCGCTCCAGAGCAGCCAGCTTGTCCGCCTCGTGGCGCACGGTCCTCGTGTCCAGCCGTCCGCCCGCCGACAGCCCGAGCGACCAGCAGATGAGGCGGTTGCGCCCCGCCTCCTTGGCAGCATCGAGCGAAATGGCGGTGGCGGCGATCAGCGCCTCGGCATCGTGCGCGTCTTTAGGAAAGGCGGCGACGCCCAGCGAGACGGTGATGCGTGGCAGCCCCGTTCCCAGCTCTGCTTGTGCCACCGTGCGCCGGAGATCCTCGGCGCGCGTGGCCGCGCCGGTGCGGTCCGTCTCCGGCAAGAGCACGGCGAACGTGTCGCCGCCGAAGCGCGCCAGCACGTCGCCGTCCGCGGGATAGGAAGGCACGTCGCTAACCCGCCCGCTGTGGAGGAGGAACGTGCCCAGCGCGCGCAAGAGAGCATCTCCGCCGGAAAAGCCGACGCTCGCGTTGATGTCGCGGAAACGATCGATGCTTGCCAACACCAGCGCGCAGGGAGCCCCGTAGCGCTGGCCGCGAGCGATCTCCTTCCGTACGCTCTGTTGGAACGAAGCGTGGTTGTCGAGGCCGGTGAGGGGATCGCGGGTGGCGAGCCCTTCGAGGATGGCGTTCTTCTCGCGCAGCTCGGACAACAATCTGCGGTTGGCCCGCCGCAGCTTGAGCCCCTCGACCGCGCGCTGCAGGCGGGCGCGGAAATCGGTCAGGTCGAACGGCTTCACCACGTAGTCGGCCACGCCCGCCTGCAGCGCCTCCACCGCGGACGAGATGGTCGCGTACCCGCTCATCACCAGAATCTGCGCGTCAACGTCGCGCGCGCCGAGCTCGTGCGCAAGCTCGAGCCCGCTCCCGTCGGGCAGGTTCTTGTCCACCACCAGCAGGTCCCAGGCGGCAGCGCCGAGCTTCTTGCGAGCGTCGCTCAACGAGTCGGCGGGCCCCACCGCAAAGCCCATCCCCTCCAGCACCTCGAGGACGACCGAGCGCACGACTTCCTCGTCGTCTACGACTAGGGCACGGAGTCCGTCTCCCACCGCGTCCGACATGTCCTCAGAGTATCAGGGAACGACAACTTCCGTGCGCCGGGAGCGCCTCCCGCGATACAGTTGCGGCAATGCGCATCGGCACGCGCGCCTTGTTCACCATTGTCCCGGTCGCCGTGCTGCCGCTCGTCGGGGCGGGGTGGATCGCCTTCAGGGTCTCCCGCCGCGCGCTGGAGGACCGCACGCGCGCCGCGCAGGTCGCCACCGCGCGATTTCTGGCAGAGCGCGTCTCGGCGGAGGTGGCGGCGAGCCTGCACGCCGCAGGGTTGGCCGCCAACGCGATGGACTTCGCGCAACTGAGCGCCCTGGAGCGCCTGGGCGCTCTGCGGCTGGTCTTCCGCCAGATCGAGGGCGCGGCCGCTGTCGCGTTGCTCTCGCCGGAGGGCGCACAGATCGCGCCGCCCGTGTATCTGGCTTCGCGCGCGCAGGACCCGTCGCTGTCGGACCGGGAGGTGCTGGGACAAGCGGACATCGAGGAGTTCGCCCGCAGCATTCCCTTGCGCGCCGCCCTCCAGGTGGGAGCGGCGGTCGGGCCGGCGCACGCTTCTCGCGAGGGAGAGCCGCGCGTGGCGGTTGCGGTGCGCGCGCGCGGCGGGCCGGTGCTCGCGGTCGAGTTCAGCCTGAGGCGCCTCATGCCGCTGGTCTCCGAATCGCGTTTGGGCGCCCGCGGCGGCGCGGTGGTGGTGGACCGGAGTGGACGCGTGGTGCTGGGCCCCAGCCGCGAGGCCATCGCCGCGCGCTCCTCAATGGCCCTCTCGCCGCTCGTGCAGGCCGCGCTGGCGGGCAAGCTGGGCGCACTGTCTTTCACCGGCGCGGACCGCGTCGAGCGCCTGGGCGCAACCGCCGAGGTGCCCGACCTGGGTTGGGTGGTGGCGGTAGACGAGCCGTCCGAGGACGCCCTAGCCGAGTCTCGCCTGCTGGCGCGGCGGACGGCGGCGGCGGTCGCCATTGCGCTCGCGGCGGGAGTAGTGCTGGCGCTGATCGCGAGCGGGGCCATCGTGCGCCCGATCCGCGCATTGCACCGCGGCGCCGCCGCCCTGGCCGGCGGCGAGCTGGGCCACCGCGTTGTCGCCGTCGATCGCGGCGACGAGCTCGGCGATCTGGCGCGCGCCTTCAACGCGATGGCGGCGGAGATCGAACGCTGGAACCGCGAGCTCGCCCAGCGCGTGGAAGAGAAGACGCGCGAGGTGCGCGAGACACAGGATCTGTTGTTGCGCGCGCAGAAGCTCGCCGCCGTGGGCCAGCTCGGCGCCGGCATCGCCCACGAGGTGAACAACCCGCTCGCCGGTCTTTTGGGACAAGCTCAACTCCTCCTCTTGCAGGAGCCCGCCGACTCGGTCCGCCGCAAGAAGCTGGAAAGCATCGAGACACAGGCGCTTCGCATTCGCGAGATCGTGCAGCGGATCCAGCTGACCGGAGGGGGAGAGGAGGCGCAGACCGCGGTCGATCTGCAGGCGCTCCTCGACGATTCGCTCGCCCGCAACGGCGAGGCGCTCGCTTCCGCCGGCGTGCAGGTGGTGCGCGAGTACGGGCCGCCGCTGCGCGTTGTGGGCAATCCGCCCAGGCTCACCGAGGCCTTCGCCGAGCTGGTCATGAACGCGCGCCGCGCGATGCCTGCGGGCGGGCGGCTCACTGTCGGGTACCACTGCATCGACGGACAGCTCGCCGCCATCCAGTTCGCCGACACCGGCGAGGGCATCGCTCCCGCCGTCCGCCCGCGCCTCTTCGAACCCTTCTTCACCACCAAGCAGGACTGGAACGCGAAAGGCCTGGGCCTCACCATGGTCCATCAGGTGTGCGAGGAGCACCACGGGCGCGTGACGGTGGAAAGCGAGCCGGGCAAGGGCGCCACCTTCACCGTGGTCCTGCCCGTGGTGCAAGAGAGGGCGCTCGCATGAGCCGCTCCGCCGCGCGCGCCTCGCTCGCCGCGCTGGTTGCCGCGGCCGGCTGCGGGTCATGCGCTTTTTGCGGCGAGAAGCCCAAGGTCGAGAAGCTGGCGCCGGCGCCGGCGGTGCAGGCGCCGGTGGCACCGGACCCAGTCGCGGTCGTGCTCTCTGCCGCGCAGGGCGACGTTCAAGTCCGCCACGGGGCGCAAGGGCTGTGGAGCGCAGTTCAAGTCCCGCTTCCACTCGGGCTCGATGACTCGGTGCGCACCGCGGTGCGCAGCGGCGCGACGTTGAAGGTCGGGCGCGACGGCTCGATCGAGGTGCGCGAGCGCACCGAAGTGTCGGTGCGCCAGCTGCTCGCCGACCGCGCCAGGTTCCGACTGGAACGCGGCCGCATCGGGGCGACGCCGGGCCACACCGCCGTCGCGATCGAGACCTCCGGCAGCAGTGCGGTGGCCCAAGCATCCACCGGCTCGTTCGCCGTGTTCAACGACGGCAAGGGTCTGGTCGCCGTGGTCGCCGAGGCGGGAGAAGTGAAGCTCACCACGGGCGGCGGCGACGCAGTGCTGGCCGCGGGAGAAGGCGCGCGCGTCGTCGGGGCCGCTGCTCCGATGCGTGAAGCCGTCCCGCGGTCGGTGTTGCTGAAGGTGGCCTGGCCCGAGCAGAAGGAAACGCGGGAGAGCACCCTCACGCTGCGCGGCGAGGCCGATCCCGGCGCGGTGGTCTCGGTCAACGGCAGGCAAGCGCAGGTGGGCGCTGACGGCCGCTTCGAGGCGGACGTGCTGCTCGCGCCGGGCATCAACCGCGTCTCCGTCACCAGCACGGATCGCTTCGGGCGCACCGCCGGCGAGGAGGAGGCCTTGCGCGTCGATCGCCGGCCGCCGCCGCTCAAGGCCCAGCCCGAGGGATGGCGGTGATCGCGTTCACGCTGGCACTGACGTTGGCGTCGGGAGCGCTGGGCGTCTCGCCGCCGGCGAGCGTGCGCGGCGACGGCCGCACCGCCGCGCCCGTCGAGTTGACCGGCGGCGCGGATCCCCTCGAAGGAGAGGATACGCGCTTGCCCGACCTCGGCTCGATCTCTTGTATCGGCGCCGCGGTGGTGGCGGCGCGCGAGGGCTCTGCGCCGCGCGTGCTTGCGCCCGCAATTGCGGCGTCCAGTGAGCTCTCCTGCTTGGCGCGACGACGCGGAGCCGAAAGCGCATTCTCGCTGCGCATCGAGCCTCCCGGTCCCGGCCTCTACGCGGCAGTGCTCCCTTTGGAACAGCCCGCCCAGCTTGCGCTCAAGCCGTTCCGAATTCAGCCGGAGGGAGCCAGCGCGGCGCCGCAATCGCTGCGCGCGGCCGTCAGCGCCGGCGAGCTGCTCGAGTCAGCGGGCGGTTTGCGCGTGGTGCTGCCGCCGGGTCGCGCTCCGCGCGCGCTCGCTGTCGCGCTGCTCGACGGCGACGGCGAGGGCGCCGCCTTCCTGCCCCTCCCCGGCCGCACGCAGCTGCACCTGGAATCGAAGCGCCGCTCTCTGCTCTCGGTCCGGGTGGCAGGCGCGCCCTTCGGCCCGGTGCGTGCGCCGGAAGGAAAAGCCACGGTATCTGTAGCGGTGGCACCGGGCACGCGAGAAGGCGTGGTGCGCGCCGTCGACCGCCTGGGCAACGCCCGCGAGCTGCCCATCGATCTGGGAACGCCTTCGCTGCCACGCCTGGCTGCGGTCGCCTCGGCGAGCCGGGTGGTCGCGGGCGGCGAGGTGCGCGTGGCGGTTGCGCTCGCCGCTCCCGACGGAGCGCCCGCCGAGGGCGCTGCCGTGCGGGCGTCCGCGGACCGCGGTTCACTTGAAGCACCCGCCGCCCGAGGGCCGGGGCTGTGGGTTGCGCGCTACCGGGCGCCGGGCGCGCCCGGGAGCGATCGCATCGCGCTCGACGTCGAGGACGATCCGACCGCGGGACGCATCGAGCTGGCCATCGAGGTGGTGCTGGGCCCGCCCGCGCGAATCTCGCTGGACCTGCCGGCTTCCCCGGTGCGCGCCGGCGAGGAGCTGGCGGTTCGCGCCGGCGTGCGCGACGCTTCGGGCAATGCGCTCTCCGGGGTTCCGCTCGAGGCCTGGCTCGCCGGCGCTCCGGCGCGCGTCCTCTGGGAAGGCGCGACGGCCTCACTCAGCGGGATGGTTCCGCAGCAAGTCTCGCGCGACTCGCTGGTCGAGCTCTCCGTCCACTCCGGGGACACGGCGCGCGCGGTCGCCCGCATCAAGCTCGGCCCCGCCGAAGCATACAGCGCCGAGCTGATCGCGGACTCCGCCCAACGCACGGCTCGCCTCCGCGCGCTGGTGCGCGACCGCTTCGGGAACGCGCTCGGCGCCTCGGGCTTCACTCTCGCCGCCGACGGCGGGACGGTAGGGCCGCTGCGCGCCGGGACCTCGGGAATGGCGGAGGCGAACCTGGAAGCGGCGCCGCGCGCCCGCGCCGCCGACGCGTGGGTCGCAGCCGGCGGCCGGGTCCTGGCGCGAACCCACATCGCGTTCGACCCGCCGCCGGACGCGTGGCTCCTCTTCGCGCGGGCGGAAGGCGGCGGCATGTCAAACGGGGGCGCGATGCGCGCACCGCGGTTTGGCGCCGGCATCGGCGTTCGCCGCCAGTTTGGTCCCATCGAGACCGCCGCGATTGTCGGACTGAACGCGCTTCCCTACCGCGATCGGATCACGGCCGACCTGGCCGGCGCTACCCAGGACATCTCGCGGCACCTCTTCGCGCTGGCGGTCCCCCTTTTGCTGCGCGGGCGGCTGCCCTTCGCGCGCAGGTGGGGCGCCGCCGTCGAAGCAGGCCCGGTTCCCACCTTCGCCTGGGCCTCCGCGTCGAGCGGGGCGAGCGGTACGGAGCGGGTCGTCAGCCTGCGCCCGGGCGTGCGCGCGAGCGCGCTGCTCGACTTCTCGCTCGGGCGCGGGCGCCTTGAGCTGGGCGTGAGCCTGGGCACGTCGCGTCTGGTGACCGGCCCCGTACGCGGCGAGATCGAGGGTCTTTCGATCTTCATCGGCTATGAGGCATGGTGGCTCGACCTCGGTCCCTGAGGAGACTGCATGGTTAAGACGGACAAGAAGAACGCCGCGCTGCTGCTGGCCCAGTTGGCACACGAGCTGCGCCAGCCCCTGACGGGCATCAGCACCAGCGCCCAGCTCCTGCTCGAGTCGCACGCGGAGGACCCCGCGGTGTGCGCCCGCGCGGCGACCATCTTTCGCCAGGCGCAGCGCATCCAGCTCATCGTGGAGCGCGCCCGGCGGCAGGGTCCGCCGCCTTCCGGCACCCGCGGCGATCTCAACCAGGCGGTGGAGGCGGCCTGGTCGCTTCTCGAGGCAGAGGCGGCGAAGCGGGGCGCGGCGCTGGAACGAAACCTCTCGGCGACGATGCCGGCGGTGAGCGCCGATCAGATCGCGCTCGAGCAGATCTTCGGGAACCTGCTGGGCAATGCCCTGGAGGCAGTGGCCGGCGGAAACGGGCGCATCCGCGTCTCCACGGCGCAGGTCGAGGGGGGAGTGGAAGCCATCGTCGAGGACGACGGCCCGGGAGTGCCGGCCGAGCTGCGCGCGCGGCTCTTCAGCCCGTTCAGCACCGGGCGCGAGTCGGGGACGGGCCTCGGCCTCTACATCAGCCGCTCCCTCGCCGAGGAGGCCGGCGGCGCCCTCGAGCTCCTCGAAGAGGGGCCCGGCGCGCGATTCCGCCTGCGGCTGCCGGCCGCCTCGTGAGGTAGGAAACGGCCTACTTGCTGCCCGCGAGTGCTCCCATGTGTGGATGAGTCGAATCTTGCGGCGCAGGTACACTCGTTCACTCGTGACTCCAGCGGCAGAGCGATCCGAACACGGTCGGCGCACGCGACGAGCGACGGTTGCGCGCGCTGCGCTGCTCGCGGCGGTCGCGCTGGGCGGCTGCGACTGGAGCCACTCCGGAGGCGGGCTCTCGCTCGACAGAGTCGAGCCGGCCATCGCGGTGGCGGGCGTGCGCGCTCCCGTGCTGCTGCACGGCACCGGCTTCGCGGCGGCTGTGGTGACGGACCTTGGCAAAAAAACCGCCGCCGCCGCCGCCGCCGCTCTCTCGGTGCGGATCGGCCCCGCGCA
>WNFH01004350.1_pt1 | contig 10217 bp, 7 predicted proteins | sample 5400411 | NCBI WGS metagenome assembly WNFH01 (sample SAMN13153347, study PRJNA577476) | soil metagenome | isolation source: 200 cm saprolite under Douglas fir tree site 2 hole 3 | place: USA:California | collected 2015-04-18
TTACGATTTCCGGAACTTCGATCCAGATCCGCCTCGCTCTCACCGGGGCCAGGCTTGTGTTGCAGACCTCGACGCGCCTCGTCCCTGATGAGGGGCACATCCACGTCAAGCTCGACGGGAAGCTCGTCTCCATGACCGCAGGGTTAGAGCAGCAGGTTCCGGTGACCACAGGCCCACACATCATAGAGGCCGAATTTGTGGCCAATGACCACCTGCCATTTAACCCGCGGATTCTCACGACGCTGCCGTTTGTCGTTCGGTGAACAAGCAAGTGGCGACGCCCACGCTCATCGCTCCCCTCCTGATCGTGGTGGGGTGCATGGCACTCCTGCTGCGGCCCGTTGGAGTCCCCAGCTCCATGTTCATCACGGTCGGTGTGGGGGTCATCGGACTGTTCGTCCCCGTGCCGCTCGCCACCGCCAGACGAGTGTCGACCGCGCGATGGGTATTGGTTGTTGCGATTGGGATCGCCGCGTTTGTCATCGCCCGCGCACGGACGGTCGCCATCCCGAGTTTCCTCTCCCCCCTCGATCTCAGCGCGAATGCGCTGGCAGCGGTGGCCGAAGAGATCTTCTTCCGCCGTCTAACGTTTGGCTGGTTAATGCGATGGGGATCTGGGATCGCCGTAATTGGCTCAGCGGGCGCGTTCGCGCTCGTCCATGCGCGTGGGTACGGGATCTCGGCACTCCCTCTGGATCTGGCCGCGGGGATCCTATTCGGGTGGCAACGTTGGAGCAGTGGGGGCTGGGTAGCCCCGGCTCTCACGCACGTAGTCGCGAATCTCCTTCAGATGAGGTGATGAGATGCGACGTGCAGCACTGGTGACTCTCGTGGTGATCCTCCTCAGCGGCCCCCTGGCCGGAGCGGACCCTGCCGTCATCATCGGAGCGGTGTATCCGACCGGGGGAAGTAATGGCTTAGGCGGGCTCGAGGAATTTCGGGGCGTCACCCTTGCCGCAGAGTACACGAACCGTCAGGGCGGATGGCATGGTCGGCCCCTGCGGTTGGAGCTGGTCAGCGCGGAGTCGTGGGATGCGGCCCCTGAAGCTGTCGAGCGCCTGCATGAGGCCGGATTGTCTCTCGTGGTGGGGAGTTACGGCAGCACTATCTCGCGCCCGGTCGCCGAGACGGCGTCGCGTTTAGGCATGCTGTTCTGGGAAACAGGCGCAGTGGGCGAATGGGGGATGGACGCGTCGCTGGGGACGCGCGTCTTCCGCTTCCCAGCCTCCGGGCGGTCCCTGGGCAGAGCGGCGGTGGCCTTTATGCGCGATCAGCTCGCCCCCAGATTAGGCAGTTCCCACCCCCTGCGGTACGCGGTTGCGTACGTCGATGATGTCTACGGCCGCGCCGTGGGGTTAGGCGCGATCGCCGAAATTCAGGACTCCCACCAGTCTCTGGTCGCAACGCTCGCCTATGATCTTCAACATGTGAACTATCAAGACCAAGCAGCGCGAATTGGACGGGCCGGCACGGACATTCTCGTGGTCGCCAGTTACATGGCAGATGCTGTCGCGCTGCGCCAGGCCCTCGTACACGCCAAAGTGCCGCTGCGCGCTAGCATCGGCACCAGCTCAAGTTTCTGCATGCCTGCGTTTGGCACCAAGCTGGGGAAGGATGCGCTGGGTCTGTTCGCATCCGACAAACCAGATGGGGCCACGATCCGCACCGACGAGTTGACTCCCGAAGCGAAGACGGCCTTGGTGTGGGGCACGGCAGCGTACCGGCGCCGGTATGGAGGAGAGATGACCGCGGCCGCGCTGTCGGGATTTGCAGGTGGGCTGGCGCTGTTCTTACACGTGCTGCCTCTGGCCCCTCAGATTTCCCCCGAGGCCGTCGCGCAGGCGGCAGAGCATGTGCGTCTCCCCAGCGGCGCGCTCCCCAACGGGGCCGGTCTAGCCTTTGGGCCAGCGGGGAGTCCTGAGGCGGGAGAGAATCTCCGGGCCGCCCGCGTGATCTGGGAGTGGATCGGCCTCAACACTAGAGCGGTGGTGTGGCCCCCGGCCCTGGCCACGTACCCGATCGTGATTCCCCAATCTGCCCGGTAAGGCACCTCAGGAGGCAACCATCGTGAGGCGGGGGGGGCTCTTCTGGGGGATCGCCGCCGCCGCGCTCTATATTGCGGCAGCCGTTGTGCTCACCCCGGGCGTTCCCGTGCGCCTGCTCTACGACGGCGAGATGCCCCCACCCCCGTACCGATGGATGCGGCCTCCGGGGGACATCTCCGGTCCGCACCAACCGCCCCAGCCGGGCACTGGAACGGTTGCCCTCACGGCGACGGGGTCGCGCTATAGCGTGGTGGGCACAGACGACGCGCAGGCGTGGGTGGTCTTCTCCAAAGACGCCGTGGTCCGCGAGCCCGGGGAATCCGAGGTGCGCGTCCGCATCATTCCCCTTGACCCCTCCACGGTTCCGGCCCCGCCGCCGGGGATGCTCCTTGACGGGAATGCGTATCGGATTCAGGCGGTGTACGCCAAATCAGGCCAGCCGGTGAAGTTGCGCGAGGTCGTCACCGTCATGCTCCGCTACCCCCGTCACGCTCAGGAGATCCTCCACGAGTCCGGATCGCGCTGGGTCGTCCTTTCGACCAACAAGGTGGATGTGACACTGCAGCTTTTTGCTTCCACCAAAGAGCTCGGGCTCTTCGTCGCCGCCAGCCGCTAGCGTCCGAACTTCTCCGTACCTCTGCGGGGACGAAAAGGGACGAGACTAGGGCTCGGTACTTGGGGGGATTTCGCCTGTGAGCAGCCAGTGGATCTTGGCGCGCATGTCGTCGGGATTCAGATCCCAAAAGTCCAGCGTCATGCGCTCGAGGGCGTCCCACTGCCTCACGTTCTGACCCGTAATGGTGTAGGCCGAGATGGCGTCGGGGGAGAGCCCCTCGACGCGATGCAACCACTCTAATAACTGGCCACTCGTCAAATCGGTGGCGACTTCGGCGCGCGCCGCCACGATGATCTGGGGAAGCCGGAACCAGACCTGGGGACGGTGGACGGATGCCAGCGCGGCCCGCAAGAAATGCTGCTGCCGTCGGATGCGCCCGATGTCGCTATCCCGGTCGGCGCGGAACCGTATATACTGCTCGGCACGCGCGCCGTCGAGGACTTGCGGGCCGGGGTAGAGGTCGATCACCAGGCCCTGCTTGCGGTCGGTATACTCCATCCGCTTTTCCACGGTGAGCGGGACCCCCCCGATCAGGTCCACGATGTGACGCAGCGCGGGGAGGCTGAAGACAAAGTAGTGGGGGATCGGGACGTCGAGGGCTCGGGCGACCGCTAAACGTGTCCGTCCGATCCCTCCGGTCGCGTACGCGTGCACGATCTTCGTCGTTCCGATCCCCGGGATGGGGACGCCGATGTCGCGCGGCACGCCCAAGATTCGCGCCTTACCGTGGCGATCGTCCCACTGCACGACCATGATCGTGTCCGTGCGGTTTTCATCTTGGGTGAGACCGACAATGAGAAACCGCGCGTCGTCGAGCGGGACCAGACGCCGGGCGGTCCCGGGCCGAGCGGGTGGTTCGAACAAAACCTGGGGCCACGTCAAAAGCAACAGCGCGAGAGCGGCGGTGATGAGCCGCAGGAGGCCCCGTCCGATCCGATGCCTCGGCACTTGCATCACACCTGATGCGACAGGGTAGCAGGCGCAGAAATCTCTTGGACGCCGCGTCTGTACCGCTCTCTTCGCGCTAAGGGCGCGGATTTCCCTGGAGCAGCGGCCCTCAGGGGTATTGGGTCTTCTTCCCGGTGTTGGACGAGACGAGGCGTGTGGGTGGCCACCCTTCTCCAACAGAGGGTGTCGGAAGCACATGCACCACCCTGAGCGCTTCCCGGTTGAGCCCGCGAGGGCACAGAGGACAAAATCGCTGAACGTCTAGGCGGACAGAATCACTCGTCATCGACAGGGTGCCGCCTGCGACTACAATGGGGGTAGTCGGGGAGTAGCGCCGTTTGGCTTAGCGCGCAACGTTCGGGACGCTGAGGCCGCGGGTTCAAATCCCGCCTGCCCGACCAGCTGGAACACAAGCAGGACGGGGGGTTCGCACACGGTCAGGAATTTTGTCACCAAATTGTGACCATCAGGCGCGGTTTGGAGTAAAAGAGGTCCACGGCCAACTTCAAGGCTTGGTCGGCAAGGCCAGCACCAAAGATCGTCTGCGAAGGGGGGCGTGTGCTATGTCCGCGAGGGCTTTTCGCCATATAGGCAGGGAGACTCATAGAGTTGGGTTGTCATTGGGTTGTCATGAGATGGGTGTTGAGTTGGGTCGACGGCCGTGAGTCCCGAGGAGATCAAGGCGGCGATCAACGGTGTTGAGGCGCGTCGGCATCAAGCGTGGCAGTCGGGCAACGCTAAAGCGGCAGCTGACCTTACCGCGGAGGTCGACGCGCTTTGGGAAGGGTGGCGCTGGGCGCGCTGTCCACACTACACCGCCAGCGCCCACAGACAGTCCAGACCGAAGGTACCTGCCTTCAAGACCGTTGCTCAACGGAGCGAGGAGAGGCGCGCAAAATGGCCAGGACCTGTACCATCTGCACGCATCGCGACCGCGCCACGATCGACGAGGCTATCTTGGCGGGGACCTCGTTCCGGAACATAGCGGAACGTTAGGGAACGTCAGCTTGCTCATCACATGAGCCACCCTTTCGCGTATGCCAGACGCACCGGCCACTCCGCGAAGGGTGCCACGGGCGGCGCGCAGTGCTCCGTATTACTACCCCGGACCCTGTTTGACACGACCCACGGCAGGCGGCTACAATGGCGCCAGCGATGACGGAGCGGGAGTAGCTACCGCGCGCCGCAGAGCGAGCCGGATAGGTGGGAGCCGGTCGGCGGGACGGTAGGGAACATGGCTCCTTAGCTGCACCCCGAAGCCCAGTAGGGTGTGCCGCCAGACCCCCGTGAGAGGGTCAGGGTATCGGAGGGCTTTTGCTCCTGTACCTGCCATGAGGCGCGGATGCGCAAAACTGGGTGGTACCACGAGAGGCACCTCTCGTCCTGTGGATGAGGGGTGTTTGTATTTGGGGTGAGATCATGGACACCAAGCGCTTTTACATCACGACACCGATTTACTACGTGAATGACGTGCCGCATATCGGGCACGCCTATACGACGATTGCCGCCGACGTAGCCGCGCGCTTCAAGCGTCTGGCGGGATACGACGTCTTCTTTTTGACGGGCACCGATGAACACGGCGTGAACATCGAGCGCGTGGCGCGGCAACACGGCGTGTCGCCGCAGGAGTGGTGCGATCGGGTGGCCGCCGAGTTCAAAAAGCTGTGGGCTTTTCTGAACATCTCGAATGACGATTTCATCCGGACGACCGAGCCGCGCCATGAGACGGTAGTCGCCGCGCTGTTTCAGCGGTTGTATGAGACAGGCGACATCTATCGCGGGAAGTACGAAGGTTGGTACTGCACGTCGTGCGAGCAGTTTTACGCGGACGCGGAGCAGGGCCCGGACCGCACCTGCCGCATCCACACGGGGAAAAAGCTGGAGTGGACGTCCGAGGACACATACTTGTTCCGCCTCTCCAAGTACCAGGATTGGTGGCTCCGGGATATCGAGGCGCATCCGGAGCGGGTTGAGCCGTCCGAGCGCCGCAACGAGGTCGTAGCGTTCGTCCGCTCTGGGTTGAAGGATCTGTCGGTCAGTCGGTCCACGTTCACCTGGGGTATTCCAGTCCCGTTCGACCCCCGCCATGTGATCTATGTGTGGATTGACGCCCTGACGAACTACATCTCGGCTCTCGGGTATCTCGACACCCCGGAGAAGTTCCGGCGGTATTGGCCAGCGGATATCCACCTCGTGGGCAAGGAGATCGCGCGGTTCCACGCGGTGTACTGGCCTATTCTGCTCCACGCCGCCGGGATCGAGGTCCCCCGCCAGACATTCGCCCATGGATGGCTCACCTTTGGGGGCCAGCGCTTCAGTAAGTCACTCGGGGTCGTCATAGATCCGGCCGCGCTGAGTCGTGAGGTCGCGTCCGAGTCCGGCGCGGAGGTTGGCGTGGCGGTGGACGCGCTGCGGTATTTCCTGCTCCGCGAGATTCCGTTCGGCACCGACGGGGATTTCAGCAAGCCCGCCCTCCTCCATCGTTTCAACGCCGATCTCGCCAATGACTATGGGAACTTGCTCAACCGCACGCTGCCGCAACTCGCACGGCAGTTCGGCGGGCAGGTGCCCGCGCCCGGGCCGGGAGCCGGCAAAGACGGCGCACTGCAGCAGGTGGCCCGGGAAGTAGTGGCGGCGGTGGAGCCGCGGATCGACCGTCTCGACTTCAAAGGTGCGCTCGAACAGATCTGGCGGCTGCTTGGGACGGCGAACAAGTACATTGATGAAGAAGCCCCCTGGCAGACGGTTCGCACCGACCCTGCGCGTGCTGGAACCGTTCTCTACAACACACTCGAGGCCGTGCGCATTGCCACGATTCTGTTGACACCGTGGTTGCCAACGGCGACCGCTCGCGTCTGGGACCAATTGGGGATCACTGCCCCGCTCGCGAATCAGCGCCTTGCCGATGCCGCCCGGTGGGGGGGATTGCCCTCGGGGACGCAGGTCCGGCCCGGGGCTCCCATTTTCCCGCGCATTGAGACGAAGGTCCCGGCGGCCGTGCGTCCCGAGCGGTCCAGAGCCACTCGCACGGATGCAGCTACAGGAGGGGAGCAGACGGTGAGCACGATTTCGATCGACGAATTCAAAAAGCTCGACATTCGCGTGGGGGAGATCCGGTCAGCCACACGGGTTCCCGGCACGGACAAGCTCATCCAGGTGCAGGTCGATCTCGGCAGCGAGGTCCGCACCGTAGTGGCCGGTCTCGTTCCTCAGTATCAACCTGACGAACTGGTGGGTAAACGGGTGATTGTCGTGGCGAACCTCGAACCCCGCCGGATGCGCGGAATCGCGTCCCAGGGGATGCTGCTGGCTGCGGAGTGGGACGGTCAGGTGGCGCTGCTGACAGTGGAGAAAAACGCTCCCCAAGGAGCCAAGATTTCTTAGCCGGGATTGCGCAGAGGTCCCTCGACGGATTCCTCGCGTCTGTCCCGACATGTGACCCTGATCTTTCTCCTGCGAGCGACGTGTTCGTGGCGGGGGGATGCGTGTAGGTGGTAGACTTATGCGTGCGTGGAACTTTTCGATGCGCATCTGCACTTAGACGATGAGGCCTTCGCCGCGGACCGGGAGTCCGTGGTGGCGCGGGCGGTCCAGGCTGGGATTATCGGGATGGTCACGGCAGGTTCGGATGCGGCCAGTAGCCGCGCCGCCGTGGCCCTCGCAGAACGCACTCCTGGTTTGTACGCGGCAGTCGGGATCCATCCCCATGAAGCCGCGCAGGTCACACCGGAGGCCATCGCTGATCTGCGGGCGCTTGCCGCGCATCCGAAAGTGGTGGCCGTCGGCGAGACGGGACTGGATTACGCGAAGTCAGTAGTATCCCGCGAGGTGGAGCAGCGCGCGTTCATCCAGCACATCCGGCTCAGTCGCGACCTGGAGGTGCCTCTCGTCGTCCATTGCCGCGATGCCTACCCGCAGGTGCTGGAGCTGTTGGCCCGCGAGCAGGCCGATCGGGTCATCTTGCATGCGTTCTCGGGGTCGGTGGATATCGCCCAGGCGTGCACGGCACGGGGGTATCTGATCTCGATCGCCGGACCCGTGACCTTTCGTCACGCGGAGCAGGCGGCAGCGGTCGCACAACACATCCCCGATGAGTTCTTGCTCGTAGAGTCTGACGCGCCGGTGCTCGCCCCAGAGCCGTACCGCGGCCGGCGCAATGAGCCCGCCTATCTTGTGCAGACGGTGCGGCGCATCGCTGCGCTCCGGAAATGTGAAGTGGAGGAGATTGCAGTCACGATGACAGCTAATGCCAAGCGAGTCTATGCGGTGGCCTAATAGCATGCGCGGCGTTCAAGTGTGTGTGGTGGGGATCGTCCTGGTCATGCTCGGTGCCAGCCTGGGTTGGGCGCAAAGCACCGAGGATGAAGTGCGGATGGGGCGGGAGTATGCAAGCAAGCTTGAGCAAAAGTACCGCCTGGTGAAGGATCCTGCCGCCCAGGAGCGCGTGTCCCGGATCGGCGGAATCGTGGCCGCCGCCTCCGACCGGCCCGAGATCCCGTATACCTTCAAGATCATCGACATCGACGCAGCGAACGCTCTGGCGTTGCCTGGGGGGTTCATTTACGTCACGAAGGGGCTGCTCTCGTTTGTGCGCTCCGACCATGAATTGGCCGCCGTCTTGGGTCATGAGATCGGTCACGTCGCACACCGGCATCCGCTCAAGAAGATCGGCCAAAGCAACGACGCCGCCTTCTGGGCATTTTTGGTGGCGGTCCTCAGCCGGGACCCGGCAGTCGCGGTGGGCGCCCAGCTGATGAGTGTGGGTTTGATGTCCGGTTACAGTCGCGAGTTGGAAAAGGAAGCGGATCTGATCTCCATCGGCTACCTGGTCAAGACCCCCTACACTCCTGTCGCTGTGTTGACGGTGATGGAGCGTCTTGCACGCGACGCGCAGATGCGCCCGCACCTAGAGCTGGGAATCGTCCGCGATCACCCGGACTCCGACGAGCGCGTGGCGTACATCGAAGCGGACTTGCGCTCGCGGGGCATCCCGCTGACGCGCCGGGTCGCCGCGAACTACCTACCCGTGACCGTGCGCACTGTGACCGAGGGGAGCCGGGAGGTCGGAGAACTGCAGCTCAGTGGGACCGTGATCGTCCGGCTGCCCGATCCGAGTCGGGTCCAGACCATCGCCGGGCGGTTGGATCAGTATCTCAATACCGATCCTGATCCCGGTGAGATCGCGGCGTTACAAAGCGCCACCGGGTGGGAAATCGTGGGCGGCCGTACGCTCCTCATGACCGTGACCCAGGGGGACGTGGTGTTCGGCGAGGTCCCCGTCGAGGTGGTCGCGCGAACGATTCAGATCCGGCTGCAACAGGTCATCCGTCAGGACTTGCGGATGCGGCAGTACACCGGTTAGCGCTGAATGCGCCTGGATGTGGCATTCGTCCCAGCCCTGCGTGCCCCGCTTCACGATGCGTCTTCCTCTGCCCGCCTTCGCCTCCCCGCACGGAACCGACAGCTGTGCATCGTCGTGGACGTAATACGAGCGAGCACCTCATTGGTCACCTTGGTCGAGCGCGGGGCGTCCCGCGTGTTTATCGGGGGTGACATCGACTCGGCCCGAGCGGCGGCCCCCCGGGCCGGTGCCGTGCTGGTCGGGGAGCAGGATGGGCTGGCGCCGCCCGGCTTCACGTACGGGAACTCGCCGGTCGAACTTTCCCGTGCGTCTGTGGACGGCCGGCCGGTCGTGTTCGTCACCACGAACGGCACGGCGGCAATCCGTGCCGTCACCGACGCCCCGACCGTCCTCGTGGGCGCGCTGCGGAATGGCGTGGCAGTGTGCCGCGAGGCGTGGGAGGAGGCAGCCACACACGGGGATGACATCACGATTGTCTGTGCGGGACGGGAGCACGCGTTTGCCATTGATGATGCTTACTGTGCTGGATATCTGATCGACCGCATCCTGGAGTCCGGTTCGGGTGATCTCACCGATGCCGCGATAGCGGCGGTGGCGCTCTTCCGCAGTGAACCCGATGCGCAGGCGGTCTTCACGAATTCGGCGGCTGGTCGCAACGTCATCCGGTTGGGGTTAGCCGACGATATTACATTCTGCGCGCAGCGAGACGCTTCAGGCGCCGTCCCCCGGTTAGGTCGGGAGTTATTTTTGTTGGAGACGCTATAAGCGATGCCGCACGGGGCTTACTGACAGGACCAAGCCACCGTGTCGCCGCGAAGGAGGATCAGTCCGAATCGTGCGCAGGCGGGGATTCGCGCATCCGCTGGACGACGACTTCCAGCATCTTGACCGCGAGGTCAGGGTTCTCTTTGAGCAGAGCCCGGAAATCCCATCGCACCAGCTGGAGACATCGTGTACGTTCTTTTGCGGTGACAGTGGCCGTGCGGATGCGCTCTTCCATCAGAGCCATCTCGCCAAAGAACTCTCCGGGCCCCATGCTCCGCAAGCGTTGACCCTCGCGGGTCACATCCACGCGTCCGTCCGCGATGAGAAAGAAGCCGACGCCCGGTTCCCCCTGTTTTACGATGACCGCCCCAGGCTCGTAGACACGTTCTTTGATCGACCGCGCGATGAATTCAAGTTGTCCGGCGGGCAGTGTGCGAAAGATGGGGACCTGTTTGAGATAGGTGAGTGTTGCACTCCCGTC
>WNFH01010953.1_pt1 | contig 10213 bp, 8 predicted proteins | sample 5400411 | NCBI WGS metagenome assembly WNFH01 (sample SAMN13153347, study PRJNA577476) | soil metagenome | isolation source: 200 cm saprolite under Douglas fir tree site 2 hole 3 | place: USA:California | collected 2015-04-18
GCAGGATCTCTCCGGTCAACGACGGGCCGACCGGGTAGGTGTCGAGTCCCTCCAGCGGCACGTAGCGCTCTTGCAGGCGCAGCGCCGTCCAGGCCTCCCGCCAGAGCGACACCGCGCGATCAACGTCGGGGAGATGCTCGGCCGCGGCCTCGGCGAGCAGGTCTGGTCCCAGCCGGAGGAGCCGCTCGATGAGCGCGCCGAGCTTGTCGGCGGGGATATTGTGCCGCCGGGCGATCTGGCCCGCATCCTCGTCGCGCACATAGGCACGCACCTCGACCAGGTAGGGACGCCCCTGGATGCTCGCGACCTCATCGGTCGGGAGATTGTCATAGACGTTGGAGATGTAGACCAGGAACGCCTTGCCCCGCAGGAATCCGAGGGTTACCTGGGGACGGGTGGCGTCGAGCACGAGCGCGTTGACCCGGTCGCTGTGGTGCGTAACCGCCTGCCTGGCCCGTTCCAGCACGTGTGCTGAGTAGTCACCCATCAGGTAGTGCAGACGGCGGTAATAGTCGCGCCCATGTGCGCGGTCGACGGCCGCGAACACGTCGAGCCAGGTCCGGGCCTGGTTGCCGTTGCCGACGCCGAGTTCGACGACGTACAGCTCCTCGGGCAGGGCATGGCGCGCGTCCAGCTCGTCCCATACCCGGAATAGCTCAAGAATCAGTTCCCGCACGGTCTCGGTGTCGCGGGCGTCGCTCTGACCACCGGGCAGCGCCTGTTCGTACTCCCGCCCGGTGGCCTGCTCCCACTGCTTCAGCGCCTGCCAGTAGAGCGTGTTGAACCGCCAGATGCAGCTTTCACTGGTGGGCACCCACGGCTCCAGGACAGTCCGAGCGGGGTTCCCGGGGTTCGCGTGCTCAGCGAGGGCCGTCTTGATGGTCATCGCCATGTCCGCGTCGCCGCAGCGGCGCAGGTCAATGCCTATCTCCAAGGCGATCTCCGCGGCCCGCGCGTCACCGGTGGCCGGCCCGAGCGGACGTTCGGCCAGTATCGGCCGGCACTGGACCGGTTCGGAGAAGTTGTTGCGGTACTGGATCCAGTCGCAGACCACCCGGAGCGTGGACAGGTCGACAGCCGTCGATGTCAGGGCGTCGAAGAGCGGCCCGAGCGCAGCCGGGACGTTCAGCGGGCCGCCGCCGCGCAGCTTCGCGACTGGGCGGATGTCAATGCGCACAACCACTCCTCGGGCCCGGTGCGCCTGCGCTCCGGGGGCTTCCGTCCCTCCCCGCGGCGACCGACCCCGCGGCGGCTGGTTCCGCGGCGGCGGCTGGTTCCGCGCAGGCCGGCTCCGCGGCGGCTGGTTCCGCCGGATCCCGGCGCCGGATTCCCGCGTGGTCGAGGATCTCCGGGATTCCCTGCTCGAAGCCCGGTGCCATGACGTGGATTCCGCTGACTCCCGGGATCTGGAGTACCTGCCTGGTGATCTCCGCGCAGATCCGCAGTCCCTCGTCGGCGACCCGACCGGCCGGCACGCCGCTGAGCCGGCGCGCGACTTCGTCGGGGACATGCACACCGGGCACGACGGCACGCATATGCTCCAGGGCCCGCAACGAGCGGATCGGCCCCACGCCGGCCAGGATTCCGCAGCGCCGGTCCAGCCCCAGGTCGCGGACCTCGGCCATCCACTGCGCGAATCCGGCGACATCGAAGACGAACTGCGTCTGCACGAACTCCGCGCCCGCGGCCACTTTCTTGCCGAGCCGGGCGGCGCGGAAACGGGTCGGCGGGGCGGATGGGTTCTCCACGGCGCCTATCAGCCACCCAGGCGGAGGGTCCAGCTTCCGGCCGGACAGCAACCGGCCTTCATCACGCATCGTCCGAGCCGCCCACATAAGCTGAACGCTGTCTTGTGAACACGAACGTGGGAGGGGGCCTGGTGGTGGTTGGCGGGTCCGCTGACCGCGGTGCTGTACGAGTGATGGAGGTTGGCTGGCCCTCCGGTATCGCCTTGCAGGAGGAGGTATCAAACCAGCGTGCGCTGCGTGCGCTGCGGCCGTTAACGGCGGTGCGTGGTGAGCGGCACGTGAAAAGGCGCGCTATGAGCGCGTCAGGTGTGGTCCGGGAAGATGGTAGGAAATATCTGCCGCAGACGCGTCGAAATCAGCTCAGTTGACATCGGAACCAGGGTCGGACAGTTGCCCTGGGATGAGCCTGGGGGATACCTGCTTACTGCCCAGGTGGTGTCCGGCGTACAGGCAGCATGAGCCCGGACGAGGCTCTCGTACGGAACGTGTGAAGGTGTCGCCCCGGAACTGCCGCCAGGGGTGGCGGCGAGAGGGAGAACTCCAAGCGGGAGAAACCGTGAGGGGCTGAGTACCGGTCGCGGGGCACGCTGGCGGACTGGCCCGTAGTAGCTGTGAAACCTGGTAATGCGGGTGGAGCCAAGGGGCTGGGTCGCTCTGGTTGATGAATGTGGCCAACCGGAAGGAATGAACCACATGACTGAACCGATGTTGCAGGGTAAGACGCACGATATCCCGAAACGGCTCGTGTGGGATGCATGGCTGAAGGTGAAGGAGAACAAGGGAGCGGCCGGGGCCGACGGCATGACGATCGGGCGGTTCGAGGCGGACTTGCGGGGCAGCCTGTACAAGCTGTGGAACCGCATGTCGTCAGGATCGTATTTCCCTGGCCCGGTCCGCGCGGTGGAAATACCAAAGAAAGGAGGCACGAGAATTCTCGGCATTCCCAATGTCGTGGACAGGGTCGCGCAGACAGTCGCGGTGCTGGCGCTGGAGCCGGAACTGGAGAAAGTGTTCCACGACGACTCCTTCGGGTACCGGCCTGGGCGCTCGGCTCTGGACGCGGTAGCGGTGTGCCGGGAGCGGTGTTTCAGGAACGACTGGGTGATCGATATGGACATCAAGGCGTTCTTTGACTCGATGCCCTGGGATCTGACGCAGAAGGCGGTCGCGCATCACGCGGACTCGAAATGGGTCCTGATCTACGTGGAGCGCTGGCTGAGAGCCCCGATGCTGATGCCCGACGGCACCCTGAAGCACCGGACAATGGGAACACCGCAGGGCGGCCCGATTTCTCCGCTGCTCGCTAACCTCTTCCTGCATTACGGCTTCGATGCTTGGATGACACGGGAATACCCGGGAATCTCATTCGAACGCTATGCAGATGATGTGATCGTGCACTGCGTCACCGAACGCCAGGCCCGCCAGGTGCGGGCGGCGATCGGAGACCGGCTGGCCGAGGTCGGGCTGGAACTCCATCCCGGCAAGACGAAGGTAGCGTACTGCAAGGACGGAAGGCGACGTGGCGTCTATGAGGTCATATCGTTCACGTTCCTCGGGTACACTTTCAGGCCCCGCAAAGCCCTCCACAAGAACCGGAAGGGATCGTTCACCGGTTTCCTGCCGGGGGTCAGCGCGGAAAAGCTGGCTGAGATGAGCCGAAAGGCGCAAGCCTGGAAGCTCAACCGGCGCACCACCCTCACCCTCGCCGAGCTCGCCAGGGCCATTAATCCGGTCCTGGCGGGCTGGCTCGCCTATTTCGCCCGGTTCTACCCGACCGCGGTGATCCCGCTGTGCAAGCGGATGAATCGCCATCTTATCCGCTGGGCTAAACGGAAATACAAGCGCCTGGAGCGCAGCAGCAAACGGGCATGGGCATGGCTGGCCGCCGTCGCAGGACGTGCGCCCGGCCTGTTCGCGCACTGGAAGTACTGCGCCACGACCTGACGACTGAGCGGCACGAGCCGGATGAACCGAGAGGTTCACGTCCGGATCTGTGGGGGCGGGCGGGTGAGATTCCCGCCCGCTACCCGGCGATATCGAACACTGGCTTGGCTTCGGGGTGGTCGCCGAATCGCGGGTGATCGCCGGTCATCAGCAATACGTTGGGGATCCCCAGGGCGGCCGCCGACAACAAGTCGGACTGAAGCGCGATGCGGTTGCGGTCGCGGCAGGTGAGCTGCATGACCGGCTCGACGCCCGCAGCGAGCGCGAGCAGGCTGCCGGCCCAGCTTGACAAGCGTACGAACCCGCTCTGATTGTCCGTGATGTTGACGGCGTCCACCCAGCCGCGCAACGGCTCCACCTTGTGCCGGATCGCATCCGGATCGGCTCCCCGGGGCGGGCCGATCTCGGCGGTCACCGTGACGTCGCCCGACTCCAGGCGGCGGCGCAGGACCTGGCCGGCGGGCGAGGCTCGGCCGCCGGCCAGCCAGGCCGGCGCGGGGATCACTGCCTTCTCGCTGCCATCGAGGGAGCGAACCGCCAGATGCCCGGCCGGGCGGCGTTGAGGCCGTTGCCTTCGGTCCACAGGCCGTCGTCGCGGCCCTGCCAATAGTTGACCCACGAGCTTTGCCCCCACCGCCGGTAGTCGATGGGGCGCTGGAGGTGGCCCAGATCAGCCACGCGACCCTCGCGCTCGGCCCGTTCGTATGCGACCAGCCACACGCACCGCAGGCCGGGATACACCTCGCAGGAGCCATCGACGCCGACGCCGCCACAGGGGCCGTTCCGCAACTGCTTGGGGCAGGTCACCGGACAGGCATAGCCGGTGGCGGGGAGAGCGCACTGACCGCACATCTGGCAGCCGAAGATCGCGCTCTTGGCCGCCTTTTCCGTGGCGGCAAAAAGCCGGTAGCTCACGTCAGACGCCTCGATCCACCGGGCCAGTCTTCGATAGAACGGGCTGGGCGCCAGCAGGCGCTGGACTCGGTACAGCAACGACGCGGCCAGCCTGGGCTGCGTCGGCCGCGGCCCGGCCGCCGCTGGTTCCGGGGGGCCAGACCCACGGCGCACCGCCCGGCTGGCGAAGCCCTTGCGCACATTCACCACAGTCAGCTCCCTCGATCGGCCCGCGCGACGCACGGCGTCAGGCGAAGACGATCGTCTTGTTTGGTGGCCAATGAGGGTTGGCGCCGACCAACGCCGGCCGGAAGGTGTCATGAATATTGACAATTGGCCCGGTGAATTCGGACAGGAAGCGTGGCGAGAGGATCTGGTTCGCCATAACCATCCTGATGTCGGCTCTAGATTGGTTTCCGCACCACCTCCGGACAAACCCACCCGAGTGCTCTCATCCACCGATGGCACCGGCCATGTACCACGAGTGTGCAATGCAGTGCGGGCTTAAAGCACCAGGTATCAGCACAATCTTGCTCGTCACCGCTTTGTGCTTTGTCACAACCCGGGAGAGCCTGCCGCTCACGCCGGTGGCAGCCGAGGCGGTCGAAGAGTCGAAGAGCGGCTCGCGGCACTGCGCACCCCGCGGGGCGCTCGCTGCCAGCGGCCACGTTTGGTAACTCTGTGAGCTTTATCGATCACTCTTAGTGTGGCATCATCGTGGGGTGCCTAGGGAAAGGGGGGCGCCACGAGAGCGGGCTGTCCCGCTCGCGTGCATGGGAGGCTGGCCTATCCAGGCCGCCCGGGGCACGCAGGGCGGCCGGAATGAATGAGGACGGGGCGTGATCAGGACACTCATCGCCGAGCAGACATCCTTGATCCGGGCGGGACTGGTGGCCTTCCTCTCCTGTTCTGACGACATCGAGGTGGTCGCGGAACTGCAGCGCGGCGACCAGGTAGTGCCCGCATCGCGGGCGTTACTGCCTGACGTCGCCGTGCTGGCCGCCGCCCTTCCTGGCGCCGACGGGTTCGCCGCCGCGCGCGCCCTGCACACCGAACTGCCCTCCTGCTATTCGCTGATCATGGGCGATCAGCGTGACCCGGCGGGCCTCCGCCGCGCGGTGGCCGCACACGCGAGTGGATTCGTCGTCCGGGACGCGGCGCCCGATTTCATCACCGAGGCCGTCCGGCGAGTAGCCAGGGGCCGGAAGGTCATCGACCCCGACCTCGCCTTCGCGGCGCTCAACGCGGCCAAAAACCCGCTGACATCACGGGAACTCGACGCGCTTCGCCTCGCCGCGCAGGGCGCGACGACGGCGGAGATCGCCAGGGACCTCTGCCTCTCGGTTGGCACCGTGCGGAACTACCTCTCCAGGGCCATCGCGAAGACCGACGCGCGCAACCGCGTCGACGCCATCCGCATCGCCGTCGGCGCCGGCTGGCTCTGACCGGCGCAATCGCCCGGCGCCGCATGTATGCCACCGACCGCCCATCTCACGCTGTCCCCGCCTGAAACGCCACCGGCCGCCCGATCCCGCATTAACGTCGGCCCAGCGCACCACGCGGCCGGTTAATATCGCACCGCCCCGGCCGTGAGCCGCTCACCATGGATTAATGACAATCGTCACTTGCGTTGCCTGCAGCGCCCTGAGAGTCTTTCGCTGATGGCGAAATTAGCCAGGAAACGGGGCTTGGCAGAGCACCGAAAAACCGTATACCCCCTTAACGACCCCCCGTCAGCCAGGCTTCCGCATAGGAGCTATTTGTGGATAAGCGATACGAATTGTTCTGTCTCGCTGATCCGCTATTTTATGATTCGCCGGGCCGCAGCCGGGCGGCCGGGCGCGACTTCGCGGCCGCCGACCGGCCGTTGCCGGCTGGCTGGACGCGGACCAGCCTCGGTGAATGGCAGGTGCAGGTGCCGCCTGGCGACCCGATCCCGGCCCAGGGCTGGAAGATCCACGTGTCGGCCAGCCGTGACAACGCGGAAAGGGTCCTCGGCCAGCTCTTCGACTACTGCGTGCCGCGAGAGCTCTCGTTCAAGTTTCTCCGCAGCCCCCTGGCGCTGCACATCCGGAATGCTAAGTACGCTCCGCGTGGGGCCAGCGGCAAGCTCGCGACCATCTATCCGAGGGACGACGTGTCCTGCGAGCGCATACTCGCCGAGCTGAACAGCCTTGTCGGCGGCGAGCACGGGCCCTATATCCTGAGCGACCTGCGATATGCCGACGGCCCGCTTTATGTACGCTACGGCGGCTTCACGGAGCGGTATTGCCGGGATTCCAGCGGCGAGCTCATCCTGGCCATCGAAGACGCATCAGGCCACCTGGTCCCCGACTTGCGCACGCCGGTTTTCACGGTTCCGGCCTGGGTTACGCTGCCCGGCTTCCTCGCCCCGCATCTCGCGGCCCGCAGCGCGGTCACGATCAAGGATCTGCCTTACCAGGTCGACCGGGCTCTGCACTTCTCGAACGGCGGCGGAGTTTACACGGGCCGGGACTCGCGAACCGGGGAACGGGTCGTGCTCAAGGAGGCGCGGCCCTATGCCGGCCTCGCCGCCGATGGCTCTGACGCCGTCACCCGGCTCCGGCGCGAGCATGACATCCTGCGGCACCTGTCCGGTCTGGGCGTCGCGCCGGGCGTCCACGGCTACTTCGAGGCCGGAGATCATCATTTCCTGGTCCAGGAACATATCGACGGCGCGCCGCTGAACACCCTCTACGCGCACCGGCACCCCCTGCTCGAGGCAGCGCCCGACCCGCGCAAGATCGCTGACTACACGTCCTGGGCGCTGCGCATCTGCGCCGACCTGGAGCGCGTGGTCGAGGCGATTCACCAGCGCGGCATTATCTTCAACGACCTGCACATGTTCAACATCATGGTCCGCCCGGACGACAGCGTCGTGCTGATCGACTTCGAGGCGGCCGCGCGCGTTGAGGAGGGCAGGCGGCCGGCGCTCGGTAACCCGGGTTTCGTGGCGCCGCGCGACCGGACCGGACTCGATATTGATCACTACAGCCTGGCCTGCGTCAAGCTGGCCATGTTCATGCCGCTGACGACGCTGTTCGCGCTTGACCTGGGCAAGGCGGCGCACATCGCCGAGGTGATCGCGGAGTATTTCCCGGTCACGCCGGGTTTCCTGGACGGGGCGGTCCGGGACATCACGGAACCCCGGCACCGCCCGGCCGGGCGGCCATCGGACGGCCGCACCGCCGGATCAGGCACCCGGCCGGTCACGCAGATCACACCCGACCAGGTGGGCTGGGAGCTAGCCAGGCGATCCCTGGTCCAGGCGATCCACGCCAGCGCGACCCTGTCGCGCGACGACAGGCTCTTTCCTGGTGACATCGAGCAGTTCACGACGCCCGGCGGCGGGCTCTGCTTCGCCAACGGCGCCGCAGGCGTGCTCTACGCTCTGTCCGAGGCCGGCGCGAAAAGCCTGCCCGCGCACGCTGAATGGCTCATCGCGCGGACTGCCGAGCCGGTCGCCGGGGCGCGGCTCGGCCTGTACGACGGCATGATCGGCGTAGCCTGGGTCCTCAACATCCTTGGCCATCCGGGCGCCGCGCAGCGGGTAGCGGAGATATGCCTCGCGGAGCGATGGCAGCGGCTCGGCACCAACCTGCACGGCGGCCTGTCGGGGATCGCGCTGGCACTGCTCCATCTCGGCGATGCCCTGGGGGAGGTGCGGCTCCGCGACGCCGGGCTGGCTGCCGCCGACCTCGTCGCGGCCCGGGTGCCGCTTCTGAGGTCCGGCGAGGAGCGGAGCCAGGCCGGCCTGCTGCACGGCTGCTCCGGTCCCGCGCTGCTCTTCGTGCGGATGTTCGAGCGGACCGGGGACCCCGGATACCTGGACCTCGCGACGACAGCGCTCGGCGCGGACCTGGATAGGTGCGTGCTCACCGACAAGGGCGCGCTGCACGTGGACGACGGCTGGCGCACGATGCCCTACCTTGACGGGGGCAGCGTCGGCATCGGGCTGGTCATCGATGACTTTCGCGCGCACCGCCACGTCGCCAGGTTCGAGCAGGCGGCCGGGGCCATCCGGACCGCCGCGTCCTCGACCTACGCTACCGCGGCGGCACCGCATTCCCGGGCGACACCCTTTTCCGGCTCTCGATGGATCTCGCCACGGGTACCGCCGGCGTGCTGCTCGGCCTGGCCGCGGCGCTCTCGCCGGGGGGCGGTGGACTGCCGTTCCAGCGCCTGGCGCAGGGCCCGCACACTGGGTCGGCCGATGGCAGCGGCCGCACAGATGTCCCTGGAAGTTCTGGCCAGGGATCGGAGAAAGAACCCGTCATCACTAGGAGGTAACACGGAATGGCGCTCCTCGACATGCAGGGCATGGAGCTGGAGACCCGGCGCGGTGGGCAGGGTGACGAATGGTGTGGTGGCAGCGACCTCAGCGTCCTGCTGTGCGACAGCAACGCTAGCGTCACGCTGTGCCTCTAACACTCACAACTGAGTAGGGAACGGCGCGGAGGCGGCCCGCATCCAGGCCGCCTCCGCGCCGTCCGCGATAGCGGGAGGCACGCATGGCGAACGACGAGCGGCCCGGCGTGAGCGCGGACGAGCGAGCGCTCTGCCGGGCCGCCGACCGGCTGCTGCTGCGGATGGCATGGCGAGGCGGTCACTGGGCCGCCCTGCTCGCGATCACGTCGGTCGCGGGAGCCATCGCGGACACCCTGCTGCCGGCGGTCGCCGGGCACACCGTGGACGTCGTGCTGCGCGCGGCGGTCACATCCGCTGGGCCGGCCGGCGATGCGAGCCGCGCCGGCCGCTGGCTGGCCGGCTGCATCGCATTGATCGTCGTCATCGTAGCCTGCGATGCGCTCGGCCAGCTCGCCACCGGAATGAGCACCGCCGCCGCCACGGAGTGGCTCAGGCGCAAGCTGGCCAGTCACGTCTTCGCCTCCGGGCTCCGACTGCCCGAGCGCTTTCCGGCCGGGGACCTGGTCGGCCGGGTCATTGGTGGCGCAGCGGACGCGGGCGGCGCTCCGGCCAGCGGAATCCTGGCTCTGGCCGCCGTCATCCCCCCGGTCGGCAGCGTCATCGCTCTCGCCCTGATCGATCCCTGGCTCGCGATGGCCTTCGCCGCCGGGCTGCCTGTGCTGGCCGTTGTACTCCGCGCGTTCGTCCGCGACACCTCTGACATAACTGTCCGTTATCAGCGGGCCCAGGGCGCGATCACGGCCCGGCTGCTGGACGCTCTGGCCGGCGCGCGCACGATAGCCGCGGCGGGCACCTGCGATCAGGAAGCGGCCCGGGTACTCGTCCCGCTGGCCGAGGTGCGCCTGCACGGCCGCGCCTTCTGGCGAATCCAGGCGCGGATCGCGGCGCAGGGCTCTCTCATCGTTCCGCTACTTCAGGTAGTCGTACTCGGGGTCGCGGGGATCGCGCTCGCGGGCCGCCGGATCAGCCCGGGCGAATTGCTCGCCGCCAGCCAGTACGCCGTGCTCGGCGCCGGTGTCGGCGCGGCGATCGGCCGGCTCAGCCAGCTTGGCCGGGCCCGCGCTGGCGCCAGGCGGGCGGCGGAGCCGCTCGCCGTGGCCGCGCCCGCCCAGGGCACGATGCCGCTGCCGCCGGGCCCTGGCCGCCTGGAGTTGCGCGCGGTGACGGTGCAGGCGGGC
>WNFH01004354.1_pt1 | contig 10211 bp, 9 predicted proteins | sample 5400411 | NCBI WGS metagenome assembly WNFH01 (sample SAMN13153347, study PRJNA577476) | soil metagenome | isolation source: 200 cm saprolite under Douglas fir tree site 2 hole 3 | place: USA:California | collected 2015-04-18
GACGTAGATCGTCTCCTCGAAAAACGGGCCATCCAGCGGGTCGGGCTTGTCGAACAGCGCCAGCACCTTGAGACGCCCATCGCTCAAGAGGCCTTCCAGCGCCACTTCCAAACCGGGGATGAAGCGCTCCAGCAGCAGCTGATCGCCGCCCTCGCGCTCCAGCAGCCGCCTGACGCGTTCGAACGCCGCCACAAAGCTGGCCGGATCGTCCGCCCGGATCACCCCCCGGCTGCCGGACATCCGCGTGGGCTTGATGACGCACGGGTACTGGACGTTCTGGGCGAGCGCCTTGGAGTCCTCGGCCGTCGACGACACAAGCCGGAACTCCGGCGACGGCACGCCGGTGGCGGCGAAGGCCTGGCGCATCTCGTACTTGTCGCGCGCGGCGAGGCTCGCCTGGGGCGAGTTGTAGGGCAGCCCGAGCCGCTGCGCGGTCCGAGCCGCGATCAGCGTCGCCGCGTCATCCACAGGCACGATAGCGTCCACCGGGTGCTCGGCGGCATAGGCCGCCAGCTCCTCAACGGCGCGCTCGGGATCGGCGAACGGCACCCCGAGCTCCACGTGCCAGTACTCGGCCAGCTCCGTGGGCAGATCGATCGCCTGCACGACCTCCACGTCGAGGCGCTTCGCCGCCCGGCAAAAGGCTGCCGAGCGATAGCTCAGCGCCGATACCAGCAGCAGCAGGCGTTTCACGCCTTGAGCTTAGCGATGCCAACTCCCTCTCCCTTGGTGGAGAGGGTCGCCTAGCGGAACTGCGTCACTGTGTCGATCAGCGCCGGCCGGCCGGATTTCACGGCTTCGATCCCTCTGCGCAGCGCGGCGCCCACGTCTTTGCCGTGCTCGATGGGTCCCTCGGCGTACCAGCCGAATGACTTCGCAAGCGTGGCGAAGTCAGGCGCAGGAGCGTCGATGGCCTGCCCGATCGAGGCGCGCTCCACTGGTGTGCCGCGATGGTGCGCCAGCCGGATCTGGTGTTCCCAGTCGTTGTAGTACGCCCGGTTGTTGTACATCACCACAAGCATCGGGATCTGCTGGTTGGCGGCGATCCACAGCGCGCCGGCGTCGAACATCAGGTCGCCGTCGGGCTGAATATCGACCACCAGCCGGCCGGTGCCTTTGTGAGCCAGCGCCACGCCCAGCGAGACACCGATCTGCGTGCTCGTCCCCAGCGCTTTGCCGGGATGGCGATACGGCCGGTCGAAGTCCCACAACTTGAGGGCCCACTCCTCGAGGGTGTTGGCCGTGAGCACCCAGTCCTCGCCCTTAATCGCGTCCCAGACCTCGCTGGCCAGCCGCCCGGTACTCATCGGCGACGCATCCCAGTCCTTGCGGGCTTCTTCTTGCCAGCGCTTGCGAGCCTCGCGATGGGCCACGCCGATCTCTTCAGCGCGGCCGTGCGCGCGAGCCTGATCGACCTTGCCGGCCACGCGATCCGCCAGCAGCGGCAGCGTCACCGACGAGTCCGCGATAATCTGCAAGTCCACCTCCATCAGCTGCTGATACTCGTCCGACCATTTGCTGATGTTCACGTCGCGATAGCCGATGTCGGCGATTTTGCAGCCGCTGGGCGTGATGAATTTGGTGGCGCGGGTCAGGCGGTCCAGCGTCGTCAGCGGTCCGTACAGGTCCTTCACGTCCACCGCCACGATCAGATCAGCGCGGCTGAGATAGTCGCTTTGGAACTCGCTGATGTTCAGCGGGTGGTTGGTCGGGAAATTCAGCCGGTTGTTCAGGTCGACCACCGGCGCCCCGGCGATCTCGGCCAAGCGCACCAGGTCATGGAAGGCCGAGGCGTTGCGGCCGGCATAGCCGGCGATGATGACCGGCATCTGAGCTTTCGCGAGGAGGTCCGCCAGCTGGTCGAGCGCGGCGGGATCGGGATGCGCAAGAGTGCCGCGAGTCACCCGCTCCGGGTTGGGCAGCGGCACGTCAACGGTCAGCTCATCCTCCTGGAACGCCGCGTCGTACACCAGGTACACCGGTCCTTGCGGCTCTTGCACGGCCACACGATAGGCGCGCGCGAACGAGTCGGCCACCTCCTGCGGCGTCGATGGCTGGCGGTCCCACTTGAGGTAATCGCGAAGCGGCTGCGACTGCAGTACGGTGGTGTGAATCCAATCGATGTGGGGCCGGCGGCGGGTGATGTCCATTGGGCCGGTAGCGCCCAGCAGCAGCACCGGCACGCGATCCAGGTAGGCGTAGTAAACAGCCATGGCGCAGTGCAGCATGCCCACCGTGTCGTGCACGATCGCCGCCATCGGCTTGCCCGTGGCCTTGGCGTAGCCGTGCGCGATAAACACGGCAATCTCCTCGTGGTTGCAGAGGATCATCGGCGGGTCGTTTTTCCCGTAGTTCACCAGCGAGTCGTGCAGGCCGCGGAACGTCGAGCCCGGATTGAGGCTGATGTAGGGAATCTCGTAACGCTTGATCAGGTCGACCACCAGGTCGGAGCCGTAGCGAGTCATGCCTTCTCCTTGAGTCCGAGTAGAGCCGAGGGCTAATGATACTGGGGAGGCTCGTCAAGTGGTTTGGTGGGTAGCGTAGCTGGATCGTGCTCGATGATATCGGAAGCGGGCAGCAATGGTGCAGGAGCTGTGCCGGATTCGGCGTGGTTTGGTGGACACGGATAAACGCGAGAATGGTTTGCAAGATCGACGGCGCCAGCGTCTCACGGATCGTCGGCAAACAAGAGTTAGGCGAAAGTCAGGGCCTATTGTGTCAACGCCCGACCCGAAGCCTGGTGGGGAGCCCCAGGGCTGCAATTTACAAACATCAATTCCCAGGGGCCTCGAGTGGCTTGCTGGTACCTAAAGTGCCAGAATGAGGAAATCGCAGACGATGATTTGTTTCCATTTGCACCTGGGCATTTAGCCAAGGTGCCGAAGGGGCGAGGCTTTCGTGGTTCGGCCTAAACGCGGTCGGCCCGACCAGCTACCTAGACGGAAGGCGCTGCGCAGCCATCACACTTCGGCTGACTCAATGCTCGCGCCGACCAAAAGGGGACGGCGCCTATTGCGAGCAACATAAGCACTGGAAGCCGACTCGGACAGCCACTGGCAGCCAACGGCTCGACTGGCGCACCGTCCTAGTCAGTGGCGCTGTCGGAAAAGTGATTAGCGACGCGGTTGAGCAAGTGAAAACCGCGATACAGTTCGTCAGCGACTCCCCCTCGATCCGCCACTCCTACCCCCCAGGGACCGCAGCCGTCAGGCAGCGCCCAAATAGGCAGCGAGCAAACCAAGGGGCTCCGGAGAGGCCCTGGCAGAACTCCACCGGAATGCCACGACAAGAGCCAGCTCCAACTGAGATCGGACAGGTTGCACGCAGTCTCTACAGTGCGGCTGCCGAAATGTGCGCCGTCGGACGCTATCACGACGCACTCGACCTCTACAACCAGCTCCTACGGCGTTTTCGACGCTCTAGAAACGGATACGTTCAGGAAGTCGTCACTTCGGCCCTTCTTGACAGTGCCTGGACGCTTATCCAATTGGACCGTCTCAACGAGGCACTTGTGACCAACGATCAAGTTCTCAGGCGCTACAGAGGTTGGTTCCCCGATGACCCCGGCCACCCGGTGCGCGCCGAGGACGCACGGAGAATCGCTGGAGCTCTCCTCAATAAGGGCGACGTCTTAGCCCGACTAGGCCGTCATGAAGCCGCGCTTCGCGTGTTCAACTTCTTACTCAGCCCGCGTGGCTACCGGCCATCCATCGCTCGGTATGTTGCCATGGCACTGGTCAACAAGGGCCGCATGCTCGAGAGCCTCAACCGTGTTGAGAAGGCTTTATCGGTATATCAAAGAAGTTGACGAGCGGTTCCGGCGGTACCACGACCCAGCATTCAGGGAAGCCGTTGCCCGAGCCCTAATGTCCAAAGGCGTATGCGGAGTTCGCTTGAGCCGTTTTCAAGAGGCCCTAGTCGCGTGGGACGACTTGATCCAGCGATACGAGCAAGACGACGACCCGCCATTGCACGACAAGTAGCCATGGCGCAACATAATAAGCAAGCGGTCTTGGGTCGAATCAAATTGCGATGGCCAATTGAGCACGGCTTATGACGATGGGGATAATCCCCGGTGTTCCATCCGACTAAGTCGTCGTCGCGAGACGAAACCTGGGTTACCGAAAGGCGGGCCCGGACCCAGGAGGAAGTGTTCGACGGTCACCGGCAGCGGATGGTTCACCTAACTACTACTACGATCCCGGGGGAGTGCTCACAGACCCGAGCCTGACCCATCTAACTACCGGCGTCGTGCCTTGAAACCGATTTGTCGACTCGGGCTGTGACCTCTCGCAATAGCTGAGCGGGTTGCTGCACTGCCTGTGTCGTATAGGAGAGCCTCCCGTTCCACGGCAGCGCGTTGCATTGACGTCCAGGAAATTCATGGCATCAGGCTGCGGCAAGCAGCTAGGATGGTTGGGTGGTTTCTGCAACGCATTTTGAGCGGAAAAACGGCTGGTCGAATCTTGGATCAAAGGGTAAAAGAAGATTGCTTCCGTATGGACCGTATTCGGATGATCCGCCGAGTACGGTCTGACCTCAACCTTAGGAGAGCGCCGTGAAACGGATGGTTGGCTTAGCGTCAGCGTTAGCACTGACGGTAGCTTTGGCGGGTACAGCGTCGGCGATCAGCCCAGCTCCATTCAGCTTCAGCACTGGTGCCCCGGATGGCCGGATGGCGGCCGCGTCTCGCCCTGAGGGTCACCATAAGATTGAAATCGAAGCGGCCGACGACTTCATCCTCACCTCGCCAACGGTCCTCCAGCACGCCACGTTTACCGGTCTGATCAAGGGAGGACTTGGGGAGATAGGTGAAGTGGTCGTGGAGATCTACCGTGTCTTCCCGAAAGACTCAAATACAACCCGGGTCATTCATGTTCCGACGCGGGTGAACTCGCCTTCTGATGTCGAGTTTGCGGACCGCACCAGCGCGGACGGTGGACTGACGTTCACGACCACGGTGCTCGACAACCATTTCGGTGCCGCCAACTCGGTCCTTGATGGCATTCATCCACTTCCGAATCAGACCACTGGAGGCGATGGGCCGGTGGCAGGGCATGAGGTCCGGTTTGACGTGACCTTCAACAACCCGCTGAGCCTGCCAGCTGATCATTACTTCTTCGTTCCCCAGGTCGCACTGAAAGGTGTAGGCGGCAACTTCTACTGGCTGTCAACGCCCCACCCGCAATTTACTGGGGACCTGCAGATGTGGATTCGCAACTCGGAGTTGGACCCAGATTGGCTACGGGTCGGCACCGATATCGTCGGCGGCACCCCGGCCCCGACGTTCGACGGCAGCTTTTCTTTGAGCAGCAGCTAAACCAGCCGCAGAGTTAAGCGGTTGCGCGCAGACTTCCGGGCGATCTGCCACCCGCTAGGTGGGCTGAGGCGAACACTGATAACCTAGATCAACTGCCTGCTTGCAATGGACATGGTGGAGCGAGGTGAATATCCGTCTTGTGGCGAGGTGCATGTTTTGCGGCCCTTATCTACTATTCCCAGCGTCTATTCACACTGAATAGGTCCAGAGCCTTATCCGGCGTTTGGGGCTATTCGCGCTAGAGCGTCCCCTTCGCCTCAAAGGGCCGGCCAGGTTGCCGGACTTCGCGACGAACCCGCGGCCCGGCGGACGGGCCCAGACGTTCGTCGTCAAAGACTGATTAGAGCTCGCAACCGCCCGTTGTGGCTTACGGGTTATCACGTCGATGGTCTGCGTTCTACCCGTTCGAGCGATATGGTCCCGTAGGCCAACTCCTCTTCGCCGTCGGCCCTCTTTAGGACCAGTGTCCGAGCGCATCTACTCAACATGGAGAGACTGAAGCAAATGATCAAGCCGCGCGTCGACTACCATTCGGTCACCAGGGTTTGACACGCCGAAGGCAGAAAGTTCGAGTGTTCCGCCTCGACGAGGCATTAAGAGTACGTACGCGGTGTAACTTGGAGGCGTTCCGTCGCGGACTGCAGGATCGGCCATCGCGAGGCGCCAGCGGGTTCCGCTGCCAAGCGAGTGCGTGATCGGTTCTCGCGATAGGACAGTGACATGATTGCCAAACCGAACGTCGCGATCGGTCCGGGGCACTTTGTCGTAAAGGACCTCAGCCCCGAACCGCTGATCTGAGGGATCCTCAAAAGATTCCCCGGGCCGAGGCTGCACCCAATCCGCCGGAACTTCAAAGCTGAGGCCCAGGTCAACATTGCTGACTCGGCGATACTCGGTTGATCTGAAGGTGCTGTCGGGCGCAGGCTGCGTAGGGGCCATTCCATCCGCGAATATGAGCGCAGCCACTGCAACCACACCCAACGGAACCAGCGTCGCCAGCAGGATCTTCAAGGTTTCGCTAGCAGGCTGCTGGAAGTAGGTACTGCGAACGCGTTTCGTGCCGCGAACATGCGTCGTTAGAAGACTCATGTAATTCATCTGGCGCGGGAGCCAAGCCTCTCCAAGAGAGGCTCATGGGTGTTACCCAAACAGCAGCCGGCGCTTCAAACTGATGGCCCATCGCCCGCTGCATGCTAGCAACTTTCACATGGCGATCGATTCGTCATCTAAGTGTGGTTTGGCGACAGTTACAAAGAAACGGCAATCGGGCCAGCGGTAATGCCCGCTCGATGACCGGGTAGGGCAGCGCGCCTACGCCTACTTCGCCGCCAGCAGCTTGTCCTTGGTCATACCAACCCATTTGTCCTTCAGGGTGCCCGGCGCGGGTAAGCCCGGCTGTCGCTGGTAACCGCGAGCTACATCGGAATAGGTCTGCAGCAGCTTGTGGCCGAGGTCATTGCCACTCTTGACTATCTGGTAGAAGTAAATGTTCTGGATCACGTCGTGGTCCGCGTCCAGTTTCTGGGGGCCCTTGACCGTCTCTGTGTTGACCGAGTACAGCGAATTCAGGAAGCCCTGCTTGTCCTCGACGTTGCCGTTCACCTTCTTGAGAGCCGCTTCCAGCACCTGCGCTCCGGAATAGCCCTGGGCGACGTCGTAGGAGATCTGCCGTCCAGGGTACTTGGCCTTGAACGCCTGCTGCAATGCCCGACTCGCTGGCGTGTCTAGGGCGTCGCTGTAGATGCCGGCAGATACGACCCCAAGCAACTTCTCTTTAAGCTGCGCCAGGACCGCCCCGTGGGTCAGGGTGCTGCCGTTATCGATGATCTGCAGCTTCTTGTTCGTGACGTAGTTCCCAAACTGCTCGCCAAACCGCAAGGCGTCCGTGCCCGGCGCGAAGAAGAACAGGGCGTCGGCGGTCTGGTCCAATTTGGCCAGGTAGGGGCCGAAGTCATTCGTCCCTAAGGGCGGATGCAGTTCCTGGACGATGGACCCGCCATTAAGGACGAAGGTGGTGGCCGTTACGTCGTTCACTTCTAGGCCGCCGCCGTAATCGGAGGTCAGGATGTCAGCCTTCTTGAAGCTCTGTTTGGCCGCCCAATCGCCGGCCGGGCCGAACAGGCCGCTGGTGTTCTGGGTGAAGCGCACGAAGTAGGGGCTCTTGTACTTGGGATCCGAGGTAGCGTTCTCGGCGCCACAGTTGCCGGTGACGATGGTCGGGATCTGGGCGTCCTTCACGTAGCCCGCGATGGCGTAGCACACCGGCGTGGCCTGGATGCCCATCAGCACATTGACCTTGTCGCTCTCTACCAGCGCTTTGGCTTTGGTCAGGGCGACGTCAGCCTGATTGTTGTCATCGGCCGTGATCACTTGAATCTGCCGGCCGACGATGATGTTGTTGATGGACTCGAGATACAGGTTGAAGCCATCTTGGTTGTCTTTGGCGACCTGGGCGAGGCTGCCAGTGAGCGGCTCGACCAAGCCGATTTTGATCGGGCCACCGGCCGGAGCTGCCGCACCTGAGGCGCCGAGGGCAGGCTTGGCACTGGCACTGCTCGGAGCCGGCTTAGTAGCAGCGGAACCTGTGGTGGCCGGCGCACTTGCGCTAGACGTACCGCTCGATGACGCAGCGGCTAAGCTGGGACTGGCAGGCGCCGCTGGGGGTGCGCCTCCACACGCGGACAGGGTGACAGCGAAGGCCGCAGTGAATAGAGCGCGTACCGATAATCGACTTCGCATAGGGGACATTTGCCTCCCAACGGTTTGCGCCGACCGTACGCTCAGAGTCGCTTCATGTCAAGCGGCTGACGGAGCTCTCCTGGTTGATCGGTGGTCTCTCCCGCGAAGCCCGAAGGCGTGGGCCATAACTCGTTGGTCGTCTAATCGTGATTTGGCGAAGTGCTTTGGGGCTTCTGGGCGAGCTGATGGATGCCTGAGATTAGACGCTGAGGATTCGAATCCCGGAGTGGCCTGTTAACAACTCCGTCATGTCTTCAGGGTCGCTGGTGACCAGCGTAACTGGGAGTGCATCGAGACAGTGGGCTGCAACCTGTGCGTCCGCAGCGTCCGCCTTGCCAGTCGCGCCTAGGAGTTCACCCGCGCGCCTGGCTACCCGGATGTCCGTTGCTGGGACACGGCAGCCCTGGTGCAGCAATTGATGGATGCGGGTGTCGCGCCCACCACCCCGGATCGTCTGAGTAACGACGATCGGAGGCAGCACTACATTCATGCCGGACACGGCCGCGGCCTTGATAAGAGCTGCGATTCGCTTATCGCCGCCAACGAAGCCAATTACTGCGCCTGCATCCAACACTACGGCAGCCATTGCTTGGCTTGCTCGACCGTCTCCGGGTCAACGGCACCATACTGAGCTTCAAACTGCTCCACAGCTTCCAGTAGCTTGAGACCACGGATTCGCTGCTCAAGACTTTCAGCTAGGAAGCGTGAAAGCCCTCCCTCGCCGGCTCTAGCCTTGGCCTCCTCGACGAGCTCCGCCGGAAGCGTCACTGAGACCTTTTCCATAGCCATCAGTCAATCCTACCATGCATCCTACCACTGCTTCAACATCGAGGGATGCGCCTTTAATCACCCTATAATCCGGCCATGCCGGACATGCTCCCGCTGTTCCCGTTGAGCGAGGTGCTGTTTCCAGGCATGATGCTCCCGCTGCACATTTTCGAGCCGCGCTACCGGCTGATGATCCGCCGCTGCGTGTCCGAGAAGATCCCATTCGGGGTGGTCCTCATTACTCGCGGTCAAGAAGTTGGCCCGAGCGCCGAATTCTTTAATGTGGGGACCACGGCCCGAATTACCCGCGTCCAGCGCGCCGACGACGGCCGGCTGTACATCGCCAGCGTAGGCGAGCAGCGCTTCCGCATCCTCCAAACGTTCACCGATCAGCCCTATCTGCAGGGCCAGGTGGAGGTCATTCCCGAGCAACCCGGCCAGAACGATCTGCTTGACGCGCTGACCGCGCGGGCCTTGGCGGCCCTCTCCGAGTATCTGCGCGTCATCACCGGCTCAGCTGAGCTGGGCGACAGCCTGCGAGAGAAGGACCTCTCGCCCCAGCGCCTGTCATACACCATCGGGACGCTGGCGCAGGTCGACCGGGCCGAGAAGCAGAGCATCCTGGAGATACCCACGACCACCGCCCGGCTGGAGCACGAGGTGGCGCTGCTCGAGGCCGAGCTGCAGCAACTCACGCTGCTGGCCCATTCGCAGCGGCAGGAGCCCACTCCACCGCCCTTCTGGTCGCTGAACTAATGACCGAGCACGAGCTGCTGAACCAGCTCACCCAGGTCAAGCTGCTGCGCGCGCTCACCTATCCGGCGCTGCGGCGGCTGGTTGCCCAAGGGCGCGTGCTGTGGGTGAGGAAGGGCCACATCATCATCGGGCCGGAGATCGGCTCGATCAACGCCTACGTGGTGCTGGAGGGCTCGATCTCCGCTGTCATGCCGTGGGGACCGGTGCTGGCGTACCTGGGACCGGGCGAGATGTTCGGAGAGATGGCGTTGATCGCCGGCGTGGAGCGCACAGCCTACTGCAAGGCCGCCGTCGATTCCGTGGTGTTCGAGATCCCCTTCAACTGCTTCCACGGGGACATGCTTACCAACCCGGTCGTCCGGGCCGGCATGCAAGAGCTGGGCCTGGCCCGCCATGCCGTTCAGACTGCGATCCGCAACGGCGCCCCCGCGCCGGAGCTGGAACCGCCGCAGGAGGAGGAGCCGGAAGAAGCGCCCGCACCAGCCGAGGTCGGCGCAGGCACAGGATCAGAAGCTGCTGCCCAGACAGACGCTCCTCCCAAGCCCGATGTACCAAAACCGCCCGCCGTCTACGCCACCGCCTGACCGGCTCACCTTGGCGTTTGCCCTCTGCCCTTGCCCTTATGCCG
>WNFH01004357.1_pt1 | contig 10207 bp, 12 predicted proteins | sample 5400411 | NCBI WGS metagenome assembly WNFH01 (sample SAMN13153347, study PRJNA577476) | soil metagenome | isolation source: 200 cm saprolite under Douglas fir tree site 2 hole 3 | place: USA:California | collected 2015-04-18
GTTTCCGCGCCATCCAGGATGAAGACGCGCCGCCGGGCCGTCGGTTTGAAATTTGCGGCGCGCGCGACGGCGCGCAATTGCCCCACGTGAAGCACTGGCCGGGCCACAGGGTTTCTCAGTCGCATCGGGTCGGGCACGATACTCCACACGTCCGGGTGCGTTTGCAGGATCAGGGGCACGCGCTCGACTATCGCCGCGTCGGCGCTCTCGCCGCGCTCCGCCAAGCCTTGCGCGACCAGTGGCGCGGGCTCGGCCAGCAGGCCGATGCGTCGGCAGGGCTCGCATTCGCCGCAAAAGTCGTCCTTGCGGCGCGCGCAGTTTGCTGCCTGGGCGAACATGACGGCCAAAGTGTACTTGCCCACCCCGCGTGGTCCGCTGAACAGCAGGGCGTGCGGCACTCGGTCACCTGTGAGCATCCCCTGCAGCGCCGTGACCACTCTCTGGTTCCCCGCAAACTCCGCAAATCCCATTTGTCCCTCTTCCCTCTAAGTCCTACCTCCCAACCACGCATGCTACCGAGTTCTAAGACTCGGGTTCCCCAGAACTGTCAACTGTCAACTCCCAACTGAAAACTGAAGGCTTGCTCCCGAAAGCCAAAGCCTAGGTCGCCCGCGCCTGGCTCACAAGTTGCGCCTCCACCGCGGCCATCACGGCACGATGGATCACCTCGGGAGGCAGCAAAGCGCCCGCAGTTGTGTCGAAGCACTCCACAGTCACCCAATTCGGCTCGGTTGCCAGCCGGTCGTAGACTAGCGCCGCCTGCTCCAGGTGCTTCAGGTCAGCTTCTTGCAAGTCCCGCTGCAGGCTGGTGTACTCCCGCGATGCCTTCAGGCCCACGAGCCGGTGCGCCTCGACCGCGGGCAAACGCAAATAGATCACCAAGTCCTCCACCGGCAGCCCGTAGATGCCATATTCGAGACGCTTGAGCCAGGAGAGAAACTCCTCGCGGCGCTGCGGCCCGACGCGCGCCGTTTGATGCGCCAGATTCGACCCGACATAGCGGTCGGCGAGAACCGTTCTACCTGAGGCTAATGCAGCCGCGAGTTCCCCCTTGGCCTCGAACCGATCACCGGCATATAGGAGCGCGGAGAAGTGCGCATCTACCGTGTCCAGTCGCCCGAACTCTCCGTTCAGGTAGCGGGCCACCAGGCGGCCAAATGAGGACTCGTAGCGCGGGAAACTGTAGCGCACGTGCTCGATTCCACGGGCTTCCAGGGCGCTGCTGAGCAGGTCAATCTGCGTGCGCTTGCCCGAGCCGTCGATGCCTTCAATGGCGATAAATCTTCCGCGGTGGGTCATTTGGTTTGCTCGCGAGTTTAGCCCGACTGTTCCCAGTCCGCAAGCCGCCAGCGTCCCACGGCCCATGCTAGAATCCGGCTGATGGGCGTTGAAACTAGTTCAATTGGTGCTAACATCGAGCGCATCCTCGAGCGCATCGCCCGCGCCGCCCAGCGTGCCGGCCGCAGGCCGGAGGAAGTTACTCTCGTTGCCGTCTCGAAGACCTTTCCAGGCGAGAGTATCCGCCAAGCCTATGGCGCTGGTGTGCGTCATTTTGGCGAAAATCGCGTGCAGGAGTGGGAAGTCAAGCAGCCGCTCGTGACAGACCTCAACGCGACTTGGCACTTGGTTGGCCACTTGCAGAGCAACAAGGCCGCACGCGCCGCCCGGCTGTTTCACAGGATCGACTCGCTCGACAGCCTCCTGCTTGCCCAGAAGCTTGATCGTGCTGCCGCAGAGCTAACGGCTCGTACGACACCCAGTGTAGGGACGGGGCATGCCCTGTCCTCCGTCCTGACCGTCGAGAGGGGCATTGGCGTGGCAGGCCAATACTCTGGCTCCGATGTTTCGGCTGACCCTGCAGGGGTACGGCATCCCTCGGGCTCGTTTGGGACAAGTGCCGTGCCCCTAAGCCCACTGCGTTTAACGGTTCTCATTGAGGTGCGTCTGGCCCCGGAAGAAACTAAGACCGGTGTGGCCGAAAGCGAGCTGCCAGCTCTCGCCGAAGCCGTCCTGGCTCTGCCGCATCTCGACCTGCGCGGCCTGATGTGCATTCCACCTTATTGCGACGATCCGGAGCAGGTGCGCCCTTACTTCCGCAAAGTCCGCGAACTTCGCGACACGGTGCGCGGTCAACTCGCCTCGTGGCATGCCTCCGCATCCGTCGCACTCGGCCCTGCTGAGGGTTGTCATTCCGAGCCCGCCACGGCGGGTCTCCAGCCCGCTGCCCCATCCTCGCGCAGCGAGCGTCGGCCGGCCCCTGAGGAATCTCTCCTTCCGGAGTTGTCCATGGGGATGTCGCACGACTTCGAGGTGGCCATCGAAGAAGGTGCCACACAAGTCCGCCTCGGCACCGCCCTGTTCGGGCCGCGCCAACCCGCATGATCGACCCCCCCGCATGATTGAACTCGTGCAGCGAGAAAAAGCAGTCACGTTCGCAGTGCGAGTCGTGCCTCGGGCGAGCCGAGACGCCATCGAAGGCGAGTGGCAGGGCGCATTGAAGATTCGTCTGACCGCGCCGCCAGTGGACGACCGTGCCAACGAGGCCCTGCGCCGGCTGCTGGCGGAGCGTTTGAAAGTGCCGCTCGCGGCTGTTAGAATCATTTCCGGCGAGCGTAGCCGTAGTAAACGCGTTGAGGTGTGCGGAGTCACCGCGCAGCAAATCCGCGAATTGGTCGAGGGCCGTTCGCATCCCAGCACCGCGGAGCGCTAGAGATTTGAGCGCGCAGAGGCCTTTTCGAGTGTAGCCCGGGTCTTCAGACCCGGGGGCCCATTGCGTGAACGGCCGCGTCACTGAAGAGTGGGCTACACAACAGCAAAATTCAAATGCCCGACATCAAGGCCATCCAAAGCGAACTTCGCACGGCCAAGCTGGACGGCTGGCTCTTCTACGACTTCCGCCACCGCGACCCGATCGCCTACCGCGTGCTAGGCCTGTCTTCCGATGGCATGTCCACGCGCCGCTGGTTTTATCTGATCCCGGCGAAGGGCGAGCCGCGCAAGCTCGTCCACCGTATCGAATCGGGCGCACTCGATAGCTTGCCCGGGCAAAAGCTCGTCTACGCCGCCCAGGACGAGCTGCGTAAGAACCTGTCGCGGCTGCTCGGCCGCGCGAAAACAGTTGCCATGCAATATTCTCCGCGCAACGCTATCCCTTACGTTTCGATGGTGGACGCCGGCACCGTGGAGCTGGTACGTAGCCTGGGCCGCAAAGTGAAGAGCTCGGCCGACCTGGTGCAGAAGTTCGAGGCCTGTTGGACGCCGGCGCAGCTTGAGTCGCATCTTGCCGCCGGGCGCGTGATCGACCGCATCACGCAGGATGCCTTCGCTCATGCGGCGCGGCAAGTGCGCAATGAGGTCGCGCTGACGGAATACGATCTGCAGCAGTGGATCCTCAAACAGTTTCGCGCGCATTCCATTGTGGTCGAGGACGCTCCCGTGGTCGCGGTCGGACCACACAGCGGCGACCCCCACTATGAGCCCAAACCTAACGCCTCGGCGAGGATTCGCGAGGGCGACTTGCTCCTGCTCGACATCTGGGGCAAGACGCAGGCGCCCGGCAGCGTCTATTACGACATCACCTGGGTTGGCTTCCTGGGTCGCACGGTGCCGGAGAAGTACGCCAAAGTCTTTGCCATTGTGAAGGCCGCGCGCGACACCGCTGTTCGCTTCGTTCAGGACTCAGTTGCGGCGGGTCGCGCCATCCAGGGGTGGCAAGTGGATCGGGCCGCGCGCGAGATCATTCGCAAGGCGGGCTATGCCCAGTACTTCGTCCACCGCACCGGCCACAACATCGGCCAGGAAGTGCACGGCAACGGGGCGAATATGGACGGCCTGGAGACGCAGGATGTCCGCCGCATCATCCCGCGCACGTGCTTTTCGGTCGAGCCGGGCATTTACCTGCCGGAGTTCGGCATCCGCAGCGAGGTGAATGTGTACGTGGAAGAGAAGCGCGCGCGGGTCACCGGAGCGGTACAGAGCGAGATTCTCGCGATGCTCGCCTGAGTACAGGAGAAGGGATCGAGAAGCTTGGCAGAAAAACATCAGGAACCTGGGGACATGCAAGCTGTGCTCGCTTACGTCGTCACGGTGGCAGGGTGGCTCGTGCCGGGCCTCGGGCACTTGTTGCTTCGCAAGTGGGGCCGCGCAGCCGTTTATTGCCTGGCGGTGGGAGCCCTGGCCATCACGGGCTTGGTCCTGCGCGGCAATATCTTCAGCGCCCATGGCAGCGACGCCTTCGACTTGTTGGGATTCCTCGCTGATCTGGGCACGGGCGTGTTTTACTTTGTCTCCCGGATGATCGAAAAGAGCGGGCCGGATGTTTCCCACGCCGCCGGAGACTACGGGACGCGCCTGTTTGCCACGGCCGGAGTGCTTAACCTGCTCTTCGTGCTGGATGCGCATGAAATTGCGCGCGGGAGGAAAACCTAGGGGCAGAGGACTTCCATGCGCCTTACTCACTTCCAGGTCATGCTTTTGTTCGCGTTTGTCATCTCCGTATCCTTCGCCTGTCTGAGCAAGCGTTACCTCGGCGAACGGGTGAAGTACGCCCTGTGGACATTCTTGATGTTTCTCCTGGTTGCCGTGGCCATCGGCTGGGTGATGTATCCCTTCTCGCGCTAAGCTAACAAGGTTTTCAGCGATATTTTCTGCGCTTCTTCGTTGGCGTTTCTCGTGATTCCGATCTCGGTGCGTCGTCGCCCATTGCGCGAAGAGCCGCGATCAGCTCCGCCGGGTCGCCGGAGATGTACTCCACTCCATCGCGCTTGCCTGGCGGCTTGGTGCGCGTAAAAACGAAATTCTCCATCCCCGGGTAGTCTTTCACGCCGTGGCTGAGTGCGAAGTCGTGGGTGTGGCGGCCCATCAATACCGTGTCGATGCTCCGAAAGAACTCGGTCATCCCATAGTCTTCGCGAGGCCCTTTGGCATGGAAACGATGAAGCCAGTCCACACCGTCTCTGGTATCGGCGATGAAGCCATCGAGGCTGATGGCGACCCGCGGTTTTATTTTGCGCATCGGTGCACCGCAACTCTCAGATTACACATTCCCGCAGATCAAGGGGCCACACGATTCTAACCCAGCTCGAAAAACACCTGATTCTGGAATGGGGAAATCGGACAAAACCCTACTCGAAATCTCAACCACTTACAGAAGCGGGCGGCGAATGCTTTTTGAAACGCGTTGGAGCGATTCTAGTGAGCGCGTCAAGCTCATTCGCATTTCCGCCGCGATCCTGACCGCGGAGAACCCGCTCCCTTAGTTGTGCCAAAACGATTCATCCACGGAGCCTTGCAACTCGATGACTCTTCAGGCCAAAGTCCCACGTCCCCGGCTGCGGCGAAACCACATCAACTGCGCGTGGATCAAATCGCGTCCGCATGGGCTGGCCAGTGAATTCGTACGGAGCGTATTCCGGAGCTACGAGTCGGCCGCCGCTCCGGTTGCGCTTTTTATTGGTTCGGCTATATTTTTCGATTCCGTCCTCGACCCTCTCATTGCAGACACGCACCCCAGCATCCCAGCATCCCAGCCCGTCTCACTTCCAGCCTAGGTGGGGACGGTTGCCTTCGGCTCGCTGGCTGCACTTTTCGCACTAAGCAGTGGCGAGTTCAGGCGACTCAATCCAGCATGACGGTCAAAGTCTCAGGGACGGCGACCGGGACTTAATTCAGCACGCCCGCGAGTAACAGCGGCGAGAAGTCCAGCGCCGGTTCACTTGGCCAGTGAGCCCCGCTGAACAGCGCGCACGGGTGTGGTGTGGGGCATCAGCAGAACGCCAATCCTTATACAAATAGACCGGCTGAAATAGCCGGGAGGAGATAGGCCATGAACAGCGGAGCGTCGAAACAGCAGAGCTTCGTAAATCTTGCATGGAAATGTGCGGTTCTTGGCATCGCGCCCGTTCTCGTCATCGCACTCGTAGGAATCGGCGGGATCAGTTCTACCCGGCGAACGTTGTCCGCGCCATTTGAGCGCAAGATCCTTGTTCCGCCACCAGAAGCGCCTTTCCATTTGCGGTTCTTCAGCACGCCGGTTAAAACTGACTCACAAGGACAGATCATCACAGATGCCACAGGCGATGCAGTCAAGAATATCGTGGGAGCGGAGGCCGCCGGAGAACGTGGCGGAATGCAGCGCTACACCAGGATCATGTTTGGCGCCCATTACCGTGACGGGAGGCCCGATCCCTCGAATCGCATCGATCCCAATAACCCTCAAGTTTCCAGTGGATCTCACCATTGGCCTCACCGGGACCAGCCGTTCCGCAGCTGGCCGAACGCCCTCGTCCTGACAGCGGATGGCAAGAAACTTTACGCCACCCTGCCGGGCAGAGAAGGCTATCCCGACTGGCGCATCGCCGTGGTGGACACAGCGGCGCGACGCGTCCTGCGCTGGGCGGACCTGCGTCCGGCAGGCCAATTGAACGGCACCCGGCCGATTGCGGCGCAAGTTTCTCCAGTGAACCCTAACATCTCCAGTAACCCCTATCTGGTAGTGCTCAACCAGTACGCCAACTTTGCCAGCGTGATTGATACTTCGACTGACACCGTGATCGGTGAGTTTGAAACCGATTTTTACGGCGAAAAGCTCCAGTTCAACCGGGAAGGTACGCGGCTCTACATCACGGATCGGTTCAAAGATCAAGTGCGCGCCTTTAAGATTGACCCGGGACCTTTCTTCACGCAGATTGCTGAGATCCCGACCGGATTCAACGACCTGGATCGAGCCAATCCGCGCGATCTCGATGTGAGTGCGGATGGCAAGACTCTCTACGTGGCCAACACGCTTGGCCACACCATCGCTGTCATCAACCTCGAAAATGATGCCAATACCCTGGTCAAAACGATGCCCGTGGGCGGCTTGGCTACGGATGTGAAGATCGCTGGGCGGTGGGGAATTGTAAGCGGACATGAGACCAACACCTTCCTTAATCAACGCGAATCGGGTCACGGCTTGCCAACAAGAGACAAGACCGGCACGCCTATCCGCAACAACGGAAAACCTTTGGGCTACACCCCGGTGATGACCGACGCCACAAAGGCGACTACCTTTGACGACATCGGCAGCGAGCTCAACGTCTTCGACACTGCCACGAACCGTTTCGTGTTTCGGTATGTTGACTCGACTCGGGACCTCTCTCTGGTGGTCACCCCGGGCCAAGTCGTGGACCTGCAGGATCACGAGGCCGGGCAGAAAATCATCCAGGGCAGCGGCCCAGAGCAGGTCTTCATTAAGGGCGAGTTCCTCTTCGTCAGTATGATGCACTCTGACAAAGTCGAAGTGTTCCGCGTGAACCAGAACCCATCAGATCCCTCACAAATCCTGACCGAGGTCGGCCTTGAATTCACCGGAGGCATCACGCCCCAGGGCCTCGCCGTTTCGCCGGACAGGAAAACGATCTACGTCGCCAACATGCAGACGGAGGATATTTCTTTCCTTCGCGTAGATGCGAACGAGAACCTCGCTCGTGATGGCTTTCTCACCGTTGGGGTTACGGACAAAACGTCAGATCCTACGAAGGGTGGCCACGGTGAGCATCTGTTCGCCACCGACGAGGAGGTAGGCTTGCGGTGGTTCTTCACAAACGCCTATTCGGATGACGGACAAAAGTCCTGCGGATTCTGTCACTGGCAGAGCCGACACGACGGTGGCCAATGGAACGTGGGAGCCAATGCCATCGGCGGCGTGAAGGTCTGTCCGCAGAACAAAGATATTTCGGACAGTTGGCCAGAGTGGTTCGAAGGCTTGAATAACGACATGCTGGCCTACGCGTCCGCGTGCAATGGCGAGTTGGTGCAAGCCGAACGCCGTACCGCTCTGTTTCCCCACCTGGACCTGGTGGATCGCCTCCTGGCCCGCGATCAATTCGTACTCCAGAAGACGGCCGAAAACTCTGCCGGGATTGGGCGTCCCGAACTCAACGGAGAAGCGCTCCAGGTCGGTTTCTACGACATGGCGTTTCTGCAAATCCTGTGGAGTCAGAACGAGACGCGGCGCATGCCCAACCCCTTGACACAGTTTCCATCGCCTGAGCAGGCAGCCAAAGTTGCGCGCGGCAAGTGGCTCTTCACGGCCAAGGTCTCAGAGGGCGGCTCCGGCTGCGCGGATTGTCACCACAACGGCAACAAGATCACCAACGGAGAGCTGGACAACACCTTCCAGGACTACAACATCCACGAACCAGGCGTTGTCAGCGAAACTACCGTGGATGGCAACGGTCCCTTCGAGCGCCTCGCCAACGATTACTTCTTCCAGGAGTTTGGGCCGCCGCAGGACGAGGGTTCGCGGCAGAATATCAGCAGCCGCAACACCAAGCATCTGCGCTCGTTCTGGGACAGCGTGCCCCGGTGGCTGCATCACGGCGATGCTCACAGCATCCGCGAGATCTTGCTACCGCCGGATTCACCGCTGCTGGCTCCGAACGAGCGGGGCTTCAATTTCCGCACCGTCCGAACCGACCATAGCCGCGCCGTGGCTAAAGACTTTCTAGGCGGTCCGCCGATCGTGCTGCCTACGGAAGTCCCCATCACCTTCGGCGATAGTGGTGGCGGGCTAGGCGGGGATGGCATAGGCCCGATTTATGTCAGCCTCGACAGCCCGTTTGTCACTCTGCCGGACGGCACCTTGCAGATAGACCGGCTGGGCACGAACAATCTGGCTCCGCTGATCATCATGGTCAATGGGCAGCGGCAGATTAACCCGGATCTGAACGCAAACGACATCGCGGTCATCAAAGACACGCACGGTAAGACGTCCCATCTCTCCGCCAAGGATATCGACGCCTTAGCCGCATATTTGCTGTCGCTAGAGTAGATCAGGCGCTGGGGAACGCGGGTCCCAATCGGGCCCCCGCGTTCCCTTGAGCCCTCGCTGCCGCCAGCCCGGACCGCACGCGCTTGCGGATCAGCTCGCGCTCGAACTCCGCGATGCTGGCGAAGATGCGGAACACCAGCCGCCCATTCGGCGTCGAAGTGTGCACGCCGTTGTGGAGCAAGATGAAATCAATTCCTAGCGCGCGGAACTCTTCGAGCGCGTTCACAGGCTGCCGCAGGCTGCGCGCGAAACGGTCGTAGCGGTAGACCACCACGGCGTCCACCCTACGCTTGCGGCAATCGGCGAGCAGGCGATTGAACTCGGGGCGCCGCTCGCGCGCCCCGCTCATGCCCACGTCCACATACTCGCCGGCGGGCGTTAGTGATATCGGAGCGCCGCGGTACTGCCGCGTTGCAACGCCCGCTGTGGTGGGGCGAGATTCGCCGGCGGCACGCTGCGCTACACCTAGTGCGCGGCGGGGCTCCGTAGCGCCAGCCTTCGGCCGGAAAACTCGCCAGCGAGACGCTGGCGCTACAGACGGCGAGCCCAGGCGCGCTTCCTATATCCCAGGTCACGGGAACCCGTTAAATTAAGCCAGCAGCGTGTCATCCCCAACGGGGTGAGGGATCTCTCTGCAACATTTCTCGCTGTGCTGGGAATGACGAACCTGCAATAACAGAATTAGCGTTGTTTGACAGTTTTTTCCGGCGGATGCTACAGTAGGCTTTCAACAAGCCGAGGTAGCTCAGCTGGTAGAGCAGACGATTCGTAATCGTCAGGTCGCCGGTTCAATCCCGGCCCTCGGCTCCAGAGTTTTCAGCGAATTAGAGCTAAGCCACGATAGGGCCGCCAGGCCACTGTCGCGGGAACTGTACCGGGTATCGGTCCAAAACAGCGTTTTGATGCGCGCAGCCGAAAACTTGAGATCGGGCATTGCAGCTTGTTTCACTCACTGTGAGCGGGGCACGATGTCCTCGGGGCGGAACCCCAGAGAAACCACCATACACCGAGCGATCTGGCTGAGCTTGGTATTGCCGAGCCTTCTGAGAGGAGTGCGAGGCGGCCTCAGGCTTTCTTTCCTGACTGTGAAGATGTTCTCGGCTTGGGCCTCGGTTGTCTCTTGGAGGTTCGTTTCTCCTGACGAGAGTCTGACGTGAGTATCCACCTCCTTGAGGGTTGTTGAGAGCGGCACAACCAGCACTGTGTTCGCTCTCGGATTTTGATTCCTCCCCTCAAGGGAAACAACAACTACAGGGCGCGGCCCTTTGTCGGGCGGATCAGTGGGTAATTTGACAAACCAGATCTCGCCGCGCCTAGGCTGGACTTGATCTGGCACGCCCGTTACGTCTCGCTGCTGGCAGCAAGCTCAGACTCGGCAAGCTCGGCCCACCCCAC
>WNFH01005443.1_pt1 | contig 10200 bp, 8 predicted proteins | sample 5400411 | NCBI WGS metagenome assembly WNFH01 (sample SAMN13153347, study PRJNA577476) | soil metagenome | isolation source: 200 cm saprolite under Douglas fir tree site 2 hole 3 | place: USA:California | collected 2015-04-18
GATGACGGGCAGTTAGACGGCGAGGAGGTGCTCCCAGGCTTTACGTGTCCCCTCGCGGCGATTCTCTAGTTCGCGAACACCACCGTCTGGATCGAGTGCGGCCGCGAGCTGATCTGCACTGACGCGGAGCCGACGACGACGTTGTAGTCTCCTCCCTTTGTCGTCGGGTTCATGACGACTACGACCACTTTCCCGTCTGGGTTGACGAAGGCCGTGGTGAGCAGCATGCTGCGGCTCGGTGCCGCCAAAATCCTTCTCGCGCGGGGACGGATGAATTTCGAGAAGTGGCCGATGTAGTAGTACGAATTGGTGTAGATGAGCTTGCCGGTACGCGTATCGGCATGGATCGGGGCAAAACAGAAGTTCCCGACATGGTTGGGACCGCCCCGTTCATCGAGCAGAATATTCCAGTCCGTCCATCCCTCGGCCCCCGAATTGAAGTCGTTGATCATCGAACGCCCGTACGCCTCGCCGAGGCTCCATCGCCCGAACCCCGTGGAGTCGAAGTTCGCCGGCGTGCCCTCGGTAAACAGGAGGTGTTTGTTGGGGTAGAGCCGGTTCACCAGCGCGACGTTGCCGTACATCTGCGTCCCACCCGACCAGTCTTCATACCAGTGGAAGCCGACCCCCCAGGCGTACTTCGCGGCCGCGGAATCGTCGAAAATCGCCAGCGCCCGCTGGATGATGAGATCGCGGTTATGGTCCCAGACGATGATGTTGACGTCGCGCAATCCCTGCCGCCACATCGCCGGACCGAGATGGTTCTTGAGAAAGTCCCGCTCGTCCGACGCCTGATAGACGCATGATTCCCACGTCTGGGTCGCCATCGGCTCGTTCTGAATCGTGATGCCCCACACCGGCACCCCTTCCTTCCTATAACTCTCGACGAACTTCGCGAAATACCGAGCCCAGGCGTGAGCGTACTCGGGGCGTAGGTGACCGCCGTGCAGCATGTTGTTGTTGTCCTTCATGAACGCCGGCGGGCTCCAGGGGCTGGCAAAGAGCTTGAGCTTGTTGCCGGTCGCAGCCATCGCGCGCTTGATGAGCGGGATTCTGAACCGTAGGTCGTGCGGGCCGAATCGCCTTCCGTCACGTAGGTGTAGCTCTCGCTCGAGAAGTCGCAGCTGTGGATGTTCGTCCGGCCTAACGTGTATCCGATCCCACGATCGGCACTGTAATACGCTGCGATCAATTCTTCCTGCTGGGCCGCGGGGAGTTTGGCGAACGTCTCGGCTGCGGCGTCAGTCAGCGCTCCGCCGATTCCGATCAGCGGCTGAAACGTTTTCGTCGGATCGACGAAGACGTACACCTTGCCTTCGGATGTCGGCTCCGAAGGCTTGAAGACCAGTGTGTCGGTGGCGGTCAGCCGCAAGCTGGTGCTTTCGGCCGTGGTGTAGACGATCGCGCGACGCTGAGCGTTGAGGTTTCCAGCAAGCAGGACTAGCAGCCAAAGCTTTTTCATTAGGCCTCGATTTTTGAAAACCGCCACGCCCCGAAGAGCACGAACAAGACCCCAACCCCCAGCAGCACGGCAACGTCCAACGCGACGCCGAAATGCGTCCGCCCGATCAGCAGGCCGCGCACCCCGTCGACGCCGTAGGTGAGCGGATCGACGCGCGTGAGCGCCCCCAGCACTCGGGGGAGCCCCTCGAGCGGATAGATCGCCCCCGAGAGAAAGAAGGTCGGCATCACGAGGAAATTCATCACCATCTGAAAGCCCTGCATCTCCTTGAGGCTCGACCCGATCGCGGTCGCCAGCGCCGAGAAGATCACGGCGATCAGCGCGATGACGAGAAACGCGAGCGGCACCGCGAGGAGGCTCTCCGGGCGGAATCCGGCGATGAGGGTGACGACGAAAATCAGCGTGCCCTGCAACACCGCGACGGTGGCCCCGCCGAGCGTGCGCCCGATCATGATTGCCAAACGCGGCACCGGCGCGACCAGCGTCTCTTTCAGGAATCCGAACTGGCGGTCCCACAGCATCGTGAACCCCGAGAACATGGCCGTAAACAGCACGGTCATGCCGATCACGCCTGGCGCTATGAACTGGAGATAGCTGCCCTCGCCGGCGCGCCGGAACACGGGGCCGAGGCCGAACCCCAGCACGCCGAGATACATGAGGGGGGCACCGAGCGATGCGACGATCTGGACGCGCGAGCGCAGGTATTTCTTCAGCTCCCGCAGCCAGAGAATGAAGACGACGGTCATGTGCTCATCTCCTCCACACGCGGGCGACCTGCCGCATCTGATCTGCGGCCGTGGCGCTCTCGTCCCGGATCGTCGTACCGGTGAGCGCGAGGAACGCCGCTTCGAGCGAACCGGTGCTGGTTTGCTGCTTGAGCTCCGCGGACGAACCCGTGGCGACGATGCGCCCGTGGTCGATCACCGCGATGCGATCGGCCACGCGGTCGGCTTCGTCCATGTAGTGCGTCGTGAGAAACACCGTCACGTGCTCCGCCTCATTGAGATTCCGCACGTGGGTCCACATCTGATTGCGGCTCTGAGGATCGAGGCCGAGCGTCGGCTCGTCCAGAAACAGCACCTTCGGGGTGTGCAGCAGTCCACGGGCGATTTCGAGGCGGCGTTTCATGCCACCGGAAAACGTCTTCACCAGGTCATCGCGCCGCTCCCACAGCTCGAACATGCGGAGCAGGGTTTCGCTCCGCTCGCGGCGGGCGCGACGCGGTACATGGTACAGGACGCCGTGGACATCCATGTTCTCCCACGCCGTGAGGTCGCTGTCGAGACTCGGGTCCTGGAACACGACGCCGAAGCGCCGCCGCACCTCCGTCTGGTGCGTGGCGGGATCGAGCCCATCGAGCTCGAGCGAGCCGCTCGTTGGCCGCAGCAGCGTCGTCAGCATCTTGATGGTGGTGGTCTTTCCGGCGCCGTTCGGACCGAGAAACGCGAAGATCTCGCCGGCCTGGACGTCGAAGGAGACGTCGTTGACCGCCGTGACCTTCCCGAACGACTTGACGACGTGCGCGACGCGGATGATCGGGCGATCGCTCACTCTCAGTAGCTCCGACCGAAGGCAAACGGATAGAGCGGCCGGACGCTGTCGTGCGGTAGGTCGGGGCGTTGCGCTTGGACCGCTTCCATCGACGATGGCAGCTCGAATGGCAGCTTTCCCTCGGGCCGTGCCCGGCCGGTCAGTACATCGATCAAGGCTGCATCACTTACCCCGAAGTTCGCGATCAGCGCCCGCGCGTTGTCTTTGATTGGGGTGAGAATCGCGGGGCGATCGAGATAGACGGTCACGATCGTCGGCACCACGGCGCTCACACGCTTGAACGCCACGTAATCGGAATCGGTGTCTTTGAACGCGAGACTGCCCTCGTGGAAGAACTGGCCGAAGACGTACTGCGGATGGAGACGCTCAAAGGGCGCGCTGAGCCGGACGATGGCGACGTCCGCCTGCTTGGGATCGGTGACGACGGTCCAGCCCTCGCGCGTCGCCGCCGCGGGCGCGACGCCATGGACGTAGACGCGGAGCGAACGGTTCGCGGGAGACTTGAACGGCAGGATCCCGCCCTGGTTCTCGAGCAGCACCAATGCTCGGCGCTGCGCATCCAGACCGGCAGCCACGAACCTCGGATTGCCGACCAGCCTGGCCGCAGAATCGGGGTTGACGAAAGGGTGCTCGAACAACCCCTGCGCGAACTTCTGGGTGAGAATGCGGACGACCGAGCTGTCGAGCCGCGCCTCGGACAGCTCGCCCGCCTGCACGGCGGCGACCAGCATGTCGGCGCGCTCGGTCCCGCCGAACTCATCCACCCCGGCCTGGACCGCTTTGACGAATCGCCCGCGCATCGGGAGATCCTCGACGCCCCACGGCATGCCGACGTCCGCGAACGAGGGGCGCTCGCCGGCCGGCGCGCCGTTCTTGCACCGCTCCGCGCAGTCCCACGTGATCGCCCAGTCGGTGACAATCACGCCCTGAAAACCGTAGTGGCCGCGCAGCATGTCGGTCAGGAGCTGGCGGTTGAATCCGGCGCCGACCTGCTCGATGGGTTTGCCGTCCCACGCGGCACCTTCGAGGATCGAGTACGTCGGCATTACCCCGGCGGCATGGGCGGCAAAGGCGCCAAGGAAGGGGCGGATGTGATACTCGAGATTGTGACCGGGGAATGTGGCGAACCGTCCGTAGTACGCATGACTGTCCCAACCATCCTTTGCTGCTCCGTAGCCGACCCAGTGCTTGACCACAGTGACGACGCCGGTCGAGTCAACGCCGTTCGGGCCGTGCTGAAACCCGGTGACGTAGGCGCGCACGTGCCGGCCGGCCAGGTCGGCGTCCTCGCCGAACGTACCGGCGACGCGCGGCCAGCGGGGCTCCGTCGCGAGGTCGGCCTGGGGCGACAGGGCCATGTGGATGCCGACCGCGCGATACTCCTGACGCGCGATGTCGCCGAAGCGGCGCGTGAGCGCGGTGTCGTCGATGGCCGCGAAGCCGAGCGCTTCCGGCCACTGCGAGAACGTGGTCTGACTGCTGACGCCGGGCACGTATTGGAAATGGTTGCGCGGGTCGGTGCTGATCGTCAGCGGAATGCCCAGCCGCGTGCGCTCAGCGATCGCCTGGAGGACGTTGTTCGCGACCGCGAGCCTCCGGGGATCGGTGTTCAGGCGGGTGATCAAGTTCGTGACCTTGACGCTGTCGATGAGCGCGCGCGCGGACGCGGTGTCGTATTGACCGCCCATGCCCGCTGCCGCCATGGGGCCGCCCACGGCGCGGACGGTGCCATGCATCATGGTGCCAGCTTTTTCTTCGAGCGTCATGCGCGCAACGAGGTCCCGGGCGCGCTGTTCGGGGGAGAGCCGCCAATCCTCGTAAGGATCGAGGACGCCGTTGCGGTTCAGATCCTTGAATTGCAGCCCGTCTCTTTGGAGCACGGGTGCTTGGACCAGAAGCAGCACCACCGCGATCGTATTCATCTGTTAAGCCCTCGGCGCCGCAGGTTTGGCCGCGTAGATGAAGTCGTAGTACTCCCGCATCGTCAGACCCGCCGCGGCTTCCTCGTCCACGATCACGATCGCGTCCCGGTGCAGCTGGAGCGCGCTGGCCGTCACCATGCTGGTCACCGGCCCCTCGACCGTTTGCGCAATCGCTCTTGCCTTGGTCTTTCCGCTCGCCACCAGCACCAGCTTGCGCGCATTGAGGATCGTCCCCACGCCCATGGTGATGGCATACACCGGCACATCCTCCCGGCGCTCGAAGAACCGCGCGTTGTCATCGATGGTCTGCTTGGACAGGGTCTTGAGTCGCGTGCGCGAGCTCAAGGAGCTCGTCGGCTCGTTGAACGCGATGTGCCCATCCGTGCCGATGCCGAGAATCTGCAGGTCGATGCCGCCGCATTCCGCGATGCGCCGCTCGTACCATTCGCAAAAGGCCGCGTAGTTGCTGGTGGTGCCGGACGGGATGTTGATGTTGTGCGGCGGGATGTTCACGTGCCGGAAGAAATGCTCGTGCATGAAGTAGTGATAGCTCTGCGGGTGATTCACGGGCAGGCCGACGTATTCGTCGAGGTTGAACGTCGTCACGCGCGAGAAGTCGAGCTGCTCCTTCTTGTGCAGCCGCACGAGCTCCTGATACAGACCAAGCGGTGTGGAGCCGGTCGCCATGCCGAGCACGGCATTCGGCTTGGTGTTGAGCAATTCCGCGACGATGTGCGCCGCGACCTTGCTCATCTGCGCATAGTCGCGTTGAACGATGACTTCCATGGGTCCTCACCCCCTGACCCCCTCTCCATGGTGGAGAGGGGGAACGGCGGGAATGGGGGGTACGGACTACATGCCGCGACGCTGTGCCGTCGGCGGCAGCACGCCGTTCAGCCGCAGGTAATTCGCTTCCTGGCTGTAGTGGTCGGCCCAGTCTCCGACGGTGATGAGGACTGCGGTCGCGCGTGAGAGGTTCATGCCGAACATCGAGACTGACTCGGCCAGCTTCGAGTCGTCCATTTTTGCGAAGGCCTGCTCGCAGAACTGGAACGTCTCTTTCAGGCGGGCAACGAGCTGTTCCTTCGTGGCCGTGGAGTCGACCGGGGTGCGCGGCGGGGCGGCAACGCCGGCAGTCTTGCTGCACAGGATGTCGTTGCCTTCGTTCGCGAGGTGCACCTGGATCTGGGCGAAGCTCATCTGCGCCGGCGTGGGGCGGTAGCTGTACTTGTCCGCCGGCATCGCTTCAGCAGCCGCAATCAGGTTGCGCGCGGAACGCTGTTCCATGTTCCGCAGTGCGTCGCTCACCGGATTTGCCGACGGCGCGGGAGCTGGATTGGCCGCAGGGGCCGGGGCGGGGGCAGTCGTGGCGGGCTTCGCTTGAGCGGGGAGCGTTGCGGGAAGAACGGCGCAAGCGATCATGAGAATACAGGTTCGGGGCTGCATCGTCAGAGCTCCTATGAGAGGGGCTTGGATTTTGCCCCAATCAGCCCCGAGGCGCTAGCCTCTCAGCCCGCCAGTTTGCTGGAACCGGACTAAGCCTCTCGCTTGCGCCGTGAGGGCTTTCGATCGTCCTTGCGCTGCTGGCTGACTCCCGCAATCACGACCTGGTTCCGGCCCGCGCTCTTGGCCTGATACATCGCGGCGTCGGCGGTCGCAATCAACTCCTCCGGCGTCTCGCCTCCTTCGGGGTACTCGGCCAGGCCGATGCTAACCGTGAGCGACCCCGGGCCGAGGTCCTGCTCCGCCACGCGGGAGCGGATGCGCTCCCCGACGATCGCGGCCGTCGCCATCGTGCATTCGAGCAGCATGACCACAAACTCTTCACCACCGTAGCGCGCCACGCAGTCCACCTGCCGCGTCGTCTTGCGGAAGACTTCCGCGATCTTCACGAGCGCCGCATCACCCGCGAGATGTCCATGGGTGTCGTTGTATTGCTTGAACCGATCGACATCCGCGAGCAGCACGGTGAACGAGCGCCGCAGGCGTCGCGACCGCTGTACCTCGCTGGCGAGCGTGCCCATGAGATGCCGGCGGTTGTACAGCCCCGTCAGGGAATCGGTGAGCGACAGCTTCTCCAGCTCGCCCTGACTCTCTTTTTCTCGCAGCCGCGACACCAGAGTGTTGAACGCCCGCGTCAAATATCCGACCTCACCACTGCCGCCTGAGGGAAGCTCAACCGACAGATCGCCGGCCGACACGCGTCCCGCGGCCTCGGTCAGGCGCACGAGGGGCCCTGTCAAGGTCACACTCACGATGAACCCCGCGAGCCCGACGACGACCAGCAGCACCACTATGAGCAGCACCGTTCGAAACCGCAGCGCGCCGGCCTCGTGCGCGGCCGCGGCGCGCTGCGTCTCGGCGACGACTGCCCAGCGGAGCTGGGGAATGCGCTGCACCACCGCAACGACCTCGCGTCCCTGCGTGCGCGACTGGTTGACCGTCTGACCTTCGCGCTCGAGCAGCTCGCGCGTGGTCGCCGCCGGCAACGTCGTCTTCATCAGATCGGCGGAATTACCCGCCGAGCGGATCACGACGCGACCAGGCTCAGTGATCACGTAGACGTCGCGCGACCCGTTCGCCGATCGATCGTGCAGCATGTCGGTGAGGCCATTCAAATTGATTTTCGCGGAGAGCGCGCCCAGGAAGAATCCGTCATCCCGCCGGATCGGGACCACGACGACGAGCACGGGCTTGCCGAGCGACGCGTCCCAGACGGGATCCCCGACGAGCGCGTCTCTCGTGCGCAGGTTGTTGAGCTGGTCCTGAGAAAGCCGGAATCCGGTGCGGCTCCCGCTGCTCGTCAGCACCTGACCGTCGCCGCCGATGATGGCGAGACCATCATGAGCCGCAAGGTTCTGACGGACCGAGTTGAGATAATCGCGGAGGCGAATAACAGCCTGCGCGGCTCCGCGGCCTCCGCCCGACGCTCGGGCCAGGTTATCCGAAACGACGTAGGGACTCGCGCGCAGCCGCAAATCGAAGACGCGCTGGTCGAGCCACACGTCGATCTCGCGAGCGGCGTCCGAGCTCGCGACCTGGAGCTCGAGACCCACGCGATCGCCCAGCGAACGCTGACTTCCTCCCGACAAGATCAGCGTCATGGCAAATGCCGTGATCAGCGCCGCCAGCACCGCGAGCAGGAGAACCTTGCCGCTCATGGTGTCCAGGCGCAGCGCGCGCAGCGATCGAACGCCGATTTTTTCCGAAATGCTCACGGATAGTCGCCCGAAAGGACGCAACAACATTCACTTCCACCCTCTGGGCGCAAGAGACGGCGGTCACGGCGGGACTGTCGAAGAGCAAGTACACAGGCTACCGATTGATCCAGTACGACAGCTTCACCAGGAAGCTGTTGTCAGGTCGCAGATTGAACAGATCGCTCAGGTCGCCCCGGAAGCCTTGCGCCCCCTCGAGGCCAGTGAATCCCCGCCGGCCCTGGCTCCAGACGACGAAGAGCGTGGATCCAGCCCGGTACTCCCAGCGGAACACGACGTTCGTGCGGAACTGCTTGAAGTTGAACCCGCCGACGTGGTTCGTGTACGCGGTGTCGCCGTACACCTGATAGCGGCTCGCGTAGTCCGCCGCGCGCGGGTTGGCGGACAATTCCCGGACGCTGCTGAACGTCCCCTTCGAGATGAACGGCTGCGCGTACACCTGCAACGTCATGCTCGCGGTGAACGGATACGTGAAGCGCATCGTCAGCGCGAGCTGCTTCTGCTCCAGATGCCCGAAGAGGTAGTGGGTCACGTTGCTCTTGTCCGTCGTGGGGCCGAGCGGCTGGATGTCGTTCCTGCTCCGCGTATAGCTGGGCGAGATGGCTGCGGTTACGCGGGACGCAAACTTGAAGTCGAGCTCCGGCGAGAGATTGATGTTGTGCGACCGGCCGCCGTCCGCGCGCCAATAGTTGACCCAGAAGTACGGCACGATCGCTTTGCGGTCATCGCCGGCTATTCCACCCCAGGGAGCGAGGTAGGGATCCTGGCGGACCGCGGGCCCGCCGCGCGAGCACGAGTAGCAGTACGTCGTCCCCAACTGCCCCACCGTCCCGCCCACGTGGAACGACCACGTATTAAGGAAGGTGGTGTGGGTGTTCGTGTTGAACGCCCGCTCCTCGGGCAGCCCCGCCGTCGTCCAGTATTGCCACCAGTTGAAATTCCATTGAAACCGCTGATAGAACCGGCGCCGGTGGCGATCGAAGTAGCCTGCCCAGGTGCTCCACGCTTGCTGATCGGCGCGCTGCAGGTAGCCCAGATCGTTGATCTCGAAACCTGGGGAGCGGCGCTCGTAGTTCGTCTGAAAGAGAAAGTGATTGCCGCCCACTTTACCGAACTGCACCATCTCATTGTCGCCCGAGAGCGACGTGCGCGTCGAGTCGAACGCGAGCCCCGCGTCCGGACGCTGGTAATAGTGGGTCGCATCCCGCTGCGTCGCGGCGATCGCCTGCGCGCTGCCCGCGACTCGGCTGAAGTCGACCGAGCCCGAGATTTCGTAGCGGCCCCCCGGGAAACGGTGACGGAAGTCCGCGGCTCCCACATAGGCACTGCTGTGCAGGTAGGGTGAGCTCCAGGAATCGTTACTGCGGTTCACGGTGGTGAGAACGCCGCCCACCGTTGTCTCGCCGCCGCGCAGATCCTGGCGCAGCCGCAGCACCCCGTAGTTGGTGGCCGGTTCGATCGTCGCACCGCCGGTGCCGGTGACGTGCTGGGTCACGGCATCGAGCGCGCCGATTGACAGGCCGCCGTGCATGCGCCCGGTGAGCTTCGCGGCGCCGAGGATCGTCGTAAACGCCGGCGAGGTCGTGTCCGAGTACGTGCCCGCCAGCTCGGGCGCGCGTCCGATACGCCGCGAGTACACGAGTCCCTCACCGGTGCTGCAGTCGTTCACCGCGGTGCAGTTGACATTGAACTGGAAGGTGCCGGCGCCCTGGACGAAGAACGGCCGCTGTTCGCGGAAGAAGGTCTCAAAGGCGGAAAGATTGAGTACGCCGGGGTCTGCTTCGACCTGGCCGAAGTCCGGATTGATCGTGGCGTCGAGGGTCAGGTTGGACGCGACGCGGTACTTCACGTCGCCGCCAATGGTCACGTCCTGCGTCCGGCCGATGCTGGTGGCGGTGAATTGGGACACGTTCTTGGTCACGAAATAGGGTGCGGCCTCGAGCCGGCGCGGCGCCTCGAGGTTATCGAGGCCGTTGATCTCGCCGAACTGCGACACGAATCCCGCTTGCGACTGGCGGAACAACGGCCAGCTCACGCGCTGAGAGAA
>WNFH01015885.1_pt1 | contig 10200 bp, 6 predicted proteins | sample 5400411 | NCBI WGS metagenome assembly WNFH01 (sample SAMN13153347, study PRJNA577476) | soil metagenome | isolation source: 200 cm saprolite under Douglas fir tree site 2 hole 3 | place: USA:California | collected 2015-04-18
AGGACCCCGGGCAAAGCGACACGATCGTGCAGGTTGCGCAGCAGACGCAGGCAGGTCAATCGCTACCTTTCACCATCAGCGGCACGGGAACGATTTCCGAGTCGCCGGCGCAGGTTGCATCCGGCGCAGCCCAGCAGGGTCAGGGCCGCGACAACCGACCTGGCGGCGGACTGGGCGCACCGATTGATGCTCCCGATCCCCTTCAGCAATACCGTTGGCCTATTCTGATCGGATTTGCCTTGATACTCGCGGTCGGCGCATGGGTGGTGATGAAGCGGCAGCCCTCGACAGGCGCGGCGCCGGCGGCGTCCATTGCCGATCCACGCGTGGCTCTGCATTCCTCCGCTGTGTCCGCCACCAGTACGCCGGCCGCGAAGTCAGCCATGCTTCTCGAAGCGCTGAAAGAAGAAATGTTCCAACTGGAACTGGAGCGTCGGCAAGGCAAGATCGCGCCCGCCGAATACGAGAAGGCCAAGGCCGCGCTGGATCAGACGCTGGATCGGGCGTTAAAGCGGCGAGCGTAGCGCCGGCGTCTCGCCCGCCGCGAGAGGTGGCCAGAGCCCAAAGTCCGCTCTCAGCATCTAATCTGACAAGAGGTTTTTAATATGAGTAATACCTTCAAAACCGCATTTCTCCTGACGGCGATGACCTTGCTGCTCATGCTCGCGGGCCGCGCTTTTGGCGGCGAACGCGGCATGCTGATGGCGCTTATCTTTGCCGCCGTCATGAACTTCGTTTCTTACTTCTTTTCCGACAAGATCGCGCTCGCCATGTACCGCGCTCAGCCCGTCTCGCGGGAAGATCTGCCGCGGGTTTACAACATCGTCGAGCGGCTTTCGCAAAAAGTCGGTTTGCCGATGCCGAAGGTGTACTTGATTCCGAACGACTCGCCCAACGCATTTGCCACTGGACGTAATCCGAACCACGCCTCCGTCGCCGTGACCCAGGGCATCCTCGGCTTGCTCAATGACGAAGAACTCGAGGGCGTCCTGGCGCACGAACTGGGACACGTACGCAACCGCGACATCCTGATCAGTTCGGTGGCTGCGACCATCGCCGGCGCCATCACTTATCTCGCGCATTTAGCCCAGTGGGGCATGATTTTCGGCGGCTACGGCGGCGACCGTAACGAGCGTCGCGAGGGGGGCGGAGGTCTGGCTGCGTTGCTGATGATATTCCTGGCGCCGTTTGCAGCCATGTTGATTCAGCTAGCAGTCTCGCGCTCGCGCGAGTATTCCGCCGATGACACCGGCGCCCACTGGACCGGCAATCCGTATGCGCTAGCCAGTGCGCTCGCAAAAATCGACGCCTATTCCCGCCGGATGCCGCTCGTAGCCACTCCCTCGACCGCGCATCTCTTCATCATTGCGCCATTTCTAGGCGGGATGAGCTTTGGCAACCTGTTCTCCACCCATCCGCCGACCGCCAAGAGGATCGAACGGTTGACGGGAAGGCCGGCGGAATTCACGCAGTAAAGAAGCACTCGGCATTCAGAAATCAGCATTCGGTCTTTAAGGAATATTGGTTTAGCTGAAGGCTGAGTGCTGATTGCTGAATGCCCGCATGACATCAGTAACCACCGTCTCCCGCAGCCGCATAGTAAAATCGCCCTCAATGACTCCCCAAACGATGGTAGCGACCTCCCGCCGCGCGTCGGAACTGGAACGTGCTCTACGCACTGTCATTCGCGGCCAGGATGACGTGCTCCGGCTGGCCCTGGTTTCCATCTTCGCGAAAGGCCACCTGCTGATTGAAGGGGCTCCGGGAGTCGGAAAGACCACGCTCGGCCAGGCGCTCGCCCGCGCCATCGATTGCAGCTTCCAGCGGGTTCAGTTCACCAGCGACATGCTGCCTTCCGACGTGCTCGGCATTTCGATTTATTCCGCGATCGAGCAGAAATTCGAATTCAAACGCGGCCCCGTCTTCGCCAACGTCCTGCTCGCAGACGAAATCAATCGCACCACGCCCAAGACACAGTCTGCGCTGCTCGAAGCCATGAACGAAGGGCAGGTCACGATGGACGCCCATTCCTATCCGCTCCCGCAGCCCTTCCTGGTGATCGCCACCCAGAATCCGATTGAGCATCATGGCACGTACCCTCTGCCGGAGTCGCAACTTGACCGCTTCCTGATGCGGGTGCGCATGGGGTATCCGGACGGCGACGCCGAGCGGGAGATCCTTCGCGCCGAGGCTGGCACGGTGCAACTTGAACAGTTGCGGCCGGTGCTCAACGCCGCCGACGTGCTCGACATCCAGCACGCCGTCACGCAGGTGCATGTGGACGAAGCGCTCATCACCTACGCGCTGTCGATCGTCCGCAAGACCCGCGAATCCGACCATCTCTCTCTGGGCGTCTCGCCGCGCGGCTCGCAGATGTTCTACCACGCCGCTCAGGCGATGGCTTTTCTCGATGGCCGCGATTACTGCACTCCGGAAGATTTCAAGCCGCTGGCCGTTGCAGTCTTTGCCCACCGCGTGGTGGTCAGCTCCCTCTACGCTTCCACATTGAAGAAGTCAGAGCAGGCCGAGCAGGTGCTGCGCGAGATTGTCGAGGGCGTGCCAGTACCGGTGTAGGCATCGCTCACTCGTTCTCGTTAACTATCATTTTCCAACACTGTCGGGAAAATGCCTGGAAGAATTTCTTTGCGTTCTTTGCGGCCCTTCTTCGCGACCTTAGCGGTCAAAAGCTTTACGCCCACTCGCAAAGAACGCAAAGTACAGCACTGGGAACGCGAGGCAAGGGCGCCAATCTCACCGGGTTCTATAATCTTGGCCTATGGCATTTCTGCGATTCCTGATGCTGCTCGCGCTCGTCGTCTGGCTCGGCGGCCTGATCTTTTTTGCGTTAGTCGTGGCCCCCACGGTATTTTCTCCGGGACTGCTCCCGACGCGGCATCTGGCCGGCGAGATCGTCGGGCGCTCGCTCGGCGCGCTGCACTGGATGGGAATTGTTTCTGGAATCGTCTTCTTGATTACCTCGGCGATTTACAACCGGATAACCGTGGGGACCGCACGGCCGCTCGCCACGCGTCACCTGCTGATCGCGCTGATGCTGCTGTTGACCGTAATTTCGCAGTTCGCTATTTCGCCAAAGATGCACGCCCTTCGCGCCCAAGCCGGCGAAATCGACAACGTCCCGCTGGACAGCCCCCTTCGCATGGAGTTCAATCGCCTTCACCTCTGGTCGGAAAAGGTCGAGCAGGGCATATTTCTGCTCGGATTGGCCGCGCTCTTCCTGACCGCTCGCGCCCTGCACTAGGTGCTGCCGAAACAATCAAAGCCGCGCTGATTCGGACGTTTGGTCGGACGAAGATTCAACAACTTGGGCCGCGTACTGGGCGCAGAAGTCCCATTACTTTCGTCATCTCGTACCTGCCCTCCCTTCGCGCCATCATAGATGGGTTGCTCGGAGTCATTCCCGCATGAATATTGACGACCTGTTGCGGATCGCTATGGAGCGCCGCGCCTCCGACTTGCATCTGAAGGTCGGAAACTATCCTCATCTGCGCATCGATGGCGATCTCATCCCGCTCACCGACCAGACGCGCGTCTCCGCCGAAGACATGTTGAACATGGCGTTCAGCATGATGTCCGCGCGCCAGAAACAGAAATTCAAAGAGACCACTGAAATCGATATGGCGTATGGCGTCGCTGGTTTGGGACGCTTCCGTGTCAACGTGTTTCAGCAGCGCGGCAACGTCGGACTGGTGCTCCGCGTCATCCCGACCAAGATTCGCGCCCTCGATGAACTGTTCCTGCCCAAAGTGGTGGAGCAGATCTGCGACATGCCGCGCGGCCTGGTGCTGGTGACCGGAGTAACCGGCTCCGGTAAGTCCACGACGCTCGCCGCCATGGTCGACCGCATCAACTCCACCCGCGCCGAACACATCATCACCATTGAAGACCCGATCGAATTTCTGCATCGCGACAAAAAGGGTTACGTCAACCAGCGCGAAATTGAAGTGGATACGCCGTCGTTTTCGGCAGCGCTGCGCGCCAGTTTGCGTCAGGATCCGGACGTGATCCTGGTCGGCGAAATGCGCGACCTGGAAACCATCGGCACCGCGCTGCACGCGGCTGAAACCGGCCACATGGTTTTCTCTACATTGCACACGCTGGATGCGGTTGAAAGTATCAACCGCATCATCGCCATCTTCCCGCCGCCGGAACAGAAACAGATCCGGTTGCAGCTCGCGGCAGTGTTGCGGGCGATCGTCAGCCAGCGCCTGGTGAGGCGTTCCGACTCCGAAGGGCGCGTGCCCGCGGTTGAAGTGATGGTGACGACGGCCTACATCCGGGAATGCATTCTAGTGCCGGAGAAGACGCGGGCCATCCGCGACGCGATCTCGTCAGGCACGTCGCAGTACGGCATGCAGACTTTCGACCAGTCGCTCTGGGATTTGTTTCAGGCAGGGCTGGTGGGCTACGAGACGGCTCTCGAGAACGCGTCGAATGCCGACGAGTTCAAGCTGCGCATGCAGGGTATCGCCTCGACCTCCGACCTGTCGCGGCAATCCATGCAGTCCGCTGGCTTCGGACGGTAAGTGTCTTTCTTTTCAATGGGGCGCGCTGCGGCGCGCCCTTTTTCTTGCGCGGTGGGGTGCGTTCTGCAAATTGGCGATATGTTCCACGTGGAACGTTGTACTTGCGCTACTGTACTTACAGTTATATACGTATGTTGATTATCACCTGAAACAATAGAAACGGGTTACAAGCGTTTCGGATGGTCAGGCGGAGATACTTGCCACGCGCTGGAAAGGCCCCACTTCTCGCAAAGAACGCGAGAAATGGGGCACCCCGAGTATTTATGATGCCGGAGAAGTGGGCCACCCGCCCTGATCACTTCCTCGCGCTGCCCATTCCGTAGACACGAAGCAGGAAATAGCCGACTGTTGCAACAAGCAAGATCAGGGGGATCAGTTGAAAATAAGAAGCTATAGGATGGAGAACGGTGGAAGCGAGTTTGGGCGACGCAAAAATCAACACAACTCCCAGAGCGAGTAAGATCCACCCCAGGAGCAGCATTCGTCCGGCAGCTTTCATTTTTCAAGAGTCCTTGTTTGCATCACCTGGCGTCCTCGCGCACGCGGCAGATAAACAAGCGCGTAGTAGAGGATTGCTCCATACCAGAGTCCGACAGCAAGCGCGAGAAACCAAACCCGTCGCGCGGCAAGGGAAGAGGAATCGCATCTTATCCAGTAGCGCCACATGCCTCCCCAGAGGAAAAAGACACTCACAGCAGCAAATACCCCGCCAATACCCAATAAGGTATTACCCACGGAACCCAAGGTTCGGGATTCAATGTTGGCGAAAACTACGACCGTCATTCCCACGATGATGAGGGCCGACAGAGCAAAGAACGCGGAGGCGCTCCTGCTCACAAGCCATTCGTCATCAATCCTTCTCCAGATAAATGATCCTGGGTACACAGTTAGCTCCCTTCTTCCCTTTCCAATCGCGAAAAAAGTTCAACTCACCAGCCGCAGTTCACGAGAAAACCTCATCAATTACTTATTGGCGATGTTAGAACGGTTTCGAGCGCGCTTCCCGCCGCATCTCTTACTTCGCCCCATGCCTCCCGTAGTTCGCCCAAGCCCTCCTTCGTAATGAATATCGAGCCACCGCCGAGGGGACCCTCGCCCTCTTCTCCTCCAAACTCAACACCTTCTTGATTGGCATTTCCACCGAAAGTCCTGGTGGTGCCCCCCACTACCGAGCCGACGACTTGTTCCGCCGACGCTCCTAAGCCGAACTCCTTGTGCCACTTTCCTGCAGTCGCGCCGATGTCCACTGACTTGGAAACTGACACTTTTCCAGCAGAGAATGCAACGTTAGCTTTGGCAGCAGCCTCCAACTTAACTTGTCCTGGTCCCGCCTTAACCTTGCCTCCTATCCCGACTCCAATCGTAACCTTCACAGTTGTCTGAGCGAAGGCATTTTTCAAATGCCCCCATATTCCAACGTGATTTTGCGCCTGATTTGTCTTGTTGGTCTTGTTGGCTTCTTTGGTCGTTTCCGCTGGCGGGTTATCGGCTGAACACCAGAAGGCAAGACCCGCCATCACGCAGTAGTGCCCGTCAGCATCGACGCGGTTCACCGGCGCGTTCTCTACGTAGGTATAGAGATTCAGTGACTGCGGATCGCCGAACACTGCGTAGGGCACGGCGGTCGGCCGTGCTGCCCAGTCCGGCGTCATGAAACGGCCAAGGTTACTCGTAAAGAATCGCGCTAAGGGCGCGAATGTGTGGGGCACCCTCCGCTTATCTGGGGCACCCGGCTATTCCTCCTTGCCGCTGCTGCTGAATATCGTCCAACGACCGTTGTCTCGATGCAGCTCAAACGTGAATCTCACTTTTGCTCTTTCATACTGAAAATCAGCCACGATAGATGCCCTCCAGCGACTCGGGCTTCGCCACTTCTGAACGGTCATACCTTCCTGCTGCACTGATCTGAGAGCACCGAATTTCGCCTGCACATTACGTTGATATTGGACAAAGCTGTCAAAAGTAACTCTTTCTTGAAATTCCGGACTCTGATACCCGTATGCCTCTTCGAACTTCTGATTGACTAGGGCGTCGGCGTAGCTGGAGAAGGTTTGCCGCACAACCCCTCGTTCGGGCCACACGGCAATAAGTTCTGGCAATGTTGCAATCATGGCAAAAAGCCATACACAAACGATCACCAACAAGATTTTGTAGCGTCTCTTCATAGAGTCAACCCACGCCGTAGCATTAAAAAATCGAACCGCTGGGGACAAATTTGTTGTATAGGGAATTTGCAAGGGCCAGCCCCGATTGTCTTGCACGCTCTGCTGCGCGGGCTGCCTGGCTCAAGTTGACCGTAACTCCGACTCCCAGGCCTATTTGCATGTGCAGTCCCAGTTTTATGTCTTTGTTGGCCTCCATCTTGGCCGAAGTGTGGACACCACTAGTGTCAACCTTTACCTCGCCGCTAACAGGACCGGCATGGCCCGTCACTGTTGCACCGAGAGTTGCTCCGTCTTTCGTTGAGAGTTCAGCACCGGCCTTTCCCTCCACACTAGCACCGGGAACCTTTGCCTCGCCTTGCACACCTGTGAGAACTGTCGCGTTGGCGTTGCCTCCCGCCAAACCGGTTGTACCTTCAACCCCAATGACGTTGTAGCCTCCGCTAAATTCAACCGTACCTACCTGAATCTCGCCATGTGACCCTACGCCCGCACTCCCCGAAACCTCAACGATGTTCAGTACGTCCGAAGCAAGAGACGTATTTTGCGCCTGATTTGTCTTGTTGGCTTCTTTGGTCGCTTCCGCTGGCGGGTTATCGGCTGAACACCAGAAGGCAAGACCCGCCATCACGCAGTAGTGCCCGTCAGCATCGACGCGGTTCACCGGCGCGTTCTCTACGTAGGTATAGAGATTCAGTGACTGCGGATCGCCGAACACGGCGTAGGGCACGGCGGTCGGCCGCGCTGCCCAGTCCGGCGTCATGAAACGGCCAAGATTACTGGTAAAGAATCGCGCTCCGAAGTTGTCCAGCCCTGACTCTGTGTCCCGTTCTTTGCCGGTGAATTTGTAATGATTCGGGTCGCCGTTCGTGATCGGTATCTCACCGCCGTAGGGATAGTAATCCGACTCTTCCAGCGGCGGCATGGCGCCGGTCGAGTTGGTGATCACGCTGGCTGAGCCGAGATTGTCGGAAAAATAGTACTTCACGCTATTGTCCGCATCGCGCCGGGCCACTCGCTTGCCATTGAAGAAGATGTATTCAGAGACCAGCGTCCCACTGGCGCTGGTCTCGTCGAGCACATTGCCGGTTGCCCCGTACCAGTACAACGTAACACTGGACGCGTTTTTCTTCACCCGCTGGCCATCGCCGTCGTAAACGTAGATGTCGGTCGTGCCGCCGATGAATTTCGTCAATCGGTTTTCGGTATCGTAGTTGTAGCCAATCGCGACATTGCTGGTCAGATTGCCGGCGGCGTCGTAACCGAAACCGGTGAGTTGGTTGTTGGTCAGAGCCGGCGCGTTGAGCGGCTCGTAGTTGGTCTTGCCAGCGACCGGACCTCGGTTCGTCAAGTTTCCCCACGGGTCGATAGTGAACGTCTCGCCCCAGTTCGATCCGGTGGTGTAGGCCTGGCTGATCCGGTTTATATTGTCGTAGCTGAAGTTCTGCGTGCGGTTTCCGTCGCGGTTGTTCACAATCTGATACACATTGCCGTTGTCTCCCAGCGCGCTGGGGGAAAGCACACAAGGTGGGAGGTTAATAGTGACGTGCGAGTGGAAGTCGTAGCAGAGGCTGAGAACGGTGGCCGTGGGGCTGGTGGCAGAAAGAAGTACGGGCTGCAGGCGACTGTTGTAGACGTTCGCCGTGTTTATGCCGGTGAATACCCCCTGCACAAATCCGTTTGTGGCCGTTGCCAGTTCCCCTGAAGGAGCGTAGGTAGCGGCGGTAACATAGTTGATCGGGCCTGTCGGATCAACTGCTGACAGGATACGTCCAGTGCCGCTGTAGATGTAGTTCACCCTTCGCGAGCTTGGGTAGATGATGGTTTTTACGGAACCAGCTTGATTGTAGACGTAGCTTGTGCTCTTCGTGACACTAGAGGTCACGCGGGTTTCGGACGCCACTCGCCCCATTACGTCGTATGTCCAGCTGGTCGAGCCAGGCGAGTCAGTCATGCCCGTGCGGTGGCCGATGCCGTTTATACCCTGGTCGTAGATGTAGGCGGCTACCGGGGAAGTCGGTGGGCAGGCGGTCGTGTTGTAAGCTTTGCTCGTGCCCCGATTCAGCGGGTCGTAACAGAAATTGATGTTGGTCGTGGTAGCTCGATTGCCCTGGTTCGGCTTGGGCGAGGTCTTCTGCGCTAGGCTGCCGTTCGCATCGTAACTGTACAGAATGGTCCCTGATTCGGGGTTGGTAGCGCTAATGATACGAGAAAGAGAATCGTATTGGAAACTCCGGGGACGCCACGTAACTGGCGCCGCGGCGCACGTTGTGAACGCCGCAGTGTCGCCTCCCTTTTGCACGGCACAGGTGACGTTGTTTAGAGCATCGTAAAGGTACAGGGTAACAAGCGGAGCGCTGCCCAGACTACCGTCCGTGCCTCCCGTGAGGCTGGAAATAACTGGGGCCTGGAAAACAAACGACGGGTTGCTGAAAGTTTGGCTCCAGGTATCGGCGGTCGAGACAGCATAATTCGAGCTTGATCCGAGTTCCCTTGTGTTAAGCGTAATCACGCTTCCGCTGACCGAGGCTACAACCGGCGACTCGCTGCCGTTGAAAATGGACGCCAGACTGCTTGCTATCAGGGCCGACGTATTATTCACGGTTTGGGAATAGGGAACATTTGCCGTGAATCCATTGACCGTAACGGAAACTGTCCCAGTGTCGTAGACCGTACCTGCATCCTTGCCACCGGTTAGCGTAGAGCCAGAAGGCGAGCCCCAGAAGGAAGGGCCGGAGAAGAACTGCGAGTTGTTGGTTGAGGAGGTTGCCGAAAGCGAATAGTTCGTTGCCCCTCCCGTCGTTTTGGCAGTTATCGTGATCACCGTGCCACTGAGCGTTGCGGTGACGGGCGACGAGCCTAAATTAAGGCCCGACACCAAAAGGCTCGCCAGCGAACTTGTAGTAGACGACTGACCGTAGCTCGCATTAGCTGTAAATCCGTTTACGGTGATCGAAATGCCACCATTATCCCAGACCTGGGTTGGACAAGAAGAAACGCCGCACGGGTAATACCATACAGACTGTTCCGAGCCATTGATCGCCACGGTTCCGCTGCCTGCCTTTGCGCTGCCCGTCATGCTCTGTTCCGAACCGCTCAATGTGATCGCGCCGGTGCTGCTTGTCGCACCAGCGGCTCCCGCCCCTGGTTCGTCCACCTCCACCAGTCGTCCGAGCCCATCGGAACATGACTTCCGCAGCTTCCCTGTTTCGTCAGTCACCGTCGTGCAGTTTCCCGAATAGCTAGTTGTCCCGGCGGATCCGTCGGCCTGAACGACCAAGTTTACGCGTCCCAAAGAGTCGTAAGTGTGGGCTGTAATCCCATAAGTCGGATCGCTGAGGTTGCGGTAGGGGTTCGACTGAGTCATGGCCCGGCCCAAGCCATCAAAGGTTGTGTCGGCTGTGTCAGTGCCCTCGGGATCGGTAGTGAGTTGCGTACGAACCACGTGGCCGACGCCATCCGTGACCGTCGTCGTGCTGGCTTGAAGGTTCGGC
>WNFH01004359.1_pt1 | contig 10199 bp, 8 predicted proteins | sample 5400411 | NCBI WGS metagenome assembly WNFH01 (sample SAMN13153347, study PRJNA577476) | soil metagenome | isolation source: 200 cm saprolite under Douglas fir tree site 2 hole 3 | place: USA:California | collected 2015-04-18
CGTAGCCTGGAGCCGCATGCTTGAAGCTGGGCTGCTCGAGTGTCCGCGCACCGAAGATCTGGCGGAGCTGATCGAGCCGGATCTCCTCGCACACGTCGAACTGAATCAGCACCAGGACGGAACCGTGGAGCGACGTTTCGACTGCCGGCTCGGCCTTCACCTGGGCAGAGGGGTCTGTGATTGTAAGGGAATTTTCGCTGTCCCGGGTCATACTTGCTGCTCTCCAGCCACGAATGCGGCTAATTCTGAAACCGAGGAGACCTGGTTGCTGAGTGCTTATATTGTCCCAGAATCGGGACGGTCTGGCGAGATACACTGGAAGTTAACAGAGAAGGTCCTGTTGAATCAATTACTTAGGTTCATTTTCGGCGGCCGAGTGCCCATAGGAGGACCCCTCCCGCGGCAACTGCTGCCACCGCCAGCCCCGCCCTTTTCATGGAGCGCTCTACCTCAGCTTGTCTGCGTTGGACGTTGGCCTGTTCCGGGAAAGCTCCGCGAGACCCCAACGGTCCCTCGCGCAAGGCCATCTGGATGACCTCGGCCAGGTGCAGGGCGCGCCGGTCGGTGCACTGGGCGATCTGCTCCCGGCAACTGAAGCCGTCGGCGATGATCACGCAGTCGGGCGCGGCTTCGCGGACAGCCGGCAGAAGTTCCAGTTCCCCGATCGCCAGGGATACTTCGTATTTGTCGGCCTCGAACCCAAACGACCCCGCCATGCCGCAACAACCCGGCGCGGGGGCTTCGTAGTTAACTCCCATCTTCTTCAGCACGGCTTCTTCGTCGGTCATCTTCATCACCGACTTGTGGTGGCAATGACCATGGATCAAGGCCTTGCGGTCCAGCTTGGGGAGCTGGAAGTGTTTTGCCTCTTTCTCCAGGAATTCGCTAAGAAGGAAGGTTTGTTGCGATAGCCGCCGGGCCCGCGCGTCGTTGGGAAAGAGATTGATCAGTTCATCCCGGAACACCGCCGCACAACTCGGCTCCAGCACGACCACGGGAATTCCGGAGTCGATCTCAGGGGCCAGGGCGTCAAGGATCTTGAGCAGCAAGCTTTTGGCGCGATCCAGCATGCCCCAGTCGTAGAGCGGACGCCCGCAGCACAGGCTGGTGCCCGGCAGCAGCACACGGAATTCGGCCGCCTCAAGAACTTCCACCGCGGCCTTGGCCGTATCCGGCAGAAAGTAATTATTGAACGTATCTGGCCACAAGAGGACCGGCGTCGCCCCGGGATTCCGCGGCTGCCGCCGCTGGAACCAGTTGCGAAAGGTCTGCGGCGCAAAGGGCGGAATGCTGCGCTCCCGGGGCATTCCGGCCACGAGTTTGGCGATATCGCGCAGGAACGGCAGTTGAGTGGTCAGATTGACCAAGCCTGGCGCGTTCGAGGCGAGCTGCGCCCAGATATCAATGTTTGCGAAGGCATACGCGCTGCGCGGCCGCTGGCGTCCTTCGTAGTAGTGGGAAAGGAACTCGGCCTTGTATGTCGCCACGTCCACGCCCACGGGACAGTCACTCTTGCAGCCTTTGCAGGCGAGGCAGAGGTCGAGTGAGTCCTTCACATGCTCGTCGCGCCATCCATCTCGAATTACCTCGCCCTTGGTCATTTCCCAGAGCAGGTGGGCGCGGCCACGAGTCGAATGTTCTTCCTCCCGCGTGACCCGGAAGCTCGGACACATGACCCCGCCCTCATAGTGACGGCACTTCCCTACTCCCACGCAGCGCAGCGTGGCGTGCGCCAGGCTGCCGTGATCTTGGGGGAACTGAAAATGCGTTTGCGGCTCCCAGGGGCGGTAGTTAGCGCCAAGGCGTAGGTTCTCATCCAGACGGTAAGGCTCGACTACTTTGCCGGGGTTCATCTTCCAGTCTGGATCCCACGACGCCTTGAACTCGCGGAACGCCTGGATCAGCTCGGGGCCAAACATTTTCGGCAACAACTCTGCCCGTGATTGCCCATCACCATGCTCTCCGGAGAGCGAACCACCGTAACTGACGACCAGGTCGGCGGCCTCTTCCACAAACTTGCGGTAGTTGGCGATGCCTTCTCTGGACTGTAGATCGAAGTTGATGCGCATGTGCACGCATGCATGGCCGAAGTGGCCGTAGAGAGCACTGCGATAACCGTACCCGCTCATGAGCTTGCGCAGGTCGCGGAGGTAGTTGCCGAGCTTGTCCGGGGCAACGGCGGCGTCCTCCCAACCCTCCCAGCCAAGCGGCTCGCCAGGGACGTGAGAAGTGGCGCCCAAGGCCGACTCGCGGACTTCCCAAACCTGCTTGGCCTGCTCATTATCAGTAAATAAGCGCATCTGCGGCGGTCTGGGATTGCTTGCCAGGGTCTCCATCAGCCCCCGCGCTTGCGCTTCTGCTTCTTGCGCAGTGTTCGCGCCGAACTCGGCAAACAACCAGCCACCGCCTGGGGGCAGAAGGGCGAGTCCCTCAGCGCTGAGACCCTTACGCCTCGTGAATTCGACAAGCAGTTCGTCTATGCCTTCCAGGCCGATGGGTTTGTGGGCCATGATTTCCGGCACGCGATCGGCGCACTGATAGACATCCGGGTACGCGATTAGCAGGAGCACCCGCGCCGGCGGGCTTTCCACCAACCGGCAGGTGGCTTCGAGCACGGTGACGCACGTGCCTTCGGAACCCACCAGCGCACGAGCCACGTGAAAGCCGTTTTCGGGCAGGAGGTAATTCAGGTTGTATCCTGAAACCCGGCGAGGGATGTTGGGATAACGCTGGCGGACCAGGTCGGAGTACTTGTCCCGCAGCATTTTCAGCCCAGCATAGATTTCGCCGCGGCGGCCGCCTTCACGGATGATTTTTCCCAGTTCTGCGTCGCTGGTCTCGCCCGCCTTCATCCGCATGCCATCGTAGGTGAAGATTTCCAGTTCCTCGACGTTGTCGTCGGTCTTGCCGGCCATCACCGAGTGCACGCCGCACGAGTTGTTGCCGATCATGCCCCCCAGCGTGCATCGGTCGTGGGTGGCGGGATCGGGAGCAAACGTCAGGTGATGTTTCTCGGCTGCATTACGCAGATGATCGAGGATCACCCCGGGCTGCACGCGCGCCAGCCGCCGTTCGGGATCAATTTCGATGATCTCCGCCATGTATTTGGAAAAGTCGAGCACCACCGCGACGTTGCAGCATTGGCCGGCGAGTGAAGTTCCTCCGCCGCGACAAAGAATAGGCGCTCCATATTCCCGAGAGAGGGAGATGGCGGCGATCACATCATCTACATCGCGAGGAACAACCACCCCGATTGGGACCTGGCGATAGCTCGATCCGTCAACGGCATAGAGCGCGCGGCTGCCGTCGTCAAAACGCACTTCACCACGCACATGTCGGCGTAGAGCGTCAGCCAACGCCATCGCATCCACATTTGCCGACTTCGCGGCGCGCGCCTTGGCCGCAAAAGCATCCTCTTTCGCAGAAAGACTCGGTGGCAGTTTGGAGGACGGCATCTCAATTCCTCAGTTTTTTTACATCTTCAGGGAAAGATGCGTGCGACCGCAAAGACCGCAAAGACCGGCCAAACACAGCGACGTGTCATGGCCACAGCCGCGTGCCGTAGTCTGCCATGCTCAGAGCCAGCAGGATCAATAGCCAGAACATGGCGGTCACGATGACCATCTTCGTAAGTTTCTCGCTGGTGTACTTCACGTGCATGAAGAAGAGAACGACGATGGTAGCCTTGATGCTGGCGATCAAAAGCGCAATTACCGTGTTGAACCGGCCCAAGTCGACGGTCGCGATCCCGGCGGTCAAACCAGTCAGGAAGATCAGAACGATCCAGATCGCCCAATAGAGTTTGCTGGAGACGATGTGCTCAGACATGGCCGCTCACCTTTTGCGATCGATCAGATACAGTAACGGAAATAAGTAGATCCAGACGATATCCACAAAGTGCCAGTACAATCCGCTGATCTCAACCGGGGTGTGATACTCCGGCGTGTAACGGCCTTTCCACGCGAAGAACGTGATCACGCTGAAAATTCCGACCCCGATGATCATGTGCAGCGCGTGCATGCCGGTCATAGCGAAGTAGAGGGAAAAGAATATCTGAGCGTGCCGCGGATCAAGCTGATGCCCCTGCAACTCTGTCTGTTCGAAATGGAATGAATATCCAGGAATGTGGTGCTCCTCGAATTTCGCCGTCCATTCCACGGCCTTGATTCCCAGAAACCCCAAACCGAAAACGAGCGTCAGCAATAACAGAATGACCAGCAACTTGCGTTTGCCAAGTTGCGCGGCGCGGACGCCGAGCGCCACGGTCAAGCTGCTGCAGATGAGCACGGCTGTGTTGATTGTGCCCAGCCAGATGTCCAGCGTCCGACTGCCGGCGGCAAACTCGTAGTAGTACCAATAGCGGTAGATGAGATACGCGCAGAACATGCCGCCGAAAAACATGATCTCCGTGGCCAGAAACACCCACATGCCCAGGGACGCAGCATCGCGCTGCTGATCCATGTCCGCGAAGTGGTGCCGTAACGCCGGATTCTGGTGCTCGACGGCGACTGGGCTATCGCTCAACCGGAACCTCCTTGGGAGCAGGGATATTGGCGTAGTCGTACGCTTCCCAAGTGACTGCGGGGGTCTCCTCGAAATTGAAGGTGGGCGGCGGCGAAGCGGTCTTCCACTCCAGACCGGAAGCGCCCCAGGGATTCTCGTCGGCAACTTTGCCGTAGCGCATCGACCACAGGAAATAGACCATGGGCAGCAGGTAGCCCACGGCCAGAATCGTCGAGCCTGCCGTCGAGAGCACGTTTAGAACCTGGAATTCCGGCGGATACTGCCAGTACCGGCGCGGCATACCCAGGTAGCCCAGGATAAACTGCGGGAAAAATGTCAAGTTGAAGCCAATGAACACGATGAACGCCGCCAGCCGGCCCCATCCTTCGGGATACATGCGCCCAGAAATTTTCGGCCACCAGAAATGCATCCCCGCGAGATAACCCATGACCGCACCGCCCACCATGATGTAGTGAAAGTGGGCGATGACAAAATAAGTATCGGTCACGTGCACATCAATCCCCAACGCTGCTAGGAATAGCCCCGTGAGGCCTCCCATGGTGAACAGGCCGATGAAGCCGAAGGCATACAGCATGGGAGTTGAGAACGTGATCGAGCCTTTGTAGAGCGTCGCCGTCCAGTTGAAAACCTTGATGGCCGAAGGGACCGCAACCAGGTAGCTCAGGATGGAGAAGATCATCGCCGAATAGAGTGAGATCCCCGCCACGAACATATGGTGCGCCCAGACCAGAAATCCCAGGACCGCAATGCCAATGCTCGCCATGGCGACAAACTTGTAGCCGAAAACTCGTTTGCGTGCGAAGCACGGCACAATCTCTGTGACCACGCCCATCGAGGGCAGGATCATGATGTAGACGGCGGGATGGGAGTAAAACCAGAACAGATGCTGGAACAGCAATGGATCGCCGCCCCGCGTCGGGTCGAAAATCCCCAGATTGAAGGCGCGCTCGAACACTACTAGCAACAGCGTGATCGCCAGCACCGGTGTACCCAGCAACTGGATGATGCTGGTGGCATAGTGTGCCCAGATGAACAGTGGCAATCGCGACCACGTCATTCCCGGTGCTCGCATGCGGTGAATGGTCACCACAAAATTCAGCCCGGTCAAAATTGAGGAAAATCCGGCGATGAAGATGGAGACTCCCGCCTCAATCACCTTAGTGTTGCTGAAGGCCGTGCTGAAGGGCGTGTAAAAAGTCCAACCCGTGTCGACCCCGCCGGTGAGAATGCAGTGCAGCATGAGGATGCCGGCAATGATGTAGAGGTACCAACTCAGCAGATTGATGCGCGGGAACGCCAGATCCTTGGCGCCGATCATCAACGGCACCAGAAAATTTCCCAGCACGGCGGGAATGGACGGAATCAGAAAGAAGAACACCATCACTTGGCCGTGCATGGTGAAGAGCTTGTTGTAGGTGTCGGCCTGTACCAGGTCACCCGCCGGAGTCAACAGTTCCAGGCGGATCAGGAGGGCGAAGAAGCCTCCGATGAAGAAGAAGAACGTGATCGAAATCAGATACAGCAGCGCGATCCGCTTGTGATCCGTGGTGAGCAGCCATGACCGGATGCCGTAGTCCTGGTTCAAATAGTGCTCGTGTTCAGCCGGAATTGCTGCGGTGGCCATGGCTATTGCACCTTCGGTTCCTGCGGCTTCGTGCCGGGCGGCAAAGCAGTAGCAACGCCCGCCGTGCGCGACAGGGGCTGGCTCAGCGACTTGATATACGCGACCAACGCATTCAACTGCTCTTCACTTATGAGTCCCTGGAAAACCGGCATTATGGGTTTGAATCCTCGCACCACCTTCGCGCCCGGGCTCAGGATGGACTCGCGAATGTAGTTTTCATCCCCAATTACGGTCCGTCCGTCTTCCAGCAACACAGGCTTGCCGAATACGCCGATCAGGTTTGGCCCGCGGTCCTGGACATCGGATCGGTGGCAGGTCGAGCAGCCGAGCTGTTGGAAAAGGCTCTGTCCGGTTGAGGCCAGCGATCCCGCCGCTCCCCCGCCGCTGAGCCAGGCTTCGTACTGCGCCGGCTCCAACACGACCACTTGTCCGATCATGCCGGAGTGTTGCGTGCCGCAATATTCCGCGCAGAACAGGTGATATGTGCCGGACTTGGTGGCATGGAACCAAAAGGTCGTGTAGCGGCCAGGCAGCACGTCTTGCTTGATGCGAAATGCGGGTACGTAAAAGCTGTGGATCACATCCTGCGAGGTCATGATCATCTTCACATCGCGGCCCACGGGCACGTGCAGTTCATTGATTTCGCGGTGTCCTTCTTCATGCTGGAGCTTCCACATCCATTGTTTGGCTACGACGTACACCTCGGTCGCTCCCCGCGGAGGAGTGCGTTCCTGGAAGTAAATGACCGCGCCCCAAATGAAGATGACCATGAAGATCGCTAGCGGGACCACCGACCAAGTCAACTCCAACGCATTAGAGCCTTCGATCTGCTCGGCTTCGACTCCCGGGCGGCGCCGGTACCTCGCCGCAAACACCAGGATCATGGTGAAAATTGCCGCGCTCATGAACGCCGACAGCGCCACCAGAAAGATGTAAAGCGCGTCAACGTTGCCGGCGCCGGTCGACGCTCGCGCGGGCCAAAGTGGAAGATTCTCAAACATAAGCTATGTGACCCGGTCTGCCGCCGGGCGATTCGGCGCTGATCCGCGACGGAACAAAAACGCCATGAACACGGCCAGCACGACTAAAGTCACGACTGCCGAGAGCCGCATGATCCTCATCACAATTGCACCGTACTTGCCGGTCGCAGGATCGTAGTGGTAGCAGTACAACAACACCTGATCCACCAGGTTGCCGATTTTGTTCTGGGAAGCTTGGATCAGTCCCAGACGAAGGTCCTTGGGCGCGTACTCTACTCCGTAGTAGTACTGCGCAATCTTGCCCTCCGACGTCAGCACCATGACTGCCGTGGCATGCGCGAACTGGCCGGTCTTGGCGTCGTACTGATACTGAAAACCGACAGCCCTGGTCAGCGCGTCGATTGATTCCTGCGGCCCGGTCAGGAAATGCCATCCCTGCGCGGCGCCTGAGCGTCCGTAACGCTTCAGGTATTCCGCCTTCTTCGCCGCAGCCATCCCCGGCGTTTCGCGCGGATCAAAGCTCACCGTGATGACCTCAAACTCCTTTCCCACATCGAACCTCAGCACACGGAGCGCGCTTTCGAGACCGCTAAGAACTTCTCCGCATAGCATCGGACACTGGTAATAGACCAAATTCAGGATCATCGGCTTCTGGCCGAAGTAATCGCCCAAACGAACTGCTTTGCCGGTTTCGTCGCGAAAAATGAGATCGGGCGGAATCTGTTCGTCCAGATGCTGCTCGATCCCGACATTCTTCAACCCCGGCGGCCGTACGTTTGCGGGCGGGGACATGATGCCCTGGGTCATGCCCTGTCCCCAGGCCGAAATTGATAGGGCGAGCGTCGCGGCCAACATGATCCAATTCGAGTTCTTACAATTGCTCGTGCTGCGCACTGCTTTAGTCCTTTCGAGCACGCTGGCGATGCAGCTTCGCCGACTACGGAAAGAATAACTATCCGAATAAGGGCATGCCGTAAGTCCGCCACTATCAGGACGGGCTTCAGCCGCTGTGCTGTCGACGCCGACTCCAATACTCAGCCACTAAAGCCGCTACCTATTTCGGCGGTCTCGGCACGGGTAAACCATGCCCTGATGTATCCCTATTGCTTGGCAGTCGCCGCTTTGTCGGCGTGTTTTTCTTTGTCCACCGTTGCAGCAGGATTTTTTTCGTTCTGCGGCCGAGTTGGCAGTCCCCGCTGCTCGACTAGTTGCATGGCCCGCTCGATCGGAATACGGACCACACCTGCCTTCTCGTCCACCCAGCCGTAGCTGTTCAGAGTCTTCTCTTCCTGCACACGAAAATCGTTAATCTCAAGCCGCTCGTTCCTCTCAAGGCGTGGCTGAGGAAACTTCGTGATGTCTTCAGGCGCGACCGTGCGCGTGTCGGCTTCCGTCGTCTTAACCAGCGGGCTCTGGGGAGGCTGATGCGCTTTCTGATACCCGTCCAGGTAGGCGTACATCCCCCACAGAATGAAATAGACCAGCACGCAGACAACAGCCAGCCCGATCAGAAAACCGAACACGCTCTTGGCGCTCAAATCCTCCCGTTCGAACTCGCCGCGGGGGCTGGTCCCGTGTTTAATCGTTTCTTCACTCATGCGCCGGTTCCCACACCTCCTTGGCGAATACGTCGTAGGCGGGCAGAAGTGGCATCGAATCCAGGTTGCGAAAGAAGTAAGCCAGCCACAGGCCGCCCATAGCTACAGGGACCACCACGTCCGCCCAGGTCCCGCCCAATCTTCCGGAAAAGTTCGGTTCGATCATCCAGAACAGGTCGAGGTAGCGCATCAGCATCAGCCAAACCGCCAGCCAGACCAACTTTGTCACGTCACGCTTGAACGGCCGCGAAAGCAAGAAGACGAAGGGCACGGCGAAGTGAAACAGCACCAGGAATAGCCCGATATACCCCCAGCCGCCGTTCAACCGCTTCATATACCAGGTGATTTCCTCGGGCAAGTTTCCCGCCCAGATAATGAGCCACTGCGAAAACGCGAAGTAGGCCCACACCATCACGAAGGTGAGCATCCACTTCCCATGGTCGTGTACGTAATCCGGTTTCAATAGCTCCGACATCGGTTTGTATTTGACAAGAATTCGCTCCACAACGACGGCGAAGCACATCGCGGACAATATCTCCCCGATCAGCACCAACAGACCGTAGATAGTGGAAATCCAGCTCGGATCGATTGACATTACCCAGTCAATGGCTGCAAACGAGATGGTGAAGCCGTAGAGGATCAGTCCAGGTCCGCTCAGGATCTGGAAACGCACGCTGTTGTCGCGCACAGGGGGATGATCCTGCTGCGCCGACCATTTGGTCAGAAAGAACGACAATAGATTCCAGATGCCGAAGTAAATCACCGCCCGACTGATGAACCACTGCGCCGTTAGATATGTCTTGGTAATCTGCTGCAAGTGCTCCCGAAGATGTTTGTCCGCGACGGAATCCAAGGGCCGCGCCCAGACATACAGCTTAGGGAGTCCGAATAAGATCGGAACAAACAGCAGCGCCATCAGCGGTACACACCGCATGGCCGCGCCTAGGATACGGCGGATGACCATGCCCCAGCCGCCCCCGGTCAAATGCCGGATCATCAGAATCGCCATGGAGCCCAGAGTCACGCCCAGCCAGGCCATAAAGCCGAGCAAGTAGCCGCGGAAAAATTCGTCTGGCCGGGTAAAGGCGCCGGCCACCGAGATCGCAGCGAAAATCAGGCCCACGACGAGTGAACGTCGTTGGATGGTCTTGACCACTGGCGGCGCCATCAGGTCCAGGTTATCCATCCGCGCCGTGCTCATTTCGGCCCCTCTTCTTTTTCGTGTGCGTTCGGCGTGATTCGGGGCAACGTTGCACCCGAACCTGGCTCACCGCGGAACTCGGGAGGCTCCGAGGGAAAGTTCTGTCCCGCGGGAACATCCGCCACCGTGGCGCGTTGGCTCAACTGCAAGGCTCGTACGTACGCCACAATGCACCACCGGTCGCGCGGCGGGATCTGGGCAGAATAGTCCGGCATGATCCCGAATCCGTTGGTCATCACGTCGAAGAAATAACCCAGCGGTGCTTTGCGCAG
>WNFH01004363.1_pt1 | contig 10195 bp, 8 predicted proteins | sample 5400411 | NCBI WGS metagenome assembly WNFH01 (sample SAMN13153347, study PRJNA577476) | soil metagenome | isolation source: 200 cm saprolite under Douglas fir tree site 2 hole 3 | place: USA:California | collected 2015-04-18
TTATCGCGTGTTCTTCGATGAATTTCACGTACACGCTGGCGTTCTCCACGGGAACGCTTTTCTCTCCGCCGGTCACTTCAATGGTAATTCGCGTCTGTACTTCGCTCGCGGGAGGCGGAGTCTGCGGCTTGGACGCCGGCGCCGGCGAATTCTGGGCGGCCACTCCTGGGGCAAACGCCGAACACGCCGCAAAGCAGACGCACGCAAAAGACTTTGTCGAGGATCTCATAAATCGCTGAACTCCATGGTCTACGGAACGGCAGGCCGGGTCAAGTCTCGCTACGTTGAGTTTGGATGCGACTTACACTCGAGGTGCTGCCCGCCGCTGCTCTGCCGTGGAAACCCGGGGAAACGGCCATTTGACTGATGAATATGGCTCCTGTAAGTTCTCAAGAATCTGCTCGGCAGGCAAGATGGGGACGCTTCATGAGGGAAATTCGCCCCGAACGGTCAGCGCCGGACGTCAAACTGATTGCTTCACGATCCGAAATGGAATCGCAAGGAGAGCACAATGGGTTTTGCCACCAACGCCATTCATGTCGGGCAAGAGCCCGATCCCGCCACTGGGGCCATCGTCGCGCCGATCTATCAAACGTCAACTTACGTCAACGAAGAGCTGGGCAAGAATAAAGGCTACGACTACGCGCGAACGAATCACCCGAACCGCAAAGCCCTGGAGCGCACGGTTGCTAAACTGGAGGGCGGCCACAGCGCTTATGTTTTTTCATCGGGGATGGCGGGAATCGACGCGGTCTTCCGGCTGCTGCGCCCAGGCGATCATGTGGTTTTGTCCGAAGCGGTTTACGGAGGCGTTTTCCGCCTTTCCACGCAACTCCTCGTCCACTTTGGCCTGGAATTCAGCTTTGTGGACACCGCCATGCCTGATTTCGTCCGGAACGCCTTGCGTCCCAATACGAAAATGCTCTACCTCGAGACGCCCGCCAACCCCACGATGAGCGTCACCGATATTGCGGCGATTTCCAAGCTGGCCAACGAGCGCAACCTCTCCGTGGTGGTTGACAACACATTCCTGAGTCCCTATTTACAGCGCCCCATCGAGCTGGGCGCGCACATCGTGGTCCATTCCATGACGAAGTATCTGAACGGCCACAGCGATTCCACGGGTGGCGCAGTGGTGCTTACGCGGCCCGAAGATGCGGAAAAAATTTATTTTATCCAGCGCTCCGCGGGCACGGGCCTGTCTCCCATGGATTGCTTCCTCGTTTCGCGCGGCATCAAGACACTGGCGGTCCGCATGCTCCAGCACAACGCCAACGGCATTACCGTAGCGCGCCATCTCGATGCTCATCCCAAAATCAAGAAAGTCTTCTACCCCGGACTGCCGTCTCATCCGCAGCACGAGGTGGCTCGCCGCCAGCAGAAAGGTCCGGGCGCGATGCTTTCCTTCGACGTAGGTTCGCTGGATGCCGCCCGGCGTTTCCTGAATCACGTCAAGCTCTGTTCGCTGGCAGAAAGTCTCGGCGGCGTCGAAACTTTGATTTCGCTCCCAGCGATGATGACCCATGCTTCCATGCCCAAGGAAGTTCAGGATCGCGTCGGCATCACCGAAGGACTCGTGCGACTGTCTGTCGGCATCGAAGACGTTGAAGACATCATCGCCGATCTGGACCAGGCGCTACTTTACGTTTAGCCACAGTTGATTCAGTTTGGGTTGACACCCTCATGACTTCGCCGAATATCGCTCCTCCCCTCTTTGGGCAGGTCATTGGTTCAATCGGCGATGCCTTTGTGATCGCCGAGTGGCGTGACCCAGGCGGTCCAACCGGCCCGCCGCGGCTCATTGCCCCGCCGCATCTTCATCGCAGCGACGATGAAGCGTGGTACGTGCTCGAAGGTACCCTGCGCGTTCAGGTTGGCAAAGAGGAAGTCGAGGCCCGCGCGGGATCGGCGGTGTTCGTGCCGCGCGGAACACCTCATACCTACTGGAATCCCGGCCCGGAGCCCGTCCGCTATTTGCTTGTGATGACCGCTAACATTTATCGTTTGATTCAGGAAATCCACGGGATGAAAGAGCGCACGCCCGGCGCATTGCGCGAAGTATTCGCAAAATACGATTCTGAACTGCTGGACGCGTAATTAGAATCGGGCTCGTCGCGTTTTAGTTTTTTCTCATGATCGCGACTCCTCTCCCCTTGCTTATTGACAGGAGCAGCGCTAGACTCCCCTCAGTAACTGATAGGAGTGCCCTGTGAGCAAACCCACCGATTTGGTCCAAGGCACCTTGGATCTGCTCATCCTGAAGAGCATCGCTCTGGAGCCCATGCACGGCTGGGCCATCGCGCAGCGCATCCGCCAGGTTTCGAAAGAGGTGCTGCAGGTCAACCAGGGCGCGCTCTACCCTGCGCTGCACCGGCTGGAACAGCAGGGTTGGATTGAAGCCGAGTGGGGCGAATCTGAAAACAACCGGCGCGCGAAATATTATTCCCTGACGAAGTCCGGGAAGAAATATCTGCAGAGCGAACAAGCAAACTGGGAGCGGCTATCTGCAGCGATCGGGTTGGTCTTGAAGAGAGCGTGACTTTCGGAGGTTGGTTATGCGCTGGTTGCGAAGCACTTCGAATCGACTCCGCAGCTTATTCCGCAAGGATGCGGTTGAACGGGAACTCGATCAGGAATTGCGTTTCCATTTGGAGCATCAGATCGGGGAAAACATTTCGGCGGGAATGACGCCCGAAGAAGCGCGGTGCGCCGCGTTGCGGGCATTCGGCGGAGTCGAGCAGTTCAAAGAGGAGTGCCGCGATGAACGGCGTGTGAACATCGTTGAGACGCTACTGCAGGATGCTCGCTATGCCCTGCGCATGCTCACCAAGAATACGGGATTTGCTTTCTTTACCGTAGCTGTCCTCGCCACAGGAATTGCTGCAAACACGGCGATTTTTAGCATCGCCGATGCAGTGCTGCTGCGCCCGCTCCCCTACCGCGATGCGAATCGTCTCGTGATGATCTGGGAAGACGCCACGTCCTATGGATTCCCGCGTGACACTCCGGCGCCGGGGAATTTCGCCGATTGGAAATCGCGAAACCAGGTGTTCGAGGACGTAGCGGCGGCATCTTTTGGCGCTTCTCTTAACCTCACCGGTGATGGCCGCCCCGAGGAGATCGTGGGCCGAAAAGTGACCACGAATGTCTTCTGCGTGCTTGGCGCGTCTCCCGCTCTCGGCCGTGACTTTCGCGCAGAAGACGACATTCCCGGAGCCCCCGGTGTTGCGATTCTCAGTCATGGTCTTTGGCTGCGTAGATTCGGGAGCGACCCGGGGATCATTGGCAGAGAAGTTTGGCTGAACAACGGCAAGTACAACGTGGTCGGCGTGATGCCGCGAGGATTTCAGTTCCCTAACCGCGAAGCACAGCTGTGGATCCCAGTACAGTTCACGAAAGAGAACCTGGCCAACCATGGCAGTCATTTTCTCGAGGTAGTCGCGCGCTTGAAGCCGGGCGTTCCACTCGCAACGGCAAACGTGAATCTCGCGGCCATCGCGCAGAAACTCGCGGAAGAACATCCAGATTCGAACGCGAAAGTTGGGGCTTTTGCGGTGCCACTGCGAGAGGAGTTCGCCGGGGACCTTCGCCCCGCAATTCTGGTTTTGCTGGGCGCGGTTTGTTTCGTGCTCCTGATTGCGTGCGCCAACGTCGCGAATCTGTTGCTCGCTAGGGCCACGGGCCGACGACGCGAACTGGCTATGCGGCTCGCGCTCGGCGCAAGCCGCGGCCGCATCGTGGCGCAGTTGTTGACCGAGACCATGCTGTTGGCCCTGCTCGCTGGGGCAGCAGGCCTGCTGCTGTCTCTGGAGGGCACGCAGTTTTTGTCCCGTTTGATCCCCCAAGGTATCGCACCGTTGAGTGGGACAGGAGTGGATCAACGCGTGCTGCTCTTCACGTTTGCAGTTTCGGTAACTACAGGGGTTCTGTTCGGCATTATTCCCGCGCTGCGGATTTCGCAGCTCGATCTTGTCGGATCATTGAAGCAGGGAGGCGGGCAAAGCAGCGCTGCATCGGGAGTCCGGCGGCTGCGCGACACACTTGTGGTGTCCGAAGTGGCGCTGGCCATCGTCCTCATGACAGGCGCGACACTGATGATCCGCAGCTTCGAGAAACTAGTGCACTTGGATCCCGGTTTCCGGCCCGATCATGTCCTGGTGATGCGGACGTCACTGCCGCGTCCGAAGTACAACGATTTCGCGCGGCGCACCTCTTTTTATACGCAAGTCCTGTCACGGGTGGGCAACCTTCCCGGCGTCGTCGCTGCCGGGTACACGACCTGGGTTCCGCTGACGAATCCGGGCGGAGCGACAGGAATCACGATTGAGGGACGTCCTCAGCCCGGGCCGGGACACTCGCTTGTTCCCAACGCGCGCATCGTCAGCTCGGAATACATGCCCGCTGTCGGGATGAAACTCATCGAGGGCCGGATGTTCGACGGACGAGACGGCACAGCATCTCCGACGGTTGCCCTCATCAATCAAACGATGGCGCGGAGTTTCTGGCCTGGTGAGAACCCCGTCGGCAAACGATTCAAATTGGGCGCTTACCAAGCGACCTCTCCATGGATTACCATCGCCGGAATTGTTGGCGATGTTCATCAGGCGGGGCTCGACCTGCCGGCCAGGCCGGAGATGTACCTGCCTTATCAGCAACAGGATTTTTTTTCTCCGGATTGGTTAACAGTAAGAACAGCGGGTGATCCAATGCCTCTGGCCGAGATCATCCGGCAGGAAATTTGGGCGGTTGATAAGGAGCAGCCTGTTGTCGGTGTGATGCCGCTCGAGGATTTGGTGGATGAAAACCTGGCGCCGCGAAAAATCCAGGCTTCGCTCCTTGGCGCCTTTGCGGGGCTCGCCTTGGTCCTGGCAACACTGGGGATTTACGCCGTGCTCTCGTTCGCGGTAACACAGCGCACGCAAGAGATTGGTGTTCGCATTGCCCTGGGTGCCCATCGACGCGACGTGTTGCGGATGGTGCTATCGCATGGGTTAAAGCTTTTCCTCATGGGAGCTGTGCTTGGCTTGGGGGCTGCTTTAGCGCTCTCGCGAACTCTGGGGCATCTGCTCTATGGCGTCAACGCCAGCGACCCGCTCTCCTTCGCAGCGGTAATTGTTCTCCTTGGGGGAGTCACCCTGCTGGCATGCTACATACCCGCGCGGCGCGCCACGCGCGTGGATCCGCTTGTTGCTCTGCGCTACGAATAGCGGGCGCTACTTGCGTTTTTTGCGCGGCTTCCTGACGCTATCGCCCAACCACGAAAGATATTCCGCCGAGCCTTCGCTAATCGGCAGCGCAATGAACTCCGGCACATCATAACTGTGAAGACGTTTCACTTCCCTTTCCAATTTAACGAGACGCTTCGCGGTCGTCTTCATCACCAGCAGATACTCTCGCGCTTTCTCCAGCTTGCCCTTCCAGGTGTAAAACGACTCGGCCGGGCTCAAAACAATATTCACGCACGCTGCAAGCCTTTTCGAAACCACGCGACGCGCAATTCGCTGGCTCTCCGTCAGCGTTCCACACATCACCAACACCACTCTGTTTTGCCCACCCCTCTTTACCATTCGTCCTCCAGCAACGCCGCGCGCTCACGCCGGAACGAGAAGTCCCCGAAGCTGCAGTTTTCGTGCCGCTATTTTCCACTTCGAGCGGCAACTTTCGACTTTCGACTCTCCCCGGTCTAGAATACCGCCTCATGACGACCTCTCCCATTAAGTTTGGCACCTCGGGATGGCGCGGCCTTATCGCCGACGATTTCACCTTTGCCAATGTGCGCCTGGCGGTCACGGCCATTGCGGAGCACGCAAAAACCAAGGCGAAAGAGCCCACGATTCTGGTGGGCTACGACACGCGCTTCTACTCCGAAGAATTTTCCGAGCTCGCCGTGGACATCCTGCAACACCACGGCATTCGAACGCTGCTGTGCGAAACTTTCACGCCTACACCCGCCGTCGCCTTCGAAATCATGCACCGCAAACTCGACGGTGCTATCAACTTCACCGCCAGCCACAATCCCGCGCAATATCACGGCTTGAAATTTTCCTCTGCCGACGCTGGCCCCGCTCTGCCGGAAGTCACCAAAGATATCGAGGCTCGATCCGCGCACCTCGCTTCGAAAGGCGGCGTTCCGCCACTTCCCCACGGCGCTTCGAACTCCGCCCGCGGCGATAAAGTCAATTTGCGCGAAAATTATTTGAAGCGTCTCGAAGAGCTCGTTCATTTCGATACCTTGCGCAAAGCCCAGCCTTCTCTGGTTGTCGATGCGCTCCACGGCTGCGGAGCCGGCTATCTGGATCGCATACTCGCCGACCATGGCGTTAGCGTACAAGCCATGCGCATCGAACGCGATTGTCTGTTCGACGGCACCGGTCCCGACGTCTCCCAAGAAAATCTGGCGCCGCTGCGGAAGGCCGTAGTCGATTCGAAAGCCACCGCGGGCTTGGCCACCGATGGCGACGCGGACCGCTTCGGCATTGTCGATCGCGACGGCACCTGGATCCAGCCCAACCTGATTCTCGCGCTCGTCTACGACTATCTGGTCGAATCCCGCAATTGGAAAATGCCCGCCGCCCGCAGCGTCGCGACGACGCAAATGATCGACGCGGTCGCTAAGTCGCACGGCCAAACCGTTTATCAAACGCCTGTGGGCTTTAAATACATCGGCCAGCTCATCCGCGAAGACAAAATTGCGATGGGCGGTGAAGAAAGCGCTGGACTCACCATTCGCGGTCACATTCCAGAAAAAGACGGCATTCTCGCCTGCCTTCTGGTGGCGGAAATGATTGCCGCGCGCGGAGCTTCGATCGGCGAACAAGTTCGCGCCATGTATAAAAAACTCGGCCGTGAATTCTGGCCCGTCCGTGAAAATCTCCATCTTTCCGACGAACAAAAGGCAAATGCCGTCAAACGGGTGGCCGTGGACGCTTCGACACTCGCCGGCCGGAAAGTCGTATCTATCGACCGCACCGATGGCGCAAAATTTGTATTCGAAGATGGTTCGTGGATGCTGCTGCGTCTTTCCGGCACCGAGCCGCTGCTTCGCCTGTACGTCGAAGCCGAAAGTGCCGCCGCTTCCGCGAAGTTGACGCGCGAAGCATCACAATGGGTACTCCAAAATTGAAGAAGAAGGCCGCCGACGAAAAGATTCAGCCGTTTCTCCGCCATTACGGGCCGGCGCTCCTCGGCCTGCTCGTGCTGGTCCTCGTGGTGCACGATATTTTCGGCACGCACGGTTTTCTGGCCATGCGCCGCACGCAGCAGGAAATCAAAAAAGTGAACGCCGATCTGGACCAGTTGAACAGGGAAAACTTGCAGCTCGAGCAGGAAGTGCGCGAGCTCAAGACCGACCCGCACAAAATCGAAAAGATTGCACGTGACGAGCTTGGCCTCGCCCGGCCCGGCGAAGTCATTATCAAAATTCCAAAGTCGCAACAGCTGCCGCCGGATTCTACTGTGAAGCCCTGACCCGCCACTTTTTCCAATTGGTCCGCAACAAGGACAGCACCAGCATCGCCAGGAAAATCGTAATCAGCCCCGCCGTGGCCTTCAGCGCGCTGCACTGCCCTTTCGGCAGGATCGAAAATCTTCCGTAAACAAATTCGATATGCACCCAATACACCAGCAGCGAAGTATTTCCAAGCTGGATGATCGGGCTGAAACCCTTCTGCGCGAGCCCCCACCGGCACCACGCGTAAACCAGAAAAAGAATCATCAGCAAAATGCTGCAGCGCATCAGCAGAAAATTCGGATTGCTGTGCCAGTAGTCGTAAACGGCGTACAGCCGTGCGCGCGACGAATCGAACAAAACCGACAAGTAGCAAGCGGCGATTCCTGCGCCGCCCAGCGCCGTGAACGTCAGCCCTTCCCTGCGCTTGGCAAAATCCGAAAACAGGAAAAAACCAACCGCGAGTCCCGCAAACGCGAATGCCGACCAGGGAAACAAGGGAAAGAGCCACGGCTGCGGCTCCTTGAAGATGTGCACGCCGTTGATGTACGACTCGATGGGCCAAGGCAGGAACTTCAGCCGATGCGTCGTCCAAAGCGGCGGCGTGACCATGGCCACAATCACTGCCGCAGAAATTCCCGCCACCAATGTACGAATTCCCGCCGCAGCGACGGTGCCATCTCCCGTGGCCCAGCAAAGCACACCCATGAGCATCATGGAGAGCCCGAGGATGTTTAGAACGTCGACGCGCAGCAAATCCGTCCACGGCGACCAGGGATAACCGAGCGCAAATTCCTGCATTCGAAACAGCAATCCCATCCCAAAAATTTCCGCGCCGCGCAGAATCGTTTGTTTCGCGATGGCGCTGCGCTCGATTCCCTTCTCGCGCAATTTTTCGGTCAGCAGCGCAAACGACACGCCCGCCAAAAAAATAAACAGCGGCGCAGGCAGTGTCCCCCCGAGCCGCGACCAGGCAATCAGTGACGACGATTTCTTGGCTTCCGCGCTCATCCACGAGTCGTACGCATGCGTCTGAAACATCAGTACGCATGCGAGGCCTCTCATCCAGTCGATGTAGGCAAGTCGTTTCATTCTTGCTGTGATGTCTCGTGATTGCGAATCATAGACGGTGAGAAGATTTTCGCAAAGTAGAAAGGTGAGATTGGAGCCTCACGAATGTTGACAGACAATTTCAAACACCATGCCTTCTCCGTTGACGCTCGAGCCCGTGGTCGCGTCCAGCGACCATGCGGCCGCGGTTTTTCGAGGGCAGAGTCGGGCAACAAGGAAATACTAAGGCGCGATTGAAACGTCTACTATCTTCAGTAGCCGGGAACATGAACCAGGTTTCGGACGTATCTTTGCCGATTGGAGGTATCCAATGGAAACCATGTGGCAAGACTTCCAGTTCGCTGTCCGCATGATGCGCAAGAATCTGGGTTTTACTACTGCGGCCGTGCTCTGCCTGATGCTCGGAATCGGAGCCACCACCCGGATATTTACGGTGGTCAACGCCGTGCTCCTTCAGCCGCTGCCGTACTCGCATCCCGAGCAGCTTATCCGCGTCTACACGGAATTTCCGACGTTTCCGAACGGCGGTCTGCACCGCTTCTGGACTTCCGGACCCGAATTCCTGGATCTGCGCCGCGATACGCACTCCTGGGCATCGCTGGACGCTTGGATCACCGGAGGTGCAAATCTCGCCGGCAAGACGCAACCGGTCCGCGTCACGGCGGCATACTTGAGTGGCGGATTACTGGAAACACTTGCTGTGGCCCCGGTTGCCGGGCGGCTGATATCGCAATCGGACGATGTGCCCGGAGCGCAGGTGGTCGCCGACATTTCCTATGGCACCTGGCAAAGCGTTTTTGCAGGTGATTCCAACGTTGTCGGTCGTGAGACGTACCTGGATGGACTGAAATGCACCATTATCGGCGTCATGCCTAAGGGCTTTCAGTTTCCACCAGGCGAGCAAGACCCCGCTCAGATCTGGACCGCTTTACGATTGGATCCCGCGAATCCGGGTAACCGCGGTGGCCACAATTATTACTTGTTGGGCCGCATGAAGCCGGGTGTTACCGCGGGGCAAGCTCAGGGAGAGCTGGCTTCGCTCGTCCAGAGTTATGGCGAGAAACGAGTGCCGAAGATACATAGCTTCCACCCAAAAACTCACACCATCGTTAGCTTTCCCCTGCAAGCAGAAGTCGTTTCAAACGTTCGGCCCGCACTCTTGATGCTGCTCGGCGCCGTGGCTTTCGTTCTGTTAATCGCAAGCGTGAATGTTGCGAACTTGCTGTTGGCGCGCGCCGAAGCCCGCCGGCGGGAAATTGCGATTCGCGGAGCGCTCGGCGCTAGTCTGGTGCGGCTCGCGCGCCAATTCGTTACCGAAGGAATTCTGCTGGCGTTCTGCGGGGCCTTTCTGGGAGTGGCGCTTTCCTTCGGAGGCGTGCGCCTGGTTCAGCTCACCAATGCAGGCGGAATTCCCCGCGCGAATGAAATTTCGATGGACTGGCGCGTGCTGCTCTTCACCCTGGCGACGAGCTTGCTTACCGGAGTGCTCTTTGGACTAGCGCCACTCGCCCCGCTGCTAGTCAGGGGGATCTCCGAATCGCTCAAAGACACCGCGGGCAGCGCGACAGCCGCAGCCGGAGCCCAGATTTTCCGCCGCATCCTGGTAGCCGGCGAGCTGGCGATGGCTCTCGTCCTGCTGATTGGCTGCGGCCTGATGCTGCGAGCTTTCTGGAAACT
>WNFH01004365.1_pt1 | contig 10193 bp, 13 predicted proteins | sample 5400411 | NCBI WGS metagenome assembly WNFH01 (sample SAMN13153347, study PRJNA577476) | soil metagenome | isolation source: 200 cm saprolite under Douglas fir tree site 2 hole 3 | place: USA:California | collected 2015-04-18
CCGGAGGCTTGTTGGTGTAGGCACCATCGACCTCGACGAACGCCTTCTTGAAGGGATAGCTGCCGGTGATGATGTGGAAGAGCCCGGCCGGGAACTTCGACGGGTTCGTCGCGGCGTCGAACGCGCCGTGATCGGCGATCGTCTTCACACGCAGGGCCTGCACCGTGCCGTCCTTCTTCGCCGCGACCTCCGCCGTGATGTGGTAGTCGCGCGCGAACGAGTCGGCCTGGATGTTCTCGGAGCGGTCCTCGACCCATTTCACCGGGAGGCCGGTGAGGACCGACGCGCCGATCGCCAGGACGTAGCCCGGATACACCGGCACCTTTCCGCCGAAGCCGCCGCCGATGTCCGGCGAGATGACGCGGATCTTGTGCTCCGCGAGGCCGAGGTGGCCCGCGACGAGCGCGATGACCGTGCGGATGGCGTGCGGCGCCTGCGTCGTCATCCACACCGTGAGCTGGCCCTCGACCTTGTCGAAGGACGCGACGATGCCGCATGTCTCGATCGAGGAGACGTGGATGCGCGGGATGTAGATGTCCTCCTTGACCGTGACCTCGGCCTTGCGGAAGGCCTCATCGGTGCCGGCCTTGTCGCCGGTCTCCCAGTGCCAAATTCGATTGGTCTTCTCCTTGCGGTCCGGCCGCAGCACGAACGCGTCGGGCAGGAGCGCCTTCTTCGGGTCGACGATGACCGGGAGCGGCTCGTACTCGACCTCGATGGCCGCGGCGCCGTCCGCGGCGATGTAGCGCTCCGTCGCGACGACGGCCGCGACCTCCTGCGACTGGTACATCACCGTGTCCGTCGGCAGGACCATCTGCTGGTCGCCCATGAGCGTTGGCATCCACGCGAGCTTGAGCGGCACGAGGTCGTTGCCGGTGATGACCGCGAGCACGCCGGGGATGGCGAGCGCCTTGCTCGTGTCGATCTTCAGGATCTTCGCGTGGGCGTACGGGCTGCGCGCGATGTCCAGGTAGACCATGCCCGGGAGCTTCACGTCATCGACGTACTTGCCCCGGCCGCGGATGAACCGCGCGTCCTCCTTGCGCTTGACCGATTGGCCGATGCCGCCGATCTCGATGGCCATCTATCCCCTCCCTGCCGCGACCGGCTCGGCGGTCGCGGGGGCCGCCGTCTTCGCTGTCTTCGCGGCGAGCATCGCCGCGCTGGCGTGCTGGACCGCTTTCACGATGTTCACGTAGCCGGTGCACCGGCAGAGGTTGCCAGAGATCGCCTGCCGGATCTCCAGCTCGGTCGGCGCGGCGTTGCGCTCGAGGAGCGCGACCGTGGTCATCATCATCCCGGGCGTGCAGAAGCCGCACTGGAGCCCGTGCTCCTGGTGGAAGCCGTCCTGGATCGCGTGCAGCTTGCTGTCCTGCTCGAGGCCCTCGACGGTCCGCAGGCTGCGGCCGTCCGCCTGCACGGCGAACACGGTGCAGGACTTCACCGGGCGACCATCGAGGATGATCGTGCACGCGCCGCAGCTGGTGGTGTCGCAGCCGATGTGCGTGCCGGTCATTGAGAGCTGCTCGCGCAGGAAGTGGACGAGGAGCATCCGCGCCTCGACCTGCGCTTCCTTCTTCTCGCCGTTCACCGTGAGCGTGATGGGATACATCTTCTCCGCCATGTCAGCTGCCTCCCTTGGCGCGCGCGACCGCGCTACGGATCGCACGAGATGTGAGCACGCGGACGACGTCGCGCTTGTACTCGGCCGGACCGCGCAGATCGCCGGTCGGCTGCGATTCAGCGGACGCGGCGGCCGCGGCCGCGGCGATGGCCTTGTCGTCGGGCGCGTTCCCCACGAGCGCAGCCTCCGCCTTCTTCGCCCGGATCGCGGTGCTGCCGACGTTGGTGAGCCCGATGCCCGCGCTCTTCACGTTGCCCCGGTCGTCGAGTACGAGATACGCGGCCACGCCGGCGATGGCGAAATCGCCGACCTTGCGCTCGAGCTTCAGGTACGCGCCGCCGGTCTTTGGACCGCGCCTCGGGATGCGGATCTCGGTGAGGATCTCGTCGGGCCGGAGCGACGTCTGGAAGGTGTCGACGAAGAGCTCGTCGATCGGGATCACCCGCTCGCCCTTGGCCGACCTCGCGACCACGCTGGCGCGCAGGGCGAGCATGGTCGCGGGATGGTCGTTCGCGGGATCGGCATGCGCGAGGTTGCCGCCCACGGTGGCCAGGTTCCGCACCAGCGGGTCGGCGATGACCGCGGCGGTCTCAGCGAGGATCGGGTAGCGCGTCCGGATGACGGCGTCCGTCTCGAGCTCGTACTCGCGCGTGAGCGCACCGATGCGGAGGTCGCCGTTCTCGATTATGTATGCGAGCCCCGGGACGCGGTTCAGGTCGATGAGCGCGGCCGGTGACGCGAGCCGGAACCGCATCAGCGGGATGAGGCTCTGGCCGCCCGCCAGGATCTTCGCCTCGCCTCCACCCTGCGCGAGAAGCTGGAACGCGTGAGCAAGGTCGCGCGCGGGTTGGTACGCGAACTTGGGTGGGATCACCATGCACCTCCCCCTACTGCGATACGTGTCAGACGTCATCGCGGACCAGGGCGATCGATGTGATGAATGTGGATGACGAACTGAGCCCCGACGCTTTTCTCCCCCTGGCGTCGACGGCGGGCTGACGCTATTCCCGGGTCGGGGGTCGGTCAAGTCGGATACGCTCGGTCGAATGCGCGCGCGCGTCTTTGACCCGACGAAGGAGCAGGTGGAGCGCGCGTTCGGCGGCGTTCTCGCCGCCGATGCCCACGGAAACGACGGTCGTGTCACGTTGCGAAAGGGCATGCGGCTCACGGAGGCGCACCGTCCGGCGCTCGCCGCGCTCCACGGCGCGGCGCTCCATCTGATCGACCTCGATCCGGGTGAGCTCGAGCAGGACGTCGTCGCGCGTCGCCTCGCCGTGGCGGTCGCCGGCCCCGGTGCACGGGCGGAGGAACCCTCTCAGGGTCAGTCGCGCGTACGGGCGGCCACTCGCGGACTGCTCCGTGTCCGCGTCGAGGCGGTCGACGGCGTCAATCGCCTGCACCCGCTCTTGCTCTTCACTGCCGGCGACGGGAGCGTCGTCGACGAGGGTGACGACGTCGCGGGAACGAAGAGCGCGGCGTTGGCGACAGGGGAGCGGCTCGTGGCGGAGGCGGAGCGCATTGCGGCGACCGCCCCGGTCATCCGTGTCGCGCCATTCGCCAAGCGCCACGTCGCCGTCATCGTGACCGATCGCCTCGAAGCGCGAAGCCGCGCGCTCGTGCGGCTGGCGGTCCAGCGGAAGATCGAGTGGTTCGGGTCCGATCTCGCGAGCTTCAGCGAGGTCGCTCACGATCCGAAGGCCATCGCGTCGACGCTGGACGAAGCCCGCGCCGCGGGCGCGGGCCTCATGCTCGTCTCGGGAGCGAGCTCGCTCGATCCGCTCGACGCGGTCTTCGTTGCGCTCGGGTCCGCCGGCGGCAGGGTGGAGCGCACGGGCGTTCCGGCTCATCCCGGGAGCATGGCCTGGGCCGGAATCGTCAACGACGCGCCGGTGCTGGGGATCGCGACGTGTGCCGGCTTCGGGAAGGACACCGCGCTCGATCTTCTCCTCGCGCGCGTCCTGGCCGGCGAGTCTCCCGCTGCCGCCGCGGATGCCCTCGGTGCGCGCGGGCTTGCCGAGGGCGCGTCGCCCGGATCGCCGTTCCCGCCATACGCGCGCTCAGCGAAGACGTGAGGCGCTCAGGAACACTGGCGGACTCGCGTCGCGCGTCGACATGTCGGCGAGCAGCTCGCCGATCGCGCTCGCGAACTTGAACCCATGACCCGAGCACGCCGAGGCGTAGACGCCCGGCGCGTCGGGCACGCGGTCGATGATGAAGAAGGTGTCCGGGCTGTTGGTGTACATGCAGACCTTCGCGAGGCGCCGCTCGCCCTCGGCCAGCGGGATCCGTCGACGGAGCATCGCGCGCACGCGCTCCTCGTCGATGCCGAGCGGCTCGCGCTCCACGGTGTTCGGGTCGACGCGGTCGCCGAAGTGCAGGCCCGCGAGCTTGAAGCCGTGCTCGGTGTTGTACGGGAAACCGTAGAACAACCGATAAGCCGGGAAACCCTGCGCGCGGACGACGTCCTCCATGATCCACACCGGCAGCTTCGCGAAGGCCTCCACGTCCGACTTCGGCTCGAACCAGAAGAGCACGTTGCGCTCGACCCAGAGGTGCGGCGCGAGCGCGGGTAGCAGGTCGGCCATCCACGCGCCGGCCGTCAAGACAAGTCGCTGCGCGCGATGGACGTCGCGCGCGGTCGTCACGCGCACGCCATCGCCGTCGCGCTCCCACGACTGCACCGGCTCCTCGAAGCGCAGGCTCGCGCCGCGCCGCTCGGCCATCCGCAGATGCGTCTCGATGCTTCGCTCCGGCGCGAGCCATCCCGCCTGCACGTCGACGAGGCCGATCCAGTCGTCGTCGACGTGAAAGAGCGGATAGCGCCGGCGCAGGTCCGCGGCGTCGAGCATCTCGTGCGCCAGCCGGTGTTTCTGCGCGGACACCAGCGCGCCGAGCACCAGCGCGCCCTCGGGCGGACCCAGATAGACCCCGCCCGTCTGCGTCAGCAGGTTCTCGCCTGACTCCTTCTCGAGGTCGCGCCAGAGCTGCCAGGCGCGGCGTAACAGCGAGACGTAATCGGGGTGCTCGTAATAGGAGAGGCGGATGATGCGCGACAAGCCCCCGCTCGATCCGAGGGTGTGTCCCCGGCTAAAGCGCTCGAGACCGAGCACGCTGACGCCGCGTTTCGCGAGGTGGTACGCGGCCGCGCTCCCATGCGCACCAAGACCAACGACGATCGTGTCGTAGATCGGCTCCGGCACCGCGCCAAAGTGTGCGCGAGACGGGCCGCGGAGGCTTCGAAACAGCCACTCGCCAGCGCGCCCCGAAACGGTCACACTTACCTAGCCGAAGAGGCGCCGAACGACCAGGGACGTACCAGGGTGCGCGCGAGGGTCTACCTCCACGAACTCGGAAGGACCGACATCGAGCGGCAAAGCGTTTTGGAGGAGACCCAGGTGTCATTCGCAGACAAGACCTTGACCTGTCGCGACTGTGGCCAGGAGTTCGTGTGGACCGCTGGCGAGCAGGAGTTCTACCAGAGCCGCGGGCTGCAGAACCCGCCGAGCCGTTGCCCCTCGTGCCGTGCCGCGCGTCGCGCGGGCGGTGGTGGTGGCGGCGGTTCATACGCCGGCGGCGGCGGTGGTGGCTACGGTGGCGGACAGCGCGAGATGTTCACCGCGACATGCAGCAACTGCGGTCGCGAGGCACGCGTTCCGTTCCAGCCGCGTGGCGACAAGCCCGTCTACTGCTCGGACTGCTTCGAGAAGCAGCGTTCGTCTCGTAGTCGGTACTAATGCCGAAGCAAAAAGGCCCGAAGCGCGACAAGATGGAAAAGAACCGGATCGCCGCGCTGAAGGCTGAGAAGGACCGGCGCGGCCGCCGGTTCCCTTCGGACAGACCACGGTAATGAAGCGGTCCGCCGCGAGCGTCACAGTGAAGCTTCGCGGCGGACCCTTCGATGGCCAGTCGGCCGTCGCATACGGCGCAACGATGGGCAGCCTCATCGAGGTGAATCACCGCAGCTACCGCGTGACCAAGATCGAGCAGGTCCCTGGACGCCGCGAGGAGACAGGCAGCGCCATCTTCGAGCCGCGGCCGGACTCACAGCACACCGCGAACGACAACGCCAAGGTCGCGGCGAAGGCCGCGGCCAAGGCTGCCGCGAAGGCCGCAAAGCCGACGCTCTAGCGCGGCCTCATCGCCGGAGGCATCTCCGCCACTCAGCGACTGTCACGCTGCGCGAGCCACTGCTCCACCGCGGCGACGAAACGCTCGGCCAGCTCCAGCGCGTTCGTGGCAACCTCGGCGCTCACGGCTGGCGGCGCGTAGTCCGCTTGGTTGCGCTGATCGAAGAGCAGGCGCAGCAGCCGCGCGACCTCGGGATCGAAGCCGCCCGCCCGCACCACGAGCTGCACAAAGGCGCCGATGACCGCGGCGTGCTTCGAACGCGTCTCACCCAGCGCGAGGAGGCATGCCTCTGCCGCGTAGAACGCCGCGTAGTAGGCGCGCGACACGGCCTGAGCACCGAAGCCGCCCGACACGAGATGGCGCGACGCTCCGAGCTCCGTTCGCGCGCGGTCGAGCGACCAGCGCGCTCGGTCGTTCACGCGACCGCGTGGCCCTCGGCGCGCGCGCGCGCGATCGCCGGCGCGAGCGGCGCCTCGAAGTCCCGCTCCGCGACGGGGATCGCCGACACGATGACGCCGGTCGAGAGCGTATGCCGCCAGAGGATGTCGTCCATGCGCGCGATCTCGGCCCACGGGTCGTTGACGCGGTCGAGGACGACCGCGAGATCGAGATCGGAACCGTCATCGGCATCGCCGCGCGCGTACGAGCCGAAGAGAACGACGCGCCGGAGCCGCGGTCCGTAGATCGCCCGCAGGTCGGCAGCCACGGCCCGCGCCGTCTCCTCCGCGTCGAAGGCCCCTCCGAGCTCGGATAGCTCGGGCTCCGGCACTTCCGCGAGGGCGCGCTCGGCCGCATCACCGTCGACGAGACCGGTGTCGGCGAGCCACTCGATGGCGCGCCGCTTCATGCGCGCATCGTGGAACGCGAACCAGGTCTGTCGCAGCTGCGGGTACTCGACCAAGGTGTCCTTGAATCGGCGGAACGCGCCGCGTCCCGCGATCGCGCGCTTTAGCAGCTCGCGCGCGCGGCGATCGCGCACGCGCTCGGTAAAGTCCTGAAGATCTGCGTACGACTCACCGGACGGGAGCGGCTCGATGCGACGGAACCCGCGATCGAGTGGCGAATTTCCTGCGGCGTCCTCGTCCGAGAGATCGGTCGGCCGTTCCTCGACGGCTCCGGAGGCTGGATCGAGCCACCACGAGCCGAAGTCGGAGTGGTCCTCGAGCGCCTCGGCGAGAGAGGGCAAGTCGACGCGGCTGATTTCGAGCATCTTCATCTCCTTCATCACAGCTCGAGAGACCCATCCTATCGCCCCGGTCTACTCTCACCGCGTGCCAGGGCGGTGCTTGCGCTGCGGCAAGACGGCCGAGCTCGATGGCTGGCAGTGCCGGTCGTGTTTCGCCCAATTCGGTGAGCCCACGGAGAGTGAGCTGCCGTACGTCATCCGGCTCTTCGAGGAAGAGGAGCGATGGCTCTCCAAGGCGGCGGACCGGCTGGACGGCGCCGGCTACTGGGCCGCGGCCAAAGCGGCGTAGCGCGCGGTGGATCGCGTCCAGGAGCTTCTTGCCGCGATAACGGAGCGGCGGCGCGGCGGCGCGCCGGGTGGCTGAGCTCGCGCTCGACGATCTCGTCGCCAACCACACCATGTCTGCCGCCATGGCTGCGACGCTGCGCCGCGTGGTCGAGGCGCATCAGTCGTACCTGGTGATCGCGCTGCCGCGTCTCGCCGGTAAGAGCACGGTGGGGAAGGCGATGCTCGCGATCGCGCGTCAGAAGAGGTGGCCGATCCGCGAGCTGGGCGCCGACGGCACCGACGTCGATGCGCTCGCGCGTGAGGCCCGCGGCGGCTACCTCTACGTTCCCGAGGTGAGCCGCTACCCCGTGACCGAGGGATACGTCTGGGGCGCGCCGGCGCGCGCGGCGTTCGCGGCGATCAAGGACGGCACCGCGCTCTCGACGGCGCTCCACGCGGACTCGGCCGAGGACGCGCTGCGGATCCTGCGCGCGAATCGCGTCCCGCCCGATGATCTGCGGCGGCTCGACCTCATCGTCCACATTCGCTCGCTGGGCGATTGGCAGGAGCCGACGCGCCGCGTTGTCGCGGACGTGAACGAGCTCGTCGACGGCGAGCTGCGGGTGCTCCATCGCTGGGACGAGAAAACCGACCGATTCGAGGAGGTCGCCAAGCCGACCTCGTTCTAGCAAGCAGGCGTATAAGCGTTATTTGACTCAGCCTGTACTGTCTCCCCGACCGCGTTCGAGAGCTGGTTCTCGCCGAACACGCCGGCCGCGCGCAAGAGCAAGACCGCCGGCGAGAAGCGGCCGAACGACATGAAGAGCCTGGTCGACCACATCAACGCCGCGAAGCACTCGATCCTGTTCCTGGCCTTCTATCCGGGCACCCCCTGCGTCTCGAACTGGGCCGCGGACGCGCAGAAGGCGAACAAGAACATCTTCGTGCGCGGGTGCGTCACCAATCCCAATGCGTCGGGCGAGTTCTATTACGAGCTCCACGGCATGACGCCGCCGAAGAAGGTCAAGGGACAGAAGACGATCACCAAGGAAGACTCGCGGGTCGTCGCGGCTCAGGCGCTCGACAAGACCATCCCGAAGGGCTGGCTCAAGGAGCTGCTCAAGGCAGGCTTCGCCGTCGTCCACGACAAGATCGTGGTCATCGACGCGTTCTCCGACGACTGCGTCGTCGCGACCGGCAGCCACAACCTCGGCCACCGCGCATCGTTCAACAACGACGAGAATCTCGTGATCGTGAAGGGCAACAAGCAGCTCGCGACGGCGAACGCGACGCACGTCCTCGACGTGTACGACCACTTCATCTGGCGCTGGTGGGTGCAGAAGAAGGGCCAGCCTGCCGCCGATCAGTCGCTGAAGGACAAGCCCGATGACTGGCTCAACACCTACTACGACGCGGCCGGCACGATCAAGACCGCGCAACTCAAGGTCTGGATGAGCGCGGTGGCGCCGACGCCCTGATGTTCGCCGCGATCCGTGCCTGGACGCCGTTCGAGAAGGTCGCCGCCGCGCTCTTCGTGACCTTCGTGATCGGCGCCATCGGCGGCGGATGGGTCTTCGAGCTCTTTCACCCGATCCCACCCGCAGCCGCGGTCGGCGTGCGCGGATCGCTCGGACTGGCCGTCTGCTCATTCGCCATCTTCGCGGTCTCGGTCATCCGCATCTTCAGGAATGAAGACCCGCTCGATCTGGCGCCGCCCAAAGATGCGAACCCCCTGGTGGCGATGCTCCTCGCGATCTCGATCGGCTACCTCATCGGGACGTCGATCTTCCGATGAAACCCGTCGACAAGACCAAGCCCTCCATCAATCGGGAAGCGAGGGCGATCTATCGGGCGTTCCACATACTCAGTCCAGGCATCGTCGTGGTGGTCGGCCTCCCCGCGGGAGTGCTCGTGCTCCTTACCAAGGGTCACGAGTTCTGCACCTACAAGACCGAGTACCTACCCGACTTCTGGCTCTTCGCGCTCGGGGCCGCGGCGTTCGTCGCCGGCCACTACGTCGGCCTTCTCGGAACGGGCCAGGTCAACAAGATCACAGACGACTCGAAGAGGTTCGGTCGCCTCGTGATCGTGACCGCGTTCCTGGTGACGTCACTGATCCTGGTGTTCGAGGCGCTCGGCACCGCCGAGATCGCGGTCGGGACGACGACGCCGTCCCAGCTCGAGCCGATCACGTACTACGTCCGCTGCGCGATCGAGCACGATGTCGAGATCAGCGGCCTCGTCTTCACGAGGCTGCTCGTCATCCTCACGTTCTACGTCGCCGGGAACTGGTTCTGGCCGGGTCGCTCGCTGCCTGCCCCCACCGAGGCCCCGAAGTGAACCCAGCGGTCCTCGATACCTACTCGGTCGGCATGGCCTTGGTGATCTGGGCGATCACCGGCATCGGCCTCTTTGTCTCGCTGGTCGACGCCGTCTCCGATGTCAACGACTGGCCGACGGTCAGCGATCAGATCGGAGACTGGTCCCTACGCAATCCGTGGCTGGCGCGTGCGCTCGTGGCCCTGCTCTTCATCCTGCTCGCGCACTTCGTCCTCAACCCGCTGCGCCCGCCGACCTGTCCCTGCGTGCCCTAAGTTCCGCACATTCGGCGGACCCGTGCCGTAATTTCTACTGGTTCGTCCAGCCGACGGGCATGAGGAACGGCCCGTCCTTCGTCGGGTAGTAGACCTGCCAGCCCCAGTAGCCCTTGTACGAGGCGGGGTCGGCCTTCATCACGTCGGCGTAAGCGATGAGCGCGTTCACGTAGGCGTTCGCGTGGTTGTATGCGAAGAGCGCGCGCGGCATGTTGCCCGGCGCGCCCGCGGCCACGAGGTAGCGCGCCGCGCCGAGGATCGCGTCGTGTGTGTCGTTGATGTCGCCGCGTCCGTACATCGCCCAGGTCGCGGGCATGAACTGCATCGGGCCCTGCGCGCCGGCGCTCGAGAGGCCGCGGATGCGTCCCATGCGCGTCTCGACCAGGTGGATCGC
>WNFH01004366.1_pt1 | contig 10192 bp, 10 predicted proteins | sample 5400411 | NCBI WGS metagenome assembly WNFH01 (sample SAMN13153347, study PRJNA577476) | soil metagenome | isolation source: 200 cm saprolite under Douglas fir tree site 2 hole 3 | place: USA:California | collected 2015-04-18
TAGGACATAGTTGCTCGAACCGAGAAGGCGATCTTCCTTCTGTCGAACACTCAGCTTGGTCACACCAGTTTCGGTAGCCGTTAGGTCCACCTGCTTGGACGACTCGCCTGGCAGGAGCGTCACCGTCGTGCTGCTAACTTGGCCTGACGGTTCGATCACTTGCAACTCAGCAGTTGTATTCTCAGTAGCCTTGATTTCCTGTCCAGCTCCGTTGAGAAGCACGACCTTTACGGGCAGGGGTTCTCCGATTGGGTTCTGGGGGCGCACCGGAACCACATCCATCTTTGTCGGTTGTTGCATCGCGACCTGTGCCTGCTGGCTCATGACTTGGGCGCTGAGGGCAGAGGCAAAGCACAGAAAAAGCAGCAACAGAATCTTTCGCATATACTTCTCCTTTTCAAGCCCGATGCTCGAGGAGGGCAACGGAAAGGAGGCGACGACCTTCGAGAACTTCGAAGTGCTCTGCGACCGAAGCCTCCTCCAAGCCCAATACTTCGGGCAGGGGGCCGTGTATTTTGGGGCCGCTATCCTGAAGAAGGGGAAGTGGAAACAATTCTTAACCTGTCGCCTAAGAAAAGTCAATGTAAATGTGCTTCGAAAGAGCGCCTACCGCTAGGGCACTTTTCTGCCTGGCGCAGGTTCATAAGGAGGGAAAATGGTTGTCCGAACGATGCTGCGATTTACGGTCCTGAATGCTTTGCTTTTGCTGTCGGTAATGGTCTGTTTATGCATGATTGTTTGCAGCGCGGGTGCCGCAACGCGCACGGACATTGATCTGCAGAAGTCTTCGATGACGGTGCGGGTCTTCAAAGCCGGGCTTTTTTCGGCCTTCGGACACGAACATGAGATCAGCGCGCCCATCCAGCAGGGGTCTTTCACAGAAGGCAATCCCTGGGTGGAGCTGACCGTGGACGCGCGCAAACTGCGGGTCATGGACAAAGACGTCTCGGATAAAGATCGAGCCGAGATCCAGCAGACCATGCTCGGGCCGAAAGTGCTGGACAGCGAAAAGTACCCGGAAATCCGCTTCCGCTCCACCCAAGTGGACCGATTGGGCGAGGACAAGTGGATCGTGCATGGAGACCTGACCGTGCGCGGACAAACACGACCCGTGAAGGTACAGGTCGAAGGGCAGAACGGGCATTATCGGGGCGCCGTGGAGTTGAAACAGAAGGACTTCGGTATCACGCCCGTCACCGTGGGCGGCGGGGTGGTAAAGGTGAAGAATGAGTTCCGCGTGGAATTTGAGGTTTTGGGGAAGTAGGAAATTGTTGATTTTCGATTGTCGATTGTTGATTTAGAACCAACTAGACATGGCAGGAGAACCCGGCCGGGCGGGCAAGGCACTCGGTCTAGGTAACCTTGTTCCTACATTCTGCGTCCAACCAGATAGGGAAATCCGGAGGGAGTCTTGTCTCCAGGCGGGCGTATAATCGGCGTAGGAACCCGGGTGGGGCGGAAAAGGGAGTGACTTATGAAGTTGCGGCTCTTGGTATTGACGGCTGCGCTGCTGGGCTTTAGCTATGCGGCGCCGTGGAGTTTTTCGCAAGATCAGGGCGGCGCCAGCCCGAGCGGCCAGAGCGCTTCCAACGACACCGCGCAGAGCGATCAGGGCACGCCTCCGCCTCCGGCCGTGCAGCCGGCAGACCCGGACAAAGTTAAGCACGATGGCGGGAAGAATGACGTGGACGCCATCGGCAACCGCAAGATGGGCAACCGGGGCATGGGCAACTGGTACTCCATCGAAGGCGAGATTCGCATGGGCAAGCAATACGCCCAGATGGTGGAAGCCAGCTCGAAGATGGTCACCGACCCGGTGGTTACGGAATACGTGAACCGTATCGGGCAAAACCTGGTGCGCAATTCCGACGCTCAGGTGCCGTTTACCATCAAAGTGATCGATTCCGACGAGATCAACGCCATGGCCCTGCCGGGCGGGTTCTTTTATGTGAACTCGGGGCTGATTCTGGCGGCTGACGAGGAGGCGGAACTGGCCGGGGTGATGGCGCACGAGATCGCGCATGTGGCCGCTCGTCACGCCACCCGTGGGATGACGCGCGCGAACTGGGCCAATATCGGCACTATCCCGTTGATTTTCGTGGGCGGCGGCATCGGATACGCCGTGCGCTCGGCGGCGGGCATTGGCCTGCCCATGAGCTTCCTGATGTTCCAGCGTGGCTTCGAGGGGGAGGCGGATTACCTCGGGCTGCAATACATGTACAAAACAGGGTACGATCCGCAGGCCTTCATCAGCTTCTTTGAGAAGGTGCAGGCGCAGGAGAAGAAGAAGCCGGGCTCGCTGGCCAAGGCCTTTTCCACCCACCCGCAGACCCCGGAACGGATTGCCAAGTCGCAGGAAGAGATTGCGCGGATCCTGCCGGCACAGCCACAGTATCTGGTGACCACCTCGGAGTTCGACGAGGTCAAGGCGCGGCTCGCGGCTCTGGAAAACCGCCGCAAGATTGTGGATCAGAAGGAGGGTGGAAAGCCCAGCCTGCGGCGAACCTCTTCAGCCGATAAGACCAGCAAGGACGACAAGAGTGATGACGATCGCCCGACGCTGAAGCGGAGGGATGACCAGAACCAGAACTAGATTCGTTTGGATGTGAACCGACCGGCGGCTGTTGGCCGCCGGTTTTGTTTTGGGAGCACGAGTGGTTAATGCTAGAAAAAGGGCCGCGAGTTAAACTCGCGACTCTTTCTTACGCGGAGACAGTCTGGGTGAATGTTTACGCGGCCTCTTTCGTAGCCAGCGACCGCACAGGGTTCCGATTCTCCGTAGAAGCGATCACCTTCATCTCCTGCCAGTCGTAAGGAAACTCCTTGCCGCAATTCAAGCACACAACGTAGGTGCCGGTAAGGGAAGCCGCCGCATTACGACGAGAACCAGGACGAACCGAGATGGGAAAACTGCAATGAGAGTGCCAACAGCCGAAGAAAGCGTCGAATAATTTCGCGATCATTGATTTCTCCCAAAACCCTGGTCCTCAACTCGGACCGTGCACTTAGCACTCCATTCTCAAGGCGTTTAGATTCATCCCTGCCGGAAAAGGTTCGACTGGCGTACAGTGCCGCGGGAGAAGCGGATTGCACGCGGCTGGAAGTGCCTGCAGGAAAAGCGTTTGCCTGGCAGCCGGTGTAAGAAACGACTTGCCCACGGCCTGTCCCAAAACCGGACTTGCCGGTGACAAGGCGTAGGAGGTTCGGGAAATCGAGGTTTGAACGGCTGTCCCAAAAGCCGCACACGTGGAAAACGGCGACAGCGCGTCACACTTTCTGAGGGCCGGCCTTCTTGTGCGCCTGGCACTTGGCGACGATGGCGGAACGGAGCCGGTTGCGAAGGTCGTCAGGGAGTTCGTAGAGCTGGGAGTCGCGGTAGATCTCGATGGTCTTCTTGGTGGTATCGCAGACGACGTAGCAGTTGTGACACCAGGCGAGGTGATCTTCCAGTTCGGCCTTAGTCCGGTCGTCGAGTACGCCGTCGAGGTAATTGGTCAACTCTTGCAGAAATTCAGAGCATTTCACTGTTTGCCATCTCCGCTCTCACGCTTCTGGAAGTAACGGCTAAGCCGTTCCCGCAACTGCAGCCGAGCCCGCAACAGCCGCGACTTAACCGCGGGAATGCTGAGGTCAAGTGCCTCGGCAGTCTCCTCGGTCGAGAGACCTTCCACATCTCGCAGGACGAATACCGTCCGAAAACTCGGGGGAAGTCCCTGTGTCGTGCGAGTCAAGATGTCCCGCAACTCCGCCTGCGTGTACTGCTGTTCCGGGTTGGGGCTCCAATCCGCAACTTCGCGCGGAAGCGAATCTTCCTCGGTCTTGACTTCTTCGTCCAGTGAAACCATGCGCTCGGGCCGGCGACGGCGCAACTTCATCAGCGCCTCGTTGACCGCAATGCGCACCAGCCAGGTGTAAAACTTCGACTGGCCCTGGAACTGATTCAGGTTCTCATATGCCTTGAGAAACGCATCCTGCACCACGTCTTCCGCGTCTTCCCGGTTTTGCGTGATGTGCTGGGCGATGCGAAATACGTTCCGGTCGTAACGCCGGACCAATTCCTCGAACGCCGCGACATCGCCGCTCTTGGCTGCCTGAACCAGCGCCAGCTCATCACTGACGGGCTCACCTATTTTGGGTTGGATGGCACTCATGCTTCGTCCGATGCAACAATTTTCACTGCTTCGCGGCCGGCCCACCGAAATGTTATTTTACTTGGTAACCTGGCCTTTGGCTCAAATGTTTTGACGTATCCAGAGCGGGCAAGTTTGCGCTAAATTCAGTTTGTTGGTTTGCGGGTCGTTGGTCGTTAGCCCTTCGCCGCTGGCCACCGAGTCTGCCTTTGGACCAACCACCAACGGTTAACGACGAACGGCCAACGATTAGTCCCAAGTGCCATATAATCAGAGCATAGCTTAAATGAAAGGGCGAAAAAGTGCATCCGGCGGCTCAAGTGCTGGTCAGGTGACCATGGCAGAAAGAACCGGGATTGAGCAGATTGTCGAAAAGGTCGTATCCCAGGTACTGGAAAGCCATGTTCCGCAATTGCGGGAAGACCTCGTACGGCAGGTGCTGGAAGAACTACAGCCACAACTGGGGCAGGCACACCCCGGAGCTTCGCCGGAGAACAGTTCAGCCAACCTGCTGAAGGCGATTTCAACCATCCACGCGGGGACGACGCAAAAAGAAATTCTGCGCGCGCTGTTGGACAATAGCGTCCGTTATAGTGGGCGGGCTGCTCTGTTCGTCATCAAGTCGGGCTCGGCATCTGGCTGGCAAGGGCGAGGGTTCACGAATAATGACGACGTGAAGGACGTTGCGCTGGATGTGAGCACGGGCTTGGCTTCCCGAGCCTTGCAGTCGCGGATGGCGTTCGCGGGCAGCGCCACCGAGATGGACCCCAACTTTGCCTCACGCTTTGGCGCACCGGCGGATGATCAGGTGCTGGTGCTGCCACTTCTGCTGAAAGACAAGGTAGCCGCGCTGGTTTATGCCGACGCGGGCGTCGAGGCTGGCGGGAAGATGGGGACGGCGGCTTTGGAAGTGCTGGTGCTGGCTGCCAGCGCCTGGCTGGAAGTGGCTTCGCTGCGCAAACATGCGCTCAAAGAGGGAGCTGCGGAAGCCGGCGCGGTGGAGAAATCCGAAGCTGCGCCACCGACGCATACCGTTTCCTCCTTTGCGGATCCGTTCGCGGCGCATGCGCCCAAGCATGCGCCGCCGTCGCCCGCTCCAGTTACAGCGGAGCAAGTGACGGCCGCGGCTGAAGCAGAGCCGGTGGCTGTCTCTGCGGCTGCTGGTGCGGCCCGGGCAACCGACGAATTCTCGCAAATGCCGCCAGAAGAAGCCGATGTCCATCGCAAAGCGCAGCGCTTTAGCCGGCTGCTCGTGGATGAGATCAAGCTCTACAACCAGGCCAAAGTGACTGAGGGGCGTAAGAGCAAAGATTTGTACGACCGTTTGAAAGACGATATCGAGAAGAGCCGCGCTACTTACCAGAAGCGGTTTGGCAACACCGTGGCGGCCGGCGCCGATTACTTCAGCCACGAACTGGTCCGCAGCCTGGCCGAAGATGACAGTTCGATCATGGGCGCCAACTTTCGGCGATAATGGACAAGAGTGGTTCTTCATCGTTGGCAATTGGTCCTCGTTTCGAGCCTCGTTCTGATATTGGCAGGTTTGTGGGGCGATTTTGCCGCCTTCGTCCCTCCTGCCGCTGCGCAGTCCGCTTCGACGAAAACCCGGTCCACAACGAAGAAAAAGAGCAGCAGGACAAGCGCTGGTAAGGGGCGGAAGCGGACGTCTCCACGCCTGCGCCGCGTGCACCTGGCGTTCGTGGCCTCCGCCAGCCTGAAGCCGATGGCGCGCCAACTCTTGCAGGACCGGTCGGCAGCCGCTTACGCCGGAGTGGAAGCCTATGCGCGGCGTCACGCGAAAGAAGACGCCGGTGCCCTCGCCTGGCTGGTATTGGGCTACGCGCATGTGCTTGATCACGACTACGGCAAAGCGGTGGATCCGCTGAACCGCGCTAAACCGCTCGCAGGCGAGCTCGGGGACTACGTCAGCTACTACCTGGGCAATGCTTACTTCCAGAGCGGGCGAACGGCCGAAGCCATCGCCACCTTGAGCGATTTTGACAAGACATACCCGGAGTCGCTGCTGATTCGCGATTCCCGCATCGTGTACGCCAATGCCTTGTTGGCTGAAGGCAGGTCGCAAGAAGCGGTCGCGCTGCTGGAAAAAGACCGCGCACCGACGCGAGCGGAGATAGAACTCGTGCTGGGGCGTGCCTATGCAGCAGCAGGACAGACGGCGAAGGCAGTCGACATTCTGCGCAATTTGTACTTCACGATGCCGCTGAGTGGAGAAGCGGGCCAGGCTGAGATCGAACTGAACAGACTGGCCGCGACGACTCAGTTGCCTCGGCCGGGAGTGAACGAGCGCAGAGCGCGGGCGGATTTGCTGGCAAGGGGCAAGCGCTTCAGCGATGCGGCAAACGAGTATCGCAGCCTGCTGGAGGAAGTGAGTCCCAGCGAGCGCCCTGCCGTGCAATTGGCAATGGGAGTGGCGTTGCGTCGGGCTGGAGAGAACCGGGAAGCGAAACGGGAGCTGGAGTCGAGCTCCGCTTCAAGCCCCGAGATCAATGCAGAACGGCTGTTCAACCTGGGAGAGATCGCCCGCGCCACGGATGATGAAGAGGGTTTCCTGCGGATTCTGGGAGAACTCCGGCAAGCGGCTTCCACCAGCCTCTGGCTGGAACAGGCGTTAATTTCAGCCGGGAACATTTATCTCCTGAGGCGCGATTACGATAAGGCGATTGATTACTATCGCGAGTCACAAGGGCGATTTCCCAACGGCGGCCGGGCTTCCTATACGCATTGGAAAGTGGCTTGGCTGAGCCTGCGCCAGGGTAGGAATGTGGAAGCCAAGAACGGATTCGAACAACAGGTTGGGCTGTATCCGGCTTCGCCGGAGGTGCCGGCGGCGCTCTACTGGCGAGGACGGCTGGCCGAAGAAGATGGCGAGCCGGCCAAAGCCCGGGCCTACTACCTGAAACTCTCCCAACGCTTTCAGAACTACTATTACGGAGAGTTGGCACGCCAGCAGCTCAGGAAAATCAAAGATGATAGCGATCCGGTGCATTACGCCCTTCTGGACCGGGTTCCGCCGATCAATGCCAATGCGAAGGTGACTGCGGATGAGGTGCCGGCCGATAACCTGCGCGTTCAGAAGGCGCATTTGTTGGAGAACGGGGCGCTGCTGGATTTTGCGGTTCACGAACTGCAGGCCGCGTCCAGTGAGGAGAAAGGGAACTGGGCCACCGCGGAGACCGCACGGGTCTATGGGGATGCCGGCCGCTACGACACGGCGATTGAAGTCCTGAAACACGCGGTGCCGAATTATTTTGCTCTCGACCTGCCCAGCCTGCCCCGGGCCTACTGGGAGGCGCTCTTCCCCAAGCCCTACTGGACGGAGCTGAAAAGGTTTTCTTCCGCCAACGCCCTGGATCCGTACCTGGTGGCCTCGCTGATCCGGCAGGAGTCGGAGTTCAATCCCAGCGCGGTGTCCCGCGCCAATGCGGTCGGTCTGATGCAGATTTTGCCCAAGGTCGGCAGGACTGTCGCGAGGCAAGAGAAGCTGAGATATTTCTCGGCTTCCGAATTGTTCACGCCGGGAGTGAACCTGCGGCTGGGCACACGGTATCTCCGCGAGATGGTCGGCAAGTTTGGTGCGCTCGAATACGCTCTGGCCGCCTACAACGCCGGCTCCGATCGCGTGGAAGACTGGCTGGGACAGGGCAAATATCGCGACCCGCAAGAATTTGTGGAGTCCATCCCGTTTACCGAGACGCGCGAATATGTACAGGCCATTTTGCGAAATGCAAGCGTGTACCGGCAGTTGTATGGCGCCCCGTAGGGCCATCGCGGCTGGGCGTCATAAATCACTGCCCCGGATCGGATTTCCGCACCTCATCTGATGTGCGGCCTTTTTTTACAATTTTTAACCTTTTCCGGAAGCCCGCCGAGCGTAGAATAACAGCCTGTTCTTTGGACTAACTTCTACTCCGGCCAACGGCCACACACGAAGGAGATAAGCAGATGACAGCATCTTTAAAGCCAATCCCCCAAGATTTCCACACCGTTACCCCATCTCTGATAGTCCGAAATGGCGCACGCGCTATCGAGTTTTACAAGAAAGCGCTGGGTGCCGAGGAGCTCATGCGGATGCCGGGTCCCGACGGCAAGATCATGCATGCCGAGCTGAAAATCGGCGATTCCATTATTTTCCTGACAGACGAAAATCCCGACATGGGTTGCAAGTCTCCGCAAACTCTGGGCGGGAGCGCTGGCACCTTGTATCTTTACGTCGAGGATGTTGACAAGGCCTTCCAACGAGCCATCGATGCGGGCGGCAAGGCAACCATGCCCGTGGCCGACATGTTCTGGGGGGACCGGTTTGGCCAATTCGTGGATCCTTATGGCCATACTTGGGGCTTGAGCACGCACAAGGAAGACCTAACAGAACAGGAGATCGAAGAACGAGCCAAGGACTTCTACGCACAAATGGCGCAGAGGAAGACGGCTTAGCTGGAAGGTGCAGAAACAAGAATCTTGATCGCAGAGATCGCGGAGGCTCACAGAGAACGCGGAGCAACTCTTCTCGGTGCCCTCGGTGGATTTTCTCCGCGGACTCTGCGATAAGTCTTGCTGGTTTCCCCCGTCTAGTCTAGGGAGGAAGTCGAGTTTTGCTCGGCCCGGACGGGCCAAACGCCTATCTCTCCGTCACCGTCTAATAAGCTACGGCCAAATGCCCCGGGTACGCATGGCATTCGCCACGCGCTCGATGCCCACGATGTAAGCGCCGGTGCGCATATCCACGTCGTATTTCTTGGCGCTAGTGTGGACGTCGGCGAAGGCTTTCACCATCACGCGCTCCAGGCGGCGGTTGACGTCGTCTTCGTCCCAGAACAATTCCTGCAAATCCTGCACCCATTCAAAGTAGGAAACGGTCACACCGCCGGCGTTGGCGAGGATGTCGGGAATGATCATCACGCCGCGCTGGTGCAGAACCGCGTCGGCGTCCGGCGTAGTGGGACCGTTTGCGGCCTCGGCCACGATGCGCGCCTGGACGCGGTCCACGTTTTGCATCGTGATCTGGTTCTCCAGCGCAGCGGGAATGAGAATGTCGCACTGCAGTTCCAGCACGGCTTCACCGGAGATGGGATCGGAGTTAGGGAAACCGGACACGGAGCCGGTCTTTTTCTTGTGCGCCAGGAGTTCAGGAACGTTCAGTCCGGCGCGGTTGAGGACGCCGCCGCGAGAGTCGCTGACCGCGATGATGGTCGCGCCCGCCGCAGCCAGGAGTTCAGCGGCAATGCTTCCGGCATTGCCGAATCCCTGGATGGCTATCGTAGCCCGGTTCAGTTTAATGCCGCTGACTTCGCAGGCGGAGCGAATCACGAACAAACAACCACGGGCGGTGGCTTCGTTGCGCCCCAAGGAGCCGCCCAGGAAAAGCGGCTTGCCCGTGACCACGCCGGGCGCGCTGCTGCCGTGGGTCATGCTGTAGGTGTCCATGATCCAGGCCATGACCTGCGAGTCGGTATAAACGTCAGGAGCGGGGATATCTTTATCAGGTCCGATGATGGGCGAAATCTCGTAGGCGTAGCGGCGGGTGAGGCGCTCGAGTTCATCTTTCGAGAGCTTGTGTGGGTCGCAAACAATGCCGCCCTTGGCGCCGCCGAAAGGAAGATTAACGATGGCGCATTTCCAGGTCATCCAAGCGGCCAGCGCCTTTACCTCGTCGAAGGTGACGTTGGGATGGTAGCGGATGCCGCCCTTGCAGGGGCCGCGCGCGCTATTGTGCTGCACGCGGAAGCCGTCAAAGACGCAGATCGTGCCGTTGTCCATCTTCACCGGCAGCGAGAGCGAGAGGGCGCGGCGGGGGCGGCGTAGAACTTCGCGCATCCCGGGTTCGAGGCCGCATTTCTCGGCCGCAGTATCGAACTGGCGCATCGCGATGCGGAATGAATTTAGATCTTCCACTGGGCTTACCGGAATTCGAGCTGTTACCATAGCGATCTCCTTTAGGTTCGAAAGTACAGAATCAGGCCGCGCTGTCGTCGAACTCCACCTTCAGCAGGCGCAGTTCTTCGCCGCCCATCATCTCGGTATGAGGATGGCCGCACTCCGGGCAA
>WNFH01010557.1_pt1 | contig 10191 bp, 10 predicted proteins | sample 5400411 | NCBI WGS metagenome assembly WNFH01 (sample SAMN13153347, study PRJNA577476) | soil metagenome | isolation source: 200 cm saprolite under Douglas fir tree site 2 hole 3 | place: USA:California | collected 2015-04-18
GACGTCGGGGAATGCTTCGTTCAAGGCCCGCGCGAGCCTGAGGCCATGGGTGGGACCGTTAAAGAAGTCCGGGTCGCCGAAGGAAATATGGGTCGCGCCTTCTCTGACCTGCTGCCGGATGTCTTCCATCACCACGTCTACCGGGACGATGCGGAACTTTCCCTGGTACACCGGGACCACGGGGCAGTGCCGGCACAGGTGCTTGCAGCCCCGGCTGCCCTCGGCAAAACCGGCGACGCGGGTAGATCCGTCCGGCAGCACCAGGTGGGCGTAGCGAGAGAGCTTCGGCAGGCCGCTGCGGTCCGGCACCTCGAACACGATCCTGCCGAGGTTGATGACCGGCTCGCTCTGGCTGATTTGCGTTCCGGCCGCCGCTCCATTGGCCCGGAGTCGCTGGCAAAGGGAAACCAGCGCGGGCTCAAGCTCTCCGCCCAGTACAGTTCCCACGCCCAGTCTGCGAAGCAGCGCCTCGTTCATCGGGGCGTAGAGCCCGTAGACGCAGAGGTGCGCTTTCGGGGCGAGCCCTCTGATGCGGGGCAGGGCCTGCACCGCGATGCGGGTGGCGGTATGCATGCCCACGTAAATGGCGACGACGCCCGCACCCTTCAGGATTTCGGGCTCGATTTTCTGCAGCGAAAGATCGAGGCAGCTCACCGCAAAGCCCGCGCGCTTGAGCCAGGCAGCAGGCTCCGCCAGGGCAAACGGCTGCCGCCCCAGCTCGTAGGGATTGATGAGAACGACCTTGAATGGGTCAGCTATTTTGATTTTGGCCGCTGCTCGAAAGGTGCGGGGCCCGGCTCGCGGCTCGCCCCGGCCTGTTCGAGGCGCTCGAGATATTGCCGCCACAGCGTATCGCGGTTCTTGCCCAGCCAGTACAGGTAGTCCCAGGAATAGATGCCGGTGCTGTGCCCGTCGGAGAACGTCGGCTGCACTGCGTAGCTGCCGCTCGGTTCGAGCGACGAGATATCCACGTCGCCCTTGCCGACCTGCAGCACCTCCTGGCCGGGTCCGTGGCCGCGCACTTCGGCGGAAGGCGAGTACACGCGCAGCAGCTCGTAGCTCAACTCGAACTGGCTGCCGTCCGAGAACACGAGTTCCATCAGCCGCGACTTCTGGCGCAGCTTGATCTCGGTGGGTCGCGGCGTATTGGCGTCCATGCGGTCATTCGGGGGCGTGTTCGCGCGGCGCTACGGGCCTACTTCTGTGACGGCGGGACATAGCCGGAGGCAACGTCGGCGCCGCTGCCGAAGAAATGTTTCTCCATCTGCTGCGCGAGGTAGTCGCGCGCCTTCTTGTCGGCGAGGTTGAGCCGGTTCTCGTTCACCAGCATCTTCTGGTGCTCGAGCCACTGTTGCCACGCTTCCTTCGACACGTTCTCGAAGATGCGCTTGCCGAGCTCGCCGGGATAGGGCGGGTGCTCGAGCCCCTCGGCCTCGCGCCCGAGCTTGACGCACTTCACCATCCTTGCCATGGTCGCTACTCCGTTCCGGCGGGGGCGATCATTCTAGCGCGAATCGTTTTCACCGAGGACGCCGTGTGGGGCTCAGACCCGTTTCACGAGAATCTTCGAGCGCCGCTGGTAGTTGTACAACGCCTCCTTTTCCTTCGGCAGCGCCGTTACCGCCGCTTCGGCAAAGCCGCGCTCGATGAACCAGTGCGTCGCTCGCGTCGTGAGCACGAAGAGCTTCTTCAGCTTGCGGGCGCGCGCCTGCACCTCGATGTGCCGCAACAGGCGCTCCCCGTAGCCTTCGTCGCGGTGATCCGGCCGCACCGCGAGGCAGGCGAGTTCACCGGCGCGGACGCCGAGGAACGGGTAGAGCGCTGCGCAGCCCACGATGACGCCATCGTGTTCGATGACGGCAAAACGCGCGATCTCGCGCTCGAGCAACTCGCGTCCCCGGCGTACAAGGGTCCCGTCTTCCTCGAGCGGCTCGATCAGCTTGAGAATACCACCCGCATCATCGATTGCGGCCGGGCGCAGCTTTACCACTTTGTCGGCGGTCACCATGGTACCCGAGCCTTCGTGCGTGAAAAGCTCGATCAGCAGAGCGCCTGGAACCTTCCGGCTGATGACATGGGCGCGTCGCACGCTGCCGCGAACCGCCTCGACCGCATGCGCCAGATAGAGCCGGGTGTCCGCCGTGAGACGGTTGCCGCGCGCAAGCAGCTCGGCCGCCTCCTGCGCGGTCAGCTCGGGCAGAAGCTCGCCCTCCTTGTCCTCGACCGGCGCGTCGGAGAAAAAAACGAGCTTCTCGGCCCGCAGCGCAGTGGCAGTCGCGACCGCCACGTCCTCCATCGCGAGATTGAAAACCTCCCCGGTCGGCGAATAACCCACGGGCGACACGATCGCGATGTTGCCGGCGTCGAGGCAACCCGAAATCGCCTGCGCGTCGACCTTGCGCACCGAGCCGGTGTACTGGAAATCGATTCCGTCGTGCACGCCCATCGGCTGCGCGGTGATGAAATTACCCGAGACGGTGTTGATGATGGCCCCCGCCATGGGCGAGTTTGGAAGCCCGAGCGACAGCAGCGCGTCGATCTCCACGCGCAGCAGGCCGACCGCTTCCTTTACGCATTCGAGCGCGATCGGATCGGTGATGCGCAGACCCTTGGCATAGCGGGAGCGGGCCTTGCGGCGCTTGAGCTGCGCCTCGATCTGCGGGCGCGAGCCGTGCACCAGCACCACGCGGATGCCGGCGCTGTGCAGAAGGTTGATGTCGTGCGCGAGTTCGACGAACTTGCGCTCGGCGAATATTTCTCCGCCGAAGGCGAGCACGAATGTCTTGCCGCGGAACGCGTGGAAATAGGGGGCGACAGAGCGGAACCAGCTGATGAACTGGGCGTCGGGGTGGGCCGGCATGGTTATCGTTGTTTTGGGGGAAGCCCGATTTTAGCCAGTTGCTGTCGGGAGATACAGTCGAGACCCGCGTGATGGGCGCTAGCAGTCGCCCCACAACGCCTGCATGGCCGCGATCGCGGCAAGCGGCGCGGTCTCGGTGCGGAGCACCCGCGGTCCGAAGCGCACCAGTACGAATCCGCTCGTTTCCGCTCCTCGCCGTTCCTCAGGCGCGAGCCCGCCCTCCGGTCCGACAAGCAGCGTTACCGCGCGCGGCGGTTCCATGTGCCTCAGATCCAGGTCCGCATCCGGTGCAAGAAGCAGCCGCGTTCCTTCGCTGCCCACCCGGCCGAGGAAGGTCGTGAGGTCGGTGATCGCGGCGATTTCGGGCACGCGGTTGCGCCCGCATTGCTCGCAGGCGGCAACGACGACGTTGCGCCAGTGCGCGACGCGCCGGTCGGCCCGGTCGCTTGAGAGCCTGACCACGGAGCGCTCGCTCGCGATCGGAACGATTCTCGCGACCCCGAGCTCGGTGGACTTCTGCAGGGTGATATCCATGCGATCACCGCTCGATACGCACTGTGCGAGCTCGATCGCGAGGGGCGACTCGCGCTCGACCGGTTGTCTCGAAATCACGCGGGCGTGCGTGTTCTCGCCGCGACGCAGGCGCAGGACCACGCAGTGCCGCGCGGCGCGCTCGGGCAGCTTGATCTCGGCGCCCGGAGAGATTTCTACCGGCGCAAAAAACCGTGACACAAGACGGGCGGCGGGGGCTTTCATGCTACGATTTTAACCATATCCTTTCGCATTTCCTCGCGTGGAAAGTCTGCAATCACCCTTGGCGGGTCTCGGTGCGAAAGCGCCGGACTTCGATCTCCCCGGCACCGACGGCGCGCGCCACAACGTGGCGTCGAGCCGCGGTCCGAACGGGCTGCTCGTCATGTTTATCTGCAATCACTGTCCTTACGTCAAGGCGGTGCGCGAGCGCATGGTGCGCGACTGCGTGGAGCTTGCCGGTCACGGCATCGGCTCCATCGCGATCATGTCGAATGATCCTGCTGATTACCCGGAGGACTCGTTTGAGAATATGAAGAGAGCGGCGGCGGAGTTCAGCTACCCGTTTCCGTATGTGCTCGATGAGACACAGGAAGCGGCAAGGGCCTTCGGTGCGGTATGCACGCCCGATTTCTTCGGCTATAACGCCGCGCTCGAGTTGCAGTATCGGGGGCGGCTCGACGCGTCCAAGCGTGAACCGGCCCCGCACGCGCCTCGCGAGCTCTACGACGCGATGGTGCAGATTGCCCGTACCGGCCGCGGCCCCTCCAACCAGACCCCTTCCATCGGCTGTTCGATCAAATGGAAGCGTAGCTGAAGTGTCGGACCAGGGCGCCTCGCCCTTGTTATAACTCGCTGATTTCACGCAAACTACAGCTTTTTTTGGCCTACCGCTGCTATAATATTCGGGCAGATAAGAACCGCTTTTGGGGAGGACGGCTCACGCAGGAGGCCCGCCGCAAAAAACTGCTCTCCTCGCGGCCGCCGCTGCACGGGATGGGGCGGCTCGGAACATCGACGATCTCAACCCACCTCGCATGTAAATGCAGTCTTCGCTCCCTTTTGGCGCTGCGAATCGCGCAGGCGGCGGCATGATGATCTGGAAAGGAAGCAAAAAATGAAGCTTTGTCGTTATGGCAGGAACGGATTCGAAAAACCGGGCGTCATCGACGCGCAGGGCCAGTTGCGCGATTTGTCCGGGGTCCTCTACAACATCGACCAGGACGCGATTTCTCCCAAGGGACTGGCGAGGTTGCGCAAGATCCGCCCGGAATCGCTGCCGCTGGTGCGCGGGAACCCGCGTTTCGGCGTCCCTTATACAGGCATCTCGAAATTCGTCGCGATCGGGCTGAACTATGTCGATCATGCGCACGAAGCCGGCCTGCAAATTCCAGCCGAGCCGGTGGTGTTCATGAAGGCAACGACCTGCATTAGCGGTCCTAACGACGACATCCGGCAGCCGCGCAATTCCACCAAGCTCGATTACGAGGTCGAGATCGCGATCGTCGTCGGGACCCGGGCCGAATATGTGCCGGAGGACAAGGCGTTGGACTACGTTGCAGGCTATACGATCGTGAACGACGTGTCCGAGCGCGCATTCCAGCTGCAGTCTTCTCAATGGGACAAGGGCAAAGGCTGCGACACCTTCGGGCCGGTCGGGCCATGGCTCGTCACGACCGACGAAATCACCAATCCGCAGACGCTCGACATCTGGCTCGATGTCAATGGCGAACGCAGACAGTCCTCCAATACGAAGAACATGATTTTCTCCTGCGCGAAGCTGGTCTCCTATGTCAGCAACTATATGACTCTGCTCCCGGGAGACATCATCACCACCGGCACACCGGCTGGCGTCGCGCTGGGTATGAAGCCGACCCAAGCATGGCTCAAGCCGGGCGATGTCGTCACCCTCGGTATCAAGGGCCTGGGCGAGCAGCGACAGAAGGTGATCGCCTATTCAGGGAAGTGAATCGGCTTTGCCACGATTTCAAAAGCGTGAGAAATTCCCGCAAGTCAGTGCCGGAATTCTCTTGCTCGGAAAATGTCAAAAGTGTAGATTGATCATTAGCGCGGGAGAGTGCAATCTCGGGGACTGTGTAATAAGCGAGCCGCTGCCAAAGGTGCGATCTATCTAGCGCCGGGTCGCATCTCTCGGGTAAGACGATGGGGGGATAAAGCGCGAGCTTTTCCCCTTTTGTTTTTTTTATCGGAGGCGGGCATGAAAGTGGTCGTCCTCGGAGCCGGGGTCATCGGCACGACCAGCGCGTGGTACCTCGCGCGGACCGGCCATGAGGTGATGGTGGTAGACCGGCAGCCGGAAGCCGGGCTCGAGACGAGTTTCGCCAACGGCGGGCAGATTTCGGTCAGTCACTCCGAGCCGTGGGCGAACCCGATGGCCCCATCCAAGATCCTGCAGTGGCTGGGGCGCGAGGACGCGCCGCTGCTTTTCCGGCCGCGCGCCGATCCTGCCCAATGGCTGTGGAGCCTGCGTTTCCTGTTTGAATGTCTACCCGGCCGGACCCGCCGCAACACCGAAGCCGCGCTCGCACTCGCGCTGTACAGCCGTGAGCAGCTGCGCCAGCTGCGGCGCGACACGGGCATCCGCTACGATTCCCAGACCCGCGGCATACTGCACCTGTATGAGGAGAGACGCGAATTCGAACACGCGAAAAAACAGGTCGAGCGGCTCAGCGCGCGCGGCATGGAAACGGAAATCAAGACGCCCCAGGAGTGCCTTGCGGTCGAGCCGGCGCTCAGGGGCTCGACCGTAAAGATCGCGGGTGGCGCCTATGCAGCATCGGACGAGTCCGGCGACGCGCGGACCTTCACCCACAACCTGGCTGAACTCTGCCGCGATCAGGGTGTGAGCTTCCGTTTCAAAATCAGCGTGAAGCGCCTGGAAGCGGCGCGCGGGGCGATCGAGCGCGTCGTTATCGACGACGAAGAGGGAATCGAGGAGTCGCTGCGCGCCGACGCCTATGTCGTCGCGTTGGGGAGCTACAGCCCGCTGTTGCTCAAGGGGGTCGGTATCTCGGTGCCGGTGTATCCGGTCAAAGGCTATTCGATCACCCTGCCGCTTGAGCCCGGTGACGAGGCGCCGCAGGTGAGCCTTACCGATCATGCGCGCAAGATCGTGATTTCGCGGCTCGGCGATCGATTGCGCGCGGCGGGCACCGCCGAGATGAACGGCTATGACACCGAAATGAATGAATTTCGATGCCAAGCGCTTGTCAAGCGCTGTTTCGAATGGTTCCCCAAGGCCGGGCGCGCGGAACGTGCGCAATTCTGGACAGGCCTCAGGCCGGCGACGCCGAGCAATCTGCCGCTCATCGGCCGCTCGAAGTATTTCAACCTCTTCCTGAACACGGGGCACGGCACGCTTGGGTGGACGCTCGCGTGCGGCTCGGGCCGGGCGCTTGCCGACATCGTGAACGGTCGGAAGCCCGAACCCGAATTCCGGTTCCTCGGGTTGGAGGGCAAAGCAAAAGGAACGACCCCTTCGATCGCCCCGCCTGAAAGGCTGAAGGCTTGAGCTTACTTTGCGCCGACCGCGACGCGCTTTTTCGCCGCCACAAGCCTGGGCTTAGGCACCGCCTCCACGGTCAGTTCACGCACGAAGTTCGGCAGGGCGAACAGCGCCTGATGAGTGGCGCCGTTGTAGTACTGCAGATGCGTGACTCCGCGAGCGCTGACGCGCGCGTCGATCTCCGCTGCGCCTACCGACACGACGTCCGTCGAATCTGAACAGGCGCACATCGACCACAAGCAGCCGTAGAGCGGGATGAACATCGTATAGGGCCTGGCGATCTTGAACATCTTGGCTAGGCGCCCGTAGAGCGTCCTTACCCTGTCGGGACGCGACCACGGCGAGCCCATGTGCAGCGTTAATACCCCGCCGGGGGCCAGCGCCCGCTTGCAGTCGCGAAAGAACGCCTCTTCGTAAAGAGCCGTAGCGGGGCCGATCGGGTCCGGCAGGTCAAGCGCGATGTGATCGAACTTCTCCTTCGTCTCCGACAGATATTTCAGACCGTCGTCGATCAGGAGCTTGAGCTTGGGGTTGGCGAACACCCCGCGATGGATCGCGCCGAAATGCTCCTTTGAGATCTCGACCACCTTTTCATCCAGCTCCACCATGATGACTTGATCGACCGAGGGGTGCTTGAGCGCTTCTTCGGCTGCCCCGCCGTCACCGCCGCCGATGACCAGGACTCGCTTCGGCGCGGAAAGCGCGGCGAGAGCAGGGTGAATGAGGGTTTCGTGGTAGACGAATTCCTCGCGTTCGGAGGTCATGAAACAGCCGTCGAGGCGAAAGAGCTTCCCGAACTGAGGCGTTTCGTGGATCTCAAGATCCTGGAACCGCGTTTTCGAAGCCTCGATGAGCTTGGAGGAGCGCAGGAAAAATCCGTAGTCCCCGTTCAGCCACTCGTACATGAAGCGCTTGTCGCGCGGCACGTCGTGCTGCACGTGCTCCTCGGGACGATAGAGATCCATCAGGTCCGTGACGACCTGTCGCGCTTTGGCGCCGTTGTCCTGGGTGTAGTTGCAGACGTAGACGTCGAGGGTGACGCTCTGGAGCTCGGGCCAGGTGTGGATGGCGAGATGCGACTCCGCCAGCACTACCGTGCCGGTGACTCCGCCACCGTCGAACTCGTGGAACAGGTCGCCGAGTATCGTGAGGCCGGCCCTGTTGATGGAGTCGTGACAAAATTGACGCAGCGCGGCTGCGTCAGTCAAATACCGTGCGTCCCCCCGGCAACGGTACAGATTCGCGACAACATGTAATCCGTCCAATTTGCATAAATCCCCACAACAGTTGACAAATGAGACGCCGAACTACTTTGCAAGCATCTCCCCAATTGCCGCATCGATCAACCTGCGGGCAATGCTGATTCCAGCAGGCAATCGCGGCAAATTTCCAACATCAAACCACTGCACATCCTCGATTTCCGCGCCATCGGCGCACAAATCCCCCGAGTCGTACTCGGCGAAAAAGGCGATCATGAGCGAATGCGGAAACGGCCAGGGCTGGCTGGCGAAATACCGCGCCTCGCGTACACGAATACCGACTTCCTCATGAACCTCGCGCTCCAAACACTGTTCCAAGGTCTCGCCGGGTTCGACGAATCCGGCGAGCGCGCTGTACATCCCCTGCGGGAACCGGGGCGAGCGCGCGAGGAGCAACTCCTTTTCGCGCCGCACCAGCCCCATCACCGCCGGGGAGAGCCGTGGATAGGCCACCCCCCCGCAACCCGGGCACTGTCGGGAGCGTTCGCTCGTGCTCGCCTCGGTCGCCTTGCCGCACGCCCCGCAGTACTGGTGCGTGCGGTCCCAGTCGACAATCTGCAACGCCCGCCCGGCCAGGGCGAACTGCGCGTCGTCGAGCGCTCCGAACACCGCCCGCAAGCCCTGCCAAGCCCATCCTTGCGGTGCCTCGGCCTCCGCCGCCGCCTCGGCGGAGAAGCAGTGCTGCCCACCGAGTACCCCAAGATATTGTGTTCGCGCGAGCATCATACCCAAATTCTTGGGGTGATTGCAATGGGGAAGGGCCACGGCGGCGGGGGCCGCCGCGACCATAAGCTCGAAATCGCGGAACACGAACCACAGGGATCGCTCGGGCGGCTCCGCCGGCGGCTGGATAGCCGGCACGTAGGCTGCCGGCCACTGAAAGGGCATGCTCATGGAGCGGCTCCGCGCGGGGAAATCCCGCGCGGCTCAGGCTCGGCGCAGCCGGCGGATCAGGCTTGAGGTATCCCAGCGCCCGCCGCCCATCTTCGATAACTCGTCGTAGTAGCCGGCGACTAGCTGAGTGACCGGGAGGGAAGCGCGGTTCTCCTTGGCCGTCTCGCCGCAGATTCGCAGATCCTTGCGCATCCAATCGACCGCGAACCCGAAGTCGAACTTGTCATCCACCATGGTTTTGCCGCGGGTTTCCATCTGCCAGGATTGCGCGGCGCCTTTTGAGATCACGTCGAGCACGAGCTTCGCGTCGAGGCCCGCCTTGAGGGCGAAATTGAGGCCCTCGGAGAGAGCTTGCACGAGCCCGGCGATGCAGATCTGGTTGACCATCTTGGTGAGCTGACCGGCCCCCGAGGCGCCCATCAAGGTGGTGGCCTTGGCGAAATGAGAGATGACCGGCTTCGCCCGCTCGAACGCCGCGGCGTCCCCGCCCACCATCACGGTGAGCTGCCCGTTCTCCGCGCCCGCCTGGCCGCCCGACACCGGTGCGTCCAGGAATTCGAAGCCGCGCTTTTTTGCCTCGGTCGCGAGCTCGCGGGCGACCTTTGCCGATGCGGTCGTGTGGTCCACGAAGATCGCACCCTTTGACATTTTCTGAAAAGCGCCGTTCGCACCTAAAGTCACTTCGCGCAAGTCGGGGTCATCGCCCACGCAGGAGAACACGATGCTCGCTCCGTCGGCCGCCTTGGCAGGGGTTTCCGCGAACCGGCCGCCGTGTTTCGCGACCCAGGCCTCGGCCTTGGCGCGGGTGCGGTTATACACGGTGACGTCATGGCCGCCACGGCTGACGAGGTGTCCTGCCATGGGGAAGCCCATGACACCGAGACCGATGAACGCGAGTTTGCTCACTGCTCCTCCGATACGGGTTCTCTCGCCAAGTGGGCGAGATTCGCCGATAATTATAAGGTCTCAGCCCGATACTTCCGATTTTTCCCCTAAATGAGCAAAGACCTGACCAACGCGATTCGCGCGTTGGCCATGGATGCCGTGCAGGCGGCGAACTCGGGTCATCCCGGCATGCCGATGGGAATGGCCGAAATCGCACTGGCGCTGTGGGGAAAACA
>WNFH01004371.1_pt1 | contig 10189 bp, 6 predicted proteins | sample 5400411 | NCBI WGS metagenome assembly WNFH01 (sample SAMN13153347, study PRJNA577476) | soil metagenome | isolation source: 200 cm saprolite under Douglas fir tree site 2 hole 3 | place: USA:California | collected 2015-04-18
CGCCGTTACGGATTTTTATGTTGTACAAGCAAGAAGGGTTGGTGCAAACCCAAGCTTTGTACTCAATAGAAGCTCCCTGGCTACCGAAATCCGAAAGCGGAACCAGATCACCTTCACTACATTTGCGACAGCGGGGAAAAGCGTTTTCCACGAAATCGCCTCCTTCCTTCTCTCTGGAGGATAATATTCGCCTACCCAGCCAGGCAAGCGAAGAAGTTAGCCGGGGGAGAGCCTCCGCCGCTGCATCCGCATCCCCACAGCAGTTCAGTCCATACTACAACTATCATACCACATTTGGCATCATATGTCAGCATGCAGATCTTGCAGGTGAAGAAATTTTCATCTTCAGTCAGAAATGCAGGCGAACATCGGCTGTGGCGTTGCCACTTTCTGGTTAGACTATCCATAGTGGCACGATGCTCTGGCATGAGTATAGCATACAGCTTCGTTGCTTGCAAGCTGTGGAAATTTCCACACAGATGGAAAACTCTTCATCTCCCGGTGATGTAGAAAGAGCCAGGTTGGTCTGTCTTACTATGCCAGACAGGCGCTATTTCTCGCTGAAAACCCTTCAGAGTCAAGACCAAATGTCGATTGATATAGTGCTATCTCTGCTATGCAAGGATGATCTACATTGCATGTTATGCGTTTTGGCACGATTGTTGCAGTCTTGAACGGTAGGAAGAAGTTTAGAATGAACGAGTTCTTCCCCAAAACTGTGTGAATACAGGTTGAAGAAGGAGCACCCATGATGGGAGCGAGAGTAGCTTATAGTGTTGATCGCATAAACGATCTCGGTCCCGTTCGGCTTAAGAAGAGCCGTGAACGGGATTGCGATGCCTACCTGGAAAGTGACGTGTACAGCGAACCTGACGTACACGACGAGGATGATGACGAATTTGAGGATGATGAGGAAGATAATAGGGTGGCTATTGATGATGCTGTGAAGCAGTACCTTAAGGAGATTGGCACCTACCCCCTCCTGACAGCGGAGCAAGAGTTGCTATTAGCCGAACGTATTGCTCACGGAGACCTGCGTGCCCACCAAAGGCTTATCGAGGCTAATTTGCGGCTCGTTGTGAGCATCGCAAAACGCTACTCGAATCAGGGTTTGCCACTGCTGGACATGATTCAGGAGGGGAATATTGGCCTTATGCGTGCTGCACAAAAATTTGACTATAAGCGTGGTTTCCGCTTCAGCACGTATGCCACGTGGTGGATACGTCAAGCGATCAGTCGCGCCATTGCGGAGCACTCGCGCACAATTCACATCCCGGTGCATGTTGTTGAGTTAATTTACAAAATGAGGCGTATCGCTCGCCGTATGTATCAAGAACAGGGATTGGAAGCGCTACCAGAACAACTTGCTGCTGAGGTGGGGCTTTCAAAAGAGCGGGTTGTGGAATTGTTGAATCTGTCTGAACAGCCTATTTCGCTTGATGCGCCGGTTGCCGATGACGAACAGTATCACCTGGCTGATACGCTAGAGGATATGAGCATGACGGCACCGGCAGATCAAGTTTCGCAGCAACTGCTGCGTGACTATGTTGAGAAGGCGATGACGGTCCTGAATCCACGCGAACGTCTCATTATCGAGTTGCGCTATGGCTTGCAGGATGGCCACTATCACACGCTGGATGAGGTAAGTGCGGAGTTTAAGCTGACGCGAGAGCGCATCCGGCAGATCGAGGTCAAGGCACTACGCAAATTGCGCTATCCAGAGCGCTATTGTGGCTTGCATGATTTCGTGCATGTATAGATTCTTTCATGCCTCTGTTGCTACGCCGTTAGCCATTGAGCGCAAGTATGCCTGGATGAAAGGATCAACATCGCCATCCAGGTAGCCCTCCGTATCACTCGACTCATAGTTGGTACGATGGTCTTTCACAATGTTATAGGGATGAACTGTCACTGAGCGAATCTGTGTGCCGAAGTCAGCCTGCACGTACTCACCTTTGAGCCTGGCCGCTTCTTCCTCACGCTTCTTTTGTTCGCGTTCATAGAGGCGCGCCTTCAGCAGTTTCATGGCCACCTCACGGTTTTGAATTTGTGAGCGTTCGTTTTGGCAGGTGACTACGATACCCGTAGGAAGGTGGCGGATGCGCACGGCTGAGTCGGTCTTGTTAACATGTTGTCCGCCAGCGCCTGTCGAACGATAGGTGTCCACCTCAATATCTTCGGGGCGGATGGTGATCTCGATGGTATCTTCAATGTCAGGCATGACCTCGACCCTAGCGAATGAGGTATGCCGGCGATGCGCTGCATCAAAGCGGGATAGCCTGATGAGTCGATGTGTGCCAGCTTCTGAACGAAGATAGCCGTATGCATATCGCCCGGTGATTTCGACGGTGGCACTTTTAATGCCAGCTTCTTCACCCTGGTTGTACTCGTAGACCTCGGTTTTGAAGTTATGACGTTCGGCCCAGCGTAGATACATGCGCAAGAGCATCTCGGCCCAATCCTGTGCATCAATACCACCACTGCCTGCGTGAATGCTGACGATGGCGTTACGCTCATCGTGTTCTCCACTCAGCATCAACGCGAATTGGAGTTGCTCAACCTCTTGTTCGAGTGTGGCTAAGGATTGCGCCATTTCTGCCTGCATATCCTCATCTGGCTCCTCCTCTAGCAGTTCTGCCAATGCGTACAGGTCGTTGAGTTGTGTGGCGATACCTTCCCAGGTGGAGACTTCTTCGCGTAGGGCGTTGAGCTGCTGCATTTGCGTCTGAGCTTTGCGGTTATCCGACCAAAAATCTTCGGCCATGCTCTCTTCTTCGAGTTTGGTTATCTGTGTTGCTTTGTTTGCCAGGTCAAAGACGCACCATAGTTTCGTGGACGCGCTCTTGTAGGCGTTCAATTTGAGTAATAAGTTCGTTCATCTGTTGTTAGTTCTTCTTTGTATTGCTATCTTAGTGATGACTGACTGGATCTCTTCTTTGGCAGTCTGTACAGTGTTCATCTCAAACTAAGTGTAGCATAGTAGTATGATACTCACAAGAGGTGCGGGATACAAAGGAGAGAAGAAATCTCAACCAGATTACGCTAGTTATTATAATATCTTAACCAGTTCTCTACCGACAAGCACCCAGGTGATGCGGTATAATTGCTTCCTAATGAGTCTACTGTTGTGAGTAGTTTTTCTGAAGAGCAATATATACTCTATTCTATGACGCATGAGAAGCATGGACACATACATACTTTAGGGAAGTGGATGACGTATTGGCTGTCTACCTGGGTGATAATCGCGATGTCTACGCTGATTGTCATGGTATTTGTGCTCAAACCGGTGCATTCTGAACATCGGCCTAATGGCCAATTACCTATCAGTGTTTCACTCACCGGGTCTGCAACTACACCAACAGCCACACCTACTCCTACTCCTGAGCTGATTGGGTCACAGTCAGGGGACTGGACGACGTATATGGCGGACAACGGGCACAGCGGCTTCAATGCAGCTGAGAACATCATTACGTCGACCACCGCAGCGGGGCTGAAGCTCAAATGGACGCACCAGGCGGGGGATGCGGTGGTTTCGCAGCCCGTGATAGCCAAGGGACTGATTTACTGGGCGTCATGGGATGGCTACGAATATGCCACGACCTTGGATAATAAGACGGTCTGGGCCACCTACCTGGGCAAGACGGTGGCCGACCCGAGTTGCATTCCTCCGCGCCTGGGTGTGACCAGTACGGCGACGATTGCCAGCGTGAATATGAACGGGACAATGACCTCGGTGGACTTCCTGGGTGGCGGGAATGGCTACTTTTACGCGCTGAATGCCCTCACTGGAGCGATCATCTGGAAGACGTTCCTGGGTTCACCACCAGGTTACTACCTGTGGAGTTCGCCAGCCTTCTACCAGGGACACATCTATATGGGAGAGTCATCCCTTGGCGATTGCCCCCTGGTTCCCGGGCGGGTGGTCCAGCTGGATCCCGCGACTGGGACTATCCAGTATGCCTTCAACACGGTCCCCAATGGGTGCAGAGGCGGCGGTGTCTGGAGTTCGCCGACTATTGATGAGGCGGCAGGTACAGTGTACATTTCCACAGGGACCAAGGGTCCGTGCGCAACGCCCGAGCTCGCTAATTTAGATATTCATTCACTGGCGATCCTCGAGTTGCGAGCCTCGGACTTGTCGTTGCTCCAGTCCTGGCAGTTGCCAAAATCCGAGAGGATACATGATGGGGACTTTGGATCCACTCCTACACTGTTCACGACCAGCACTGGTGTCCTAATGGTAGGTCTTACGAATAAGAACGGGACGTACTATGCGTTTAAGCGCGATGATCTGAGTGCTCCAGTGTGGCGTGCCGCGCTCTCGACGGGCCATCTCGGCCATGGGGTTATCTCCTCGAGTGCCTGGGATGGCCAACGGCTCTATGTAGGAGCCAGGACGATGATAATAAATGGTGTCCTATGTCCAGATAGTGTTGTGGCCCTCGACCCCAACACCGGGACGATTCTCTGGCGACATTGTATGAAGAGGAGAGCACTGATTGGGGCCGTTGTGGCGGTTCCAGGACTGGTCGTGTTTGGACAGGAGGGATATGTGATGGTACTCGACGCGACTTCAGGGCAAACACTCTTCAACTATGGGCAGGATACACCAGATAATTATTCGCTCTTCCGGGGTTGGGCGTCGATCTCTCACGGCGTGCTGTACATTGGGGGTACAGACGGCAAGCTCTACGCCTTCGCGCCGTGAAGAGTAACGCAGCTAAGTTCATTGCTGAATGCTCACCAACGTGATGTCAAAAATCACCGTGGCGTTAGGCGGAATCGCTGGAGGTCGCCCCTGCGCGCCATAAGCCAGCTTCGCCGGAATAATAAGACGACGAGTTCCACCCCCATTCATGCCAATCAGTCCTTGATCAAATCCTCTGATAACCTTTCCCTGACCAACTTTCACGCTAAGGGGTGTACCACCATGATCATAGGAACTATCAAATTTCTTACCGTTTGCCAACCAGCCTGTGTACTGGACTGATACGGTATTACCGGCCTGGACAGGAGCACTACTGCCAACCTTGAGATCTATACATTCCAGCCCATTCAACAGCGTACCAGGAGAAATAGTCACCGGTGGAGGTGCCATAGGCCCTGAGGGCAATGCTTGTATGACACCAGGTGCAGAAATTGATGACGTTGAATTGTAAATATTACTCCCCGTGGCAACGGAGCAATTGTTGACACTTTGCACAATCACGTCAAAAATCAGCGTTGCACCGGCTGGAATATTGGCAGTCTGGCTCTGGTCACCATAACCCAACGCTGGTGGAATGATTAGACGGCGTATGCCACCAGCCCTTAGCCCGGTCAACCCCTCCTGCATTCCTACGATAACTGCCTTTCCACCAAGCAATACCTGGAAAGGCTCCGCATGGCGGTCATAGGAACTATCGAACTTGCGATTGGTGCCAGCGAGCCAACCTGTATACTCAAACGATAGGACACTCCCTATCTGAGCAGCAGGGCCACTGCCGACTTTCAGGTCTATACATTTGAGTCCATCGGCAAACAAACCTGGCGTAGTATCTACACCCAGTGGCGGTGGGGTCGTCGGCCCCGCTGGAGGCGTTGGGGTATATAACCTGGTGCTAGCGGGAGCAACAGAGCAAGCATTAGTAACAGGAATATGGTGTAACGAGGCAATGATGCGCGGATATTGCCAGATACCCACTCCTGTTAGAGCGATTAAGACTACGCCGAGCAGGCTTCCCCCTATGAGTATACGTTGACGGCGACGGCGTGCCTGGCGCATCAGCCGCTCTTGTTGACGCTGTCCTGGTCGAGGTTGTTTCTGGGGTTGCGGTGTACCCTTCTGTCCATTCACCGTTTGAGTCATTGGGATGTTTTCTCCTCGCATGTTCGTTTCAGAATAATTGCAAGGTGAGATTACCATTACTTGGGTTTTCTGGCAAGAGGAGAAGGATGCTCGACGCCTTTAGTACTGCCGTGCTACAATGCTATTTACAATCAAGAATCGTATCATGTGGGGTCTAGAATCATCAAAACCTTTAGAAAGGCAGAAAGTATGCCATCTCAGGGATATGTACGTTCCCCAACAATCCATCAAGACCAGATTGTATTCGTTTCTGAGGATGACCTGTGGTTGATACCAAGTGAAGGAGGCCGAGCTGAACGTCTCACGGCTGGTACGAGTGAGGTGAGCTATCCGCACTTTTCACCCGATGGCGAACAACTGGCATTCGTGGGTCGCGAAGAGGGTCCGAGCGAGGTCTATGTTATGTCGGCAGCCGGTGGCCCTGCTCAACGCCTTACCTTCCAATCCGCGTCTTGTCATGTCCTGGGCTGGTCGCCTGGCGGTGATAGCATCCTGTATGCCAGCAATGCCAGCCAAATTAATCGCCGCTTTGAGGCCATCTTTGCCATCGGTCCAATGGGTGGACAACCTCGCCAGATTCCCGTTGGCATGGCAAATGCGATCTCTTATGGTCCAAAGGGGGGCATTGTGCTTGGTCGCAACATTCGAGAACCAGCATACTGGAAACGCTACCGTGGCGGGACGGTAGGGCATTTATGGTGTGACACCAGTGGCAACGGTACATTCCAGCGTCTGCTCAGGCTCAACGGGAACGTGGCCGACCCGTGTTGGGTGGGCGAGCGTATCTACTTTCTTTCAGATCATGAGGGAGTTGGCAACATCTACTCCTGTACACCTCTGGGTGAGGATATACGCCGTCACACCGATCATCGTGATTTCTATACACGCCATCTTTCCAGTGATGGACAACGCCTGGTCTATCACGCAGGTGCCGACCTTTACCTGTTTGATCCCAGCACAGATAGTGCTCGTCGTCTTGATGCTACATTACCCAGCTCACGTACACAGCGTAGCCGTAAGTTCGTCCCAGCCAATCACTACCTTGATTCCTATGCATTACATCCACAGGGCCACTCGGTAGCCATTACAACACGAGGCAAAGCCTTCTCTATGGCCGACTGGGAAGGAGCTGTCCTCCAGCATGGTGAACTGGATGGGGTACGTTATCGCTTGCTGGAATGGCTCAATGATGGCAAGCGACTGGTCGCCATCAGCGATGCTATTGGACGCGAAGCACTGGTTGTCTTCAATCCAGAAGATGCTAGCGAACCAAAGACATTCAAGGACATCGAATTTGGACGGGCAACCAGTCTGGCAGTTTCGCCCACCGACGATGTGGTTGCCATTACGAATCATCGTAACGAATTGATCGTGGTTAACCTGGAAGAAGCCACCTCTGTCGTAGTCGACCGCAGTGACTATGGCCGGATTCACGGTGTCGCCTGGTCCCCTGATGGACGTTGGTTGGCATACAGTTTTTCGCAAACTGCGCAAAAAACTGCGATCAAACTTTGCAATGTGGAGACCGGTGAAACCCATTTTGCGACTGATCCAGTACTTCATGACACCTCGCCAGCATTTGATCCCGAAGGCAAGTTTCTCTACTTTTTAGGATATCGTACCTTCAACCCTGTGTACGACAACCTACAATTTGATCTTGGCTTTCCTCGCGGTGTGCGCCCCTATGCGATCACGCTACAGCGCGATCAGGGTTCTCCCTTCATTCCACAACCGAAAGCGCCTGGCGAGAAGGATAAGGACAAAGACAAGGGGAAAGAGAAAGAGGAAGCGCGAACAAAAAAGCAAGAGGACAATCCAGAAGGGGCTTCTGGGAAAGAGAGCGACGGCGAAGAGGAAACGACCACGAAACCATCTCCCACTCCTATCATCATCGACCTGGAAGGGATTACCAGCCGGGCGGTTCCTTTCCCGGTGGACGAGAACCGCTTTAGCGTCATACGCGCTATGAAGGGAAAGGTGCTGCTGTTGTCGTCTCCCATTGAAGGAACTCTTCCATCTCCGTTGGAGGAGCATCCTGAGCCGAAGGGAATCCTTCGTATGTATGACCTGGAGGCACTGAAACATGAGTGGCTTGCTGATAGCATCAGTAGCTTTGATCTCTCACGCGACAGCAAAACGCTGATTTATCGCTCCCATCATCGGCTGCGTGTGCTGAAAGCAGGGGAGAAAGTTCCCAGGTCGGATGATAGTGACGATCCCAGCCGAGAAAATGGTTGGCTCGATCTGCGTCGTATCAAAGTCTCGGTGCAACCGGCGGCAGAGTGGAGGCAAATGTTTGCAGAGGCCTGGCGTCTGCAGCGGGAGCAATTCTGGGCCGAAGATATGTCAGGTGTCGATTGGGATGCCATCTATGCTCAGTACGCTCCTCTGGTCGAGCGCGTCAGTTCGCGCTCGGAACTGTCTGACCTCTTGTGGGAACTTCAGGGAGAACTCGGCACCTCGCACGCATACGAGGGGGGAGGGGAGTATCGCCAAGGGCCGCACTACCGGCAGGGATTCCTGGGTGTGGACTGGGCTTATGACGCTGATAATAATCGCTATCGCATCGCACATATCGTGCGGGGTGATCCCTGGGACAGTAAGGCAACCTCACCACTCACCGGCCCCGGTCTGAATGTCACCGTAGGTGATGCAGTGCTGGCAATCAATGGGCAGCGTGTGGGCCCTAATCGCAGTCCACAAGAATTGTTGGTGAATCAAGCCAGGAACGAAGTACAATTGACAATAGAACAGGCAGAAAACGAAGAGATTCGTGTAATCACTGTTAAGGTGCTGTCAGATGAAGCTCCTGCTCGCTATCGAGAGTGGGTTGAGAACAACCAGCGCACCGTTCATACTCTTTCCCAGGGACGGGTGGGCTACATCCACATCCCTAATATGATGGGCGAAGGGTACGCCGAGTTTCATCGCAGCTACCTGACGGAGTATGACTATCCTGCACTGCTGGTCGATGTGCGTTGGAATGGTGGAGGCCATGTCTCCGGGCTCTTACTGAGCAAGTTAGCGAGGAAGCGCGTTGGCTATGATTTTCCGCGCTGGGGCAAGCCCACGCCGTATCCCCAAGAGTCACCACGTGGGCCAATGGTGGCACTTACCAATGAGCAGGCCGGGTCGGATGGAGATATCTTTAGCCATACCTTCAAACTGATGGGCCTGGGTCCGTTAATCGGCAAGCGCACCTGGGGTGGCGTTATCGGCATCTCTCCTCGTCATAGGCTGGTCGATGGTACGGTGACCACTCAGCCAGAGTTTGCCTTCTGGTTCAAGGACGTTGGTTGGAATGTGGAGAACTACGGTACCGATCCAGACATCGAGGTGGATATTGCTCCACAAGATTATGTCAACGAGCTTGATCCCCAACTGGAACGTGCGATTGCCGAGGCGCTGCGCCTGATCGAGGAATATCCGGCACTGGAGCCCAAACCGGAGGAACGCCCACGCAGGGGACGGTAAGCTGTTCCTCCGATTCTATTCCTGTCTCCAGACCAAGAAAAGACGCTCTACAGAACATACTATGCACACGAGGCTGCATCATGATGGTGCAGCCTTTGTACCTCGATCCACCTTCTGGCGCTGTGCTGCTCTTTTCGTACGCTTACCCTTCACCAACTTATCACCTCGGCCTTCAACCATATAAGCGTCTACCTTTAAGTACAGTGCAGAGAACCACCACGCTGCCAATCTGGGTGAGATGTTTGGTATCTAGTTTCTAAGGTATCTTTGCTTGATGCTATCTGGGTTTCAGAGATCGTGTCCTTGCCGCCGCTAATCCATATCATTCGCTTGTAATAACAGATCAAATGGCAGTTGAGAACTCTGTAGGAGAAACTCCTTCGAGAGTTCGAACATAGGGAAGTAGCTCAATCCAAGTCCTAATTATCTGGATGTAAGAGCCGTGTCCAGTTCGTTCAGGTAGCTTAGATGCGCTTCAGAATCTAATGGAGCAGCACTAAAGTATACGTGTTCTTCTGGATGTGAGCCTGCACGCAATGCTAATGTGAATGAGCGAGGATGGTTAACATTTACCACGCCTGCATACTCTTGCTCAGGAGGAAGTGGTTGTATAACCAGTATCGGTATGGGAATTTCTTCTTTTTCACTGGCCTTTTCACTAACGCTCTTGGCAAAAAATTTGCGCATTGAGGGGGAGAAAACTTTGTCCAAAGGGAACGAGAATTGTGCACTGATCTCCGTGTACTCTAATATACGCTCTGGCTCACCAATAACAGGAGACCCATCTGCAGCTTGTAGCTGTGATAGAAACTGCCGTAGATGCTCAAAGATAGCAGTGATAGCAGAGGAAGGTCCTGCTACATCAAT
>WNFH01004373.1_pt1 | contig 10188 bp, 10 predicted proteins | sample 5400411 | NCBI WGS metagenome assembly WNFH01 (sample SAMN13153347, study PRJNA577476) | soil metagenome | isolation source: 200 cm saprolite under Douglas fir tree site 2 hole 3 | place: USA:California | collected 2015-04-18
AGCGGGTGATAGAGACCCGCGTCGATCACCGCCCCGACGCGAATCGGTACGGCCTGCCCGAGCATCGCCGCCGCGGCCAAACCGCCGCCCACACCCTCGCCGCGCGACTCACCTACCCAGACGGCGTCAAACGACGAGGCGACGGCCTGCACGGCCAGGCGTTCCAACTCCGCCCGTCTTGCGCCTTGCAACCCGATGGGCCCGAGCCCAAGCCTCACTGCGAGATCACTTCACGCACGTGGCTCAATCCCGTGAACGCGCGATGGAGGCTCTCTCGAGGCAGGTTGCCGAACTGGCTTCGGCACACGATGAGATGGAAGCCGAGGGCCTCGAACTCACGCAGCCGCGTCGCGACGTAGCCGGCGTCGCCCATGATCAGGTTCTTGAGCTTGACTTCGATGTCGGCATCGAGCCGATGCAGGTAGGCGGGCACTGATTCACCAGCCTTTTGCGGATATGACCAGCCCCCGTACTGCCGGCGCATATATCGCAACTCGGGCATGAGCATCGCCCAGTCGCGTTCGCGGTCGTCCGTGACGAATACGTCGCGCTGGAGTGCGTGAGCCCGCGGTGCGTTCACGCCTCGGGCGGCGGCGGCGTTGTAAGTGTCCAGGATCTCGCGCAGCTCCGCGACGCTCATCGTCGAGTCGGCGAACAGCGGAAGGCCCAGGCGCGCTGCACGCTGCGCCGCAATCGCGGTGGCGACTCCCACGTAGAGCGGCACCACCGGATCGACGGACCGACACGATTCCGCCAGGCGCGGCAGCATGACGTCCATCAGCTTGCCGCGATCCTTTCGCCGCACTCCGAAGCCGTCGAACTCCGCGTCCCGGTAGCCCAACGCCACGCCAAGCGACAGGCGTCCATCGCCCAGCCGGCCGATCGTCGCCGCATCGTCGGCCACCTTCTGCATCGAGTGCATCGGCAGCAGCATCACGGCGGTGCCGACGCCAAGGCGCCTTGTACGGCCCAGGATGGCGCCGGCCACGACAATGTCGGCGGGGCAGTAGCCGTCGAACCAGAAGTGGTGCTCTGAGAGCCAGATCGAGTCGAATCCGAGCGCCTCGGCGAGCTCCGCGTCCTCGAGGACGTCGCGATAGAGCTTCACGTGATGGTCGGGCCGATGAGGAACCGACTGCATGCCAAAGATTCCAAGACCAAGACGGAGTGTCATAACCGAGGGCTCACGCCAAGGAGCAGCGCCGCCAGCGCCGCATCCTGCGTGCCATTACCGACCGTCTTGTAGATGGTGATGTCGTCGGGGTTCGTGCGGCCGGGCACACGGCCGAGGACGACCTCGCCCAGCTCGCGCACGGCTTCTTCCTGGACGAGTCCCGCTCGCACGGCGGCCACGATCTCACCCGCTTCGAGGAGACAGGTCGGCCGGTGGTCGACGCGGATGGCGGCCGCCCGCGCAAGCAGCTGCGGTTCCACCTCGGAAGCAGCGGCACTTCCGCTCCCGACCAGGACGACATGAGCGCCCGGTTCAACGCTCGCCGCCGGGAACAGCGCTGACGGCGAGTTGGTCGCGGTGACGATGACGTGCGCGCCCGCGAGCGCGTCGCGAGCGGTCATCGCCTTTGCGCCCGGGTGTGAAGCCGCCAGCTCGCGAGCCGAGACCGCGCTGTGGCCGACGATGCGAATCTCGTTGAAGCTCATCTCGGCCGTCATCGCTCGCAGGTGGGCGGCCGCCTGCGGACCGGTGCCGAAGACCGTGAGCACTGAGGCATCGGCTCGAGCCATGAGCCGAACCGAAACGGCGCTGCAGGCCGAAGTCCGCACCTCGGTCGCCGCGCGCGCGTCGAAGGTTGCGAGCGTCCGGCCCGTGCTGGACTCGAAAACGGTGAGCGCACCCTGCAGGCGCTCCAGGCCGCGAGCCGGGTTTAGCGGGCGGACATTGATCACCTTGACGCTGAGGATGTCGAGCTCGGTGAGCACGCCCGAGATGAGAAATGTGCCGGCGCCTTCCCCGAGGTCGATGTGGGCCCGAACCGGCGCCACCGCCGCTCCCCTCGAGACCATGGCCAGGGCGGCTGCCATGGCGTCGGCGACATGACTGGGGTCGAGCGCCATGATCTCCTCGCGGCCGAAGTGCCGAAGGTGCAGGGCGCGCGCCGGCCGCGCATTCGACTTAGACACGCGCCTCCTCGCGGATATCCGCGAGGGTCTCGAACAGCGCCATCGATTCCTCGCCCCGCGACACCGGGAACTCGAACACCAGGTGATCGACTCCGAGCTGGGCGGCACGCCTGAAGTCCGCGACCACCTCTTCGCGAAGGCCGCGGAAGGGGGTGCGGCCGGAGGTCACGAACTCCTCGCTCTTCCAGCCTTGCTCGGACGGCGACTCGGTGATGCCGGTCCGGTCGGCCGCGACCTGGAGACCCGCGCGCATCGCCACTTCCATCTCATCGAGCTCGCGGCCTTGAGCCGCGACCTCCGCCGACAACCGGCCGAGCGCAACCTCGAGCTCCTCGAACGTCTGCCCGTCTCCGATCCAGCCATCGCCGAATCGCGCCGCGCGGCGCAGGGCTGCTGTCGAGGCGCCGCCGATGAGGATCGGCAGCTGGCGATTCGCGTGCGGCCTCGGCGCAAAGTGGAAGCCCCCGAAGTCATAGAGCTCGCCGTGGAACTCTGGCTCGTCGGACTCCCAGCAAGCTCGCATTGCAGCCAGGGCCTCGTCGGCGATACGCGCCCGTCGGCGGTGCGGCACACCCAGCAGGTTGGATTCGCTTTCCAGCCACCCCAGCCCCGCCCCGAGGATCAGCCGGCCGCCTGAGAGCTGGTCGGCCGTCGCGATCATCTTGGCGAGCACGAGGGGATGCCGGTAGGGGACGATCAGGATCGCGGCGCCGATCTGCACGCGGGTGGTGATTCCCGCGACGTAGGACATGACGGTGACGGCCTCGAAGAAGGTCGGTCCGAAGGCTTCGACGCTTGTCGACGGCACGACCACGTGGTCGGTGACCCAGACCGAGTCGAAGCTAAGCGATTCGCTCAGCTGGGCGGCGCGCCGGATGTTCTCGGCGGTGGCAAGGCGCCTGTACGTCGGCAGGACGACCCCCACCTTGAGCCGGCCGGCGTTCACGCGAGCTGAAATCCGTGACGAAGCGGGTCGCGTGAATCGATTCGAAATCGGTGCTCGCCGGTGATGAACGCCCAGCCTGAGAGCTGCGGAATCAACTCGCCGCCGCGGTCGACGAGGCGCCCGCGAAAGGAAAGACCCAACAGGTTTTCGCATTCGACCCATTGGTCGAGGTGCAGGCGGCCCGTCGCATGCAGCTGGGCCATGAGGGCTGAGAAGCACGAGCCACAAGGCGAACGATCCACCGAGTGGTCGCGGAAGACCACGAGGTCGCGGTAGCGGCCACTTCCAAGCTTGGTATAGATCAGCGCCGAGACGACCTCGCGCCACGGACCCAGCCGGCCCCTGGCCGCCACCCAGGCACTCTGCGCCTGCGTCTTCACCTCCATCCCGGCGTCCAGCAGAGCGCGAAAGGCGTGAGCGTGGACTATGATCCCCAGGTCGGACCCCCGAACGATCGCGATGAGGTTACCGCCGTAAGCAAGGTCATATCGCAAGCTCTTGCCTGCGGCGTGGGCGTGCAGACCCGACGCCACGCTCCGACTGGCTACGCCGTCGAGATGGACGGCGCTCACGCGACCCTTTGACCTGCGAATCCGAACTCTCACCGGCGCAGCGGGCGTGTCGACCGTGAGGACACCATTACGCGGAGGCCGCAGTCGGCCGGTTTCCACGAGCGCCGTCACCGCTCCGATGGTGCCGTGGACGCACATGTCCACCACGCCGCCACCATCCATGAACACCAGGCCCAAATCGGCATCAGGGACGGCGGGCGGCACAACCACCGCCCCGAACATCACCGCGTGGCCGCGGGGCTCCAACATGAGCGCGCGGCGCAGGCCATCGTGACGGCGCAGAAGGTCTTGCGACCGATCTTTGAGCGATCGTCCGTGGAGTGCGGGGAAACCACCGAGAACAATGCGCGTCGGCTCGCCCAACGTGTGCGTGTCGATGGTCTCGATGACCGTGACGGTCATGCCCGGGTCCGGTTCGCAAGCTCTCGCCTCACGGCGGCCGCAGTCTCACCCCAAAGCTCGACGGCCCGATCTGAGCGCGCGGGGTCCTGGCCGGGGTAGTCGAGCCGCATCACGAAATGCAGCCGATCGCCAAACATTCGGTGGTAGTCGAGCACCTGCTCGGCAAGCTGCTTGCTGTTGCCAAGGATCAACCGGTGGTTCTCGCGGCGGACGTCGCGGACCGGCCGCCCCGCCCAGCGGTCATAGGTATGCCTGAGGTACGTGAAGCCCTCGCGCATCTCATCCCATGGGTCGGAGTCGTCGCTTACAAACCCGTAGTTGAAGAGAGGAAGCTCCATGCCAGGCTCGCCCTTGTAGGCCGCATCGTAGAGCGCGACCAGGCGCGAAACCTCGTCGAGAGCGAGCGATGGATCGATCATGTAACGCTTGCCGCGCTGGGCGGCGCGGACGGCATCCCGGTCGATCACCCCATCCCCCGCCAGCATGACCGGCGGACCGCCTGGTGTGAATGGAGCCGGGGTGATCGTCACCTCGGGGATGTCGTAGAAGCGCCCATGGTGTGAGAACGGCATGCCGGTGAAGGCTTGGTTCAGAATTTCGGCGATCTCGTCGAGGCGAGCCTCATCTGTGTCAGGTGCGATGGCCATGCCTGCGAACTCGACCGGTCGGTAGCCAGTGCCGAGGCCCAGGACGAACCGACCGCCGCTCAGAAGGTCGGCGGCGATAGCGTCCTCAGCCAGCCGAAGTGGGTTGTAGAAGGAGGCGATCGCGACGCTCGTGCCTGCGATCAACCGCCGGGTCGCGCCCAGGACTGCGGCGCAGATGGGAATCACGGCTGCCGCATATCCGTCTTCGGCGAAGTGGTGCTCGGCGATCCAGAAAGAGTCGAGGCCCACTTCCTCAGCCAGGCGAGCGTGCCGGAGCATGTCCCCATACAGCTCGCGGTGGGAACGCTTCGAACCGGGTGGTTTCTGGGCGCTGTACATGCCGATTCCGAACCGCATCCGTTCTATTCGTCCTCGACCGCGGCCGGCTCGTGCCCGCGCATCGCAACCATGTACGCAGCTGCGGCCGCAACCGCCCCGACCATGAGAAAAGTTGTCGCCGTTAGGGCAACCTGGATTCCGCGGCGGTCGGCGATCGCTCCCGTGACGAATGCGCCCAGATTGCCCAGGCCCAGGCCGACCCCCATCATCAGGCTCGACGCCACGCCAACGAATGCGGGCAGCAGTCGCTGCGCCAGCGCTGTGACCTGCGCTTCGGACGCGAACATGAGCGCGCCGGCGACGAACATCCACGGCACGAGCACAGGCGCGGGGAGCCAGGGCACCGGCAGCAGGCCGATCAAGCCGGCGACCAGGGAGACGAGCACGACGCGCGCGCTGCCGAAGGCATGCGCGGCGACGCCGCCCAGGAGCGCGCCGGCGGAGCCGGCGAAGAGAAATACCGCCAGCGCCGTGGCGCCAAGCCCAAGGCTGCCGGTCCTGACGACGACGAGCGTGGGCAAGAACGTGAGGTAGGCAGTCATCACCGCCGAACGAAGGATCGACACCGACAGCAACATCGAGAGCGGCGCCGCCACCGCCCGCAGGGAAGCCCTCGCAGTCGTGCCGCCCGCCGGCTTCGGCAAAGGGCGAATCCAGGTCGGGTATGCGCGCGAGAAAAGCGCGGTGGCCGCGATGGCAGGGATGATCGTGACCAGCGTCGCGTGTGGACCGACGACCGAGGCCAACGGGACGATCAGCAGGGACATCAGTGCCGTCCCAGTGGAGCCGCCTGTGAAGAAGATCGCGATGCCCCACGCCCGGTTGTCAGCACTGGCGCGCCCCGCCTGCGCAACCGCCTGCGGGTGAAAGGCCGCCACACCGAGGCCCGTGACGACCATCAGCGCGACCATCTGCGCGTAGCTCGTCACGAAACCCGTCAGCCCCATCGCCAGACCGGCGACGAGCAAGCCGACGCCCGACAGCGGAAAAAGCGGGTGCCGGTCCTGCCAGAAGCCGAAGACCGGCTGCGTCACGCTGGACGTGATGAGCAGCAACGTCGCCAGCGCGCCCGCCTGAGCAAAGTTGATGTGGAGGTGGGTGACGAAGAGCGGAAGCAGAGCGAAGAGCAGCGCTGCATTGGAATCGATCACGAGATGACCGAACGTCATCAGCCACAACCGCGGCCGCAGTCCCAGGAGTACGCCCGGCTCCGACACCTTCGTCGATGATCCGGTCACGTTGCCGGCCCCGCGCGGCACTTCAACTTAGAAGAGGAGCCAGCCGCCATCGACCACCATGACGTGGCCGGTGACGTAGTCAGCCTCCGCAGAGCAGAGAAAGAGCACCGGCCCCACCATGTCCTCGGGCTGCCCGAGGCGGCCGAGCGGGATCTTCGCGGAGGCCCTTGCCATCTTCTCCTCGGTGTCGAGAACACGCAGCGTGAGGTCGGTCATGATCGTTCCCGGCGCGACGGCGTTGACGTTGATGTTGTATTGCGCCAGCTCGGCAGCCACGGAGATGGTGAGCTGCCTGACCCCACCCTTGCTGATGTCGTAGGCGGTTTCGGGAGTGGATGACGACACGAAGGCGGCCGTTGATGCGAAGTTGACGATCTTGCCGCGACGCCTGGGGATCATCACGCGCGCCGCCTCCTGGGTGGCGAAGAACATGCCCTTGAGGTTGACACCGAGCTGCTTGTCCCAGTCGGCCTCGGTGTACTCGACGAGCGGCTTGGCGATACCGATGCCTGCGTTGTTGATCAGGATGTCGACGCCGCCGAATTCCGCCAGTGCTTCCTTGAAGAGCCGGCGCACCTCCGGGACGCTGCTGATGTCGACTTTGACTGCGCGCGCGCGACCGGCAGCCTTCAGGATCTCGTCGACGACCCCCTCCGCGGCCGACTCATCTACCTCCGCGACGACGATGTTGGCGCCCTCAGCCGCCAGCCCGAGGGCGATCGCTCGGCCCATGCCGCGCCCGGCCCCTGTGACGATCGCGGTCTGGCCGGCGAATCGCGCTTCAGTCCCCCGCACCGTGTGAATTCTAGTTGGCTAACGAGCGTTCGTTTAGTCAGGTTATTGTGGTCCTGATAACGACTCGCCGGTATATGCTTTGCCGGCTCGCCCGCTCATTGGAGGGGACCTCATTTGCTGGACAAGTATTTCGATGAGTTGGCCGTGGGCGATGTATTCGCCGGGGCTCGCGGCCGCACATTGACCGAAACCGATTTGGCCCTGTTCAGCGCGGTCAGCGGAGACTGGAACCCACTTCACAATGACGCCGCATTCGCCGCCAAAGGCCCGTTTGGAACCCGGATCGCGCACGGTCTGCTGCTGATGTCGATGATGACCGGGCTGGCGCCGATATCGGGACAGACAGTGGTCGCCCTCTATGGCTTCGAGCGCGTTCGCTTCGTTAACCCCGTGCTGCTGGGAGACACTATCACCTACACCTCCCGTATCTCAGCGCTACAGCCGAAAGGCGACGGGCGCGGCCTGGCCGACCTCGATTTCGAGATCTGCAACCAGCATCAGAACGTCTGCGTCGCGGGTACCATCAAGATCCTTCTCAACAAAACCGCCAGTTCATGAAGGTTGAGCGCCTGAGGCTGGCGCTCGCGGCGAGGCAGGTCCTCTACGGCACCTGGCTGCAAACGCCGAGCCCGGAGGTCGTGGAGATCCTTGGTTGGTCGGGTTGGGATTTCGTCATCCTCGATCTAGAGCACGGGCCATATGGGCCAGAGGGACTGCCGCACCTGATCCGCGCTGCAGAGGCGGCCGACGCCACTGCCTTCGTCCGGGTGCCGCTGACCGCTCCCCATGAGGTCGGCAAGGCGCTCGACCTTGGAGCCGCCGGCATCGTCAGCCCCGGCGTCACGTCGGCCGAAGCCGGTGCCGCTGCCGTCAGGCTGACCCGCTTCCCACCACACGGCAGCCGCGGATCGTCGCCGTCGACCAGGCAGCTCCATTACTCGGGTGTGCCCTTTGCGTCCCTGACCGCTCCAGACGCGCCGCAGCCGCTGGTCGTGTTGCAGGTCGAGGCGCGCCTAGCCACCTCGGACCTGGGCAGCATCCTGGCCATCGAGGGGCTCGATGTTGTTTTCATCGGTCCGTATGACCTGTCGACGTCCCTTGGACTGCCAGGCCAGTTCGACCACCCGATGGTGCGAGAGGCGATCACCGAGATCGTCGAACGTGCCGGTGAACGCGGCGTTGCCGTGGGCATCTGGGTGCCTGACGCTCCTTCCGCGCGCTTCTGGGTCGACCATGGAGTCCGTTTCGTGACGGTGAGCAACAACGAGCTGATGCTCTTCGGGGCGTCGTCGGCGCTCAGGCGCTCGCTCCAACAGTAGCGCCGCACCGGGCACCACAGCGTTCGAGCGCGCCGGCGAGCCGGCGGCGGCGAGCGGCGTAGTCGAACATTCGGGCCAGTCTACTTTCGACCGTCGCGTGGCCACGGCAGCGGGACCCGCGACTCGGACATCACACGAGGAAAGTGTGGCATCAGCACCTCCGGGGCGAGGTGACGGGACAGCATAGTCAATATCTCCCCGAGCTCGGCTGCGACAGGCACCTCCAGCAGCAGGTGGCTCACGCCCGACGCGGCCCAAACGCCTACGTGGTCGCGGTCCTGCTTCAGGTTGCCCGAGATCGCGGTGAGGCCAGGCTGCACGAGCTTCGGCGGGTCGATCGGTCGCGGCTCGCGTGCCAGGACGGGGAGCCCGGTCGCGTCGCCGACCGCTGCCGCGCCCGAACCCGTAAGCCAGAACGGGATCTCCAGCTGCGCGGGTTTCGGCGTGACCGAGATCGATTTCGGAGCCGCGGCGTTGGCGGGCAGCCCGGCAGGCACCCTCCACACGGGTCCGTCGTGCTGGAGCGGTCGGCTGGACAGCGCCTCGCGCAGGACTGCGACCTCGTCCGAGGCGGCCTCATGGCTCAGGTCGCCCGTGTCCGCGAGTACGACCGTCCGTCCGTTGTTGACGTTGTCGAGGATCGAGAGCTCTTCGGCGATGGTCACTGGATGCTCGAGCCCGAGCTGGATGCGAGTCACGATGCGCACGAATTGGGTGGCGGTCGATGCATAGACGGCGGCGGTGATGGCCGATAGCGCGTTGTCGGATCCGGCCAGCACGCCGAACAGGCCATGAGCCTCCGCCAACCGGGCCGTCTCTGCCTCGCGGCGTTCAGCCAGCGCAAGCCCGAGCCTCACGCAGGCACCTTGTCGCGTAGTCGAGGCATCACCTCTTGGGCGAGGCGCCGGATCTGTGATTCAAGCGCCTGGCGCGGGGCTCCATCGAGCATCAGGCGGAATGCGATGTGGTGGATGCCGATCGCCTCGAACCCGCGAAGCTGGCGGATGCACTCGTCCGCCGAACCGGTAATCGTCGTCTCCACCGTATCGGCGATCGCTTTGTCCGTTTCTTCTGCAAAATCTGCCTGCTCGTGCTCGCCCACCGCGGGCAACGTCCAGCCCAGGCCAGCGTACTGAACGTAGCTGGCGCGCACCCAGTCCCGCGCCGCCTCCCGTTCCTCCGGATCCTCGGTGAGCCAGATGTTTCGCAACGCACCCAGCGCAGGTCTTGATGCTGCCGGCCGGCCGGCCTCGACCCATCCTTCCTCCCATACCTTCGCGAGCGTCCGGCAGCGTTCGAAGGGAAGCGCGGCCGAGAAGAGGATCGGGTGGCCTCGCAGGCCGGCGCGCTTGACCGGCTCGATCAGCTGGGCGCCCATCCACAGGGGCGGTCCGCCGGCGGCCTCGGCCGCCTCAAGGACCTCCAGGCCCTTCAACATGCGCGGCAGGCGCTGCTTGCGTGAGACGCCATGACCGTCGAACTCGATATCTCGGTAGCCAAGACCGACACCGAGGTCGAGACGGCCGCCCGACCGCACGCCGATGTCTTCGGCAACTGCCGCCAGGCGCTTCGGATCCTGCATCGGCAAAAGGAGCATTCCGGTGCCCACTCGCAAGTGCTCCGTGACGGACAGGACTGATGCCGCCGCCGGCAGGAGTGCGGGGCAGTAACCGTCGTAGAAGAAATGGTGCTCGGACAGCCACAGCTCGTCGTAACCAAGCGCCTCCATCAGCGCTGCAAGCTCGCGCATGTCACGGTATGCTCCGGCCCACTGGGCCGGCTGCATGGCTG
>WNFH01004375.1_pt1 | contig 10187 bp, 10 predicted proteins | sample 5400411 | NCBI WGS metagenome assembly WNFH01 (sample SAMN13153347, study PRJNA577476) | soil metagenome | isolation source: 200 cm saprolite under Douglas fir tree site 2 hole 3 | place: USA:California | collected 2015-04-18
CAGCCGCCGCCTTGAACAGGATGTCGTAGATCGCGGCCTTGTTGTGGTAGGCGATGTCGGCGATCGCGGCCGGTAGCGTGAACACCACGTGGTAGTAGGGAACGGGCAGCAGCTCGGCCTCGCGTTCGGCCAGCCATTCCTTGGCGGCGAGGCCTTGGCACTTGGGACAATGGCGGTTGCGGCAGGAGTTGTAGGCGATGAGCGTGTGCCGGCACTTCTCGCAGCGCGCGACATGCCCGCCGAGAGCCGCCGTGCGGCAGCTCTCGATGGCCGACATGACCTTCAACTGGTCGAGGCTCACGTGGCCGGCGTTGGCGCAGCGCCATGCCGGTCCGTGGGCGCGGAAGATATCCGCGACCTCGATCGGCGGACGCGGCAAGGTCTTACGAAGGAGGCCGCATCCTCGTGACGAGATGTTCGAGCGGGCTGGTGACTTGGCCAAGCGCCTTGAGGGCGACGCGCGTATAGAGCGCCGTGGTGTCGAGCTTCTTGTGTCCGAGCAGTACCTGGATCACGCGGATGTCGGTCTTCTGCTCCAGCAGATGCGTGGCGAAGCTGTGCCGCAGCGTGTGCAGCGAGACGGGCTTGTTGATCTCGGCCATCTGCGCCGCGGCATGGCAGGCCCGGTTGAGCTGGCGCGGGGTGAGCGGGTTGACCGGGTTCTGCCCGGGAAACAGCCAGCCCTGAGGGCGCCCCGCCTTCCACCACACGCGCAGCAGCTTGAGCAGGTGCTCGGACAGCATGACGTAGCGGTCCTTGCGGCCCTTGCCCTGCTCGACCCGAATAATCATCCGGTCGCTGTCGATGTCGGCGATCTTGAGTGAGATGACCTCGGACGCCCGCAGCCCCGCGCCGTAGGCGATGCTGAGTGCCGCCTTGTACTTGAGGCCCGGCGCCGCATCGAGCAGGCGCGCCACCTCCTGCGGGCTCAAGACAACCGGCAGCCGCCGCGGTTCCCGCACGAACGGCATGTCAAGCACGATGGCGGGCTTGCGCAGCGTCACCAGGAAGAGAAAGCGCAACGCCGTCAGGCTGTGGTTGATGGTCGGTGCGCCGACGCCGCTTTCGACCAGATGCAGCCGGTAGCGGCGCAAATCCTCAGCGCTCGCCGTGGCCGGCGAGGCCCCGAGGAAGGTGCTGAAGCCTTTGACGGCACGGATGTAACCGTCCTGCGTCCGCGCGGCGAACTTGCGGACCGTCATGTCTTCGATCATCCGGCGGCGCAGAGGACTGATGGGGGTGTCGGTCATGGGGGTGCTCCCTGAGGTCGGGTTGAACACCCAATCCTCAGACAGCGCGCCCCATTACTGCGCTGCTGATCGCCCCGGGCACACCCCTGCGCGCAGCGCTCTACCGCGAGAGCGGTTTAGTCCTTCGGCGCGCCTCGCCCGTTGGCGCGCTCTTCGGCGAAGGTCTCCTCTCTGAACACACAGCGGGCGTTCAGCCGGCGAAGCGGGAACTGGTCTTCATGCCCCGTTGCAGACCTTGACGATCACCCGTCCGGCCGTGCACACGATGTTATGCGGCCGACAGGCTACGGCGCGGCGATAGCGACAACTCAGCAAAACGGATATGGCGTCGATTTTTTCCGAATAGTTGCAATGAGCCCCAGTGCAAGCACCAGATTTCAGGACTGCAACTGTCTGGCGACTCCGCCGAACCCTACTTCCTGACGAAGCGATCGTTGACAGGAGACACATCCGAGCGGGTTGACACCAGGGTGCTCCAGGCGATCTACGCGTTCACTCAAGTAGCGCTAGCTCGGACAGCGTCTGCACCGCCGAGACATGTTCGAAATAACCGCTTTCACGCTTCCTGGATCGGGTATTTCGCGAAGATCGCCTCGACCCGCTTGAACGCCTTGTCGATGGCCGCTTCCGACGCCATCCCATCTTTGATGACATCGAACATGGCGACGCTGAAGAGATGCTCGGTATTGACCTGGGCCATGGCCGGGTTGAACACCTCGTAGATCGGCAGCGTCGGACCGAGCAGCGTCTGTTGCGCGTAGGCCGTGCGATGCGGATCCTCTTTGAGCCAGAACGGGTCGCTCTTGGCGATCTCGGGGACCGGCAGCATAAAGCGGCCGAGCCTACCCTTTAGATGCTCGTTGAGAGCGGGCGCGCGAAGCGGCCGCGGCTGCCGACGCCGCCCTGGCGAAGGGCGAGCGCCGGCCGCTGCTCGGCTTGCCGATGACCGTCAAGGAGCAGTTCAACGTGGTCGGCATGCCGACCAGCTGGGGCGAACCGCAATTCTGGCGCTGGTATCCCGCCGCCGATGCCCTTGTCGTGCAGCGCCTGAAGAATGCCGGCGCCGTCATCCTCGGCAAACCAACGTACCGCTGCACCTGACCGACTTTCGGAGCTACAACGAGGTTTACGGCACCACCAACAATCCGTGGGACCCTTCGCGCGGTCCCGGCGGGTCGTCGGGCGGCTCGGCAGCAGCGCTTGCCGCCGGCTTGGTTCCGCTCGAATTGGGTGCTGATATCGGCGGTTCGCTGCGCGCGCCGGCGCATTTCTGTGGCGTCTTCTCGCACAAGCCGAGCCTCGATCTCGTGCCGGAGCGCGGCTCGGGTCACCGTGGAACCGCGCCGATAGCGGTGCGCGGCGATCTCTCGGTGATGGGCCCGATGGCGCGCAGCGGCGCCGATCTAGCCCGCGAACTGGCGGTCATCGCCGGCCCGGACGAATGGAGCGAGGGGATCGGGGGCGAGACGTTCTGACGATTGAGAGGCTGCCGGCCCAACATTGTCAGACCTGGCGGTAGGTAGGCTCCCGCCCAGGAAGCGCAAACTCGGTAGCGGCCACCCGATGGAGCAAACCCCTTAGAGCGCCCGCAGCGTCGCGGCCCATCTCGGCTTCGAACGCATCCTGCGCCTGGCGCCAAAGTTTGCGGGCCTCGACCAGAAGATCGCGTCCGGCCTGGGTGATGGAGAGTTCACGGCTTCGGCGGTCGCTCCCCACATTCAGCTGGACGAGGCCCATGGCCAAAAGCGGTCGCACGTTGTGACCGAGCGTCGCCCGGCCCATCACCATCACCTCCGCCAGCGGCTGCAATGCAATGGGTCCTAGGGCTTCGGCCTGCTGGAGCAGCGAGAATTGCGTAACGCGAATTCCGACGGGCGCTAGTGCCTGATCATAAAGTTGAGTCACCCGTCTCGTCGCTTGCCTAAGCGCAAAACAATTGCACAACGGATTCATGATCCTCCTGCGCCCGGGTCAGGGCGATCGTCAAAGGTGCGCCGCAGACCAACTATTTCTGGGTATCGACCGCCGGTGTGAGCTTGCTGATGTCCAACGCCGGCGTATAAAGGCAACAGCGGACGAGTTTGACAGCATTGATAGCGATCATTGTATGGGGCACATAAGCATACTTTCCTAGCAAAACTACCCTCTTGGGTGCGTCTCCGCTGAACGTAGAACCGAAATATGGCCCAAGAAGAGCGCCTCAACGATGCCGGTCGGATGAGCACAACTCCCAGGCTGCCTAAACTGGACGATTGTAACTGCCTTGCCGTCCGGCAGGCGGCGCTGCACATCACGCAGTTTTACGATCGGTTTCTCGCGGACGTCGGGCGGCGGACGACCCAGTTCTCCATTCTTGAGCGCCTTCGGCGCAACGGGCCCATGACTGTCAATGCTCTTGCTGCCGAGATGGTCATGGACCGCACCACCATGGGACGCAACATCCGGCCGCTCCAACGGGACGGGCTCATAACCGTCGTGACGAATGAGGCCGATCGCCGCTGCAAAAAGCTGGTACTGACCGAAGCTGGACTGTTGCGCCTGAGTGCATGCTATCCTCGCTGGACCAATGCCCAGACTCAGTTCCATGCGGCATTCGGCGCAGAGCAGGTGACCGAGCTACGCCGCCTTTTGCATGCAGTCTCGACCAGTGAACTCAATCGGACACCCGTGATGGCTTGATAAGGCGCGAACTCCTGCAGGGCAGGGCGGGCGCCAGGGGCAGGTATCGGTTCGCCAGCGCCGTGATGCTCACGTCCCGAGAGGTAATGAGAGATCACCTAAATAATCCATCTTCCCTAGAACCACCCCGTTGTGCCTCATAATGTTGTAGGCTGTTGTAAGGTGAAAATAGAAGTTCGGTAACGCAAAACGCTCAATATATTGGTTTGCTGTTAATGAGACCGTATTTTGTCCCATTTTGAGTTCAACTGTTCGAGAGACAGCGCCGGCTAGAGCATCCGCTGCATTTGTCCTGATAAATTCGGACGTCTTGGTGATCCGCGATTGCAGCTCTTCGAAGGTTGTCTCGTTGTCTTCATAACCTGGCGGCTCGATGGCAGCTAGGCGGGCAACTGCTCGCTTTGCGGTATCGCACCCGAGTTGGACTTGCCGCGTAAGAGGAAACATATCCGGGAAGAGCCGCGCCGTTAGCAAAACCGAAGGCGCAATCTTCCGTTCAAGGGCGTGCGCCTCTCCCTTCCGCAACACCTCCGAGAAGATCGTGTGGCCTCGCAAAAGCGCTGAAAATGGAAACTCGTAGGATTGTTCCGGCATAGCTTTCCTCATGCGTTAGGGTTTCTCGAGCACGGCCTGGATCAGCCCAATCCGCCGTTCCCGGAGATTCCGGCTGAGATTGGCGGACATGTGCGGGAAATCAGGGCCCATCGCGATGTGGATCCCAAGGATCGGCGCGGAGCTCTGGCTGACGTGGGCATGCAGTTGCTGGTCAAACCAGGCGATGCCGTCTTCCGTCCGGTCGATCCAGGAGACGACGACACGAAAGCCGGTCTGTTCGAGCACCTCCTGCATTGCCCTGGGAGTAACTAAAAAGCTCGTGTCGGGACCACGAGCCCATGGCACCGGAAAATGCAGAGCGTCCCCAGAGCCGGCGACAACATCGTAAATGGCAAAACGTCCGCCGCCGCGCAGCACCCGGTAGACCTCGCCATAAAGCCGCGTGCGGTCCTGAATGTTCATCGCGACGTGCTGGGTCCACGCCACGTCGAAGCGCCCATTATCGTAGGGAAGGGCGAGTGCCTCGGCGCACTCATAAGCCACCTGGTCCACAAACCCTGCGCGCTCGGCCAGATACCTCGCTGCCTCGACGAACGAGGAATTGAGGTCAATACCTGTCACGTGGCAGCCATAGGTCGCCGCCAGATAGCGCGAAGGACCCCCGAGGCCCGATCCAACGTCCAGAACCATCGCGCCGCGGTCGACCGGCACCGCTTCCGCGAGTTCCTTCGTTGCAGCGATTACCGCGGACGTGGAATTGGTCGAGTGGCGCCAACACCATCGGTGAAAGCACCTGGCTCGACAGCCCGGCAGCATACAGGGCGCGGCTCAATCGCTCCTTGAGGTCGCCTTGCCCATAATGCTCTACGACTTCGGCCTTCATTTCGACCATGAGATCGATCCGTCCTTTATCTATTTAGGGGGATATAAGCGTATATGCAACACCCTTGAACAAACTCGACTTGGCCGCAAATCGCGGCGCGACGCATGTAATACCGGCCGATCAAGCTCGGCGACTACGCCGTTTGGTTTGCCGCGCAGCGTTACAACCACATGGCCAAGGTAGAAATTAAGTCTGAATCCGAGATCGCACCCGGCGAACGGCGAACGCGCCACCTCCCGCTGGAAGAGTTGACCTGTTGTGCTGAAGCCGCGTTGCCAGGCGTTGAGCTTAAGAGCCAGATGCCGCCTTTGGATCCGTCGGCTGAACTAGCGAGCCGGGTCCGACCCTTTGCAAATTGCCTGTAATGACTCGATCGCCGACCGCGACGCCCGAGAGAGCAGACACGGCATCGCCGTCGCTGGGACCGAGCGATACTATGCGCTGTTCGACCTTGTTACCTTCGCCAACGACATAGAGGTATTTGCCGAGCTGGCTCGATCCGACCGCCGCCTGCGGAACCATAAGGGTATCAGACAGCCTTCCAACGTGCAGTCGAACGCGGACATACTGACCGGGAAGCAGCGCGAAGTCGGCGTTAGCAATCGTAGCGCGAGCACTAATTGTGCCCGTTGCGCGGTCAACGACGTTGTTGATGAAGGTGAGTTCGCCCTTGTGTCGAACCTGCGCTTCTGAGGGCAGGTACACCTCTGCCTCGATAGGACCGGCCGCGCGAGCTCTATCAATCGCCGCCATATCCGTTTCGCTGGGATTGAAGCTGACGTAGATCGGATCGAGTTGCACGAGCGTGTTAAGAGGCGTTCCCCCGGTGGTAATCAGCGTGCCAACCGATGCCTGGTTGCGGCCGAGGCGTCCGGCGAACGGTGCACGAATTTCCGTGTACCGGAGATTGAGCTCAGCGACACGAATCGCGGCTCGGTCCATCGCTAGCGCCGCTTCCGCCTGGCTCGCCGTGCTCGCCCGCTGATCCAGCGTGTCTTTGGGCAGGAAACCGCTTCTGATCAGTTCCGTGCCGCGACCTAGGTTTGCGCGCGCATATTCGAGGGCGGCCGCGTCGCGCTGGGCTTGCGCTTTCGCTTGATCGAGCACCGCCTGGTAATCCAGTGGATTAAGGCTGTAGAGAAGATCGTCCTCGCGGACGTCCGCGCCGTCGGGCACGTGCTGTTTCTGTACGTAGCCGGTCGCCTTGGCCAGCAACGTGACATTCCGGATCGCTTCTGTGCGCGCGGAATAGTCAAGATAGATCGGAATCGTCCGTTTGACGACTGGGGTAACGGGGACCGGTATAGCGCTTGCTGAACCGGGAACGGGTGCTCCGATACTGTGCGTTGAAAAAGGGTCGATCATGAAGAAGGCACCGGCGGTCACGGAGATCAAAGCGAGTGTGCCGAGGCCGAGTCTCAGTCCACGCATAGGGTGATCCTCCGAACTATTCTGCCGCCTGAGCGCGGGCGCTGCTGACACCGGTCTCAGTAGTCGGCTCAGCCTGGGCGGATATCCTGGCCGTGCGAAGCCGCTCGATGATGGCGTAGAAAACCGGAACGAAAATGAGCGTGAGGACCGTAGCGGTGAGCATGCCGCCGAAGACGGTCGTCCCAATCGAGCGCCGGCTTGCCGCTCCCGCACCGGTCGCAACCATCAGCGGCACGACGCCAAGAATAAATGCGAATGCCGTCATCAGGATTGGGCGAAGACGAAGACGTCCTGCTTCCATCGCCGCCTCGACGATGCCGTCGCCTTCTTCGCGCCGACGTCTGGCGAACTCTACGATCAGGATGGCATTCTTGGCCGCAAGGCCGATCAACATGACGAAGCCAATCTGGGAGTAGACGTCGATCTGCATCCTGCGCAGCCAAAGCGCGCTAACTGCGCCGAAAAGCGCCAAGGGCACGGCGAGTAGCACCATGAACGGCATAGTCCAGCTCTCGTACTGGGCCGCCAGGACAAGGAAAACGAAGATGGTCGCCAACGCGAAGATGACTGTCGCAAGTGAGCCGGTCTTCAGCTCCTGAAAGGTGATGCCCGTCCATTCGAACGCGAAGTCTCTCGGCAAAGCCGCCCCAGCAGCGCGCTCCATCGCTGCGATCGCCTGGCCGGTAGAAAAGCCGGGCGCCGCTGCACCATTAATCAAGGCGGACGGATAGCCATTGTAGTGGGGAACGGTCTCAGGACCCACGATCGGCTTTAGGTTACCAAGCGTTGAGAGTGGCACCACGCCGCCGGAAGCATTGCGGACATAGAGTCGGGTGATATCGCTCGCGGAAGCGCGGCTGTCCCGGTCGGCCTGTAAAGTCACTCGGAAGGTGCGGCCGAATAGGTTGAAATCATTAATATAAAGCGATCCCAGATAGATTTGCAGGCTATTGAACACATCCGGCAGGTTTAGCCCCAGCAGCTTTGCCTTATTGCGATCAAGATCGAAGAAGAATTGCGGCGTCGACGTTGAGAACGACGAGAAGATCTGTTGCGGACTCAGCTCCGGTTGCTTGCGCGCCTCGGCGATCAGCCCTTGCACCGCTTCATTCAGAGCAAAGCTTCCACGTCCGGCTAGATCTTCTACCTGGAACTCGAAGCCACCGGTTGCTCCGAGTCCGCGGATAGAAGGCGGATCGAAGCTGAGCACGATCGCCTCCGGCACTTGACGAAGCCGTGCGCGGACATCCGCGACAATCTTCGAAGCGATCTGATCGGACCCACGCTCGTCCCAAGGCTTTAGAACCCCGAATTCGAACGCTGCGTTCGACTGCGCTGCTCCCGTCAGGAAGTTGAGACCAGTGATGAAACCCACGGTCTCGACGCCGGGCGTGCCCTGAATGATTTGGCGCACTTTCATCGCCACCTCGTCCGTCCGCTGGAGCGAGGCGCCGTCGGGTAGTTGAATTACTGCAAAGAAATAGCCCTGGTCTTCTACGGGCAGAAAAGTCGACGGGATATGTGCCCCAGCCACGTAAGTGCCGATGCCGCCGGCGACGAACAGGGCAAGGAGAGCCCAGCGAAGCCGTATGAACCTGCGGACGCTTTCCGCATAAGCGTGTGACAGCCGATAAAATCCAGCATTAAACCAGCGAAACAAGACAAACTGGGCGTGGGGCCGGGGACGCAAGAAGGCGGCGCTCAACGCGGGACTGAGGGTCAGCGAGTTGAACGCCGATATTCCGACCGAAATGGCAACCGTCAGCGCAAACTGATTGTAGAGGCGTCCGGTAACGCCGGGGATAAAGGCGACGGGAATGAACACGGCCATCAAAACGGCGGTCGTGGCAATGATAGGCCCAGTGACCTCGCTCATAGCCTTGCGCGTTGCTTCGAGAGGTTTTAGGCCGGCTTCGAGTTGGCGTTCGACATTCTCGACGACGACAATCGCGTCATCGACCACGAGGCCAATTGCCAACACCATGCCGAGCATGCTGAGCATATTCAGCGAGAAACCCAGAACCTCCATGATCACTAAGGTTGCAATCAACGAGACCGGGATGGCGATGACCGGTATGAGGGTGGTGCGCCAACTCTGCAGGAAGACGAACACTACCAGCACGACGAGCATGAGAGCCTCGCCGAGCGTGAGCAGCACATCATGCATCGCCGCCGCGACAAATCGGGTCGTGTCATAGTGCATCGCGTAGTCGATTCCGGCGGGAAATCGCCGCGACAATTCCTTCATCTTCTTCTGGACGTTGCGCTGCAGACTCAGCGAGTTTGACCCTGGCGTCTGGTAGATCGGGAGCGCGATTGTCGGCTTATCGTCCCAAAAGGCCGTTGATGTGTATTGCAGCGCGCCCAATTCAATGCGGGCTACATCCCGCAGGCGTACGATCGATCCCACCGCTGGGTCCACGCGCACAACAATCTCACCAAACTGCGACGTGTCGCTTAGGCGGCCGAGAGCGCTGACTTGCATCTCGAACGGCGTACCAGGGGGTGCCGGCGATTGGCCGATCTTGCCTGCCGCAACCTGCACATTCTGTTCTGCGAGGGCGTTCTGCACATCGACAGCGGTAATGCCCAAACTCGCGAGCTTGTCTGGGTCGAGCCAAATTCGCATCGAATAGCGTCGCTCGCCACGGACCACGACGTCGCCGACACCGGGCAAGCGTTTCAGCGGGTCGATGATCTGGGTGTAGGCGTAGTTGCTAAGAGAGATGGGATCGACGGAGTTGTCCGGCGAAAACAGGTTCACCAGAAGAACGAAGCCAGGATTCTGTTTTCTGATGGTGATCCCGCCCTGGTTCACGATAGGCGGCAGGGAAGCCGCCGCTTGTGAAACGCGGTTCTGCACGTCGACTGCCGCGATATCCAAGGAATAGCCCACGTCGAAGGTGATGGTTATGGTGGACGAGCCGTCGTTCGAACTCGTCGACGCCATGTAGGTCATGCCGGTAACGCCGTTGATCTGTTGCTCGAGTGGCGTTGTCACCGTGTCGGCGACCACCTGCCCGCTCGCGCCGGGATAACTAGCGGTTACGACGACCTGTGGCGGGGCGATCTCGGGAAACTGGGAGATCGGCAGCAGAAAGCCGCAAATACCCCCGGCGAGCACCATAATGACAGCGATTGCCGCAGCGAAGATCGGCCGATGGATAAAGAAGTTGACCATCTGAATACCCCATAACCACGCCCTGCCCTGACAGGCGCGTGAGCTGCGCCACTAGCGACTCTCAGCACCGTTCGTTGCCGTAGTCGCGCTCCGAGCAGGTGTCGGCGGGCGATGAGCCATATAGCGGTATATGAGCGTATTTCAACTAAGCGCATTTTCAAAAAACGCGCAAATGCGCTCATGATCGCGCAAGTGGAGGAGGAGCCAG
>WNFH01008120.1_pt1 | contig 10183 bp, 13 predicted proteins | sample 5400411 | NCBI WGS metagenome assembly WNFH01 (sample SAMN13153347, study PRJNA577476) | soil metagenome | isolation source: 200 cm saprolite under Douglas fir tree site 2 hole 3 | place: USA:California | collected 2015-04-18
CCTCGTCTACCTCATATGTGCCGAAGTAGGCGTCGTAGCCGCCGATTGCAGTGGTGTTGTTCTGCCCGGTGAACTCCGGGGCGGCGACTGCGACGCTGCGATCACGCCTCATGAACTGCGCCCCAAAGTTCCCGGAAGCGTCGAAGAACAGAAGGGCCAGGGGATCAGAGCCCAGTGAGGGCTCGTCGACCACTTCGCCTGACGCATCCCGATCGACGCGCGAAAGCAGGCGCCATGTCCCCACAAGGTTATGAGCCAGGGCGCCCACGACAGTCAGGGTAAACCCAGCAGCGAGTTCGAAAGACATCGACGATGCCCCGCCATTTGTGCCGAGTCACTGGCATGGACCCGCAAACAACAGCATTGCCCCGGCGTATCCGTACTGCCCCAGGTGCTGCGGCAGGTTTCCTCCCTGGAGGAGGTAGATGGATATGCCGAACGGCTGAGTGAACCAAATGCCATGCGTGTCGGCCATGAGGTCGAACGGCAGGCCACCGGTCACGATTATCTGCGCGGCGCCGGCGGAGGTCACGATCAGTATCTGTGCCGTGTCGACGTTCACCAGCACGGGTTGCCCGCTCGAATCAAGCGCGGCCACGCGTAACCGTCCGTTCGAGCTCGTGTACCAGGTCTGTGCCTGACCGGTCTTGAGATCGAGGCGCTTCAGCACCAAGCCGACGCTGTTTTCGAGGACGGGCGGACCGGTTGCAGGGCCGCTCTGGTCCACCGACCATGCAGCGTCCGCGCCGATCACGAGCCAGGTACCGTCGGCGGTCACCTGCTCGGCTGCTCCGCCCGCCGGTGAGAGGCGCCATAAACCGAGCAAGGACGGCTGCTTGCTAGGGTCGCGCTGCCCGGCGTAAATCCCTGTGTCGGTGAAACCATAAAGGCCCCAGTTCGCTCCCGACGCGATGATGGCGTCCGAGCCGTCGCTCACCCCGACCAGGTGCACGCGCCCTTGGGAGTCGGCGTAAACGTAGCGAGCACCATCGGGGGAAAGCCATTGATGCGGAACCGGCAGCCAGCGTTTGAAAGCCCAGTCATATGACAACGCGCTCCGTGGTTCGCCGTCCGGCAACTTCACCTGGCTCGCGGGGTCGTCGGTGGAATTGAAAACCTTCGGCCCAATCGGAGTAGCGGGAATGTCGAGCAGCGCTCCGGTACCTCGATCGATCGGGAGCCGGCAGAGAAGGGCCACCGCCGTCGGGCTCGGGGACGACAGCGGAGTGGGAGAGGCGCTTGTTGGGGTCGCGGCGGACCCGCACGAGGTAGCAACAATGACAAACGATGCTGCTAGAAGTGCTGATCTCAGCGTCCGCGTGGTCACCTTGCCAATGACAACGGTTCACGAAACGGAATGGATACCGCTAGGTGGCAGGTCCGGCGGGGCCGGACCGCAGACACTTATCCCCCCTCTGGATCAAGTAGTGACCGACATCAACTTTCTGGAAGTGCTGGAAACCCAGGACGGAGTACGCCACGTTGATAGGAGCGAGGCCCGAGATTTGGATGCCGTTGTATTCGCAATTGCTCATGAGAATGTGCAAGGTGGCTCGCATCACGAGTCGCGGGAAGAGGCTGGCAGCTCGAAGCGATCTTAGCCGGCGCCCACATAGTTGGCCGATGGAACAGCGGATCAGTCCGGTCGATGCGCTGCTGGCCGCGGCCGAGCTGGCGGGCGCGGCAGCGCGGATCAGCTGGGCTTCTTAGCACAAAGTTTCTTGAGGTCCATCTTTCGCAAGTGCGCGCGATTCACGATCTTCTTCCGCGTTTCTTAAGTTTTCGTGCTGGCTGGTCCTTTCCGTCATATACATTCCCCGGGTACGTCCTGGTGTGTCGTTTGACCCGCCACCACCGAAACGCTCGCGTAGGGCGCGAACGAAATCGTCGGTCCTCCTGGCACCGAACCAGTCGAGTAGGGCGGAAGGACGATTACGTACGGACCGGGCGGCAGTATGAACCGGTAGGTGCCACCGGTTGGAATCGATTCGGTGGCGACGGTTTCAGTTGGAAGACCGAGGTATTGACCTCCTCTACCGTCTGGAATCCACGTGATGCTGCCCCGGAGCACGACCACAGTCCCTTCCGGATGGCCGGGCGGCGTTGCTCCCAGAAAAGGAGGACCTATGCAAGGACTGATCTGGCCTACCACAAGACCAAATCCAGCCTGAGTGGGTGCTACTGATGGCGTCGGAGCCGGCCGTTTTGCGGTCTGGCTGGACTGTTGGCAGCTCGCCACCAGGAGCGTCAGGGCGATCGCTGAGAGACAAAATGTGGCTCGGGGCGCAGCCATATTCGGAACGCTTCCAGTCTAGGTCAATAAGTTTGGCGTACTACTAAGCGAGCCGCATTTCAGGTCCTGGGTTAGCGACGGTCTGAATCTCTCCCGCTCCGCCACTCTTACTCCGACGTCGCTACCGGGCCTCGGGTGCAGTTCAGCCTCCGCTGGCCTGGCGGGCGTACGTCCCGAATGCCACCTCCGCGATCAGGCGTTGCTGCAGCTCGGGCTCGTTGACGCCAAATTCCTGCCACCGCGAGACGCACGCGACAACCTGGTTTTCACACGCCGCAAGATGTGGGATTGCGTACACGGGCTGCGGACTGCCGCCAAACATTGGACGGCGATCTCGACCACCCACCTCCACGGTTGATTCTGCGTCCTATGAATCCATTCCCGGACCACCGCATTGGCCGCGGGTTCCGTCGTCTTGCCGAACCTCTTGTCGGAAAAGGCCAGGCTCGCCGATAAGAGTCCTCCCTCGACCGGCGGGAGGTCCGAGGTCGACCGAGCCAGATCGGTGGGCTCGATCAGGACCCGCTGAAGAGAATCCATAGATATGCGGATGAGGCCCGCATCTCGGAGACTCATGAATGCGACGCTCGTGATATAGAGCGCCGCCCGGTTGAAGTTCCAGCTCATCACCCCCAGCGTCGACGCAAAGCGCCGCGTTTCAACTGACTGCTGAGTTGTGGCGATGAAGCGACCAGTCCAGATCGACGCAATGATGCTGGCCGGTAGCATGGGGGCTTCCCAGCTCGGGGCGTAGTCGCTGGATCCGCACCGGGCGACCTCTTGCTGCAGATCACTCTCCAGCTCTAAGCCGGTACGCGTCTCGGCTGCCGCCCTGTTCCTGGAATGGGTCAGCGTGATCAGGATGACCAGCGCGGCGGGCAGAGCGAGGCACAACCATCCCACCCAATTGAGCGAGAAGGACCAGGTTCCCGAGTAGCTGAAACCCGGGACGGCCGCCAAACTGATCAATCTGGTTATCGGCCGGTCTCCAACTCGGCCAGCGAATCGCGAAATGTCGCGGCCGGCGCCACGCTGATCGACCAACACCTCTGCGAGGAAGGTTCGAAAAGCATCAACGATGCCCAGCCACATTCTTCGTGCGTCCGGGCCTCTAAACCACAATCACCCGACATCGGATACCGGGTGCGCCGGCGATTCGCCGATCGATACTCAAAAGGTCGGCTCCGAGAGCCTCGGCGAGCGCCACGTAGGCGGCGTCGTAGGCGGTCAGGTTATCGCGGAGTTGCCAGACGCGTGGCACCAGCGGCTCGTGCGTATAGCGCTGAATCGGTGCCTGCAAGAACTCAGCGAGGGCTAACTCGGCGTCCCGTAGTGCAATCGATCCCTTCGTCAACAAGCCACGCAGCACATTGGTGAACTCGAGGTCAATCAGCGCGGGGGCCGCGACGACGGGCTCCGCGACGAGGTGAATGCGGACGGGACCGCCCGGACCCTCGTCGACCAGGGCCCGCACCCAAACACCAGCATCGGTGACAAGCACCTACCTACGACCGGAAGCCAGCAGCTCCAAGATGTCGTTGTTTCTGAGCGGCTTCCCCTTACGCAGCCTAGGTCCGGCCAACACCTCGCTCATCGTTTTGGTTTGAGCATGTCTGGTCAGCACCTCGAGGGCGTAGGAGGCCAACGACATATGTCGTTCTTCCGCCCGCTCGCGTAGCGCATCGAGGACAGGTTTCGGAACGTCGCGTATCTGCAGTGGTTTACCCATCACCAATAAGATAGCATGCACAGTGCATGCGCACGGGTACGCTTGTCCGGGCTAAGCCGCTTTGAAGACTGCGCAGACCACGAACCAAGGCTTCTAGAAAAGCCTGACGCCCGGCTGATCGGGCCGAGCGCCAGTTTGAGCCTGGCGAGATGTGGCGGGCACGAAGACCATTCATCCCCCTAACCGGAGGTCAGGAGGGCTACCCCTCCAATGTCTCCGCTCCCTCGAACCCCAACCTGCCCGCGGTCAGTCTAGCCATAGGTAACTCGGCTGTCAGACCAAAGAACGAGCGCCGGCCTCGTGGACCCGCGTTCAGACGGCGATTTGATCCAGACCTTCCGGCTAGTATCTGCGCGTCTTGGAGACGACCGGCGCACACTCCCGAGCTCCGGCGATCGGGGTGGCGCTGTTCGGGCTGCTGGCTGTGGCCGGCTCCGTTGCCCGCGAGTGGCCTCTGCTGCACCGACCTGCTGACTGGGCGACCACGTTCAGCGGACCGGGTGACTTCGCCCCCGCCGAGATCATCACCGCCCTCGTCAACGGTCAATCGGTTGCGACCGCCTACGCGCGCAGCGGGCAGCCCTATCCCTTGCCCTATCTCATCGCTTTCACACCGTTTGGATTGCTGCACGACCCTTGAATACGACCCGCGGTGACCTTGTTCTGCATTGGTCTCTTCATGTTGTCGATGGCGTTGCTGGCCGGCGGCTGGCGGAATCCCGGTTTTCTGCCCGCGCTCATTTCCGTTCCTCTGTTCGCGGATCTGCTGACAGCCCACGCCACATCGCAACTCGGACTGACAGGCCTCTGTCTGGCGGCGTGGGCTCAGCCACGCCGGCGCTGGGTCCTGATGGGAGTCGGGTTGGCGATCGGGCTCATTCGACCTCCGAACGCCCTCCCTCTAGTGGCGGTCCTCATCTATAGCAGCTGGTCTGAACCGTTCGGGCTGTTGAAGGCAGTCCTCGCCGGCGCCGCGGTGATGCTCCCACTGGTGGCGCTCGCCTTCTGGCTCGACCCGGCCTGGGTCGGCATCTACGGCGTCAACGTCGGCCATACGGACTACGCGGGCCTGCCACTGGTTGCGATCCGCCTCGGCGGCACCTGGGGCCTGGTCCTCCTGCAGATCACGACCATACTCGGCGCCCTCTTCTTGGCCCGATCACGCCGGGGGCAGCCACTCGACCCCGACCTGGCGGCGTACGTGATCGCCATCGGCGTCATCTCATCGAAGCTCGCTGGTCCTTACTCGGGCATCTTCGCGCTGCCGGCGCTCGCCCGCCTGGGGCTTCGCCCGCAGCTCGCCTGGACCCCCTGGATGGCGTCGGGAGCGGCCTGGCTACTCGAGCTCACGTTCGTCCCGGGGATGGTGGCGGGCGCGCTCGCACCGCCGGTTTGGGAGAGCATCATCGCCTATTGGTTCGTCTTCGCCGCCTGGCCTCTGGCCATATCGCGCCCGAGCGTCGCCGAGGTCGCTCCCGCAACCGGCTGACTGCGGGCGGCCGAACGCATCCGTATCCATTGAACCCAGAGCAGAAGTAGGAAGTACTGGGCGAACTGGCCCAGCGTATAGGACGTGACCAGCACGGGCACTGGAGTCTGGGCGATGCTTTCGAGAGGATCCCAAACCAGCATCGTCAGGAGGAACACCGCGGCGAGGTTCAACCAGAGGAACGCCGGCGCCCGCTCGGCCCAGAACTGATAAGCGAGCAGGAGCATCAGCGGTGCGAGCAAGACCTGGTAACCGGCCCATCCGATAGGGCCCAGCATGGGCGACAGAAGGCCCGCGGCCGCGAACAGCTCCCATTTCGCTCCCGATGGATCGCGCAGTTGACGGATCACAAGCCAGCCGACGCCGAGCACTGTCGCGGCGACGATGGCGGTCAAGGCAGTCGACGAAGGCACACCCAACCTGCACAGCAGCCCAATTGGCGAGTAGTTCTCTGGCACGCAGGCGTAATCTGGACCCCGCCCCTTGGTCATGAACTGGGCCAAGTAGGCGACTGGGTTGGCGACCGAGACGTCGCCGGCGCGCCAGGCCAGGAATCCGAGCCCGATGGTGCTGAGCACCGCCGCCACTGCGATTGCCCAGGCGCCGGAGCGACGCGACTCGGGCCGCAAGAGGAGGACGAACGGGAGCAGGACCAGGATTGGCTTCACCGCAAGTGCTAGGCCGATGAGCAATCCGGCGGCGCGGTCGTTCCGTCCCGTCAGCGCGACTCCACCCAGCGCCAATGCCAGAACGATCAGGTTGAGTTGCATCCAGAAGATGGCCGTGATCGCGGGTGCGAACACCACCGCGGTCAACAGAGTTCCCCACCACCATCCCGAGGGCACCCGGCCGTCCAGGCGGCTCCACACAGAGAACAGAAGGCCCGCCCAGACCACGAGGTTGGCAGCCAAAATGACCAGAGTCCCCACCTGCGGAGACTCCGCCTTCGTGATCGCCGCCATCACAAGCGCAAGGAAGGGGGTCCCAGTCCAGGTCGAGAGCCGTTCCGGGTGGCCGCTTGACCAAGCCTCCTGACCAGCGTGGTACGCAAGCCCGAAGTCCATCGGGTAGTGGACCACGATGGCGACCGGAACCAGCGCAAGAGTGGCGGCGATGGGCGCCAGCAGATGGAGTTTCCCCGCCAGCCCTGTGACGGCGGTGCGCGGAGGCTGGAAGATGGTCCGGGTCAGACCCGAAAATGGGGTTCGAACCGGTCAGATTTTAGAGGGTGTGAACTGCCTGTGAGTATGTAGGGGTCCCGTTCCCGGTCGTGTGACCCATGAACTGCCTGGCACCTTTCGTTGCCTTTCCCAGAATCTGTCCACGGCCGGGGGCATCCCGGTATGACCAGGCTGAGGAGGGACCCGAGCCCGCCGAGCGCAACGCCGGCGATTGCGATCCACTTTCCCTCAGCTCGCCGCCATCGTCAGCGTCTGGATCTATGCAGCGTTCCGCGGGGGCCAACTGCCGAGCGGCACCCCTACGAGATTGGCGTTGGAAAGTCCATCACGGTTCAGGACGACGCGATACCTGTGCCGTTACGCACACATACTGGGCCGATGGAACAGCGGATCAGCCTCGTCACACTCGGCGTGCGCGACCTCGGCCGGGCCAGGGCTTTCTACGAAGCGCTTGGTTGGAGCGGCGCCCAGCAGCCTGACGATGAGATCGCCTTCTTCCAGGCAGGCGGAATGGTCTTTGGGTTGTGGACGGCGCTGGGCGGCCACGGGGCGCCTGGGATCGAGCTCGCCCATAACGTCCGGTCGCCAGAGGAGGTCGACGCGCTGCTGGCCGCGGCTCAGCGGGCCGGCGCGACCATCGTCCGGCCGGCCGCGCGCGCCCGAGTGGGGTGGCTACACCGGCGCCTTCGCCGACCTCGACGGTTACGTCTGGGAAGTGGCGCACAACCCTGATTGGAAGCTGGCCGACGACGGCTCTGTCCGCTTGCCGTAGACGAAAGAGGGACCGCCGCCGTTTGGCGACAGCAGCGGTCCCGTCGCGTGCTTCCCGATCAGACCTTCGTTGTGGTCTGCGCTGTGACTGCCGCGCTTAAGTCCATGGCGGCGCCCTCGAAGATCTCGACCTGGACATCCGCTGGCCCGGCGCCGGCGATCTTGGCGGCCTCCGCCCGAGTTCCTGCCATCTTGCTCTCGCTGGCGTCGAGGTCTGCCATCGTGTCCCATGTCGTCGACGCGCTGAGACGGCCGGTCTGGCGGTCGATCGCCGCTACCAAGGCCCGATAACCCTTCAGCGACTTGGCAATCGGCAGCGATTGGTTGCGGATGTGGACGATGGCGGCGTCCAGCTTCTGTGGATCGCCGTTGAGCGTCACCAGCCGTACGAAGGTTCCTACCTTTGGCTCCGCCGCGCGATCCATCATCATCAACTCTGCCCGCTCGACGTTGACGATCTGGGTCCCCGGCACATCCTTGGCCGACTGCGCACGTGTCTGGATGCCCATCTGTTCGCTCGCCGCCAGCGCCTTGGCCGACTCCCAGTACGTGATTCCAATCCCTGACCCGGTCTGACGGTTGATCAAGAGGATTGCGCCCTGATTGCCAGGCGTCGAGCGAACACGCTTGAGGATGTTCGTTTCGAAGTTCTGGATCGCCTCCTGTACTTTGTCCGGCGGTGCTTGCACTCGGGTTGCGCGAAGAAACATCGCTGTGCACCTCCATTTGAGAACCCGCAAGGCAGGTACCCCTAGCCGCGGCCCCAGCCTACTCCACGGCTGGACTCGATGCAAAGCGGCGCTTAATCTGTAAACCGAGGTCGTGATCACAAAGAGCGCGATCCGAATTTGGTGGCTGCTCCTCCCGGTGGGGATGATTCTGGCGAGCGCCGCGCCAGTGGCAGCGGCGGGTCCAACCTGGCAACACTGGCGGACCATTCCCGGCATATTCGATATCGGCGGTCCTCGCGACGACGGGAAGCTGGTCGTGGCCGGGAGTGGACTGTTGTATCTCGTCGACGCTGCCGGAAACGTGTCTCCATTCGCGAGAGGGCCACACGGCTACGCGGATGACGCCGGCGCCGAGGCGTACTTGACGATGTCATCTGGCCGCGAGGTGACGAGCGCAGATTGCGAATTCGCTCGCGACGACGTGTTCGTGTTGCGCCTCCACGCGCCCCTCGGAATCACGCGCATCGATGAGCAGGGTCACGCGACGGCATTCGCAAATGTGACGGGTGTCGATTCGCTGAACGGGATCGCGTTCGACACGACCGGCAAATTTGGCTTCCGTCTGCTCGTGAGTGGACCTCGGAACGGCAAAACCGTGATCGCGGCCGTCGACTGCAAGGGCAAGGTGGATTTCATAACTCAAAGCGCCCCGGTCCTCGAGGGAGGTTTGGCGGTGGCGCCGAAAGGCTTCGGGGCGTTCGGCGGCGATTTGATTGCCCCTGACGAGCTCAGCGGCAAGATCTACGCCATCGGGCCGGATGGCGCTGTGAGGGTGGTGGCTTTGTCAGGGCTCCCGGCCGGACCAGACACTGGGGTCGAAAGCTTGGGCTTCGTTCCGAGAGGTTTCAGGCGCCATGGCGAGGTCTACTACTCCGATCGCGCCACGCCAGGCAACCCCCACCCAGGCACCGACAGCCTGCTCCGGCTGCCGGCGGCTGCTCTACTCGCAGCGGGAGTTCGCGATGGGGACCTGCTGGGCGCGACTGAGGGCGGGGCGACGATGATCGCCGTGAGGTGCGGTGCAACCTGTCACGTGTTGACCGTTGTCGCGACCCCATCGACGTCTCACGGCGAGGGCCACATCGAATTCACGACCAGAAAGCTTCTCTCCCGCGAACTCGATCTACTCCTGGACCGGGCGGAGTGACACGGGGAGCTGGTCGGTCGATTTAGCCACCAGCTCGGGAAGATCGGTGTGGGACTCGCCCGGGTGCAAAGCATGCTTCCATCCGCTGGCGTGCTCGCTCGCGAAGGCGGCTGCGCGGCACCGATCGCAGCACCATTCGCGATCGGGAGGTCCAAAAGACGCGAGTAGCCGGTTGAGTCGGCTCACGACATCTAAACGTCTGAACCGACACGTCTGCTCGCACCTAAAAGCAGCCGCCGGCCAAGTTCCCTTCAGAGCTGGAGACGAGCTGAGCACCGGCTGCGGCGGTCCAGAGGTACAGCCCGTGGCCGGGGGCCCCGACCAGTCCGCCTCCGACCTCAAACCACACTCCGAGCGCGTCGGCGACCGCGTGCCCGCCCGCGGAACCATTGGTGCCCGGCCACAGAGTCGTCACCGAATGGTCGGCTCGAACGACCATCAAGGCTCCGCCACTCCACACGAGCGGATTGCCGGAGACATCGAAACCCAAAACCGAAGCGGTCGCCGGCACCGGGGCCAAAGTGATCTCGTAGCCAGTGTCAATGTCGTGGCGGACGACGGCTCCTGATGAAGAATCAACGCCCCAGATCGAACGACCGAAAAGTCGCTGCCACGAACCGTGATTGATCACCTGTCGTGGTTGCCCGCCGAAGGCGATGAACCACGCGCCGGGAGCATCTGACCTGGTGACGTACACGCCATCATCGGCCGTGGTCATCAGCAGCCAGCCTCCGCCCACAACGACTGAGCCGGTGGTGCCATCGACCACATTGACGGCTCGGATGGCGCCGTTTTTGAAGTCCTCATACGCGTAGAGGCTGCCTCCTGGGGCGAGCCAGTTG
>WNFH01004383.1_pt1 | contig 10180 bp, 9 predicted proteins | sample 5400411 | NCBI WGS metagenome assembly WNFH01 (sample SAMN13153347, study PRJNA577476) | soil metagenome | isolation source: 200 cm saprolite under Douglas fir tree site 2 hole 3 | place: USA:California | collected 2015-04-18
CCCGGGTCGCCCCCGCCGACCGTGACGAGGATCCGCCTCGCCCGGTCGGGGATGCTTCGGACGCCCGCCTGTGCGAACTGTGGGCGGAGGAGCACGTAGCGAGGGCCAAGTAAGAACCGGGTGTGCGGGGCGCCTCGGTACTGGAGCTGCTCCGCGCCGGCGCTCGTGTTGACCACGAGGTCCACCGCCAGTTCGTGGTCGGCGAGATCGTCTATGACGACGACGCGCAGGCCCGCAGCGCTGAGCGCCGTTAGGTAGGCGGTCCCGAGCGAAGGCGAGTCCACGACAATCACACGCGCCTGGTGCACGCGACAGTGCTCGAGCGTGCCGGCGAGGTCATGCGTGGGCTCGACCGGAAGGACTTCGAAGTCCGATGCCTCGAGCCACTCACGCGCGCGCGCGTCCCCGGCGAAGGCAAAGAGGCTCTCGATGCCGAGGTCCCGCAGGGCTCCGGCGAGCGTCAGACAGCGCCGGACGTGGCCGAGCCCAATGTCGGTGCCCGCGTCGGCGCGGAAGGCGACACGCCATGGCGTGGCAGTCATCGCCGGAAGTGGCCGACCACCTTCTCCACGGCGTGGACGACGTCCCGGACGTCCGCGTCCGTCATCGCCGGGAAGATCGGCAGGCTGAGGATCCGCTCGTAGGCATCCTCGGCCACGGGCCAGCCACCGCGCCGGAATCCGAGGCTCTCGTAGTAGGGATGCCAGGGGACGGGGATGTAGTGGACGTTGACGCCGATGTTCTCGGCGCGGAGCGCGCGAAAGACCTCGGCGCGCCCGACGCGCAGGCCGTCGAGCCGCAGGCGAACGACATAGAGGTGCCACGCCGACTCGCGGTCGGTGAGCACGCCGGGCGGCCCGATCTCGGGCAGCGCGGCGAAGGCGCGCGTGTACCGTGCAGCGATTTCCCGCCGTCGGACGATCTGCTCCGTGAGCCGCTCGAGCTGCGAGAGCCCGAGAGCCGACTGGATGTCGCTCAGGCGATAGTTGTAGCCGAGCTCCACCATGTCGTAGTGCCAGTCCTCGCGTCGCTGGTGCTCGCGCGTGATGCCGTGGTTACGGAAGATGCGGAGGCGCGAGGCGAGAGCCGGATCGTCCGTCGCCACCATGCCGCCCTCGCCGGTCGTGATGTGCTTCACCGGGTGCAGGCTGAACGTGGTCAACCGCGCGAGGGACCCTACCGGACGGCCCCGGTACGTCGCGCCGAGGGCGTGCGAAGCGTCCTCGATGAGAGTGAAGCCGTGGCGCGAGGCGAGCGCATCCAGTTCATCCAGGTCCGACGGCTCGCCGGCATAGTCGACCGTTATGACCGCTTTCGTCCGCGGTGTGATGCACGCCTCGACATTCGCGGGATCCAGGTTGAGCGTGTCCGGCTGCACGTCGGCGAACACGACCGTCCCCCCGAGATAGCGCACGCAGTTCGCCGTGGCCGCGAAGGTCATCGGTGTGGTGATCACCTCGTCGCCGGGGTCGATGCCGGCGGCGAACGCGGCGGCGTGGAGCGCGGCCGTCCCGCTGCTCACGGCGACGGCGTGCCGTACGCCGACGGCCTTGGCGAACGCGGCCTCGAACTCGTCAACGATGGGACCGGTCGTGAGCCAGTCCGAGCGGAGCGCGGCAACCACCGCCTCGATGTCGGCCTCGTCCACGCAGTGCCGCCCGTACGGCAGCATCGAGGCACGGACGGGACGGCCTCCCTCGATCGCGAGCGAGGTCTGGGCCGTCATCCCAGGGGTCCGAGCAGCTCGGTCAACGCTTCGGGCGTGAGCTGCTGGGGGTTCGTGTCGCTCGCGTAGCGAAAGCCGGGGCGGAGCGGGCGGCTACCCGTCCAGCGCTTCGACGCCCGTTCCGGGCCGACCGGCAGGATCACGAACTTGTCGTCGAGCTCGAGTGTGTAACGCGCCTCGTCCTCGGACACCAGGATCTCGTGCGTCTTCTCGCCTGGCCGGCTGCCGATCACGTCGACCTCGCAGTCGGGCGCAAGGGTTCGCGACAGCTCGAGGATCGTCATGGACGGGATCTTCGGCACGAAGATCTCACCCCCGTGCATCTCCTCGATGCACCCCACTACGAAGCGCACACCCTTTTCGAGGGTGATCCAGAAACGGGTCATGGCGGGGTCGGTGATCGTGATGCGTCCGTTGCGGCGCTGCTCGAGGAAGACGGGGATCACGCTGCCGCGGCTGGCGACGACGTTGCCGTAGCGGGCGCACGCGAACCGTGTCTCCCGGGAGCCGGCGTACTGGTTGCCGTCGACGAACAGCTTCTCGGCGCAGAGCTTCGTCGCCCCGTAGAGATTGATCGGGTTGACGGCTTTGTCGGTGCTGAGCGCCATCACGCGCTTGACGCCGCAGTCGATCGCGGCGTCGATGACATTCTTCGCGCCCATCACGTTGGTGAGAATCGCTTCGAACGGGTTGTACTCACAGGCGGGCACCTGCTTCAAGGCGGCCGCGTGGACGACGACATCGACACCGTAGAACGCCCGGTACAGGCGCTCGCGATCCCGCACGTCGCCGAGGAAATAGCGGACCGGCGAATCACCGGTGTCCGGGAATTGCTGCCGCATCTCGTGCTGCTTCAGCTCGTCGCGGCTGAAGATGATGAGCTTCTTGGGCCGGAGCTCCCGGAGCACGACCTCCACGAATGTGCGGCCGAACGACCCGGTGCCTCCGGTGACCAGAACGCTGAGCTCGGGCCAGTTCACGGCGCGGCACCCCGCGTCTGCTGCGTCCGGTACCACTCGACGGTGCGGCGCAGGCCGTCCTCGAAGCTCGTCCGCGCCCGGAAGCCGAACCAGCGCTCGGCCCGGCTCGTGTCGACACACCGGCGCGGCTGCCCGTTGGGCTTGGCCGTGTCCCACACGATTTCGCCCTTGAAGCCGGTGAGCTTCGCCACGACGTGGACGAGGTCCCTGATGCTGATCTCCACGCCGGAGCCGAGGTTCACGGGCTCCGCACCGTCGTAGCGCTCGGCGGCAAGCACGATCGCCTCCGCCGCGTCCTCCACATAGAGGAATTCGCGGGTGGGCGTACCGTCGCCCCAGCATACGATCTCCGACTCTCCCCGCTCCGTCGCCTCGACGCACTTCCCGATGAGAGCCGGAATCACGTGCGAGTTCTCGCGGTCGACGTGATCGCCTGGCCCGTAGAGATTGACCGGCATCACGTGCGTCGCGTTGAAGCCGTACTGCTGGCGGTACGCCTGCGCCTGCACAAGCAGCATCTTCTTGGCGAGACCGTATGGCGCGTTCGTCTCCTCGGGATAGCCGTTCCAGAGGTCGTCCTCGACGAATGGGACCGGCGTCAGTTTCGGGTACGCACAGATCGTGCTGACCCCGACGAACTTCGAGACGCCGGCGCGCCAGGACTCGTGAAGAAGCTGCGTGCCCATGAGCAGATTGTCGTAGAAGAATTCGGCGGGATGGGAGCGATTCGCGCCGATCCCGCCAACGCGCGCCGCGAGGTGGATCACCATGTCCGGCCGGGCGTCGCGGAGCACACGCTCGATGTCCTCGCTCCGCCGCAGATCGTAGTCGCGGCTCCGAGGGACGAACGGGCTCCGGCATCCCCGCCCCTTGAGCGCATCCACGACGCGCGAGCCGAGGAAGCCGGCGCCCCCGGTCACCAGCACGCGGCGCTCATCCCAACGGGGATGATCCTTCTCCATGCTCGTCCCGCTCACTTCACGTCCTCCGCGGCGACCACCGACGCCGTGAGCTGCCTGAGCGTGAGGATCTTCTCCCGCGGCACGTTCAGGCGCGCCAGCTCCGCGACGTGCTGCTCGGGACGATCGAACGCCGCCAGGATGAGGCCGTCGAAATCCTCGCCGACGAGCTCCGCGATCGGTCGCACGGGGAAGCCGAGGAAATGGCCATTCGGCTCCCGAGAGAAGACGCCGACGGGCTCGAGCCCGAACTCTTTAAGTGTCAGGTAGGCGAGCTCCGCGGGCTCCCCCGTGCCGTAGAGGACAATGCGCTTCACGCCCGTCCTGACGAGCTGGCTCAACGACTCACGAAGGGTCTGTCGTGAGCGCTGGTACAGATGAATCGAGTAGGCCAAGTGGTCGTACGTGAGCCGGCTCTTCTCGGCGATCCCCTTCGGCGTGAGGAGGTACCGGAGGCGCTTGCCCGCTGCGGGCTTCTTCGGGAACTCGACGATCTTGATGGACCCCTTCCGGGCCAGGCGCTTGAGCAGCAGGTTGGTCAAGCCGAGCGCCACGCCAAGACGCTGGGCGAGCGCCCGCTGGCTCAGGGGGCGGCCCTCGCTGATGGCGGTGAGGATCTCGAGGTCGCGCTCGGCGTGGCGTTCCACGGTCAGGCGGCCGGCTGCCGGTCGTTGTTCATCATTTGAACGTTCACTACCTGAACATGCCGCACCTCAGCGTGTCAAGGAAAACTATGAGGGCCGACTAAAACACCCACGAAGTCAAGGACGTGAGGGCGCCTGACCGCCTCAGGCCCTATAATCGCCTCGTGCCCTCGGATGGGAGCGGGTACGCGATCGAGGACCGGGGAAGCGAGCGCGTCCTCAGGGTCCAGGGGCGCGAGCACCACACCTACTACAGCGAGCGCCTCATCCGGATGCTGATCGAGCGAAAAGGCATCGAGCGCGCCCCCCTCTACTTTCCCTTCAAGGAAACGCGCGGCCGTCACTTCCTCGAGCGTCTCTGCGCCTATCTGGCGGCGCGTGGATCCTCCTCGCTCGCCGTGCTCGAGGTGGGATGCTCCTTCGGTCACATCACGGAATACCTGAACGATCAGCCCCGCGTGGCCGTGATCGACACCTTCGACGTCGACCGGGACTTCGTGGAAATGACGCGCGCCAAGGTCGAAGATTTCGGTCTCGCCAAGGTGCGGCAGGTCCTCCACCTGACCGATGAGGAGACCACGCGGCTTCCGTTCGCCGATCACGCGTTCGACCTCGTCCTGGCCGTGGGCGTCGTGGAGCACCTCGCGCCAGACGGCCGCCACCGCTACGTCGACGAGTGGTACCGCGTCCTCGCTCCCGGTGGTCACCTCGTGATCCTGGATACCCCGAACCGTGCCTTCCCTCTGGAGACGCACTCCGCTGGCCTGCCCGGCATCCAGTGGTTGCCTCCGCGGATCGCCTTCGCCTACGCGCGTCTGGTGCGACCACGCTTCAGAGGCGTTCGGTTCGAGGACTTCGACCGACAGGGGGCCTGGCGCAACGCATCCCTGAGCGAGTGCTTTCCCTCCGTCGGCAGGACCGCTTTCGTGGATGCGACGGAGGAGGCGGGCTACGGCTGGCGATTCTTCCGCGACACTGCGCGGTCTCGCACCCGAAGGGCCTTGCTGCCGTTGTTCGCGGTCGCCTGCCGCACGCTCAAGATGCTCGGCCGGCCGCCTTCGCTGGCGCTACCGTACTTCAACCTCGTGCTGAGGAAGCGCGAGCCGGCGGCGCGGAGGATCGACCTCACTCACCGATGACTTGGATGCTAATCTCCCGCCTCCGCGGCCCATCGAGCTCCGCGAAGATGATCGACTGGAACCGGCCGAGGGTGAGTTCGGTGTTGTTGATCCCGACGGCGATGGACCGCCCGATCAGCGCCGCGCGGAGGTGCGCGTGCGCGTTGCCGCGCTCGCAGTCGGACACGCGCGGATCATCGTGGCGGTAGCCGTCCCGCTCCGGGACGAGCCGCTCGATGAGGTGCTTCAGATCGTCGATCAGCGCGCTCTGGAACTCGTTGATGAACAAGGCGCAGGTCGTGTGCAAGGTGTTGATCAGCGCGATGCCGACGGAGATGGGAAACTGCTGAATCGCATCGCGCACGCGCTTGGTGACATCCGAGACCTCGGTGCGCTGGTCGGTCAACAGCGTGAACGAGGTGTTGTAAACCTTCATTGTCGTGCTTTCTCCGAGGCGCGCACCGCTTGGATTGGCCGGTACACCGCCGCCATGGTTGCACCAAGATCGATCGTTACGATACCGACATATTTCTGGAAAAGTCAATCTCTTTAGGCCTCAGTGCTAGGTCTCGGTGCAGAACGATCGGACAATTTAGTCTATAGTTTCCCGGCGTTGGCATCGGCGCTCCGCCTCACGCCGTCTTGGGGTCGAGGAGGTCGCGCAGCCCGTCGCCCAGGAGATTGAGCCCGAGCACGGTCAGGGCGATCGCGCCGCCGGGGAACACGGCGAACCACGGGTTCAGGGACAGAAAGTTCTGCGCCTCCCGAAGCATGAGTCCCCAGGAGGGGTGCGGCGGCTGGGTCCCGAGTCCGAGATACGCCAGGCCCGCCTCGGCGAGGATGGCGATCGGAAAGCTGGTGGTGGCCTGGACGATCAGCGGTGGCAGGATGTTCGGCAAGATGTGCCGCGCGATGAGGCGGCGGTCACCCGCGCCCAGCGCCTTGGCCGCGACGACGAACTCGCGCTCCCGGAACGCGAGGAACCCGGCGCGCGTCAGGCGGGCGAAGGCCGGGACGAACGCGATGCCGATGGCGACCATGCTGATCGCGATTCCCGGGGCGAACACGGCGGCGAAGAGTAGCGCGGAGAGAATCGCGGGGAAGCCCTGGATCGCGTCGACCAGCCGCATGAACGCCTCGTCGATCCATCCCCCCACGTAGCCGCTGAGAATTCCGATCAGCATCCCCACGGCGGCACCGATCCCGACCGCGATCACGCCGACCGCGATCGAGGTGACGGTGCCCGTCATCACGCGCGAGAGCACGTCGCGCCCGTACTGGTCGGTCCCGAACGGGTGCGGCCCGGATGGTCCCTGCAGGCGACCGATGATCGACATCGCGAGCGGGTCCTGCGGCGTGTAGACCAGGCTCAGCGCCGCGGTGGCGATCAACAGCGCCGTGATCGCGGTGCCGAGCGCGAACGTCACATGCCGCAGCGGACGCCACCCGGTCATGGCTGCCCGCGGCTCCCGACGACGCCGAGTCGCAAGCGGCACGAGGCCCGAGCGAGGAGCCGGGCGGAGCGGCTAGTCATAGCGGATGCGTGGATCCAGCACCACGTAGAGCAGGTCGACCGCGAAGTTGATGAGCACGATCGACGACGCGACGAAGAGCGTCACGCCCTGCACGACCGGCAGGTCACGAGCGGTGATCGCGCCGAGCGCCAGGCGTCCCAGGCCCGGAAGGGCGAACACCGACTCGAGGATGATGGCGCCCGCCATCAACTGGCCGAGCTGGACCCCGGCCACGGTCACGATCGGGATCAGGGCGTTGCGGAGGGTGTGCTTGCCGATCACCGAGAGCTCGCTCACGCCCTTGGCGCGTGCGGTGCGCACGTAGTCCTCGCGCAGCACGTCGAGCACCGAGGAGCGAGTGGCTCGCACGAGGACAGCCGCCTGGAAGAGCCCGAGCGCGACCGCCGGGAGCAGGAGCGACCGCACGCCCGGCCAGAGCCCGGCCGACCAGCCGGCGAAGCCGCCGGACTGCACCCAGCCCAGGTGGACGGAGAACAGCAAGATCAGGAGCAGCCCGGCCCAGAAGCCCGGAATCGCGACACCAATCTGCGAGACGGCCATGGCCAGATAGTCGCCGGCCCGCCGGTGGCGCCGGGCCGCGTAGAGCCCGACGGGCAGCGCCGTGGCGGCCATGAGCAGCGCCGCCATCAGTGTGAGCGGAAGCGTCACCGGCAACCGGCTTGCGATGAGCCGGCCCACCGGCAGGCCGTACTGGAGGGACACGCCCAGGTCCCCCTGCAGCGCGTTGGTGAGCCATTCGACATACTGGAGAGGGATCGGGCGGTTCAGCCCCAGCGCCTCGCGCAGCCGCGCCGCCGCCTCGGGGCTCCCCTCCGGACCGATGATCACCAGCGCGGGATCGCCGGGCAGCACGCGGACGACGACGAACACGAGGCCCGAGACGAAGAAGAGGGTCGCGACGAACGCCACGGCCCTCCTCGCGATGTACCGCCGCACGCCCTTACGCGAGCGGCCGGGCTACTTCGCCCACGCGACCTCTGAGAGATCGAACGCCGGCAGCGGCAGGTCCTTCCAGATGCCCTGCACACCCTTCTTGGTCACGGCCAGCCGCGGATGGATGTAGAGCCACACGACGGGCGCGTCCTCCACGAGCTTCTTCTGCATCCTGACGTACAGCTCGCGGCGCGCCTTGTCGTCGACGGTGATCTCGGACTCCGCGAAGAGCTTCTGGAAGTCCGCGTTGTCGTAACGGAAGTAGTACTTCGGGTTTGCGTAGTTGGCGATGTCCCAGGCCTCGGCGTGCCCGATGATGGTGAGGTCGTACTCCGCGTCCTTCCACACCCGCGACAGCCACTGGCCCCACTCGACCTGCTCGATCTTGATCCGGACGCCGATCTTCTGGAGCTGGGCGGCGAGGACCTCGCCGGTGCGCACCGTGTAGTAGTACTGCGGCGCGACACGCAGGACCGCCTCGAATCCGTTCGGGTAGCCCGCCTCGGCGAGCAGCTTCTTCGCCTTCCCGGGGTCGTACGGCATGGCGCCGGACATGTCGACGAAGTAGGGGTTGAGCGGATCGACGTTGGTCCCGAGCACGCTGCCGAGGCCGAACATCGCGCCCTTCACCACCTCGGGCTTGTTGATGCCATGGGTGATCGCCCGGCGCACCCGTACGTCGCTGTACGGCTTGCGCGAGTTGTTCATCGACATGATGACGTCATTCGTCGTCTCACCGATGATCACCTGGAACCGCGGGTCCTTCTGGAGCTCCGGGACGTGCTCGGGGCCGAGACCGAACATCGCGGCGTCGATGTCGCCCGCCTTGAGCGCGGCCAGCGCCGCGTTCGGGTCGGGGATGAAGCGGTACGTCACCCGGTCGAGCTTCGGCAGCCCCTTCACGTGATAGTCCGGATTCTTCACCAGCACGATGCGGTCGCCCCGCACCCACTCAGCGAGCTTGAAGGGCCCGGTGCCGATCGGCTCGCTCTTCAGGGTGTCGACGGCCTCGCGCGGATATATCACGGAGCCCTGGCGCGCCATGTTGAGGAGGAAATTGGCGGTGGTGCCTTTCAGCGTGAAGGTGATCGTGTAATCGTCCTTGACGATGATGTCGCTGATCGCCGCGTAGTATCCCGGGTAGGGGTGCTTGGTCTCGGGATTCATCGCGCGATCGATGACGAACTTCACGTCGGCGGCCAGGAGCTCGCGCCCGTTGTGGAAGCGGACGCCGCGCTTGAGGAAGAAAGTGTAGTTCTTGTTGTCTGAGGTGTGCCAGCGCTCCGCGAGCCACGGCACGATCTTGCCGTGGCGATCCACCTTTACCAGGCTCTCCTGAACGTTGTAGAAGACCACCGCCGCCGTTGCGGAGGCCGGCGTCGCCGTGAGATCCAGGCCCGGCGGCTCCGTCGCGCTCTGCACGACGAGGTTCTGCGCGGGCGCCGCGGCGGGCGACACGAGCAGACCGAGCGCGAGCGCGGCGAGCGGCCGCAGCGTTCCGAAGTGGCGCATCGGGGCGGACCCTCCTAGCGTTTGAGCGACGACCTGAAATGCTCCACCGTCCGCCGGAACCCCTCGTCGAAGTCCACCAGAGGCGCGTAGCCCAGCAGCCGCTTCGCCTTCGAGACGTCCGCGAGCGTGTGTGGCACGTCGCCGGCGCGCGAGGGGGTGTGTCGCCGCTCGAGGCGGCGCCCCACGATCGCCTCGAGCTTCGCGACGATCTCGAGAAGGCTCACGCGGCGTCCGCAGCCGACGTTGAACACCTCGCCCGGCACCGCGGGCGCCTTGGCCGCCAATATATTCGCCTCGACCACGTTGTCGATGTAAGTGAAGTCACGCGATTGGGTGCCGTCGCCGTGAATCTCGAGCGGCCGGCGGGAGAGCCCCCACAGGATGAAGCGGGGGATCACCGCGGCATACTCCGACTTCGGATCCTGACGCGGGCCGAACACGTTGAAGTAGCGGAGCCCCACCGTCTCGACGCCGTAGAGACGGGTCCAGATGGCCGCATACTGCTCGCCCGCCGCTTTGGACGCCGCGTACGGCGAGACCGGCGCCGGCGACTGGTCTTCGCGCTTCGGGAGATCCGGGCGGTCGCCGTAGACCGACGACGACGACGCGTAGACCACGCGCGGAACCCGGCAGCGCCGGGCGGCCTCCAGCACGTTGAGCGTGCCGTTGACATTGTTCGCGTTCGCACCCAGCGGGTCCTTCACCGAACGCGGCACCGACCGCATCGCCGCCTGGTGGAAGATCACGCGGGCGCCGCGCGCGGCGCGGAGGAG
>WNFH01004384.1_pt1 | contig 10178 bp, 10 predicted proteins | sample 5400411 | NCBI WGS metagenome assembly WNFH01 (sample SAMN13153347, study PRJNA577476) | soil metagenome | isolation source: 200 cm saprolite under Douglas fir tree site 2 hole 3 | place: USA:California | collected 2015-04-18
CCAGAGCATGACCGATCGCCTTGCGTCCGACGCCGCCCAGCGCGCTGACAACATCCTGCGCCGGGTCGACCTTTTCAAGCCCATCAGCACACGACGAACGTTCATGTCCCGTTTGCTGGCGGCCGGAGGCGGGGCCGCCGTGGGCGGGGCCTTGATGAGCCGGGTCCAAGCCGTCTTCGCCTCCACGGATGCCAACGTCGTGAACTTTGGCAACGCGGCAGTCGGCGCGGAACGGATCGGAATCGCCTTCTACTCCAACGCTCTCGGAATCACGACTGAATTCGGCGTCCCAGCCGACCAGGCCAAGGGCACTCTCCTCAACTCTGCACACCGTGTGTACTTCAACGCCGCGCGCAGCCAGGAGACGTCTCACCTCGGCACCTTGCAGAGCCTCGGCCTCGGCTTCCCGAAGACCGTGTTCAGTTTTCCAGCCGGCACTTTCGACAGCGCCTCCAACATGCTGGCTTTCGGTGAGCAGCTCGAGGACATCTTCATTGGGGCCTACCTGGGCGCAGTGATGGCCGCGGCTGCCGATTTCGACGCGCTCGGCACTTTCGTAGCCGAGGCGGCGGCTCAGATCATGGGCATCGAGTGCGAGCACCGGGTCCTAATCCGCGACATCGCGGGGCTCAACCCGCCGAACGACCGCTTCTACGAGGGCGATGTCGCCGCGCCACCCAGCGGCGTCCTCGGCGACACCGGCGCCCGCTCCGTGGTCTATGGCACGGGCGATGCCGCGGTGGCGGCCCTGCTCGCGCTGGGAGTTTCCCCGGTCAGCTGATCCTTTTGCGGCAAGGGCGGGACGGCGCGTAGAGTCGCGTCGTTCCGCCGTCGTGTACTTCGGAGAACGTTCGCAGAAAGACGACAGGCTTCATCGTTCCTACCTCGCCTCCGAGCTACGTGGGGCCTTGTCGATGGGCTTCTCGTGCTCGGCGCGGATTTGGTTGGCGATGTTCTTGAGCTCACTCGGCTCGACGCTTTCAGGGTCGCCGCCGCGGCCCATGGCTGCCGCGGCTAGCAGCTTGCCGCCGCGCATGTAGCGAACTATGAAGTCCCGATCGCGAAGCGAGCCCTCAACGGTGATGCTGTCCCATTCCGCTGCGTAACCGACGTATTCGAGGCTTTGATCGAACTGGTCGCTCCAGAATGAATGAACGTAGTCATACGGCAGACCCCGGTCCAGCAGTGACGCCGCGGCCGCCCGTCCTTGCTTTTCGGCATTGTTGTAATGCTCGACGCGTATGCGGCCGAACAGCGGGTGAGCATGATTTGCAATATCTCCGGCGGCATAGACGTCAGGCAGGCTCGTCCGGCAGTACTCGTCAACCTCGACCCCGTTCGAGATCCGCGCGCCGGCTGCCCTAAGGAGTTCGACCTCGGGGTCAATACCGATGCCTGCGACCACGAAGTCGCACTCGAATCGCTGTCCGGACGTGGTGAGGACGCGCTCGACTCGCTCGCCACCCTCGAGCCGGTCGACACCGTCACCCAGTACCAGCTGGACTCCGTGCGATTGATGGAGTGCGGCGATGACGCCTCCAACCTCCGGTCCGAGAACACGTGCCAGCGGTGCCTGCCCCGGATCGATGGCAGTCACCTCGATCCCAAGCATGCGTAGCGACGCTGCCACCTCGCAGCCGATGAAGCCGAGACCGATCACCACCGCTCGCCGCCCGGCGCGAGCCGCGGCCTGGATCCGCTCGGAGTCTTCAACTGTGCGCAGATCAAGGACGCCTTCTCGGTCTGCGCCTGGAAACCGCAGTTTGCGTTTGCGGCCGCCGGTGGCGATCAGAACTCGGTCGTATGGGATGACTTCGTCGCCTTCGAGGCGAATTTGTTTGTGTTCCGGTTCGAGCTTTTCCACGGTCGTGCCGAGCATGAGGTCGATTCCGAGGCGCTCGTATTCGCCCCGCGGCGCGACAAATGCGTCTTCGAATGGTTCGGTGCCCCGCAGAAATCCTTTCGATAGTGGAGGGCGCTGATATGGCAGATGCCCCTCCGAGCTGATGAGCGTGACGTGAGCGTCGGGAGCGAGGCGGCACACCTCAAGCGCTGCGTTGCCGCCGGTCAAGCCTCCGCCAACGACAATGATGTTCTGTATGCCACCCGCCACGGCGTTATTTGCGCACCGGTGGATCGATCCGAATATTGGCGCCCGTCAATGGAGCGGACTCTGATGTCGCGAGCCAGCCGATGACGCGAGCGACCTCCTCAGGCGAGAGCGGCTCCTGGCTGATGCCCGCAAGGCGGCCCATGTCGGTCGCAACGCTGGCGGGGCTGACCGCATTGATGCGAATCCCCAGCGGCCGGCCTTCGACCGCCAGGACCTCGGTCAATCCAGCCAATCCCGACTTCGCCGCCACATAGGCGGACATCTTCGGAAACTTATCGGCCCCAGAAACGCCGGACAGGCTGCTCACGTTCACGATGGTGCCGCCGGGCCGCATCATGCGGAAGGCGGCTCGCGAGCAAAGGAACGCACCTCTCAGGCTGACTCGCAGGACCTCGTCCCAAGTCTCGACCTTCATATCGACTATGGAGGCGAGCTCGAGGATCGCGGCGTTGTTGACGAGCACATCGAGCCGCTCCAGTTCGCCGAAGAATCGGTTGACCGATCCTTCGTCCCCCGCGTCGTAACCGGACGTTCGACTGAGGTCGCGGCAGTCGTAGCCGCGAGCCGTCATCTCTCGTATGACCGCGGCCCCGATTCCGCGCGATCCGCCGGTGACGACCGCGATCATCCGGCTACCGCCGCCAATGCAGCCTCGTAGGTATCCATCGACGCGTCGAGGCCGAGGCGGTTCATGGCGGATGCGCGAACGGCCACTCGATCGAGCTTGGTGGCGGCTAGCGCGGCTTCTGCCAAGCCGTTGATATCGTCGGGATCGCTCAAGAAGCCCGATACTCCGGGCTCGACAATCTCCATCAATCCTCCCCGAGCGTATCCGGCGACCGGACATCCTGCCATCTGTGCTTCGGCGCCGACCATCCCAAAAGGCTCATCCCAGTGCACCGGGAGCAGAGTGACTGAGGCTCCAGCCATCAGCTGCCACAACTGAGATCGCGGCTGCGGAGGCAGGACGACCGCGGCATTCAGGTCGATTTGGTAGCTCCGGTCGTAAGGTACCCCCACCACAACTGGCCGCAAGCCGATCGCGCGAGCTGCAGCAATCCCGTCTTCGAACCCCTTCTCAGGCGAAAGCCGGCCCGCCAGCAGTGCGTCTTGACGGATGGGGACCTCCTCGACTGTAAAGACTGGCACTCCGTTGCGTATGACACCGACCTGACTGGCACCTGCCTCCGCCCACGCTCGCCGGCACGACTCCGACACCGTGGCAAAGGCGGCCCGGCTCTTGAGGACCTCGCCCAGGACTCGATTCGAGATCGGCGGCAGGTGGAGGGTATGCAGCACGGGCAGGCCCTCCGACATTTCAATTGCTTCTGCATCAAAAGCGTGCTGTGACACGACGTCCGCACCCCGCCGGTGGAGCTCCTTGAAGAGGAGCTCGAAGGCCCGCCGTATCACCGGCGACGCTGCAGGCTCATCTGTCGATCCCGGCATCATAAGCGCCTGTTCTGCACCCGGCGCCACTGGAATCTCAATGAGATCCACCCCAGCCAACTCTGAGCCTTCGGCACAGTAGAGCAGAACCTCGTGTCCGCGCTGAGACAGACCGATTGCTAGATCGCATAGGAAGGCCTGCGCACCGCCAAGCTGAGCGGGTTGAAGGGGAGTCACCAGCGAAGCGACGACCGCGATCTTCAGTGGCTTTGTTGGATGTGAGACAGAAACTCGGCGCGCGTCCGCTGGTCGGTTCGAAAAACTCCCAACATGCACGATGTCACGGTTTCGGAGCTCTCCTTCTCCACCCCGCGCATCTCCATGCATAGGTGCCGACCCTCGACCACGACTCCGACACCGCGCGGCGTGACCACGGTGTTAATCGCCTCCGCTATGTCCCGAGTCAACCGTTCCTGGACTTGAAGTCTGCGAGAGTAAGCGTCGACCAGGCGGGGCAGCTTGCTCAGGCCTACGACCCTGCCGTCTGGCACGTAGCCGATGTGCGCGCGCCCAAAGAAGGGAAGCAGATGGTGCTCACACAAACTGAAGAACGAGATGTCCTTCACGATCACCATATCGTCGTAACCGTCAAGGGCGAAGATGGCATCACCCACGATGCTCGCTGGGTCGGCGGCATAGCCGGCGGTGAGGTATCGAAGAGATTCAGCGACCCTGCTTGGGGTCTCAAGCAGACCCTCGCGGTCTGGATTCTCGCCCAGCTGCTCGAGGAGGGTGGCCACCGTCTCAGCGAGCTCGTCACCGGGCGTAGGAAATGAAGCCGCGATGCTCATCCGCGTTCGACCTCAACTACGTTGTTCTCGGTCTCTTTCAAGCGGACCCTTTCCAGCCGCGCGGATGGAAGCCGGCCCTCCAGGCGGCGCCAGATTGCCAACGCGACGTTCTCGGTGGTGGGCAGACAACCCTCGAGCCAGGGCACATCGCGGTTGAGATGGCGATGGTCGACGTCATGGATCACCAGGTCCTTCACAATCCGGTCGACCTCCCTCAAATTGATCACCATGCCTGTATTCACGTCCACAGATCCGCTAACAGTCACCTCGACCTCGTAGTTGTGGCCGTGGTCCCCCGAACATGCCCCGAACACCTCGCGATTGCGAGCCTCGTCCCACTCTGGCCTGGCAAGGATGTGACCGGCCGCGAAGGTCAGTCGTCTGGTCACGTTGACACGCGGCATGTCACTCATGTCTATGTGCGTAAATCGATTTAGAGGTGGATTACTTCCAAGCTGCTTCCGCCGCGCCGCCCGGCTGGAAGCGCTACAGCCTCGATGATATTGCTCGGTTGCCAGCCGAGTACCTGGCTGCCGTCCCCACCGGTGAACGCGAAGCGGCCGGCCGCGGCAACGCAGAGGCGGCGCACCGGCTCCGTCGAGCTCTGTTCTGGCCGATGGTATATGAGCTCGAACCGGAGCTCTGGGACGCCGTCGGCCAGGCCGAGCCCATTCATCCGGATGTCCTTGCAAAGCTCGAGATCGATGGACGGCAGGTTCTCGAGGTGGCCGCAGGCAGCGGCCGGCTCACGGTGTACCTCTGCCCCCGAGCGGCTGAGCTCGTCTGCGTAGAACCATCCTCCGGGCTGCGACGGATTCTTGTGAGCCGATGCCCGAGTGCCGACATACGCGCTGGGTTCTTCCATGCACTCCCGATTGTGGACGGTTGGGCTGAGCTGACCGTGTCTTGCGCCAGCGTTCCACCCGATCCTGACGCAGTCCTTGAACTCGAGCGGGCGACTGCGCCTGGCGGCGTGCTCGCATTGATCAGCCCTGAAAACCCGGATTGGTTCGAGGCGCGCGGGTGGGAGCGGCTCACGTTCGACCCGACTGAAGTCGTCGTCGGTCCACACGACCCTGAGCTCGAAGCGATCTTTGGACCACTTGACCCGCCTCATGAGCTTCTGTGGCGCCATCGATGACTTGATTCCGAATCATGGAATCACGCTGATGCGATTGGACCCGGAGTTCTTGGTGGAGGGAACTCAGACGGCAAGTCGGCGACCTCGGCCTGGAAAAGCGCCTCGGGCCCGGGCAGACCCTGGAGCTGATGCAGGCCGAGATCCCTGAAGTTGATGCCGGCGGACTGAGAGCCGCCAACCGCATCGTGGGCGGCGCGCGAAAGGACGATTTGCCCGCCGTGGGCGGCGAAGCAGATCCGAGCTGCAGTGTGAACGGCGATGCCCACATATCCTGCGTCGGTCAACGTGGGACGCCCGGTGTGCAGGCCGACCCTGACCCTTACCCGCAGGTCGTCCGGCCAGCCCGTCGCCAGAACCTTGCGCTGAATGACTAGCGCGGCGTCAAGGGCCGACGCCGCCTGTTTGAAAACCGCAAACAACTCGTCGGCGCGGACGTCGACCTGGCGGCCTCCCGACTTGCGGATGGCGCCACTGAGCAGCTTGCGGACAGCGACCAGAAACCCTGGGTAGCGATCGCCCAGGTGCCGTACCAGACCGGTCGAGTCCTCGATGTCGGCCAGCAAGAAGGTAACGACGCCTGTCGGCAGTGTGCGCGCCTCGCTCGCGCGAGCCTCGATTTCGCCACGGATACGCACGTTCTGCAGCTGGCCGGTGATGAAGCCGACAGGCACGATCCGGTGCTTCTTGGCGGCGTTCAGCAGCCTCGTGCGTGCCCGATCTCGGGCCGCTTCGTCCTCGAAGGTAGTCTGGTTGAAGCGCGACAGGGCGTTGCGGACGTGGGCCTCATCGTTGATTGGGAGGCGGCGACGCCCGCGAGAATCGATGTACGCGAAGGCACTGTTGGGCAACCGGGCGCGCGTCTTCGCATCGAGATAGGTCATGGCCTGGAAGTGCCATGATCCCAAAATTAGAGCCGCACATATAGACACGCATGTGAGGACGCGCGCGCGAACCCGTGGCGGGTATGGGCAAGGCGTCGCATCAGCTGATAAGCGGCAACTGACCTACCGACTTACGCGAACGAGCGTCGCGACGGCGCGCTCGAAGCCGGAACGCCAGCAAGATCACCTCATTGACGCGCCGCTCGTACTCGCCGACGCTCGCGCCCTCGAGGGACTTGAAGACTTCCCGCGCCGCCGTCTCAAGCTGATACCAGATGTCACCCCCGCGCTTCAGGAAGAGTGGGTGACGCGAGTTGATCACCACCGTCGTCACCTCACCCTCGATTACTGACTGACTGCGGATCGCCGGATCGAGTGGCCGCACGACCACCTGGCCAAAGCCCCGACGCTTCGGCTCACCCCTCTGCGGCAGTCGAGGCGGACTTGGAGGATTGTCGTGTTGGGCCACGCTTCGTTCCGTCGAAATCGAACGAGCTTGGGTCTGGCGGCGGGCGGCCGCAAGTCCTGGGAACGCGTCCTCACGTTCAGCGAGCTTGAGTACCTGGCTGAGCAGCCGCCTCACTTGTTCTGCGGTCTTGAGCGCAGACGCTGGGGGTGGCGCCAATTCGTCTTCCGCGAGTCGCTTGGCGATCGGTGCCAGCAGCGCGTGCATTCGTTCCTCCACGGCTGTCCACTCAGGGCCATCTCGGGCGAAATCGCTCTTGTTCATCATCAGAGGGACGGGCGCCAGATCGACCTCGCCTACGAGCCGGGCCATTCCCGAAACCTGCACCGCGTTTGGATGGCCGAAGAACTCGCCACCGGCAATCAGCCGGCCGAGCTTGTAGCACCGCAGGCCGGGGACGTAGTCAACGCCTCTGCTTTCAGGCTCAGCGAGACCATACCAACCGCGAATGGTGCTACCCGCGGCCCGGACTGCAAAATGGTGCTCCTCCTGGAAATTGATCGGGAGCGCCTCGACGCGAACGCCGTTGATCGACATCTTCAACTCGGCTCGCACGACAAGCGGACGATAGGTATCACTCAGCCGGGCGCTCAGGCGACGAGGATCTAATCGCTTGTCGACACCGTCGATTCGGATGCGGACGTACCCCTGGCCCAGCGGCACGCGCTTGTTCACCACTTTGAGTTCGTACGTCTTGAGCTTGGTGCGATCGCGGTAGTCCGCGTCGGCAAAACGCCACGCAGTTTCGTCACCTGGTCGGCTCGCTTCGACGGTGAAGCTCGTGCCCAGGTGGCCGATCGCAGCTTTGCCGCCTTGACCGTACTGGCCGAGCAGGTTGCGGCCGCGCTTGGATGAGCCGCCCCAACGCAGGTAGCGGCGCTCGAGATCGGTCGGCCCCATCCCCTCCCCACCCCGAGTTTCGATGACCAGGTGCGAGGAATGGACTTGCAGTAGGACCTCCAGAAGGCTGCCTTTGAGTCGTGAGTCAATGGCATTGTCGACGAGCTCCATCACCGCGTCGGCGGAAGAGCGGTAGTTGGCGAAGAGCGAGGCGGTGATAGCCGGGTCGATCCGCTCGCGGACGGTCACACGCTGGGCCATTCCAGCTCGAAATCTATACCCGATTCACCTTTCGAGTTCTTGATCGCGTCCTTCGACCGACCGTGCGGCCTCAAGGGCACGAGCTCGTTTCAGCCTGAGAGTAGCCCGATCGTGCCTGCTGAGATCGGCCGTCTCCGCGAGGAGATCAAAGGTCTGGTTGAGCAGCTCCGATTGACGCATGCCCTCCCAACCTCCGGCTCGCAGGATTCCAGCCACGACTCTGAAGTCGACGCCTTCGCTGGAGTTGAGGAGTTCCCACATTTCTCGCCGATCCTTCTCGCCGGGTATGGTGTCTTGTCGGTCGAGCAGAGCGGCCATTTTGGCCACGAACTGAGCCTCTGTAGTAAGGACCCTCGTGCGATCGATTTTCTCGGTGTAGTTGATCAAGACTTCGACCGGAATCTGCAGCCGTTGACCGAGTTTGGACTGATAGACCGGATACACATCAACCCCGACGCCCTCGACCTTCAGCTCGAATTTCCGGCCGCTGATGTGGTGGCTCGGTGAGAGCTGGAACTTTGCTCCTAACTTGGCCAATGTTGCGTGGTCGACAATTATGTCGATGTCGTGGCTCTTGGCAATCCGCGTCCTTATATATGTGGCCCAGCCGCCGATCAGGACGACATCGGGAAAGTCTCGAACGAACCTTTGCATCACCGCCTGAACGTAGTCCTCGTCGGGCCGAGATCGGCGCTCAGGCGACATCGCGCAGCAACTCGCGGTCTAGTGCTTCGAGGAATCGCTGTGCCTGCCAGGTCGGAAGGTTGAAGAGGTCCGCGTAAACCTGGCAGCGCGGAGCGATTCTGCCATATCGGCTGAGGAGAGGATCGGGCTCGAGAACCAGCAGGTTGGCCTGGCCGCGCCGGCGCGGAAATCGCCGCCTGACTTCATTCGCGTCCGCGTACACGACCACCTGCTCGTAATCGGCGACGAGGTTGCGCCCCTCGTGCAGAACGTGAGCCGTGTACGCGGTTGGGATGGCCGAGGCTGGAAGTCGAGCCTCGATCTCGCTGACGGTCATCGGGACTCGCGTCGAGTAGACGATGTCTCTATTGAGGTCACGCTGCGCGGCCCACATGAGTTGGAGCCGCTTGGGATCCAAAACGCGCAGGCCGCTGGCGCTGCCGCGCACGGCACCGATGGCTCGGGGGCGCTCGAGTGCCTTGTGGATCGTAGACACGGGCAACTCCAACTCGACCCTCAACTGCGTCAGCGAGCTGCGCCTGATGCCCAGATCTTGTGCGGCGACGAGGAGATGGCGCCAGACCATCTCGGTTCGGCTGATCACCAGAGCAGTTTACGCCGTTCGGCGAATTCGAGTTGGAATTCAGCAAACCTTGAATCGCTCCGCGGTTGCTGTGTGCGAGTGCCGTGCGGGTTGAAGCGATCAAGATGAGCACGCGATTTTCGAGGTCAGATTGGCTCCCCTGAGTGGAAGCTCTTCGAAGTCGCGCCAGTCGCTGTCACGCAGTTGACACCTGCCCCGCTCGTGACAGCCACCGGTGATATAGGACCGTGTACGCGTCGGATTGCACGCCGGGTTCAGCCGCCCGATCATTACCGGGCCTAAGCGCCGCAACGTCATCCAGAGACCAAGCCCCAACTGCCAACCCGGCCAGCAGCGCCGCGCCACGCGCGGCGCCATCCGGCGAGTCGACCGCGAGCAATCGCTTGCCCAAGACGTCTGCAAGCATCTGGCGCCAGTGCCGGTCCGCGGTTCCCCCACCCGCCAGGTGGAAGTCCGCCATCGATATCCCGGTCGCCTCGAGTGCTTCCATCGCCTCGCGCAATGAAAACGCAACTCCCTCGAGCGCAGCCTTGAGCAGATGTTCTCTTGTGTGATGCAGCCTGATACCTGACCAGCACGCTCGTGAGCTGCCGTCAAGGTGCGCAGTCCTCTCAGCCACGAGATAAGGAAAGAAGCTGACCCCATCCGACCCGGCCGGGGCCGCCGCGACGCTCCCATACAGCGTCTCCCACCCCACCCCCAAAACGTTGCTCACCCAATCCAGTGCCAGGCCTGCGTTGAGGATCGCCGCCATCGAGTACCACTTCCCCTTCTCGACGGTCCGAAAGACGTACGTGCGCTCTGTCGGGTCAGGCCGAAATTCGTTTCGTACGGTCGTCATCTGCGCGCCAGTCCCGATCGTCAGCGCGACAGGCCCGGGGCCAAGCATCCCGTGCCCGACCAGCGTCGCGGCCGTGTCCGCCGCTCCAGCGGCGACGGGTAGACCCG
>WNFH01004386.1_pt1 | contig 10177 bp, 10 predicted proteins | sample 5400411 | NCBI WGS metagenome assembly WNFH01 (sample SAMN13153347, study PRJNA577476) | soil metagenome | isolation source: 200 cm saprolite under Douglas fir tree site 2 hole 3 | place: USA:California | collected 2015-04-18
ATCTTTGTGATGTGGAGAGACCATAAACCCTACGATGAGAACTATCATCTGGCCAACATCGCTAGGCATCATCTGCGCCAGGCAGCCTGAAAAGCTGGCAGACCATTGACAGGAGTCATAGAAAGTCTCCCTTGCTTCGAGGCAAACCTCCCTCTCTCTTTAGGGGAGGTCCCTGTTCCTGAGCGAAGATCGGCTCGGAGGCGTTGGAACTCTCTGCGAAGCCAAGGACTTCACATGGAAGTGAGGGGGCCTGCCGAGCAAGCCGAAAGCACCGAGACTGAACGGTTCAAAAAAAGCAGAGGCCCATTGCTTTCGGCGCCAGAGGCAGGTCCCCGAACGGAGCTTCCAGCCGACGAGACGCTGGAGCGAAGGGATAGGGGCCTCCCCGCCACGCTCCATCGGCTACGCGCGGAAGACTTGTCCCCGAGGAGCGAGCGATCGGAGGAATTCCGCATAGGATACCGACCATGAAAGCGATGGTCCTCGCCGCCGGCTACGGTATGCGGCTGCGGCCCATGACCGACAAACTTCCAAAGGCTCTCGTCCCCGTCGGCGGCCGGCCAATGATCGAATATTCCCTGCTGCTGCTCAAACATTACGGCATCACAGAAATCATCATCAACCTGCACCACCTGGGTGAAAAGATCGAAGAGTATCTCGGGGACGGGAAAAAGCTCGGGCTTAAGATCGTCTACTCCAAAGAGAAAATGGTGCTCGATACGGGCGGCGGGCTCCTCAAGGCCAGGTCCTTCTTGGAGAACAGCGCCTTCATGGTCATCAACAGCGATATCCTGGTCGACCTCCCGCTCGACGAGCTCATCGCATATCACCGGGAGAAAAAAGCCATTGCCACTCTCGTCTTAAGACAGGACCCTGAGGCTGACCGCTACGGGCCGATCGAGACTTCACGGGACCTAAGTATTCAACGCTTCCTCGATCACAAATCTCCGCGGTGTGACTCTGCGGGCCCTCTCACGAAATTCATGTTCACCGGTGTCCAGGTCTTGGAGCCGAGGATCTTCGATTTTATGGAGGGGGAAGACTCGCCCAAGTTCAGCATCACTAAAGCCACCTATCCCCGCGTACTCTCCCGTGGAGAGCGCCTTTACGGTTTTACGTTCGACGGATACTGGCAAGACCTGGGAACGCCCGAGAGAATCAAAGAGGCAGAGGAGAAGCTGAAGCGCGGGGAAGCGAAACTACACTATCTCAAATAAAATAGAAGTCAGAATCCAGAAGCCAGAATTCAGAAGGAGAGGGGATTCTGACTACTGATATCTGGGTACTGGATTCGATCTTTTCAGCCTGACCCGTTCGAGAGAGCCTATCTTCGGTATATCAAGTACTTTCGGCGGAGGAGGGCTTACCATTCAATCTCAACGTAGACGACCCTCGCACCAAAGTACAGGATTGGAGTATGCGAGTTGATATCCAGGAAGGGAATCAATAGATGCGAATGAGCGTTATCTTTCAATAAAAGGACTGGGCGGGAGCTTCACATTCTTGTTAATTTCACCCCTTTCGCTCTCCGAAAGCTGAAACCATAAGGGGTCCATTTCGTCTCTTAGTGCGTCAGCTTCCGGCGAATCATCGGAACCAATCGAGATCAAATCTTTCAACTTGTTGACCAGACTTACATATTGGTAATATGCGGCGGTGTGCACCACGCGTCTCCTAATCTAAAAGTTAATGCATATCCAACTTGCCGCAGTAGCTGAAAGCGATCCTGAGAAATCCGCAGGGGACATTTGAAATCCAGGTTCAATCACGCCATGTGCTGTTCCATTCGCGGCATCTCCCAAATCGAAGTATAACCTCAAATCAACTGACAGCACTATAACATCTCGTGGCAGTGAAAACCAGCAATCCACATTCGAACCTGTACCACCGTTTCTTTTGGGGATTCTGTGGTTTGGAAGCAGAGTAATGAGGAGTACCGGCAGAACTGACATACCGCCACCCGCCTGACCAGGAATGGCCGGCCTTATATCAGTCCCTGCAGGCGCATTCGAGGGTATCACTTCATGTTGTCTGACTCCTAACATGCGACTATTAGGTGCCCATATACTTTGTGGCACCGCTGGAATGACTCCTGATAGGGTCAGGGTATTTGTTCCCTTGCTCACCTCAGAATAGCTCGTGATTTTACCAGACGAACAGGGGATCATTATCCTATATATCACCGGAGGGATGGCATCATATCTATCCACCAATCCGGGCGCGAAAACGGTTTGCATTAGTCGCGCACCCTATCACATGCAAACTCGGCAAATCAACGGTACGTATGAGGAAAGCCTGAGTTGGGATAGTTCCGCTGATTCTCAATGTGGTCTTGGGCGAATTCCAGAAAACCTTTTCCAACAAGATAAAAAGGCCTAAGCTTGTTGAAGCATCGGGCCTTTTGAACTTTAAATCCGCCGGCGACCTACTCTCCCATCAGCAGCCCTTCGGGATTTCAAATCTGGAATCTGTCCGCCACAGTACTTCGGCGGAGAGATTCCGAGCCTCGCGAGGATGACGGCGACCGTATAGTACCATCGGCGCAAAGAGTGAACTAGATGATTAAGCGCCTAAACCCATCTTTATGCGCCTGACCGCAACCAAGCAGTGAATCTGGCCCGTGACCATTGGTCGCCCATCCACAAAGTGTAAGGTTGTGGCAATCTCTCAGCCACATCGACAGGAAGCCAACCCTTAGGGAGTGGCAACTCACGTTTCCTGCCGCTGCGAGTCATCCAACGGACAAAGCCTCGCCCTTCACAGATCTGTGCTAGCTGCAATGTTATTCGTACGTCCTGCGCCACGTATTCAAGCACTTCTTTCCGCTTTCCTTCCGCCCAGAGCCGCGGAGCCACTGCACCAGTCATGCCGCCTCTCTTTCCTGCCAAATCCATACCCTTGGCAGCAGACTCAAGACCTATACCATAACCGACCCGACAGAGTAGATGAAACATCATGTCGACGTGGCTAACCGCTAACCTCCTACACTTCTGAAGTATCCCCGACTCTTCGGCCATGATGTCGAAATCAAAGCCCACTCCATTCCAAGTTACTATTGTGTATCCGCCGTCCACCTGTCTCGCCAAGTAGCCGACCAGCTCTCTTAATTCCTTCCGGTTCATGCGGCTCGCCGGACGTTTGCGATTTATCCCACCATGCCAAACCAATGGCTCATCTGAGTCACCGGAGAGTGTTGCCGCACATGAAATTCCCAAAGGACGATGTAACCTCCAGTCGCGCCCGTTCGCCGGTGTCACCTTTGTAGTCTCGATATCCAAAGCTAGATATTTGCGGCTCATGTCTTTCGCGGCGCGCTCGCACTGTGAGGCGCACGGCCATAAGAAACGACGCACTATCAAGTCACCGCAGGCTAGATGGAATTAAGGCTAAGTCCTGTGCGCTTGAAGAAGGATTCCAGTAAATCCGGACGCTGCTGCAATCTGTAGAACTCCGCCGTGATACGCTTCCGTAGTTCACCAAGGTCCCTCGGTGTGTAATTGGGCAGTCGATCGTACTTGACATAAGACCACACGTTGTCAACCGGATTGAGTTCGGGGGCATATGGTGGAAACGGCTCAACGATAACCGTTCGATACCCGGCGAGGTACTTCTTCACAGGCTTCGCACGATGAATCGCGCATGTATCCCATAAGAGCGTGATGGGGCAGCGAATCTTATGGTGTACATCCTCGATAAACCGTGCTATGGAGTCTCCGTGAAAATTCGCGTTGTCCTCCAGGAGATGAAAGTGGAAAGCAAAACGCGCGCGCTTTGGACTGATTGTGATGGCACCGACAACGGATATGCGTCCGTGGGGCTCCGAGACTTTAATTATTGGCGTGCAGCCACGCGGCGCCCAAGTCCGTCGCACGATGGGGGCAAGCATGAAGCCTGATTCATCGACAAAGACTAGGTAAGCGTTCCTCCGGCGCGCCCGCTCCGGAATTGTTGTAGCCATACTCGACCTATCGGGGCAAGCTGCGGTTCCAACTGATTAACAGATCCATAGGGTATTTGTGATCAGTCTGTCCAGTTCGTCATAACCGTAACCCTCGCCCGGGAAGCCCACTTCGGGCAGTCGTGCAAAATCAAAGAAGTGACTGGATCGAGGGACCCAGCCGAAGTTAGTTGCACGGAAGATAGGACAAATTCAGGATCGGCGTCAAGGGCAGATTTTGGCCTCGTGTGCGAAAACGAGCACGAAATCCGGGCACGGATGCGAGCGAGGCGATGGAGTGCAACGAAGGAAACATGCCTTTTTCGGCAGGCTGCGAGCCTATCTTCGGTATATCAAATACTTTCGGCGGAGCTTTTTGAAACCCCTCAGATCCTTCTGCCAGGACATTTTGATTTCTTTGAGAGATTGCCCTGCCTCTATTTGCTCCCGAACCAGGCTATTGCCGCAGAGGATATCAATGGGAAGCTTTTCGCGCTCGTATTCATAAGGAGGCTTGCGCCACTCGAAGCGGTCCGGATAGAGCCGTGAAGCCGCGCGGATGATAGCGATATAGGTGAGCAATGGGTCAAAAAGCTCCCGCTCGGTCACGTGGACTTGGATACCGCCGCAGAGTTCTCCCGCCCATTTGTTAAAGACAGGCAGAAAGTAGAGCGGGCGGAAGCACACGCCCCTGAGCCTTTCCTTCTCCAGCTTCTCAACGAGCGGTCGCGGTTTGATGTACGGAGCGCCGATAAATTCAAAAGGGCGGGTCGTGCCCCTCCCTTCCGACAGATTGGTCCCTTCTATGAGGCAACCGCCTGGATAGACGGTCGCGGTCTGTAGCGTGGGCATATTGGGCGATGGGATGACCCACGGAAGGCCCGTGCGGTCAAACCACATGGAACGCCGCCAGCCCTGCATCGCGACGACCTCCAGTCGGCATTCGATATGAAACTCCTTGTTCATAAGCAGCGCGAGCTCCCCTGAGGTCATGCCGTGCCGGACAGCCAGCGGGTAGAGGCCGACAAAAGAGCTATAGTGAAGATCCAGGACATTTCCCTGAACTGTAATGCCGTTAATGGGATTGGACCGATCGAGAACGACCATCCGCTTCCCGTCCCGGGCGCAGGCCTGCATAGCGTAGGCCATCGTGTAGATATAGGTATAGTAACGGCTGCCGATATCTTGAAGATCAAAAACCAAGGTATCGACATCGCGGATCATCTCTGGCGTAGGCATCAAGGATTCTCCGTAAAGACTATAAACCGGCAGCCCGGTCGCCTCGTCGCTGGAATCCCCCATCTCGATCTGGTCCTGAGCTTCCGCTTGCGCCCCGTGCTCGGGGCCGAGGATCAGCATCAACCTAAAGTCTTTCCGAGCATAAAGAAGGTCGATTGAATGATTCAGGCGGGAATCAACGGAAGCCGGATTGGCGATCAAAGCTATTCGCGCGCCCTTCAGGCGCGAGGGGCGTTCCTCTAGTAATACTTCGAGACCGGTCTTGACCACTGGCCTCTTTCCCGATTTTCGATTTTAGATTTTGTCGTGAGCGCTTAGTCGAACGATTAATCCAAAATCGGCAATCCCAAATCCAAAATTGGTTGTTCCCTTAAACCCTTCAACCCTTTAACCCCGATTCCCGGTGTTAGCTTCAGACCTCCGGCACGACCAACCTGAGGACGACTGCAAAAGCCATCCCTCCGATCACCGAGGCGACCACTTTCCAATTGAACTGGCGATGCGCTTCGGGCAGCAGATCTCCGGCCCCGATGTAAATGAAGTCTCCGGCGATGAACGCCAGGAGCTTCTGCTGAAAATGGGAGGGGAGAAAGCCGGCCAGCAGGGCGCCGACCGGATAGAGCAACCCGGCGAGCAATAAGGCGAGCAGAATGCGTCTCGGGCTCCACTTGGCCTCACGCATAATCAGCGCCGATGTCATTCCCTGCGGAATCTCATGGAAGACCACGGCGAGAGTGATCGTCAATCCGAGAATCGGGTCGATGAGATACCCGACCGTGATGCCTGCGCCGTCAACCACGTTGTCGAGCGCCATGCCCAAGACCGCGATGGGGCCGATGTGGTGCGTGTGGCACTCCGCCTCGCCGCAAGCGTGAATCATCACCAGCTTCTCCAGCACATAGAAGGTAACAAAACCCAGGGCTAAGAACGAAGCGTCCGACTTCAAATCGGTCTCGGGAAGGATGTCGAAGAAAGTCACCGATAGCAACACACCGGCGGCAAAGGCGATCACATAACGGGGCTGGATCGTCTCTCCGCGCACTCGCAGAGCAAACCACCCGAACAGCAGGTCAGATGAGCCTGCTAGGATTGCGTAAAGATACACCATGGTCTTTTCAGGAAGTTTCCCTTTCTCGGTTCACTCGTTGCTGATCAGCGCCTGGCGGTAAAAAAGAACGGCGCAGCAACATAGGATGGAATCTCTTTGGCAGTCTAAAGCGGAACAGGCGCTGAAAGCCGGTTGAATTCTAACCAGTCGAGAGTTTTAGGCTCAGAGTTACAAGTCCCCTCAGACCCAACCCCTGGCAAATGCCATTACGCCACGCGCATTTCCCGATCATTCAGCGGCACCTTTTCTCTAACCAAGGATACGGTGTTCACAACGTTGAGTTTCTTAAACAGGAACTCAAAGCGGTTCTCGAGCGTTTTGCCGATCTCTTTACGGAACGCCTCCGGAAGGCCCCAGAACTTCTCCTTGAGCGGGCCAAAGCCCTTTTTGCGAGTCTTATAGATAAACTGCTCGTCGGTTTCCCCTTCTTTCTTCTCCGCGGCGCACTCTTTGCGCAGCAAATCGTAAACCTCTTTCTTAAAATCTTGAGGAAAAGCGGGATCGTCATAGAGCATGTTCTGGAATCCCGTGGCCAAATGGATCTCGGCACAGGCACGACGCGGGAAATGATCGAATGCCTCTTCGGGGAGCGTCGAAGCGCCGTGCTGCACGGCGCCCGCCAGCCCATACTTCTCGCGCGCGACCTTGGAAAGTTGAGCCAGGGTATCGAAGTCGAGCTTCACACGCGCGATAGTGCCATCCGGCAGAGGGACCCCTCCGTGGCTCGTTCCCGTCTGGATACTGATTTTGCTGATGCCCTTCAATCCCCTGCCTTTTTTGTCCAATTCCTCGCGGTATCCCTCCATGTAGGCTTCGAGCTCCTCCACAGTGCTGTTCTTTCCACCCACTTCTCCGATCTCGCCGCCTACCGAGATGCTGATCCCCTTGGGCTCCAAACCGCGCAAATGGGCGGTCAATTCAGCGGCGACCTGGCAGTTATCCTGCTGCTGGGCTCGGACCGTCGGCCTGCTTAAATCGACCAGAGTCGAGCTGTCGATGTCGATATTGAAGAATTCCGCCTCGATCGCCTCTTTGATCAGATCCTTGAGGGCCTGGACTTCCGCCTGGGGATTTTTGGCAAAGCTCTTTGCGCTGGCCTGAAAATGGTCTCCTTGAATAAAAAGCGGGCCGACAAAGCCCTCTTTAATCGCTGCCGCCATCACTGCGTGGGCAAACTCCCCGGGCCTCTGAAAAGTGTAGCCGATTTCCGAGCGGGCGATCTCGAAGATCAGGGCGCCCACCTGATTGCGCAGGGCAGCCCGAAAGACGGCTCGCGCCATGTCATACGTCAAGCCGCGAATGTTGATCGCAGGAACGGTGAATCCGCCGCATTCTCCCCGGCCGATGGCTTCATAAAGGCTCAGGATAGAGGCCGGATGAATTCCCAGAGCCTTGGCGCTCTGGCGGACGACGCTGCGCGCCGCCTGTTTGACCTCCGCGTTCTCGTGGAAGACTCCGTTGAAAACCAGCCGATCAATCGCTTGGCCACGGAGCTTTTCTTTATCGACCACCCGCACCTTGCCGTCCATCTCAACGATGCCTTGAAGGCTCTTTTTGAGTTCTTCCGTGCTCTGGTACCTCATATCGCAATCCTCCTTTCGCGGAAAGAACGATCTTCTCGTCCTAATTTACATAGCCCAAACCCCCCAAGGAGGCAAGGAATCACTTACGAGGCACGGGCGCCTTGCGCTGTGATTTTAAAATCCGCAGGGCCTCCTGATAATGTTGCATCGCTTCTTCCCGCTTACCTTGAATCGCTAAAACCCGAGCCAGGGTCGCATGAGCCTCCGCGAGTTCGGGCTGAAGCCGCAAAACCTGCTCCAGCTGCTCGACTCCCCTATCAAGTTTTCCTTCGCCTAGCAGGACAATCGCCAGATAGTAGCGTGCTTCGACTGAATCCGGCTCCACTTTCAGAAACTGTTCAAGTTCATCCCTTGCCTCCTTAAAATAACCTCCCTTGATGAACGCAAGGGCAAGATTAAAACGGGTCTTGCTCAATGCTGGATTCACTTTTAACACCTCACGGAACTGCTCAATCGCTCCTTTTAAATCTCCCTGCATCATCAGCACATTGCCCAAATTGCTGCGCGCCTCTACATAGTCAGGATGACCCTTAATGGCCTCCCGTAAATGGTAGCCTGCCGCGTTGAGTTCGCCCTGTTGTCCTAAGAGACTCCCGATGTTGTAATGAGCTACTTCACTCATTGGGTCGATTCTGAGAGCCTGCTGGTAATTCTCAATTGCTTCTTTTACCATTCCCAATTTCATAAATGCATTCCCGATATTGTTGTATCCTGCCACCGAGGGACCCGGTCTACCAATCACCGGCCATTGAACGATACTGAGGCTCAACAACAGTACGGCAGAAGCCACAATCAATTGACGAAACTTCCATTCCTTAAAGAGAACAGGCAGTTCCGCCAAGCCCGCTCCTGCAAACAAGACAACCAATGGAACTATGGAAAATCGATAACGAGCAAAAACATAAAACAATGCTACGCTAAAGGCCAAACTACCCAACAATAAATACAATAGCCAAAGTTTACGCCACCTCCTCCAAGTCAACGCGATCCCCAGCGAAGCTATAGGAGCCAATATACCAAAATTCATCCCGCCCAGGACTTTCAGCAACCAAGACCATTGCTGATATAGATAAAAATCGTCCGAATCTTCTATCTCCCGAACATTCCACGTGATCAGCCACTTCTTCCACATAAGACGCAGCCAGTCAGTGGGATGAGACTGGATAAAGGCCAAGGCGCGCCCCAGCCAATAGGTAGACACCTCACCTGGGGAGAGGGGCCGGCGAAGTGCTTGCTCTGCTATCTCGGTAGCGTCTTGTCGTTCAAACTGAGCATCAGCATGCCCGGGCCTGAGTGATGCGTACATACCGTTAGCTGAAGGGTTGTTCCCTATAAAAAAATTGGTTCCGAGCTGTGAGGTGGTCAGCATGAATTCCCCACCGATCTCCAGGTTACGCAACCCGACCGGCACAAGCACTAAAGCCAGGCCCACTAGAAAAATGCCAACCCAGGCCAGACGGATCAGAGGTCTCTGCTGAGTGAAATAGAACCAAGCCCAAAATATTACTACAAAAGCCAATATAAGGGCATTCTCCCGCGAAAGGCCCAATAAGCCCAAGACGACTCCAGCGGTAACGAAATAGATCCAGCTCGGTCTCTGCTGAGCTCTGCCTAGCAGTAACAGGAGCAAAGTGATCAGAAAGAGATCCAGGACCGCTTTCTGGATTAAACCGTCAAAAAAAATCGCGGGCGCATATAGGGCCAGAAGGAATGCCGCCAAAATCCCCGTCGCCCTGGAGAAGAAATACTTTCCCGTCAAAAGTAGCAAGGTGCACGAGGCAGCACCTAAGATGGCCTGCACTACACGAATCAACAAGAGATCGCGCCCGACAGCGGCTTCGAGTAGGCCGAGAAAGTAGGGATAGAGTGGAGCCTGATAAAAAACCCCCCGACCCAACCAATCGCCAGCAGCAATTCGTTGAGCCCACTCATCGTAGCTAAGGGAGTCTGATACCAGGTTGTAGAACAACGGGATCCTTTTCACCTGAGAGAGGTACAGGAGTCGAACAGCTAGGGCGAGAACGAAAAAGCCCACGCACAGAATCAGATCAATCCATGGTTTTCTCGCTCTCTCTGAATTATCTTCCCCAATCATCTTACTTTCCGCAGTCCAACTATTAATAATTCTGGCGTCCCAGATATTGACACCCGCGGGGAGATTCCTCTTCGCCTCCGCCCTGCTACGAGCGGTGCCAAAATCAGAAAGAGCACGATGAGATGGGAGCGACGCATATCTCTACGTAATGTCTTTGCGAATATAGGTAAATTCGGTATGATTCACAACCAATAGATGAGGCGGCACTCAACAGT
>WNFH01004387.1_pt1 | contig 10177 bp, 10 predicted proteins | sample 5400411 | NCBI WGS metagenome assembly WNFH01 (sample SAMN13153347, study PRJNA577476) | soil metagenome | isolation source: 200 cm saprolite under Douglas fir tree site 2 hole 3 | place: USA:California | collected 2015-04-18
TCTTATTTTGGAAAGGTGGGTACGCCCATGCCTGATAGAACAAACGGATAAGGCTCGCGGCTCGCTTTCTCGGCACAGGTCCCGCACACTAAAGCAGCCCGGCGACGATGCCCACTGCTGTCCTTGCCAGTCCGGCTTTGACGACGCTGAGGGATGCCTGCCTGTAGGCCCGCTTGAAGAGATAAGCAGCGCCTGAATAACCGACGAACTTAATCCCGGCAAATATTGGTAAAGCGAGCGTTCCGGGTCCGGCAGCCATGGCAATCCCGCCGTCACTCAGACGTCTATCGGCGTCCTCAGGCCTTCGTTAACTCGGTTGGTGAGGTTCGCGGTGGCGATGATAAGGACCAGCTCGACGATTTGCTCCGCGTTGAAGTGTCGTCCGATAGCGTCGAGATCGTCCTGCTGGACCGATGCCGGCCAGGCCGTCAGCTTTTCGGTAAAATGGATGGCGGCCCGTTCCTGCTCGCTGAAAACATTCCGGTTCGATCCGCCAGGCTCTTTGAGCGCCTGGATATGTTCATCGCTCAGACCCTGTCGCTTCGCCGAAGCGACGTGAGCGCGCGTTCAATACTCGCACCCGTTCAGGATCGAAGTGCGCAGGTACGCGAGCTCCTTGATCCTCGGCGAAAGGGGGCCTTCTGCCCAGACCTGGTTGTAGAAGTCGAGAAAGGGCCCCAGCGCGTTCGGCCTGTGGGCCATGACCTTGAAGATATTCAGCACCCGCCCCATCTTCTTTTCCAGGGCGTCATAAACGGGACGAGCGGACTCGGCTACTTTGCTTTTCTCAAGCGGTTCGATCTTCATTTTTACTCCTCAGCGAACAATTAAAATCCCGGCAGGCCATCCCGCCGAGGGGTCAGATTCTACCACGCGGGCGCGAGGAGACAACCGTGCCCTTACGCGGGACGCTACGCGCAAGACGGCAGCAGCCCGTACGTCGCCAGGAAAGACCTTCCAGCCGTGCTCCTTCTCAGGTCCGCATTTCCCAAGAGTGCTCTAACTGACTGAAACACAGGGGGATACCTGGCTAGCGCGCCGCACTTGCGCGAATCAAGGATTTCGACGAGAATAGAATTTAAATCCTCTCCTGAGGAGTCCCCGTGAAACTCATACCTCGCGACGAGAAGTTCTACGGCCTCTTCCTTGGCCAGGCGGAAAACATCAATGAAGCGGCCCGGAAACTGGTGACGCTCTTCGACGATCTGAGCGAGGCGGAAAAGACCGTCCGCGAAATCAAATTCTTGGAACACAAGGGCGACCAGCTCATCCACGAGCTGATGAACAAGCTCAACAAGTCGTTCATTACTCCCTTCGACCGCGAGGACATCCACGCGCTGGCCTGCACCCTCGACGACGTGGTGGACCTGATTGACGCAGCCGCCGACCGGATCCCCACCTACAAGATCAAGGAGGTCAGGCCCGGAGCGCGCCAACTGACCAAGCTGATTCTCCACTGCTCGGAAATCATCGTTCGCGCCGTTTCCCAGTTGAGCAAACCGCAGAACATTCTGGAGTACTGCGAGCAGCTCACGCAGATTGAAAAAGAGGCTGATCGCATCAAGGGGGAATGCATTGCCAACCTCTTTGAGAACTCCCTCGACCCCATCGAAGTCATCAAATGGAAGGAAATTTACGAAGTGCTGGAAGCCACCACGGACAAGTGCGAAGACGTGTCGGACGTCATGCAGGCTGTCGTCTTAAAGGCCGCCTGAAGATTCTTCTCCAGATCAAGCAAATCTTCTCAATACCGGCCGAAAATCGGGCGCGCCGGAAGGTCTCTCTTAACCCTGGGCGCCCATCGGAATTCGCCTTGAGTCCGCAGAGCGAGAAGTATGTTCTTGTTCGCCGTCCTGATCATCCTGGTTGCCCTCACCTTCGACTTCCTTAACGGCTTCCACGACGCGGCCAATTCCATCGCGACGGTAGTCTCCACGCGGGTCCTTTCACCGCGCATTGCGGTTGTTTGGGCCGCGTTCTTCAATTTCATTGCCGCCTTCACCTTCGGCACCGCAGTCGCCAAGACCTTAGGTAAGGGAATGATCGATCTGAGGTACATCAACCTCTATGTGATCCTGGCCGGACTTCTGGGCGCCATTTTCTGGAACCTCTTCACGTGGTATTACGGCTTACCGGTAAGTTCCTCGCACGCCTTGATGGGAGGCTACGCCGGAGCGGCGGTGGCCAAGGCGGGGTGGGGTGTGATCCTCCCAGGCGGCTGGACCAAAACGCTAATCTTCATCGTCCTCTCGCCGGCCATTGGAATGGTGTTGGGCGCAGCGCTGATGATTTCAGTTTACTGGATCTTCAGGCATTCGGCGCCGCTGCGAGTTGACCGCTACTTCCGCAGGCTCCAACTGTTTTCAGCCGCAGCCTACAGCTTTGGCCACGGCACGAACGACGCGCAGAAGACCATGGGGATCATCGCAGGCGTTCTTCTTACTGCCGGGCTGATCGACCACTTCTACGTTCCCTTTTGGGTGGTGTTAATGGCGCATGCGGCCATCGGCCTCGGCACATTCGCCGGCGGCTGGAGAATCGTCAAAACCATGGGAATGAAAATCACCAAACTGAGACCCGTCGGTGGTTTTTGCGCAGAAACTGCCGCAGCTGCCAGCCTGCTGGGTACTGCGATGGTCGGCATCCCTGTTTCTACCACGCACACGATTGCAGGAGGGATCATGGGGGTAGGCAGTATCCAGCGGCTGAGCGCTGTCCGCTGGGGAGTGGCTAGGACGATTGTCTGGGCGTGGGTGTTGACTATTCCAGTCGCAGGACTTGTTTCAGCGCTTTGCTTTTGGGCAATGCATTGGATTTTCCCGGCCGCTTGATCATGACGAGTGCGCTGGCAGCGTCTTCCCTTTCTCACGTTGTGAAAGGCGGGAGGACGCGGCGGAACGAATTGAGCGTATTCTTCCGAAGCTCGATGAGGTGGTCGGAGGGGGCCTCATCACACTCGAAAAGGTCCGAGTGATCCTGTATCGCTCCGGTGCCAGTCAACACTGAAGAGCGTCGCAAACAAGACCCAACTGAAGCCCGGCGTTGGAGAACCCGTTGCCCGACAATACGGCCGAACCGCAAATCCCGGTCAGCGGGACCCACGGGGCTCGGCGCCCGCTTCACTTTCGCAAAGGTCTACGGAGCATGACGCCGAGGCTTCGCGCGACGGGGCGCTTCCCGCCCCGCCAGTTGCAGCATGATGCGCAGCAGCGCCCTGTAAGCGGGGACTAGCTCGGGAGCGGCACGGCGGAGGGCCCGCAGGTGTCGCCGGATAGTTACCCAGTCACCTCTCACCGCCGGACCCGAAAGAGCCTTCCTTCCGCCAAGCTCGACAAAGTTTCTTACTGTCTCGCCGACAAATTGGCCGAGCATCGGCCGAACAATCCTCGCCGGAACTCCCGATCTCCGAAGCAGGCGACGCGAGCGGTCCATCAGCGTGACGACCGTCGGGCAGACGAGGAAAGCCGAAAGGTGATAGAGCGTTCTCTGCGAGGGCCTGACCTTGAAACTTTTTCCCTCAAGGGCTTTCACCCACTCTCGCACGATTTTCCGGGCAGGCAAGTCTCCCTCCACCGCCCAGAAACCTCCGCGGAGATTCTGGACGCCCACCCTGGCGCTTGGAATCGTTTGAAACGGGTGTAGCACACCCACCGCGGCTCCCCTGCGCCGCAGGGGCTCGAGCACTTCCACACCCACCGAGCCGCAGGTGTGCAGGACGATTTTTCCTCGCCAGCGATCGACCTGCTCCGCAAGACTCAGGGCAACGTCATGCAGGGCTGCGTCAGACACCGTCACCAGAAATACGGGGGCTTCGGCGAGGTCCCGGGCGCCGAGGCGGACGGGGCGACCGCTGCCGATGAACCGGGCCGCTTGCCGGGCGGCCGAAAGCCGACGGGCCGCGACAAAGAGGACGGGAAAGCCGGCGCGAGCGAGGAGCTTCCCCATCGCCTGCCCCACCCTTCCCGGTCCAATTATCGCTATGCCTTTCCTGGCCGGGTTTGGACGAATGGTGGCTCTCAATGCTTGGACCGCTCTTATCGGGGGCCCTTCGAGGATCTTCTCAGGCAAGGGTCTTGCGGATTCCCAGGCGGTGGTGCTGTGACCAAGGGTTGCTCCAGTGTCAGGAATATCAGACGAATATAGTAGGAGAAGTTCACGGGCCATGCGTGATCTTGTGACAGTCACGTTCATTATCGCTTTTGTTCTGATTTACGTCGGACTTTTTGTCGTTCTCGTTTACGGGAGCCTTCGCCGCTGGGTAAGCGAGATTTCCGAAAACGGCCCGCGCGAAGGTTTCCTGGCCCGCCTACGGGCCTACTGGTTGCTCCGCAATTCCCGTAACGCGCATTAGCCGCGTGCCGGTGCCCTGCTGGGCTGGCGAGTGCTGTCACCCGGGCGCAGGCCGGCGCTCTTCTCTTTCAAGGCCTTGATCCGGTCGCGGAACTGCGCTGCCCGTTCAAATTCGAACTGTTTGGCGGCCTCGCGCATCTGCTTTTCGAGGCTCTGGACCAACTGCTCGAGCTCGTCGATCGAACTCACCTCGTCGGGAGTCTCCTCGGTGGGGACGACTACATAGTCAGCTTCCACCATGGACGCCAGGGCCATATCCACGGGCTTCGTGATGCTCTCGGGCGTGATGCCGTTTTCCTCGTTGAACTGCGCCTGCTTGGCGCGCCGGCGGTCGGTCTCCGAGATCGCCTGGCGCATCGAGTCGGTGACGGTGTCGGCATACAGGATCGCCTTGCCGTGGAGGTTTCGAGCTGCGCGCCCGATCATCTGGATCAGCGCTCCCGCCGAGCGCAAATATCCCTCCTTGTCCGCGTCGAGGATGGCTACCAGCGAGACTTCCGGCAGGTCGAGGCCTTCCCTGAGCAGGTTGATGCCGATGAGGACGTCAAACTCGCCCCGGCGCAGGTCGCGCAGGATCTTCACGCGCTCGAGCGTCTCAATCTCCGAGTGCAGGTAGCGGCAGCGGACTCCGACTTCCGTGTAGTATTCCGCCAGGTCTTCGGCCATGCGCTTGGTCAGCGTGGTGACCAGCACGCGCTCGCTCGACTGGACCCGGCCTCGAATTTCGCCCAAAAGATCGTCAATCTGAGAGCGCGTGGGGCGGACTTCAATTTCAGGGTCGATCAAGCCCGTGGGCCGGACGATCTGCTCCACCACTTCGCCTCCGGACTTCGTCAACTCGTAGGGGCCGGGCGTCGCCGAAACATAGACCAACTGCCCGGCACGACGCTCGAACTCCTCAAACGATAGAGGTCGGTTGTCGAGCGCGGAAGGCAGGCGGAAACCGTAATCCACCAGCGTTTGTTTTCGCGAGCGGTCGCCGTGATACATGCCGCGCAACTGGGGGACGGTCTGATGACTTTCGTCGAGAAACAAGAGGGCGTCCTGCGGCAGGTAATCGAGCAGCGTGGGCGGGGGCTCGCCCGGCAGCCGGCCCGAGAAGTGCCGGGAGTAGTTCTCGATGCCGTGGCAATAGCCCATCTCCTTCATCAATTCCACGTCAAACATCGTTCGCTGGTAAAGGCGCTGGGCTTCGAGCTGCTTACCCTGCTTCTCGACCTCCCGGCACCACCACTCGAGTTCATTCAAAATTCGCTGGATGGCCTCTTCCTTCCGGTCGCGTGAAATCACGTAGTGGGTGCGGGGATAGATGGGGAGTCGCGCGTAAGTTTGCTTCACCCCCCCGAGCAGCGGGTCAATCTGCGAAAGCGATTCAATGTCATCGCCCCAAAGCTCAATCCGGTAAGCGTTGTCATCATAAGTGGGAAAGATTTCAATCACATCCCCGCGGACGCGGAAAGTGCCGCGACGCAAGTCTGCGTCGTTGCGCTCGTACTGAATCTCCACCAGACGCCTCAGAATTTCCTGCCGGGGCGTCCGCTGGCCCTTTTCGAGCAGGAGCAGCATCCCGTAATAGGCTTCGGGAGAACCCAGGCCGTAAATGCAACTGACACTCGCCACGATGAGGCAGTCGCGCCGCTCGAACAGGGACCGCGTCGCGGACATCCGCAGCTTGTCGAGCTCGTCATTGATCGTGGCTTCTTTTTCAATATAGATGTCCGTCGCGGGCAGATAAGCTTCCGGCTGGTAGTAGTCGTAATAGCTGACGAAGTACTCGACGGCGTTGTGGGGAAAGAAATTGCGGAACTCATGGTAAAGCTGCGCGGCGAGCGTCTTGTTGTGGGCCAGGACCAGCGTCGGGCGGTTCACCGCCTCGAGGACTTTCGCCATCGTGAACGTCTTGCCCGAGCCCGTCACTCCCAGAAGCACCTGATGCCGCTTCCCGTCCTTGACGCCCCGAACAAGCTCTTCGATGGCGGTGCGCTGGTCGCCGCGTGGCTGGTACTCTGAAACGAGTTTGAAGTCCATGGACTTAAGCGAACCGTGTCTCGGAAATGATAAACAGCTATTATAAGGCCTTGACCCGAATTCTCCCGCGGCCCCGTGTCGTCAGTCCACCGTCCCTGAGTCCCTGGACAGCACCCTTGTGGCCATAGTCTCACATATGTTTTCTGAAAAAGTCGGACTGAGTCGGATCGAGCTTGAACTTGAAACTTTTCAGACGGGCCTTTTTCTTTTGGAAATGGGTTTGCTGCGTGGCCGCCCTCTTGGGTTGGAAAAAGCGCAAACATTTTCAACAGGTCTGTTGAAAAGTTTGTGGAAAAGAGGCCTCGCGTCGAAGGTAAGAGACCGGAACGGAAAGGCTTTCCACTCTTTGCACAACTCTTAAGCATACTTATCGTCGGGTCGCCGCCTCCGCAGGGCGAGATGAGACTTTGCCGGCCAGTACACCAAATTTATTTCTGGGAAGCGGTCTCTCGCGGGGATGATTTGGAAACGGAGTTGCCCGGTTCGTCGCCAGCAGGAGCAACCGAACTGGAAGGCCCGCATCTCCCTTCGGTCTTCAAACCCGTCGCGACACTACAGTAAGGGCTCTGGTTTTTTCAGGGCGACTTCAATCACCTGGTTTTCTTTTTCAAGTTCGAATTCCTTGCCGAATGTCTGATGGCGCTCCGCCGTAACGATGAGCCGGATCGTGCCCCTGGGGATGTCGGTGAATTTACAGCGACCCTGGGCGTTTGTTTTGGCGCTGTAAGAGATGTGCTTGGGCAGCTTGGGCTTAAACTTCTTGCCGGACTCGTGGAATTGCAAGGTCAGGTGGGCCTGGGAAATGGGTTGTCCCGTCTCCGCGTCTTTGACCACGACGTGGACGGTAGCGCGCTCGGTAGTCTCATCCGCCGGCAACACTCGCGGACCAAAAAGGAAGAGCACGATGGCGCAAGACGGTCCCCAAAAAATAATTCTTCTTTCAAATCCTCGCCTCATGGCTTGGCCTGCCCCTCTCAAGCAAAGTCTGAAGGTTTTCTCACCTTCCGGCTGCCGCCGCGAACCGAACCCTGGCTCCATGATAACTCGAAACAGATCCGGAAGTTAACATATCCCCCGGGTATTGCCTTTGCGCCCGACACCGGCGCCGATTGACTTGGCCGTAAGAGTCCGATAATTTCCCGACCGGCGAAACAAGCATTTACTGGCAGGACGCCGCGTCTCCCGCAGCCGCGACGACGACCCGCCGCCAGGGACAGAGAGGCACCATGGGATTTGCAACCGACGCTATTCACGTGGGACAGGAACCGGACCCGGCCACGGGAGCGATTATCGTCCCCATTTACCAGACTTCGACGTTCGTTCAGCAGGACCTCGGCAAGCACAAAGGCTACGAATACTCCAGGACTTCGAACCCGACACGCGCAGCCCTCGAACGAAACCTCGCAGCCCTTGAGCGAGGTCGCTTCGGTCTTGCCTTTGCTTCCGGGATGGCCGCGATCAATGCCGTGATGAGTTTGCTCAAAGCCGGAGACCAAGTCGTCGCAGGCCACGATCTTTACGGTGGCAGCTTCCGTCTCTTCGAGCAAGTCCTGAAAGGCTTCGGCCTGGAATTCTCTTACGCCAACACGACGCGCATCGAGGAGGTCGAGAGATCGCTGCGCCCGAACACGAGGATAATTTTTATCGAGACGCCGACGAACCCTCTCATGGAAATTACTGACCTCTCCGCCATGGCGTCCCTTGCCCGCAGGCGTGGGCTGCTCCTTGTGGTGGACAACACCTTCATGAGTCCTTACTTCCAGCGCCCCCTCGAACATGGCGCGGATATCGTCGTCCATAGCACGACGAAATACCTGAACGGGCATAGCGACGGGGTTGGCGGTGCGGTCATCCTGAACGACCAAGCGCTCGCCGACCGACTTAAATTCATCCAAAACGCCGCCGGGGCGGTCCTCGGGCCCTTCGATTGCTGGCTGGTCTTGAGGGGAGTGAAGACACTCGCCGTCCGCATGGCGTGCCACAACGAAAACGGTCTGGCTGTGGCCCGCTATCTCGAAAAACATCCCAGAGTAAAGAAGGTCCACTACCCTGGGCTTGAATCCCACCCCCAATTTGCACTGGCCAAAAGGCAGATGAGCGGCTCCGGGGGCATGCTTTCCTTTGACACGGGCTCGCTTGATGAGGCCCGCACGGTCCTCAAGTCGGTTCGTCTCTGCGCGCTCGCAGAAAGCCTGGGCGGAGTCGAGACTCTCATTTCCCATCCCGCAACCATGACGCACGCGAGCGTTCCGGCGGAGAAGCGGAAGCAGCTCGGCATTTCAGACGGGCTTGTGCGTATCTCCGTAGGCATCGAGGACGCGGAAGACATCCTCGGAGACCTCGACCAGGCCCTTGCCAAAATTTGACCGCCGGTGGCGGTTGAGGAAGGCGTTGCGGCGAGTTCCCCCGCGGGTATCTCGAAGTTGCAGATTTTTTCTCTCCGTGGGCCTTTCGGAAGGATGCATCAGCCGGACACTCGAATTAGTCGTTGAGTTTTCAACCTGTTACGGGGGGCCTCAACTCATCAGGTTTTGGTAATGCGATTGCTTCAATCAGCTAGTTGGCGTCAGGGGGGAAGTGGACGTGCGTCCTGCGGTCGGCGCAGACCGTTGATCAAGCCCCAATACGACCTGGCCCGCCTATGGAGAATTTAGGGCAGGAGAATAATCCCCGGTCGGCGCCGTCTTTCCCGGGCGACCCTCCCGGGGAGACTTCGGCGCCAAAACTGCCCCCTGGCCTCACCCAGGAACCCGATCCCGACCCATTTCTCGACATCGTTATTGACGCTTTGCATAACCTTGACCCCAGCGTTCAGGGGACTTTTCTGCAGAAGTTCTTAACGAGTTTCATCAATACGACCTTATCCGAAAATGAAAGCATCACCCATTGGCAGGCAATCCTTCACCGCCGCAACGACCTGGCTCGGCGGGTCGGCCGGCCTGTCTCGTTCAGGACGGCAGCCGTGGATTATTTTGACCAATCTCCGCTGCTGCGCAATCACATCCTGGTGGAATACGGCGAACTTAAGCGCCTGCGGCACACGGCCACCACGGACCCGTTGACCGGACTTTATAACCGACGCTTCTTCCAGGAATGTCTGGTCCGGGAACTGAACCGGTCCACCCGCTACGCCTCCCATTTGGCGTTGCTGATGCTTGACCTGCGCAGCCTCAAGACCGTCAACGACACTTACGGGCATCCCACAGGGGATGAAGTCCTTCGGCGAGTAGGGCGGGCGTGCGTTGAGACCGTTCGTGGCTCGGACATTCCTTGCCGTATCGGCGGCGACGAGTTCGCCATCCTCCTCCCCGAGACCGAGCGGCGGAGCGCCGAGGGCCTGGCAGAACGAATCGTGGCGAAATTCGAAGAGGACGCCAAGCCGCTCGTCCCCAAGGTCAGTCTGGGGCTCGATTACGGCGTCGCCTCCTGCCCGATCGACGGCGAGGACGAAGGGAGACTGTTCGAAGCTGTGGACAGAAGTCTTTACGCGAACAAGAACCTCGCATACGGACAAAAAGAGGCTCGCGCCGCTGCCGGACCTACACCGCCGGAAGTCCGCCCGGCCCCTCTGGAGAGGCAGCCCACACCCACTAACTTGACCCTGCCGCCCGAGACAGCGGCGGCGCACCCCGAGGGCGTGCTTCCGCCTGCGCGAGCTCGTGAACCTCTCCAGATGGCAGGAGCCGCAGGGCAGCACCGGCGGCCGGCCCGCAGCTCTGAAAGGATCCCGTTTCAGAAGACTCAGGGCCTCGCCCTGTTGCACCTGGGGTGCTCGAATAAGCTCGCCCGAGTCCTGGAC
>WNFH01004389.1_pt1 | contig 10176 bp, 9 predicted proteins | sample 5400411 | NCBI WGS metagenome assembly WNFH01 (sample SAMN13153347, study PRJNA577476) | soil metagenome | isolation source: 200 cm saprolite under Douglas fir tree site 2 hole 3 | place: USA:California | collected 2015-04-18
TTAAGGTGATTTACTATACCCTTACCACAATATTTCTCATCATGCCAACGCCCTCAACCTCCGTCTCCACCACGTCACCGGCCTTAAGAAATTCAGGCGGGTTGCGGGCAAAACCTACACCACTGGGAGTGCCGGTGGCGATAATATCCCCAGGCTCAAGCGTCATGCCCCTGGAAAGTATGGCAATGATCTGCCGGATAGAGAAGATCATTAGATTAGTATTCGCCTCTTGCTTGGTAACGCCGTTGACACGCAGGCGTACCGGCAACTGTTGTGCATCCGCCACTTCATCTGCCGTCACAATCCACGGTCCCATTGGGCAGTAGCCATCAATGCTTTTCCCCTTAAAATATTGCCTATGCTGGTTTTGCAGGTCGCGTGCCGTCACATCGTTGAGCACTGTGTAGCCAAAAACATACTCAAGAGCATCTTCCTCGCGAATGTTTTTACCCGCTTTGCCGATAATCACCGCCAGTTCGGCCTCCCAGTCGACCTGCTCAGAGACAGCTGGATCAATCACAATCTCCCCGAACGGCCCGTTCGCAGTGGTAGGTGCCTTCGTGAAAATAACCAGGTGATCTGGTATTGAGACCGCGCGTCCGCGCGCCTCGTCAGACTCTTTGGCGTGGTCAGCATAATTCAGGCCCATGCACATAATATTCTTGCGCGGCCTCGGAATAGGTGCCGCCAACTGTACCTCGTTGACGCGATGCACCGCGCCAATCGAGGCGAACGTTTTAACCTCGCTGAAACGCCGCTCCCCCGCCTTGTCCAGGATAGCCTGTATGACCAGTTTCCCCTTATCGTAATGCTCGATCAAATCCAGCATTTGATCTGGCCCAATAAGCGTCAACGCATGTGCGGCCAGGTCAACATCCACAATCTCATCGTCCCGCACTATACCCAGGTGCGGCCTGGGAATCTCAGCAGTGGCAAAACTCACAAATTTCATAAAAACCTCCTTAATGCGGCACGCATCACCTCAAGCGGGGCGGCTTGACCCGTCCACAGAGAAAATGCCAACGCTCCCTGGTGCAAAAGCATCGGTAGCCCATTGGCGGCACGCAGACCCAGCATACGAGCCTGGCAAAGTAGCTGCGTCTGTATCGGATGATAAATCATATCGAAGACAAAAGTATCAGCGGCAAAACGCGCCAGCACCTCTGCTGGCAAAGGACTTACCTGTTCCACCTCCTCTTTCCCTTGCCCCTGCTCGTTAGCAACATACATACCGACGGGAGTTGCATTAATAATCAGCGACGAGGGATGCGGAATCAAAAAATCTGGATCGCTCAAGCTAAACACCTGGCAATCACTACCCTGCTGCACATCAGCCGCCAACCGTTGAGCGCGTTCCAGGTTGCGATTCATAATAATCAGGCGATCAATCGAAGCCGCAACAAGCGCGAAAGCCGCCCCCAACAAAACAGCCGTATATCCCCTCAATGAAAAAGAATCCATCAACGCCCCGAAACCCGTAGGGGCGGGGGAGGGGTTGTGCGGGGAGGGGACGCTTGCGTCGCCCGCGTCCTGTACATTGGCCACATCTCCCCACCCCTCAGGTCGACGCAAGCGTCCCCACTCCACCTCCTCTCCACCCCCGCCCCTACGCGACGGTGTCCCCACCCCCTGCTCCACCAATGCCAGCAACAAACCCGCGGCGTCTGTATTATAGCCATAAAGATACTCGTCGCGGTGAACAATAGTATTGACCGCTCCAATGCGTGCCGCCAGTGGGTCAACCACATCCAACAGGGGAAGTACCGCCTCTTTGTACGGAATGGTAATATTCGCACCCATACACCGGGGTGCCAGCAATGACGCAACGCGGGCAGCCAGCTCGTTGGACGGAGTCTGCCAGAGTTCGTAGCGTGCGGGGATACCGAGCGCATCCAATGCCGCCTGCTGAAATCGCGGCGAATACGAGTGCGCGACAGGGTCCCCAATCAAGCCCACCCGCCATCGAGGTTCTAATTGTTGTTCATCTTCCATAGAAGTTGAATGCCCTTTTCTCGGTTTCTTTATGATACTATACAATAGTATCTTGCTTCTTGCACACACCAGGAACGGAGAAAATCTTATGACAGTTCAGCCCCGCCAGGCCTCAGCCGTAATGCTACTGCGCGATATCGATACGGCTTCAGAGCCAGCCATAGAAGTATTCATGGTACGTCGTGTCATCCAGAGCGACTTTGCGCCCGACGTATACGTCTTTCCTGGCGGCTCGGTCTCCTTAGATGATCGGGCCGCCGAGCAGGCCGAGGGAGTATGTACCCCCGTTGCCCCAGGAGTAGCAGACCCCGAAGGTCGCACCATGCTGGGTACAGGTACCAGGGCCGCCGCCATCCGTGAACTTTTTGAGGAGGCCGGCGTCCTGCTTGCCTATCGTGTTGAGCAAATACTGGCAATCAACGAAGAAGATGTGGCCCGTTTTGATAACTATCGCCAGGCCTTTCACCAGCGCAAAGGCTCCCTGGTAGAGATGGCACACGCCGAGAACCTCAGACTGGCAACCGACCGCCTGGGCTACTTCACGCACTGGATTACCCCTGAGGGCATGCCGAAACGTTTTGATACCCACTTCTTTATCACCACCGCCCCCGCCGAGCAACAGGCCGCGCATGATCGCCTGGAGACCAGCGAAGGCATATGGATCTCGCCCGCCGAGGCCCTGGCCCGCCACGAACGCGGCACATTCCCCCTGGTCTTCGCCACCATATACCAACTGCGTGAACTGGCCGCCTTCCACAGCGTCAAACAAGCCCTGGAATCCACCGCCATGCAGCACGTCGCCACACGCATCCCCATCCTCGTCCAGGAAAACGGCTCGGCCCGCGTCTACCTGCCCGAAGACGCCGCCAACCCCTGGAACGTACCCGACCACATGACCCGCCCCTCCGAAAAATAAAGGAGACAACCATGCAAATACCCTATACCATCATCCTGGCCCCCAACCCATCAATCATGACAGGGCCAGGCACCAATACCATCATCCTTGGCAGCGGTACCAGCGGAGCCACTGTAATCGATCCCGCCGTTGACGATCCCGCCTATCTTGATACCCTCATCCAGGAGGGAGCAAAACGCGGCGGCATCCGTCGCATCCTCATCACCCATGGCCACCCCGACCATATCGGTGGTGCCCCTGCCCTGCGAGAACGTCTTGGTGTGCCCATCTGCGCCTTCAGCCGCGCAGGCGTCTCCATTGCCGACCAGGAAATTGCCGACGGAACCACCTTTCCCGCCGGGGATGACACGCTCCGAGCCATTCATACCCCAGGGCACCGCTTCGACCACCTCTGCTATCTTCTAGAGGGGCAGAGAACACTCTTCGCAGGCGATATCATCGCCGGAGTCGGAACAGTGGTGATTATCCCGCCAGAAGGCAATATGCAGCACTACCTCGACACCCTCATGCACCTCCAGCAGCTAGATATAACCGAGATGGTGCCTTCCCACGGTCCCACCATCATCGACCCGCAGGCCAAACTCACAGAGTACATCGACCATCGCATGCAGCGCGAGCAACAGGTAATCCGTGCCCTGGAAGAGTTGCCCCGTGGCGTAACCATCCCCCAAATGGTGCCCCACATCTATACCGACGTAGATCCAAAGCTTCACTCGGTGGCAGCATGGTCCGTTGAGGCTCATCTGATAAAGCTGGAGCGAGAAGGGCTGGTGGAGAGGCTGGAAAATAATAGCTGGGCCTTAGTCAGGCCCACAGCTTAACATAATTAATTATTTCCAATCATCAAAGAAAGTGCAGGCATCTGCCACCCGCATGGGTGGCAGGGTGGGCATGGCGGAGGCAAGCACCGCCACTACTATACAACGGCTGCGCTTGACAGGCTACTTCGTGTATAGTAGTGGCGGTGCTTGCCTCCGCCATGCAAAAACAGGAAACACACCCGCAAGCATCTGCCTTTGAGTATTGGAAATACCTTCCTACCTCTTCACCAACAAACCCAGAGCCGTCACACCGGCCAGCCCCAAACAAAACCATCCTGGAATTGATTGGTGCTCAATCGTCAGCACAATCCCGCCCGCCATCTCCGCGATAAACATCACTGCCCAGGCGAATCCACCCATACCTCCTCCCTCAGCCCTATCATTTCCATTTCCCCTATCTCCTCGTCGCCGTCCATGTCGGCGTGATCTCCCATTACTCGCGCCATTGCTAAGTTTAACCTCGATCTGCCCCGTCTCAAGCTTCGTAATCACTCGCTCCAATGAACGAGGCAGCGTCAACAGGACGCGCCCCGTCTCCAACAATTGATTGAATACATCCTGGATCGTCTGTCCCGCCCCCTCCGCGTCGAGTCCCAGAAACTTGCGGGCATAGGGCGTCGCCACCTCGACGAAATTGAACTCAGGTGCCAGGCCTGTGGATACACCCACCAGCGTACTAATGGCCCTGCCTGTAAAGGCAAACTGCGCCGGTATCTGAAAGGGTTGACCATAGAGCAAATTCTCCACATCCTGTGCCACCTCAGGAATATCCAGTTCGCGAGCCTCACCCAACGTCATCCCGTAATACTGCTCCATCATCAGTGCCATGCCGCGCTCGATAGCCGCCATATTTGCCCCCTCACCGATGAAGCCTAGCTTCCCCAGGGCACTTACAAGAGCATGAGAATCGCGGCCTACGAAACTCAAAAACAGGTCTTTGAGGGCTTTCTTCATGCTTTTGGAGAGCGAGCCGACCATGCCGAAATCGACAAAGGCCACCACCGGGCCACCATCCAGCCCTGGTTTTTTACTCCCCTTGCCCCACGGCAAGACAAAGATATTGCCGGGATGCGGATCCGCATGAAAAAAGCCCTCGGTGAAGAACTGGTAGAAGTAGGTCTCGACGGTCCGTTTTGCCACTTCCAGCCGGCTTACTCCCGCTGCCTCCAGCGCGGCATAGTCATTTATCTTGATGCCATCAATCCACTCCAGCACAAGCACCCGCCGCGTAGTATATTCTTCATGCACACGCGGGATATAAATCGTCGGGTCATCTTTGAACATTTCGAGAAACCGCTTCGCATTGGCTGCTTCGGTCACATAATCAATTTCTTCGTAGACCGTGCGTTTGAATTCCCGGTAGACACCCATCAGATCGATAAACTGGCTCGTATCCACGAAACGGCTAATCAACCAGATCACAAATTTAAGCGTGCTCAAATCCATGCGCACAAGCTGATCAATGTTCGGTCGCTGAATCTTGACGGCGACCTCTTCACCCGTGGAGACCAGAATCCCTTTATGAACCTGCCCAAGCGAAGCCGCCGCCGTGCATTTACGCTCTAATACGCTGAATATCTGCTCGACCGGCTTCCCTAATTCTGTCTCGATCACCGAGACAACGTGTGTGAATGGTGCCGGTGGCACCTCGTCCTGCAGTGAAGTCAGCACGGCAAGTGCCTGTTCCGGCAACAAATCTGCACGCGAGCTGAGAAACTGCCCCAGCTTAATCATCAACACCCCCAGCTTCACGGCAGTTATACGAAAAGCAACCAGCACCTGGACCAATACTTCAATATTTGGATGCACATCGTAGTTACCCCGCTCGCGAGCGCGTATCACCCGCCTTCGTTCCCGGTAAATAACCCAGATCGTCCAGAGCAACAATCGCGAGACTCGGAGGAATCGCATCATCTGCGAAAATCTATTTATGCGTGGACTTTTCATACCCATCTAAGACAAGACCCTTTCATCAGCTATACCATAGCATATCATGTACGTTTTACTTAGAGGAAGGGTTGTTGAGTGAAATGCTATTGTATTTTATGGTAAACTACATCATGTAGGATATCAGCACCCCTCGTTCTGATTATGATAACAAACCCGATGTGGGAGTTGCTTTGAGGAATCAATGGAAGTCATTAAAATCTCTCCCCGTGGCTACTGCTACGGGGTTGTCGATGCATTACAAATCGTACGTCAAACGGCCAAAGACCCTACTGTACCACGTCCTATCTATATCATTGGACAGATTGTGCATAACCGCCATGCCATTGAAGAGTTAACCAACCTTGGGGTGATCACACTCGATGGAGCAGACCGCGCCAGCATCCTGGAAAACGTTGCCGAAGGCACCGTCATCTTCACCGCGCATGGCGTCTCACCCCTCGTAAAACAGCGAGCGCGAGAACGCGGCCTGCACTGTATCGATGCCACCTGTCCCGATGTGACCGTGACACATGATCTTGTGCGTGACCTGGCGGCAAAAGGCTACTACATTCTCTACATCGGCAAAAAGGGGCATCCTGAACCTGAAGGTGTGCTTGGTGAAGTGCCGGGGCATATCAGCCTGGTGGAAGACGAGTCAGATGTCGACGCTCTGACCCTCACACCCGCTCAACAGGTAAAGCTGGCAATCTCCACACAGACCACCCTCTCACAGTGGGACACGCGGCGCGTCATCGAGTATATCAAAGTCCGCTACCCGCAGGCAGAGGTGCATATCGACATCTGCGCGGCCACTCAAACCCGCCAGGAGGCCGTAGTCGCACAGGCTAAAGGGGCAGATTTAACCATAGTAGTGGGTGATCCTCGCAGCAACAACACCAATCGTCTCGTACAGGTATCCGAAGAGCTGGCAGGTGTACCCGCTGTGCGCATCGAGAACCTCTCCCAACTCAAGCCCGAATGGTTGCAAGGCAAACAGCGCGTAGCCGTCACCGCCGGTGCCTCAACCCCCAGCCAGTTGACACGAGAAGTCATCCGCTATCTAGAACAATACGAGCCGTAGGGGCCCGATTTATCGCGCCCAACGGGGTGAATATATGGGATTTATACAAACCGACGGCATTTAGAGGTTGAAACAATGAAAATATTCAAACAGGAACTGGCAGAATCTACACCGCAACAGCTTGAGCAAATTTTTCACCTGTGGGGTATGGATGGGGTAGTTGAAACTACCCTCAAAAATCGCCTGGATGTCCTGCTGAAGAGGGTCAAAGACCCCATCGCGGCCCGCTTCGTCTGGGAGTACCTCTCGCAAGACGAACGCCAGGTATTGTACCGTTTGCTTGGAAATTCTGCGCGTGGCGGCATAAGGCGCGACGCAACGCTGAAAAAGTCTCAACTTTCAGAAAAAGACTTTGAAACTGTACTGAATTCTCTCAAGCACTATCTACTTATATGGGAAAACACCGTCAAGGTACGCAGTCAACCATCGTATTACTCAGTTTCCAAAAGTAAGAGCAGTGCGACAGTTGAGGATGTGGCTCTTTTATACCCCTTTATGGAGAATGCCGATGCATTATATGAGGCTGGCAAGGAGAATTTTTCGCCAAAATCTGATCGCTCGCAGATGACTCTCGACAAGCTACTGACTGCATTTTACCCTGGGTTCGAGTTGGATGCTCTTGCCAGGCACTATGGTATACAGCAAGGCAGTTACTATTCCCGTGTCGAACTACGCGAAATAATAGCGGATGAACTGCTGGAGCCAAATGGAGCATTTGAAATCATACAAAAGCTTGATGCGCCCCTCCGCGATCTCCTCAAGTGGGTATGTGAAAAGGGAGGGAAGGTCAGTATGCAAGCCATACGCAAGCATACGGGCTATGCCGATACCAAACTGCTCAACGCACTGCATACCTTTGAAGAATATGCGCTCGCCTTTGACACATTTACAGCCGATGAGCGTACACTTTTTGTGCCATCTGATACCTATGAATATCTGAAAAAGGCTACTACCCAGACGCAAGCCGAAATAGCGCAGCATGAATTCGCGCCTCTTGCTACGCCTCCCCAGACAATCAGCCCTGCCGATACTCCTATGGTGTATGACGTGGCCACCATCGTTGGTGCCATCTACCAGCAAACCATAGAGCCAACACAGGCTGGGAAGGTTCCCAAAAGGCTCGCAGGCAAAATCCAACCTTTGATGCATGGGAAAGCACGCCATCGCTATATTAATGAAGAAGACGAGTATATGGAGATGGTGTTCCATATCGCCCAGGAAGTTGGCATTCTGCGCATTGCCAATCCCTCCCTGGAGGGCATCAAATCCCACTACGAGCCAACTGCCCAACTGGAACAGTGGTCACAACTGAATTTGACCGGGCAGACCCAACGTTTGCTGCAATGTTGGACAAAAAGCTTTCGCTGGATGGACATAGTAGGCGTGCATTACAGGCAGTGGGACCCCTACTCCTGGCATCCTATCGCGGCTCGCGCCTCAATTCTAGAGTACTTGAAAAATTGCACTCCCGGTCAATGGTATAGTGTCGCCTCTTTACTACAGATGATCTGGGATAAGGACCCTTTCGAGCTGCGCCCCGTCCATTACGGTATCCGACAGGCAGACCGCCGCAAGACCAGTGGCATGCGTACAAAGTGGAATGGTTGCGAGGGAGAATACTACACCGGTCTGCTCTCTTCTTCGCTCTTTGAGCTTGGTATTGTGGCACTCGGCTATCAACAGGCGGACCCATCTGATGTAAGCGGGCCAAAGAATCCCGATTCCTTCATGCTCACCGACCTGGGGTTCGCGGCCCTCTCCAACCTGACCACCGATACGAAACCTGCGGCCAAAACTTCCACAGCTACAAAGCCTTCGGCCAAAGCTCCAGTATCTCCCATGTCGAATGGCAATCGCTCGCTGGTATTGCAGCCCAATTTTGAGTTGTTACTCCTCCATCCCGATATGCCCACCTTGTACAGCCTGCTGCCATTTGCACAGGTGAATCAAGTGAACATGGTGAGCCGCCTGACGCTGACGCGCAATTCAGTCTTGCGTGGGGTAGAGGCCGGGCGCGATGTCGAAGAGATATTGCGCATTTTGGCAGAATCCAGCCAGAAAGAAATACCGCAAAATGTAGCCTACACCCTGCACGATTGGGTAAAGCAGTATAAAGATGTGAGAGTCTCGCAGGTACTGCTCTTTGAAGTTTCCAGTGAGGGAGTTGCCGACGAAATCATCGCATCTTCCAAATTCCAAAAATATAACTTGCGCAAACTTGGCACACGTATGCTGATTGCGAGCAACGATATCAACCTATCAGAGTTGCGGCGTACACTCGAAAAAGAGGGTATCGCCGTGCGTGTCAGTGGGGATATCATTACCCGCCAGAATCGCTACCCCATCACTTCTGGCATGCATCGATAATCTGTAAGGCCTGCTCTCGTGCATCTAGCTGAATAAGTGTCAGCACCTGTTGAAAGATCACATGGCGGAGCAGGCTGGCCCGAAAATCCCGCTCATCGTGTACCTGTCCCTGGACTGGTGCCTGTTCTTTGGGTGCGATACCTCGTGTACCTCCATTTGTTTGCCCCCGCTGTTCGAGCTTGCGCAGCTTCAACACGAAAAAAGCTAGTCGAAGCAACTCAAAACGCCGTATCTGCTCCCTCGTCTCCAAAAGACCACTGGTTGGAAACATAGAAATGTGTAGCGCATCAGCGTTATCCCGTGCCGTATCTTTACTAATGCTTAAAGCCATTGTGTCTTCTCCTAAATTTCAATCTATCTATATAAAGCAGTCTACAAGCCAGAGGGCTATAATTAAATGGAGAACAGGTAGGGATATGGTTAAGAAACAAGCAAACGACGTTATAGTTCTGCAACAGAGAAACGGCCTGCGGACATAACTACCCAAATTGGCTAATTCACCACGATCTTTTATAAGAAATGCATCATATTCGTTTGAGAAAGTGGTAGAACTGCCGCAAGCAGTTCGTAAAAAGATTTTGTTGTGGCAGGGTTTTGCTGCCGCAGGCAGCAAAACCCTGCCACAACATGAATATGACGAGCCGCGAAGCGGCGAGGATTCAAGGGAACTTGCACAGCGCGTTAGTTACAACAGAAAACATTAGAGGGGGAAACAAATCAACATATGGAAAAGTCACTTTTTTACATAGCCGGCGCCATCGCTATTCTTGGCATCATCGCAGGCATATATTTTCTGATTCCAGGCATCTACCACCCTTACCTATCTCTACAGTCGGGACATCTCCATCTTGTGGATGCGGCCAAACATCCTGGAGTCGTCTATGGCGTCCATCGCTTTTACGCTGCAGCTACCTTCATATTCGCACTCATTTTTATCGCCATCGCCTATTTCAAGCGACCTGAAAAAGCTCGACGTGCATAATGAAATCTATATATACATGAGGAGAAGAAGGTGCATGGCGGAGGCAAGCGCCGCCACTACTATATACGCATGACTGGCATTGCGTATA